>JACXTT010014254.1_pt1 | contig 10417 bp, 4 predicted proteins | sample 9270951 | NCBI WGS metagenome assembly JACXTT01 (sample SAMN15532306, study PRJNA645909) | rock metagenome | isolation source: weathered quartz diorite | place: Puerto Rico | collected 2017-06-21
CGCAGGGCCCGATTGGAACCAAGGTCACTGTTCACGGGTCCGGATTCGTAATTTCTAGCCCCTTCCAGTCTGCGTTCACGATCGAAGTAACTTTCGATGATCAGCTGCAAGGCTTCACCCCCCTCGGCAACAATGGCTCCTTTGACTTCGTGTTCAATGTTCCAGTCGCACAGACGGGGCCGCATGCGGTTCACGCTATTGTTCAGCTCTTTCCCTCTCAGATCGAGGCTTCGGGAGCCTTTACTGTCACAGCCAGTCCCGCGAGCGTCTCGCTAGCCGTGAGTGTGGGCTCAATATACTTCCCAGGAGACACTGCCGTGATCTATGTTTTGTCGACATCTAATGGTAGTCCCGCATCCGCAGGATCATTAGTCCTGTCGCTCGTTCTTCCAAACGGGACAAGCAGGGTCCTCACGCTCAAACAAATATCCATTGGGGTTTACAAAGCGTCTTACAAGGTTCCCTCGACAGGCTCGCTTGGGACCTATAGTCTGATCGCGACAAGCCAGCAGAATGGGTCCTCTGCCGCAGATCTCGGAAGTTTTGAGGTGAAACCGACGTGGCTCCAAAGCAACAGGGGCGGTCTCATTACCGGAACAGCCGTTGTTGGTGTTGTCGGAACGCTCGGAGTAGTTGCTGCTGCCTGGAGGAAGAGTTACTTCAATAGAAGGAAAGACGAACTCCAGTGAATTTGTCGACCAATCACTTGGTAAAACAGATCTCCAGATTTTACTCTTCCACCCCTAGAGCACAGGGCCGGTTTGAACACCGTTCTCTAGAAAGGTCCTATCCCGGTTCGCGGACTCATTCGGGTTTCCTAATCGTTGATCTCGTGAATTATTGACTTAGTTCCTCAATATACTCTTTGACGCTTTCATCTTCTGGTCGGACCCTGACTCTTGTCACTTTTCCGCCTCTGCCTCTTTCGCCTGGAAAAATCCGATATTCGACCAAGGAAGCCTGAATCAAAGTTTCAAGTTGCTTTCCAAAGGCTCTGCCGTATCTAGGTTCGCCATAGACATGACTTCGGGGGATCTTCAGCTCATTTGCAATCTCCATCAAGGTCGTCCAGCCGCAGCTAGGAATCGCTAGCCGTTTCACGGATGAATCTCTCGAGAAAGAAGAGGCGAGGAAACCCATAATTCGAGATGTTGAGACGACTTTTCTTTCGATTGTTTTTCTGAATTGTCGTCCGTTTGAATCAACATATGTTAGGCTGGGACGTATTGTCAACAATCCTTCATTGCGAGGTCTTAGTTTGATCTTCACAGTCTCAGTTTGCAAAGAATTTAGTTTTCTAAGTCCCGCGTTTAGTGTGCTATCGCTGGCTACCCACTTTTCCGGGGATTCTAGCAGCTCTGTTTCTCTTGGAACGAAGTCATCGAGACTTACGATTCGAATAGGTTCTCTTCCCACGTTGGTAATCTCGGCCGCAAGCTCGAAGGTTTTTTCCTCCGGAGACTGAGTTGCGGTCTCTGTTAGTCGCACCTCAATCTCGCTTCCCTCTAATTGAAGAAGTCCGATATGCTGATTGGTATCATGCGATTGAGAATAGAAGGCGACATTAGTCGGTATGCCAAGTGAAGGCTTGATTGTCTCGTAAAGGTTACTAGCGATCTTCGATCTTGTCGTGGCATTCTTGAGTAGTTCTGATATCTGAGCTGCTTTCTTTGGCTGTCGAGCCTCAAGGAAGGACTTGGCTGACTCGCGAAGCAATGCGCATGTCGCTTGGTACCTCTTCGCCTTTCTTTGTTGATCTTTCTCGCTATCAGCTCGCTCGAGACCATCGAGTGCTTCCAGGAATAGTTGTTGTGCGGTCGCGTACGATGACGCGGTTTTGAATCCACACTCGGAGTAGTAATTGGAAGCTCGGGCTAGTTCCACTGAAGCTTTTGTTCGATAGAAGGTCTTCTTGGTTCGGGCAAATTTTTCAATGTACAACCGAGCACTAGTAAACGCCTTATGTCCCATTGCCAATCGTTTTGAATCTTGGTTGGGACTCAGGTCTTCGGCCGTTTCGAACTTGACGAGTGACTCTCGAAAGAGTTTAGTTGAGCCGTCAATTTCTGCTTTGCTTGAGAGTCTCCAAGCTTCGCACAAGGTAGAAAGGAACGCATTTTCTTTGTTCTCAGTTTGTGACGCTGCTGACCCAACAGCTTCGTGAAGTTTCTCGGCTGCGAGTCCAAATTTTTCGAAGCTTGTGTTATGGTCGCCGTCCGCTGCGGCCAGAGATGCCTCTTCAATGAGCGACCGTGCCTGACAATACTCAGTGTTCTGTGCAACTAGGAGATCTTCTATCATAGTCTTCTCATCAGCGTTTCTCGTGGTGAGAATCCTAGAGGTGAGTCGAGCCTTTGACTCCGAAAATAGAAACGATGCTTCGCGGAATGCTCCGATTGCATCGTTGGGGTCGCCCTGCTTGCTTGCGGACTCACCGGTTTCTAGTTTCGACCAGGCCGAATAGTATTTCGCGAGGAATCGCCACTTCTCGCTTGATCGGTGGAGTGTTGCGGCGGACGCATAGGCTAGAGCTGCCTCGTCGAATCGTCCTCTAAAGTGGAGGGTCCTCGCGGTCTCAATTTTGCTCCACGCGAGGAGATATTGCTCGTTGCTCTTAGTTAACGAACGGATTTCGGGTACGCGCTTACCAAGTTGTGAGTAGGCTCTTGCGGCCCGAGTAAAGTTCTCGGCTGCAAGGGTATGGGCTTGAAGCTGGTCGTAGACTTGTGCAAGCTTCCAGTAGCAAGTTGCCACTTCGTCGAATCTAGGTACGTTCTCATACCACTCGATTGCTGCGATGTATTTTCTCGCTGCTGTTCGAAGGTTTTCTTGCTGGCCAGCCAAGGGACCGAGTTGAGTGAGAACATCACCGTAGTACTTGTAGAGTCGTCCAACTTGTTCAGTAAGAGTGCCATGTTCTCTCTGCTCAATCGCCTTGGTGAACGCAATCGCATTTCTCAAAGCTTCTTCAAGGGTCAAGACGACTTGTTGCAAATACTTGGTTTTGAGAGCTTGGTCTTCTTCTTGTTCGGCAAGTTTCATGTAGGCGTCTGCGATGGGTTTTGCGGTTGCGCTTCGGTTCCAGGTCATTCCAGGACCGAATTGTCTCGCTATTTCTCTTGCCTGGATGCTGTGAGATAGTCCAGCTTGCAGAAGACGCTTCTTTCTTTTCTTGGATGCTTCGACTTCGGAAAGAAGGAGTTCAGACTTGGCGCTCGTATGAAATGCATATGAGAGGATTCGCGCGTTCGCTGTCCGTTTTGCTAGTCGAACAAGTTCACTGACCGATCGATGACTCTTCTCTAAGAGTAGCCGACGCCTGGCAGGGTCAATCTCAAATCTCGCCATTACCTGGAAGTGTTCCGCGTAGGGTGAGTGGGCCCAGAGAACCCCCCCGTTAGGGCTTTTGGCGCCTAGTATGTCTAGCCGGCTAGCGGCTTCTTCTGCATAATGCAAGGCCTCTTGGTGTAGTCGTTTGCTTAGAGCGAGGTTTTCTGCTTTCTCGCTGGAGCGGGCGGAATAGAACGTCCACTTTGATAGGATGTCCATCAATCGTCCGATTGAGAAATTGTCGCCCTGCGGTTTGAGAATTGCAAGCGCTTCCCTGCAGAGTTCAATGCTCGAAGCAGGGTCTAGGATCTGGTGTCCTGAAAGCGGGTGAGAGAACTCTTGGAGAGCTGTCGTTCGGTCAGTCTTGAGAGCCTCCTCCCAAGATTGAAAGGCTCGGCGCTGGAGCTCCTTCTTTTCCTTCGGAAGGAAACACTCATCGGCCATTTCATTGAAAAAAAACGAGGCTTTCGCCAGAGAGTCGGCCAATCGTTCCTTGTTTCCAATCCCGCGAGCGAAAAGGACGGTTTTTTCGCCTATCTGAATTGCTTCCTTGATCTTTCGAACTCGCGACCGAAGGTTCGAGTCATATTCGATGCTTAGGGCCAACCCAATTGTCAACTGATTGCAAGTTTCGACATACTCGACGGATTTTCCATTGACGTCGAGAACCCTTAGAGCCTTCCGAGCTAAGCCCCATGACTTGTCCAACAAACCGATTTTCTCAGCGGGACTCCTTGCGAGCCAGTGAGAGAAAAACGCCTCCAGAGCTTTCGCACGAAAGAGTGCCCCCTTTCCGGGGGGCCCACATTTCTCGTAAGACTCGCTTGCTCGATGAAGGGCGAAAGATGCTTGCTTGACTCGTCGACGAAAGCCACCCGGCGTTCTCGACTGCATCGCCGCGCGATAGGTGTACCATCCTAGCTTGCCGAGAACTTCGCCTCGCTCCAAATGGCTCTCAGTCGGTATGACTCGAAGGATCTTGTCACATGCCTCTGAAGCTCTTCTCCACTGGAAGGACATGCAACAACTCTCGATTTCTAATCGACCAGAATCTAAAGACCATTCCCCCGAAGTCTCTAACCTGGAGTGTTTGGAGTGAACGCTGTCCTTCTCAGGATGGTCGGAATTCCTCGAGGTGAACCCCTCAATTGGAACAACGGCCGAGTATTTCAGATTCTCCTTCACTATTACGGCGCTCCGGTCAAAGCACTCTCACTTCACGCCAAAGCGAATTCTCTGAAAAAAAATCACATATTTTTCAGAGTCGTTAATTTCCCGAATGAGTGTAAACCGATGGGGCGAAAGACGATAGGAACTGGGTTCAGTCTCAGAATCTTGCTTGTTTTTTCATTCGCAGTTTCGTTATCTGTGTCTCCTTCCATGTTGGGACATGTTGCACTTCCACGTTTACCCACGGTGGGGGGGAACCCGGCGCCCGCCAGCAATTGGTACCCCTCCGGGCCCGCGATGGACACCCTGACCTTCCCGGTCTTTGTCAACCCTAATGCTGAGTTGATCGCCCTTGCAACCAATCCTAGCCCGATCGATCTCACAGATACGCCTATAGATCCGAGCCAGTATACGGGAACGAATTACCTGACAACCCCAACGGGCGTTACCCCCGGTTTCTACGAAGTACAATTCAACCTTGCTCAGAACTTTTGGGGTTGTAACATGAGCTTCGGCAACTCTGCTTGTGGAAAAGAGATACGCCAGGGAATATCTCATCTGATTGATAAGAACCAGTTCGTTACTACGGAACTTGCCGGATTCGGTGGTGCACTAGATGATCCTGTTCCTCATAATAGTGGAGGGCTCCTAGCTGCAAACCCTTGCGGTTGGGACTCAGCGTTTCCTCAAACAGGTTCAAATTGTGTGGTTGACTCCGTAGGAGGAACTGCCTATCACCTTGCTGCGGCCGGCGGTGTCACCTACACTTGGCAACCTGCTCTGGGTAGCCTTGACTTCTGTGCAGCTGCACAACATTTCATCAACGCGGGGCTAGCCTCCGGCAAGGACCCTACAACGTGCGTGCTCACAGGAATCTCGCCTGGGGTTGGGTCACATGTTGTCGATTTCTTCATCAGAAACGACAACGTGCCTCTGAAAGCCATCGGCGACTCGATCCAACAGGAAATCTGCGCTCTTTTCACCGGCACCTTCAACACGGGTTGCACCGAGTTCACCGGCTTAGATGAACAACCGCTCGCAAATTTTCCAGGATTCATCACTTCGACGACTAGCCTTAATCTGAGCTGGGGCATGTACACAGACGGAGCGGGTGTCGAGACTCTTCCCAGCCCAATAGGGGGCGAACAGACAGGAGAGTTGCCTACTCGAGATCCTTTTGACACGGCACTATTCTTCTCGTTTAACAGCCAGTTTGTTTCAGGCATTTCATCCATAAAACCACCAAACGGCCAGTGCTCTTCTACTTCAGTGCCGACAAGCATTCCCGGCGACTACGTCTACATGTGCGTTCAAGGCTATGATACGATTAGTACACAGATGGAATACGCACCGTGCCTGAGCGCAAGCGGTGACCCGGTGAGTGGACAACTATCACCTAGCTTTGCAAACTGCCCAAGCACAAGTAACTTGACCTCATTGAGTGCGGGTTACAAGACCGAGGACCAATTCGGCCAGGGAGCGTACGCACTTCCCATATACTATCCGGTGAACCAGTATGTCTATCTTAGCAACTGGAACAGGGTCATTGCCAGCTTCGGCGGTACCCCCAACTATTTTACATATTTGGATGCGTGGAGCCCCTCACCCCATAACGCTGGAACACTTCGTCAAGGGGTATCGAACCTAGGAATAAGTCTGAACCCCTATGCGAGCTCTACCTACACTGACCGTTTGGTACTTGGGCAGATCTATGATACAGTTCACGCGGTAAACCCGACGAGCGAGACTGACGATTTTGATTGGATGACAATAAAGACACCCGTGATTCCCACTGGATCCCTTTCGTACTCTGTACCGGCCGGGACTATTGCGGCCTACAGGTTTAACCTTCGCAACGACGTGTTCTTTCAAAACGGCGCAAAAGTCACGGCTTTCGATGTCGCTTTCAGCTATCTTTCAATGATGGCTGTTGGAGTTGGAGGCGGGAACAACGTAATAACTGCAATCACGATATTAAGTCCGATCCAGCTCGACATCGATGTGTCTGCGATAGGCCCTTTCACCAGATTGTACCTTACTGGACAAAGCATTCTGCCAGGATCGGCTTGGTCACAAACTCGGAGCTCTGGATGGGCAACTGACGATGCTGCATGCACAGGGGGCAGTTTTGCCGGATGTATGGGGCAATACACTGTAAGTTCGAGCACTATTTCCTGCACTTTCGGTTGCAAGGTTACGGCGAATGATATGAATGCCGACTCAACCTACACATCGCCTGGCTTCGACCCTCAAACCTCCTCGAATTCTATCTTGTTCGGATCAGGACCGTGGAAGTGCGTAAGCTCGTCTGGAATGCTGGGGCAGAACTGTACATCTAGCGGCAGCCAAAGTGTGCCAAACGGTGGCAGCTATTTTCTACAACGATTCGGCAAAGGCACATCTCCAGGAGGCTCCCTAAGCGGTACCTACTTCCGCAGCTCTGGCAACATGGCGTTATGGGCCTGGTCACAGGATAGAGGTGTCTTCAGCAACGATTTCCTCAACTTCGGTGCAGTCAGTCTCTGCTTCGGAAAGCCTGTGGGCACGAGTGGGTGCGGAGTCTGGCAACACGGCATAGGGGGCTCGGCTGCAGGAACAGTCGTCGGAGTGACGCAAGTCAGCATAGTCCAGCGCTTTGTCGGAGTTAACTGGATCTCACCGTACGATTGGGTCAGCTCACCACCTCAGAACATTGCGACATTCGTTCCCGTCCTATACGAAGGCTCGCTAACACTCAACCCGTGCAGCATTGACACAGTAAATGGATACGATTGCTAATCATGAAGGCCGGCAAACCACTAAGGGATGGCGTAATGTCTTTGACTCTAACGCGGGTAATTGCCCTGGGTGCACTGATTCTTCTTGTTTCCCTTGTCCCGCTCCCGAGAGCAAACGCCCAAGTCGTAGGTCTCGTTTGTCTTGCACCAACGTCCGTCAGTCAATGTCCAGGGATCCCCGTTACGATCACTGGGACAGTCGGCTCTCAACTCAGTGTTTCGGTGTTCGTGCAGGACTCGGACTCGATAAACGGGTTTGACATAACTTTGAAGGTCAACTCAAGTATATTGAAACCCGTTGACGCTTACTTGTCCGGTAGTTTACTCTCGGGTGGAAGCGTTCTCCTGAAGTGCATCGGACTTGCTTTGAAACAAGGACCCGTTTGTTCATCGACAGATACTCCTGACACGATTCACTTTGCCGTAGCTGGTCCAGTCGGGTTTCTCACAACTTTCCCGTCGATGGGTCTGTTGTTTACTGCAGTTTACAACGTTACCTCGTCAACTTCCTCTGCCCTGGTCTTCCAGACCGGCTGCTCACAGTCTAGTGTATCTGGGACGTCAATGTGTGTGGGGCTGTCGAACGGGACGATCCTTCCGGTTCCTGAGAATGTCCAGACGGCAACCTACACACAGGCTCCTATCCCGACGCTAATCTTAACGGTAGATTTTGCAAACGTCGCAGTTGGAAAGAGATCCTCGACAAATCTTACCCTTACCGTGTTCAGCATTAACGGTTTGTCGGGGGCCGTCTCGATCAGCACTTCTCTAAGCCCGTCCAACAAGCATCCGCCAAGCCTTCTTCTCTCACCGCCTACCGTTAACCTAGTGTCAGGGGGGCTCGCAACGAGCATTTTGACGATCACCGAGCCTGCCAACACGACAACCGGCATTTACTTTATCACGGTGACCGCGCAAAGCGGAACAGCATCCGGATCGATACAAATCGAGCTTCAAGTGAATCCCTGATCTAGCGGTATCTTCTCAATTCTCATTAGTAGTGGGTCCGTCCGGATACGAACCCACAGGGGCACTTCTTCGCCTACAAAACACTGGGGCGGACTGATTAAGATCTATTTTTCAGATTGTTTCGTGATAAGGGATTCCAGGGTCGCTTTCCAGACGCTCGCCATTTCATTGAACTGAGAGGCGGGGGAATCGGAGCATCCATGGCCGATTTGCGGCCTTCATCTGAAGCTCCAGCCTGATAAGAATGATATGACCGTACGCAAAACTTGCGTACTTATCATCCAAATTAGCAGGTGAAAGCTGACATCGATGCTTTGGACCGCAACAAATTCTTAGTGGAAAGTCTCTAAGCAGTGCCACAACAAAGTCTGAAAAGAAGGCTACACAAGTGAGCATCGCAACTGACGTGAAAGTAATCGACTGGCTATTGGATTCCGACCCGGCGATCCGCTGGCAGGTTCTAAGTGATCTTTCTGATGCACCCCCCCCGGTCGTTGCTAAAGAACGAACGAGGGTAGCCACGGACGGATGGGGTGCCCAATTGCTAGCGTTGCAAGGTGCGGACGGCCGGTGGGCAGGGGGCGCTCTCTTTCCGGCCGATTTTAGCCACGAGATGTACAAAAAAGAGGGTCAACCGTGGAATGCCACCGAACCCACGCTTACACTCCTGCGTATTTTCGGAGTAGACCCTGATTCCGAAAAGGTGCGGCCGGCCATTGCACAGGTCAAGGACCATTGCAAATGGGAGAACGCTGGCCAGGCTTTCTTCGACGGCGAGGTCGAACCCTGCATAAACGGCAGAGCCGTTGCTCTGGGGGCCTATTTTGGCGAAGCTGTTGAGGGGATAGTCAAGCGCCTGCTTAATGACCAGATGGAGGACGGCGGCTGGAACTGCGAGCAAGAGAACGGTTCAGTTGTCTCCTCGTTCGACAGCACGATCAACGTCCTAGAAGGACTATTGGCGTATGAACAGGCAACCGGTGGCTCGCAGGAGTTGACTGTGGCTAGACGGGAGGGTGAAGAGTACCTTCTAGAACGAAAACTGTTCCGGCGGAAAAGCAACAACGATATCGCCAAACCATCATACCTTCAGTTCTCGTTCCCGACCCGCTGGCATTTCGACGTCTTGCGGGGTTTGGATTACTTCCAGCAAGCCGGCGATCGACCGGATCCGCGCATGGCTGAGGCGATTCGATTGGTCCGATCAAAGAGACAACCCGATGGGACATGGTTGTTGGAGAACACATATCGTGGCAGGGTCCATTTCCCTCTTGAAGAGGGAGACGGCAAGCCTAGCCGTTGGAACACCCTCCGAGCCATGCGGGTGCTGCGATGGTATGACGATTCTGACAACGCTTCATGAGAAGTGCTTCGGGCCTTGGGAAAATCCAATTCAATGATCTTCCGTTTGTTATTCAAAGAATGTGATGTCATCATTGAGTAAAGAGAAGCTGTCTTGTTCCCTGGAAGATGCGAGGCGTCTACAGGTCACCAAGCAGCATCTTTCAGGAAAGCTACCCGCAAAATCGACGAGCGAGCAAATGCTCTCGGCTGTCCGTGACACGTGCTTTATTCAGTGGGACCCGATAGCAGCAGTCGCGCCATCGCACGTTATCGCTTTCTGGAGCCGGATCGGAAAGTTCCGATTATCCGATCTAGACCTGCTGCTCTGGGATGAGAGGAAGCTCTTCCTGCACTGGACTCCGATGGCTTCCATCGTGCTCACGGAGGATTATCCGCTTTACTCGGCGTTGATGAGAAGGTATCGCGAGCCACCTGCAAAGACTTCGATCAAGTATCTCATCAGAGCGAGAAAATTCCTCGCAGATCACAGGGAACTCCGAACCAGAATATTGAACGAGCTCAAAGCTGGACCATTGCGGCTGAACCAGTTCAAAGGATACGCTCCCACCGGGAGGGCCGCTGACGGATGGTCAAGCGGAAGCGAGATCTCCAACATGCTCTTCCAACTCCTGAAAACCGGGGAAGTGATGGTTGTTGGTCACGAGGGAAACCAGAACGTCTGGGCTCTCACCCGAGACTTCCCGCCCAGATCGGTAAAGAATCGAGAGTTGTCAGAGGACGAGTTCGAACGCGAGGCCGCTCAAAGGGCTCTTCGAGCACTGGGCATAGCATTCGAGCGCGAGATTTACCTCTATTTTCCACGAGAC
>JACXTT010014255.1_pt1 | contig 10417 bp, 8 predicted proteins | sample 9270951 | NCBI WGS metagenome assembly JACXTT01 (sample SAMN15532306, study PRJNA645909) | rock metagenome | isolation source: weathered quartz diorite | place: Puerto Rico | collected 2017-06-21
TTCGTCGCAAGGAATGCATTCGCCGCGTACTTGATGAGTTCAGCGCTCTCGCGCGAGGTGAACACCATGGGCGTTTCGTGCAGGTAGAGCGGCCGGTAGATTTCCTTCAACAGATCGCGTGCCCTTTGCGTGTCGCACCCAACGACCACGCGGTCGGGCCTGCGAAAGTCCTCTATCGCCGAACCCTCTCGCAGGAACTCCGGATTGGAGGCGACGTCAAGCTGAGCGTGCGGTTTGCGGCGCCGAATGATCTCCTCGACCCGGCGGCTGGTGCCGACGGGGACCGTCGATTTCGTCACCACGAGCGCATAGCTGGAGAGGGCAGAGGCGATTTCCTCGGCGGCCTCGAAAACATAGGTCAGGTCCGCATGGCCATCGCCCCGGCGCGAGGGTGTTCCTACGGCGATGAAAATGGCGTCCGCCGACGTAACAGCGTTCCCGAGGTCGGTATCGAAGTACAAGCGGCCGGCTCTCACATTCGCCGCGACGACTTCATCGAGCCCGGGTTCATGGATCGGGATCGCACCCTCGCGAAGCGAGGCGACCTTGCCCGCGTCTTTGTCGACACAGACGACGCGATGGCCGAACTCGGACAGGCAGGCGCCCGAAACAAGTCCCACGTAACCCGTGCCGATCATCGCAATTCGCATCAGAAACCCCGGGAGCAGACCTACTCTTGGCTCAGCTTCTCTCGTTTTTCAATCGCGTGTGGCCGGGCCTCACGAATCGGTCACATTTCCTTGCCTCTTCCTCCAAGGGCGCTGCTGGTCACTGCGGGGATACGGAGGTGGCGGAAGACGCAGGCACACACGCCAGGCCAAGTTGAAGGCTCTGTTCCCAACTGCATTGGAGGATCTTCGGCACGTCGATCAGAATTCAAAAGCTCTACGCTTCAACCTTTTTGCAAAGGTTCAGCGGCCACCCAACGGACTCGGAGTTTGATATGATGCAAGAAAGTAGATCGCCAGGGGCGTGCCACTCGCTTCCATGATCGACGTCAGCGAGCTCGTCTACGAATATCCCGCAATTCGCGCTCTGAAGGGCGTGTCGCTCCACGTTGCCAAAGGCACGATCACCGCGCTTGTTGGACCAAACGGCGCGGGAAAGACCACACTCATGCGGTGTCTTGCAGCGCTTGAACCGCCTTACGAGGGCAGGGTGGAGATCGATGGGATCGTCACGTCGGTGGGTCCGCGAGAAATTCACGCGCGACTTGGCTATCTTCCCGACTTTTATGGCCTCTACGACCAACTGACGGTGCATCGTTGTCTTGCGTATGCGGCCTTGTCGCGCGGGATCGCGCGGGCACGTGTGACGGCCGCGGTAGAGAAAGCCGCAACGCGCGTCGGTCTCGCGGGGCGCATCAACACGAAGGCGGGAGAACTGTCGCGCGGACTGCGCCAGCGGCTCGCCATCGCGCAGGCCATTGTGCACGAGCCGCTTGTATTGCTTCTGGACGAACCTGCTGCGGGTCTCGATCCACAGGCACGTCGCGATCTTTCGGTCCTGTTGGTCTCACTCAAGGAAAACGGGATGACGCTCGTCGTCTCCTCCCACATCCTTGCCGAGCTCGAAGATTATTGCACCTCGATGATCATCATGGAGGGCGGCCGCATCGTCGGTGGCGGCCCCGTCAAAGTTCGTGACGATGAACGGCCGCGTTATCTACTCGAAATTGCCACACCGCGTGACGATCTGCGTGACTTCCTGACGAAACATGGAGGGGTCGATCTTATCGAAGCCGACCGGCACCACGCACTCTTCACCTTTACGCGCAATCCCGGCGCGCGCGCGAAGCTCGTGCGCGACCTCGTCCAGAACGGTTTCGACCTCTCGAGCTTCGGCGAATCGACGCGCGCTCTCGAGGACGCCTATTTTGCCGGGATCGCGAAGGCGAGCACATGAATCCGGAATTTATTCGCAATGTCTGGCTTGAGCTGACGCCGCAACGTCTCGGTCTCATGACAGGGGGGCTCGCACTCGCCTTCCTCGCAGCGGCTCTGCCTGGAGGATTGGAATCGGGCGCCCTGAGCGTGGCGCGGTGGCTCTATCTTATCATCGTCGTCGGTTTTGGTACGCGCAGCGCGGCGCTTGCGGTGGTAGGCGAGATCCGCGATCGAACCTGGGACTTGCAGCGTCTTTCCTCGCTCTCGCCGGCGCAGATGATGTGGGGCAAGCTCCTTGGTTCGACGGTCTACGCCTGGTATGGCGGCGTACTCTGCCTTGCGGTCATCTTTGTCGGCATGGCGATTGTGCGCGGACCTTTTGTCGGCGGGCTTGAGGCAGCCTACTACCTCGTCATCGGCGCGATCGCGCAGGCGTCGGCCTTCCTCGCAAGCCTCATTGCCATCCAACGCCGCCAGCACACGGCCCGCCTGGGGGCTTTCGTCTACCAGCTTGTCGGCATCGCCGCGGCGGCCCTGGTCGCGCTCGTCTGGTCCTACGCCGATCCGGTTGCCGTGCTCCAGGCAGATCGACACATCGACATCGTTGAATGGTGGGGACATGAATTCGATGCGTTACCGTTTTTGCTTGTTTCGCTCGCGGTTTTCGCAGGTTGGATCATGCTCGCCTGTTACCGCGAGATACGTGTCGAGCTGCAAGTGCGAAACGGGCCCTATGCCTGGCTGGCCTTTCTCGCTTTTATCGGCCTCTACGTTGCAGGCTTCGACGCCTGGCTGCCGAGAGATGGTTTCGTGCAGACCTTCGACCAAGTGGGACTACGACTTGCCCTTGCCGATACCACTTTCGTCGTCGCTGCCTACGTGATGGTACTGCTCGAGCCCAAGGACCGTGTGCACTACAGATGGATGCTGGAACGCTGGCGTGCCGGTCAGTTAGGAGCGGCGTTTATGTCGCTCCAGGCGTGGATGATGAGCTACATCGCGGCCTTTGCTTCGGCTGTGGCGCTTTCGATCTGGCTCCATCATGTTGCGCCCGAGGCATGGGACAAGCAGGCCCTGATCGCCGCAACGCTTGGTTTTCTCACGCGTGACGTCTCGATCTTCGTGTTGGTTCAAACGATCGTCGGCCGGGGGCGCGGCGATCTCGGCGCTATTGTGGTTCTTATCGCGCTTTATCTTCTGCTCCCGGCGATATTTGCAGGTTTCAAGCTGATGGGCCTGTTGTTCATATTTTTCCCGGTCGGAAGTTCACCCATCTGGATTGGTCCGATGGCCGCATGGGTGCAGGGCTTTGCAACTGCCGCGCTTGCAACTGCGCGCGTTTCGCTCGGCGGCAATTCTGCAACGCCGCGGTCTGACCCCGCGTCCCAGAAAATCTAGCGCGAAGGAGGCCTCGGGACACGCTAGGGCGCGATCACGATGCGCAAAGCGCGTCCGTCTTCGTCGGTCCGTTGCGTACCCAAGTTACAACTTCGGAGCCTGCCGCAATCCGGAATAAGTCGGTTGATCGATCTCCACCTTGTGGCGCGTCGTGAGATCAAGGTGCTCCTTGAGTCCCTTCGTCTCCAGCCCGATTGTCCCCTCACGAATCTGCTTGCAAAGCTCGCGGTTCAACTCTTCGAGCGGGCCGTCATGTCCAAGCAGTGTTGCTAGCCGCGTCTTTTCTTCAGTCGCAGCCGCGGGTCCCAGCTTCAGTTCGCGTGACACGATGCCGAGTGCGTTGGCAGCAACGCGGGCATGAAACGCGGTATGGCCCTTCAACTCCGGCATTGCGCGCTGCTCGATGAATGCTCGCACAACGTCGACAAGCTCGAGCATCGAAGGCTGATCCATCATGGCTCAGATCTTTCCGTGGATGATCAGATTGACGAGATCGATCTCCGTTTCCGACGAGCGCCGCCCGATGGCTGCACGTTCGACCGAACCGTCGCGCAGGAATCCTTGATACATGGACATGCACATCACGCCCCATTTAAGCGAGCCGTACACGATCCAGGTGCGTACGTCGTCGATGTCCGGACGCTTCCCTCCGGCCGCCTCGTAGCCGTCGAGCAGGTCCTCCAAATCGCCGAAGCCACCAACGATTTTTTCCGCAACGCCGAAGCGCCACGTATTGGTACAGATCCAGCCGATGTCTTCGAGCGGATCGCCAATATGCGTCAGCTCCCAGTCGAGTGCCGCCTCGACACGATCCGCCGAGATCAACAGATTGCCATGCCTGAAGTCGCCGTGGACAAGCGTCATGTGCCTTGCGTGTGACATGCGCGGCTCGAGCCACTTGAATGCCAATTCGAACACGGGATGGGGATAGTTGTACGCATCGTACGTATCGCGGTAGCGCTTTAGCTGTGTCAGCCCGTCGACCACAGGCAGCAGCGAACGGACCGGCTCCGGATCGACCGCGTGAATGCGCGCGAGGATCTCTCCACACTGGCGCGCAAGCTCGGGCCGCACCTTCTCGAACTCGGCATCGCGCAGGATTTTCCGCGCGATCGTTTCACCTTTCAGGCGGTCCATGACATAGCCTTGCCCGACCCCTTCCGACTCCGCGAGGACATGGCGCACGCGTGGCGCGGCGCATCCCGCCTTGCGTGTGAGTTCGATCACAGCGGCTTCTGTCTCGAGCGGAACGGAGGTTGAAGATCCGCCACTGACGCGCGGCACGCCGCCAGGCGAGCGGCGCAGAATCAGTGGAGTGCTGCCGCGCTCGGCCACCGCATCGAACGACCATGTCTCCTGGCTCGCGCCGCCGGAGAGACGGTTCATGTTCTCAAGTCGCGCTAGATCCGGAAGCGACTTCCCCAGCGCCCGCGTAAGTGCGGGAAGGAAATCCGGTTCCATCAACCCGTCCTCAAATAGCGCACCGCCTCGTCGCGGCCGAAGAGATATAGAAGCGTGCGCGCCGCCTCGCCGCGTTTAGTCTGCAGCTCGCGGTCTCGTTGCAAAAGCAGCCTTGCATCGTCGCGCGCGGCGGAAAGCAGATCGCCATGCACTGCAAGATCGGCGAGCCGGAACTCCGGCAGGCCGCTCTGGCGAACGCCGAGCAGCTCACCCGCGCCGCGCAGCCGCAGGTCTTCCTCAGCGATGATGAACCCGTCATCTGTCTCGCGCATGATTTTCAGGCGTGCCTTTGCGATCTCACCGAGTGGCGCTTGGTAGAGAAGGAGGCAGCTTGAACGCGCTCCCCCACGCCCCACGCGTCCGCGCAGCTGGTGTAGCTGAGCCAAGCCGAAACGCTCGGCGTGTTCAACCACCATGATCGTGGCTTCCGGTACGTCAACGCCGACTTCGATCACGGTCGTAGCGACTAGCACGGTGGTCGCACCGGTCTTGAACTGCGCCATTGCGTCGTCGCGTTCGCCGGGCCTCATGCGGCCGTGCACGAGACCAACGTTTGTACCAAGCGTCTCGCGTAGCGTGCGGGCGCGATCCTCCGCCGCGGCCAAGTCGATCTTTTCCGATTCTTCAACAAGGGGACATACCCAATAGGCCCGGGCGCCGCTCGCAATCGCTCGCCTGAGGTGTGCGACGATTTCCTCAAAACGTTCAGCGTTCATCACTCGCGTTTCAACGGCCTGGCGGCCTGGCAGCCGTCCTTCCAGACGCGAAACGTCCATGTCGCCGTAAGCGGTAAGGGCAAGTGTGCGCGGGATTGGCGTTGCCGTCATGACCAGTACGTCGGCGAGCGTGCCACCCTTTGCCTGAAGGAGCATGCGCTGGTGCACCCCGAAGCGGTGTTGCTCGTCGACGACCGCGAGTCCGAGATCGTGGAACTCCACGTCCTCAGAGAACAACGCGTGCGTGCCAACGAGAATGTCGATCTTGCCGTCGCGAAGCGCAAGCAGCGTCTCGTCTCGTGGTGTGTTGCGCTCGCGGCCGGTCAGGATCGACAGACGTACACCGGCTGCTTCGGCCAATGGAGCAAGATTTGCGAAATGTTGGCGCGCTAGGATTTCAGTCGGAGCCATGAACGCGCCCTGGGTACCAGCTTCGACAGCGTTGAGCAGCGCGAGCAATGCTACGATCGTCTTTCCGCTGCCGACATCGCCTTGGAGGAGTCGCAGCATTCGTGTCGAGGCGGCCATGTCAGCGTCGATCTCGGCGACGGCTTGGATCTGGGCGCTCGTGAGCTGGAAGGGCAGGGCCGCGATCGCTTTCCTGCGCAAATGGCCGTCGCCCTTCAGCGCACGACCCTTGGGGCCACGCACACGCGCGCGGATCAGAAGGAGCGCAAGCTGGTTTGCGAGTAGCTCGTCATAGGCCAATCGCTCCCGCGCTGGTGTCAGGGGAGCAAGATCCGCTTCGCGCGAAGGCGCATGAACTGCATGCAATGCGTCAGGCAAAGAGGGCCAGGCGCGCTGGCGTTTCATCGACGGATCGATCCATTCGGGCATCGACGGCACTTTTTCAAGAGCGGCCTGGATAGCTCTCCATAGCGATTTCGCCGGGAGCCCCTCGGTCAATGCATAAACCGGCTCGTGCAACGGAAACGTATCGGTCCCTCCTGGCTCGACCACGTAGTCCGGATGCGGCATCTGCAGCCGACCCTGGAACCGTTCGATCCGTCCACTGACGATCCTCTTTGAACCCTTGGGCAGCGTCCGAAGAAGGTAGTCGGCGTGGCTGTGGAAGAAGACGAGTTCGATGAGCGCGGAGTCGTCGGAACAGCGCACGCGATAGGGCTGGCTTCTCACGCGCGAGGGCAGATGGTCGAGCACGGTCACGGTCAGCGTCGCGATCCTCTCTTCCTCGGCGTCAGCTACATTGGGCCTGTAGGTACGATCGATGATGCCCTTCGGTAGATCGAAAATGAGATCGACGAGCCGCGGACCCGCGACGCGTGTGATCAGCTTTTCGATCTTTGGTCCGACGCCCGGGAGCGTGCGTGTCTCGGCAAATAGAGGGAACAGAATCGCGGGCCGCATTGGGAAGGAACCTAGCGAACCTTCACCGTGCCGTCATGTTCGAGTCGGCCATTTCACGCGGTGGCCGGTAGGTTGGAGAGACTCTGTCACCTCCGCGCGAAATCGCGACTCCGCAACTTCGAACAAGGGTGCTACGCTGACCGCATGCACCACACCAAATTCGGCCGGACCGGCCTCCGCGTGTCCAGACTCTGTCTCGGCACGATGACCTTCGGGCTTCAATGCGACGAGCAGCGAAGCGTCTCGATCCTCGATGCGGCTGCCGAAGGCGGCATCGACTTCCTCGATACCGCCGACGTCTATCCGCTCGGCGGCGGCCGCGACACTGCGGGCCGCACCGAAGAGATCATCGGCCGCTGGCTCAAGGGCAAACGGGCAAACTTCATCCTTGCCACGAAATGCGTCGGGCAGATGGGCCCCAAGCCCTGGGATCAGGGCATGTCGCGCAAGCACGTCCTCGATGCGATCGACGCGTCGCTCACGCGGCTTCAAACCGACTATGTCGACCTCTACCAACTTCATGGCTTTGATCCGGGAACGCCCATCGACGAGGCGCTCGAAGCCCTCGATGCCGTCGTGCAATCCGGCAAGGCACGCTACGTGGGCGTCTCGAACTGGATGGCCCATCGCGTGGCGCGGGCGCTTGGACGAAGCGAACTCAAGAACATCGCGCGCGTGGATTCGGTTCAGCCGCGCTACAACCTTTTGTTCCGAACCTTTGAGCGCGACCTGCTTCCGCTTTGCGAGGAAGAAGGGGTTGCAGTCATTCCATACAATCCGCTGGCCGGCGGCCTCCTAACCGGCAAACACGATCGCACCACTCCACCGCAGGAAGGCACGCGCTTCACAGTTGGACGGGCTGGCGCGATGTACCAGGCGCGCTACTGGCACGATCGTGAATGCGATACGATCGCCGAGTTGCGCAAACTCGCCAAAGCGTCCGACTTGAGTCTGACAGTTCTGGCGCTTAGGTGGGTGATGTCGAACATGGCCATCACCGCGCCGATCATCGGCGCCAGCAAGCCCGAGCAGCTCGCAGACAATCTGGCGGCCGCAGAGAAGGGTCCCTTGCCCGCGGACCTCAAGGCGAAGCTGGACGAGATCACTGATAGCTGGCGGAGCGTCGCCGCAGAACGCTGAGAAGCACGCCTCTAAGCGCCAGCGCGCTTCGCTGTGCTAGGCTAAGCTCGGCAGGGTTCGAGGGGACGCCAATTGAGCAGCACCGTCACGCGCGGGATTGCGATCGGCGCGGCTGCACTCGCCGCCGTGTTCGTCGCATTCTATCTTGCTTCGCCCTTCTTCGCGCTCAACTCGCTCAGCCGGGCGGTACGAGCGGGTGACCGCGACAAGCTCTCCGTTCTCGTGGACTTTCCCGCCGTCCGCACGAGCCTCAAGGACCAGTTTTCGGCCCTCGTCGCGCGCCGCACAAGCGACCATGAAGAATTCAAGAAGAATCCGTTGGCCGGTTTCGTGCTGATGCTTGTGCCTGTCATTCTGGACAAGATTGTCGAAGTCATCGTCACGCCCGATGGCATCGCAGAGCTCCTCGCCCGACCGATCGGCGATCATCCGAAAGGACCTCATCATGGCGGGAAGCGCTGGAATCGATCCTGGTCATTCATCGACCTTGATCACTTCAAGGCGGAATACAGCGATCCGGATGACCCCCACACTGTCTTCGGTCTCGTGTTCGAAAGGCATGGACTTCTTACGTGGAAGCTTGCGCGTCTCGACCTCCCATCCGACGAATTGACCAAGCGGTTCGAAGGAGCCGGCGAATCTGAGGGAGAGGCCTCTCGCGAACAACAGAATGTGTCAGGCGAGAATGGCGAACACACCGCGTTGCCCGTGCGCGTCGGCGCCTGCAGCGTCGTCCTTGTCAAGCAGGTTACGACGCGCCTGGAAGAGGCAAACGGAACGGAAATCCCGGGCAGCGGCAGCGCGATCGAATACACGAACGGCGGTGCGCAGATCTCGTATGACACAATCGATGGCATCGAGCATTCGCGCGCCGGAGATCGTGTTCAACTATGCCTCACGGAAATCCCCCAGCATTGTCCACCAGGCGACAATCGCGGCCGGGTCTATCACGCCATCAATCTGCGGACGCGTGAGGAATGGTCTGCCATGGACTCAGAGCACTCCTGCGGCGGCGCCTGACTGGACGCGCTTATTCCGCGCTTACCTTTGGCGCTTCCTGCGGAAATACTGGCGTTTTTGCGACCGACTCGGACACCGCGACAGACTTGAGCGGGGCGATATGAACCGCGCCAAGCAAGCTCCTCACCACAGCGCCATCGTCCGACAATGGAAGCACAAGCACTTCGAGTGAGAGAAACTCGCGGCCCTCGAGCGTTGCCTGGGAAGGTCCGGCGGCAACGGGAAGCATGCTGTTCACGCAATAGCGCATCAGGCGCATTGCGCGTTCGTGAAAGTGCGAGCCGGCAATCTCTGACAGCCGCATTCCCGGCGAAAGGCGGTTCATCAGGAAGCGAAGGATCTTGTCCCCGCCGAGCGCGAAGCTGAAGTCGGCGCCGCGATCAATGACGTCAAGAAGGAAAATGGTCGAAAGAACGGGCTTGAACTGTCTGGGTGAAAGCTCATTCCGCGCAGGCGCGAAGCGACCGTTCGCAAGAGTGCGCCAGGCGCGATAGACGTCGGCGAGCTCTTTGGCGACAAGAGCCTCTGGTGACTTCAGCGTTTGTGGCTCGATCTCGAGCCCCGCGTTACGCATGACAAAGCTTGAGCCCATGGCAGTCGCAAACCGTAGGACTGCAGCGTTAATCTCGCGTTAGTCTCGTGGCTCAGCCCAGTGTGCCGGACGCGTCAAGGTAGAGGATGCCAAGCCCGCTCGCGAGGACAAGCCCGGCGGCGAGCGTCGCTCGAAAGGCGCGTTTACCTGCCTGGATTGACACGCGGTTTGCTGCTCGCAATAGAGCCACGCACCGTTGACGACGAGGGTAACCTCGGAAGTGATCGCGGTCGTCGGCATGCGCCATACGCCGTAGCCGAGCTTCGGCGGGTTGCCGTAGTTGGCCGCAGGATCGGAAGGTCCGGGTTGCACGACGAGGTCAAGAATCCAATGCGAGGATGAACAGCATGAGTGGAGTCCGTGCCGCTCCGCCGGAGCCGCACGGACCTCCTGCGCTAGTGCGCGAGCCAGTACTGCATGCCCGGCGGTCCCGGTGTCCGGCCGACGAAGCATTGCCGGTTCATGCCGGACTACTGGATCGTGGCTGCCCCTTTGTCCGCTGACGAATGATTGCCGCCCAAGTCGAGGAGCCCGCTTCCATTCGAAGTATCGACAACTTTCCACGCACCGCCCGCAAACTGTGCTTGCACCGCGGCTGTATTCACGGGAATGCAATCGCTGCCGCCCATGCTGCCCATCGGAATGCCGCCGCCCGACTTCCAGTACGCCATCGCCGCGTTTGGCCGAACGACGAAGCATTGTGCATTGAGGTGATAGTGGTTGATCACGTGACGCGCCTCCATCGCCGCGCCGTGATTCGATCCGAAGTCGAGAATCCAGTGTGAACCGTCGACGTACTTCCAACTGCCGTTGACGAACGCGACATCTGAAGTGGC
>JACXTT010014256.1_pt1 | contig 10416 bp, 10 predicted proteins | sample 9270951 | NCBI WGS metagenome assembly JACXTT01 (sample SAMN15532306, study PRJNA645909) | rock metagenome | isolation source: weathered quartz diorite | place: Puerto Rico | collected 2017-06-21
CCCAGACTTCTTTACACAATTTTACGCTTCCATCACCCACCTTGACGTTGCGTAATCTTATTCTTTGCCCATCGTGCGGGCCGCGGAGCTCATCGCGATATTCATAAAAACTTTTTTAGAGGAATTAGCTAATGAACACCATCACGAAAATTTCGCTACTCGGTTGTCTATTGGCGAGCAGCATTGCGTCGGCGGACACGCCAGCCGACGCGGGTTCCGGAAAGACATCGCAGGAATGCCATCACAGGGCGCATTCCCGGATGGAACAAGGCACGGATGGCGGAGAACGTTTTCTGAACAAGATGACGGATCGTCTCAAACTTACTGCCGAGCAGCGTTCGTCGGTTGAAGCAATTTTGCAGAAATCGAAACCTCAAATGGCGAATTTAAAAGAAGAAATGCAGACAAATCGCAAAGCACTACGTGAACTCAAGCGGGATGGCAATAGTGATGCCGGTAAGGTGCGAGCATTGGCCGAAGAACGGGGTAATCTGGTGACCAGCTTGATCATTCAGCGCAGCAAGATTCGCAACGAGATTCAGCAGGTGCTGACCGATGCTCAGCGCGAACAGATGAAACAGATGCGTGAGAGGCGCACGGATGGGCATTACAACAAAGGATAAGGCAGCGGATGCCGGACTTGACCGGATTGCGTCATCGGGGACCGGGCTCGGCGGGCGCGCCAGAATCGGCCGGGCTTTCAGGTTCCCCGTCGCGGTTGGGGCAGCTTCATGCTCATCTGATATCTGCGATAGAGATCCAGTACTTTCGGTACATAATTTCTAGTCTCGGCAAATGGGGGAATTTGATATCCATGTTTGACCACGCTGTTCTCTCCGGCATTATAGCCAGCCAGCGCCAGGCTTAAATTACCGTCAAACATTCTCAGCAAGTCGCTCAGGTATCGGGCGCCCCCATGAAGATTCTGCACCGGATCGAACCGGTCGGTGACGCCGTATCGCCGCGCAGTTTCCGGCATGAGTTGCATCAGGCCCGCCGCGCCTTTTTTCGATACAGCGACAGGGTTGTATGCCGATTCGGTAGAGACTACCGCATGGATCAGCGCGCTTTCCAGGGCGTAAGTCCGGGCGATCACTTCGATGATCGCCCCATACTGCGCATTGAGCGGTGGGTCAAATCGCCTTCCACCCGCACGGGTGACTGTTTTCTTGCCCGTGGCGCTGTCGGATCCAGCAAATGGCACATAGCGGCCATCCGCCGGTACGTTGCTGAAATGCGTAACGCCATTTTCGTCGGTAAACCAGTAGATTTCCGCGCGGGCTGGCTGTGCCGGGGCGCACATCAGAAAGGCCATGAGGATAAGTGGAAGGGATGAAAATTTCATGGAGCGTGGTGAAGGAAGGTCTTCGGGTAATTTTTATCCCATTCAGCGCTTAATTATACTCATGCTTATGGCAGGCTTATTAAATCAATAGACATGACTTCGTGCTTATATTCCTTACGGGTTGGTCTGACCTGATCCGTCTTTTCTCTGGACAGACAGAAAGCATTCATTAAATCTGGCTCGGGGTGGCAGCATATCCCTTTCACATTTCACCGTGATGATGCGGTTCATTTTCGCCGCTATCATGCGAATGCCCGCTACTGCTGGCAACGAGTTCACGGTAGGCGTCAGGCGTCAGTTGCGGCAGCTTCTGCACGAAGGCGACGATATTCCAGATATGCCCATCACTTACGCTTTTTCCCCATGCCGGCATGCCGCTCATCTTGACGCCGTGCTTGATTATCCAGAATGCCTCGCGAGGGTTGACCTTACCCATTTCACGCCACGATGGCGGTTTGGGATACAGGCCCAGACTCAATTCCGATTCTTCCATGCCGGGCCCCAGATGACAGCCGGCACACATCGAGTCGTAGTTTCCGGCGCCTAGCCTGATGCTCGTTTCGTTATCAAGATCGGGTGCCGCGACCGCGGCGGAATGCGCTTCAACCGAACGATCGCGTATAACGGTGAGGATTTTATAGGTTGCCGGCCAGTGCGGGTCGTCTGCGGCAATGTTGAATACGCCGGAATATATAAACACTGCAATGCCCGACACGCCAATCGCAGCCGCAATGATCAGTAGTTTTGCCGTTTTCATGAATATTCCCGGGAGTGAGATGAGAGGCGTGAATAATTTGCGCCATCCCGCTTGACCCCATTGGTACGGTCAAATGCACGCGTTGGCGCACCCGGACCCGTCGGGGGGGCTCAACTGCCGTTATATTCTATCGACATAATTTACGGGAGCATGGTCAGCCAGGGGTTTCGGTGGTGCGGAAAGATCCGGCCAGGACTGAAAGGAATCCGCGTTGGGGTCTACTAACAATTGCAGGGTACCGGCATGGCGGAATCCCAGTGCTTCCGGCGGCAAACGGGTCAGCGCGTCCTCATCGTCGACAATTCGAAAAATAGGCAGACTTCCGAATGAAGCAACGAACGCCTCGTTACCCACCCGTGGCGACGCAAACGTGTAGAGTGCCCGGGGCGCGCGCCGCAGCGCCGCAAGCGTGGCAAGTGCCGCTCCCAGGCTGTGTCCGGTGTAAAAAACCGGACAGGCAAGCATGGCAAGCTCGTCGTCGATGTCGTTCCAGACTATGTCAAGCGCTTTCCTGAAACCCGGATGCACGCCTATTGTATTTTGATCCAGCAGGGGTAATCCCGTTTTGAGATCGGTCATGACGTCCTGAATATTCTCGGTGCCACGAAACACCAGAACGGCGAATAACGGTGCTGCGACGGATTCAACCAGCATTGCCTGGGTATTCTGCGAAATGAAAAAACGGCGCTGCCTGAATCCTGATTTTTCCAGAAAACCGGTTCGGGTCGGCTGCCGGGGCGGGTTTTCTTCTTCTATGTCATGCCGGTATACCAGCCGGCTGAGCTCCGCGAGCCATAGCGCGTTTGCACGGTTGTAGCCGGACGTGGCCTCCGGGTCGAATGGCGGAAATATCTGGCGAGAAAAGAAATCAGTCGCTCTTCCCGGATGAAGTAGATCTTGCCATGTCGTGGCGGCTGACATCATTCCTCCTTGCATCCGATACGGATGCGCCCGCTAAGCTTTTTTATAGACCTAACCATGGAAAATCGCAAAATACGGGCCGCAATCGTCAATGGGGGATGCGGGGAACGTTACCGGCCAGGCACTTGTTTATTCAGGTATTCCGTGATCGCCAAGAATTGCCCAACCGATAGATTTTCCGCCCGCTGGCCTGGATCGATTTCAAGCGCCGGGAAATCCTCTGGCTTGAGATAGTCGCGCAGCGTATTACGCAGGGTTTTTCGCCGTTGCGCGAACGCAGCGGATACGATATTTGCGAATGACGTTTCCTCCTCTGCCGTAATAAGAGGTTGCCTGCGCGGGATCATGCGGACCACGGCAGACTCGACTTTTGGCACGGGCCGGAAGCACTCCGGCCGGACAGTGAAAAGCTGTTCCATTTCAAAACGACATTGCAGCATGACCGAAAGCCGGCCGTAATCCGGCGTGGAAGCGGCGGCCACCATGCGCGCCACCACTTCCTTTTGCAACATGAAGTGCATGTCACGGATGGAGTCTGCGAATCGGCTCAGATGAAACAGGAGGGGGGTGGAAATATTGTAGGGGAGGTTGCCTGCCACCCGAAGATTTTTACCCAAGCTGGAAAAGTCGAATTCGAGCGCATCGCCCGAGTGTAGCGTCAATTTTTCCTGAGTGAACTCTCCCCGCAAGCGTTCTATGATATCGCGATCGATTTCCACGACATGCAAGTGATCGAGCGATTGCAGCAACGGCCGCGTCAATGCCCCCAGTCCAGGCCCTATCTCAACAAGAAAATCATCGCTGGACGGATGGATAGCGCGAACGATGTCCGTTACGATCTGAGGATCAACGAGAAAATTCTGCCCGAAGCGCTTGCGGGGAATGTGCCGCATGACCTGCTCTTAAATATTTGAATGCCAGATTACGAGTTTTTATAGCGCGGCATCAATTGGGGAGATCTATTTCCGGTTTTTCGCCAGCGCTGCCGCCATTTCGATTGCCGCAATCAGGCTACCGGGATCGGCCCGGCCGGTTCCGGCCAGCTCCAGCGCGGTACCATGGTCTACCGAGGTGCGAATTACAGGCAGGCCCAAGGTTACATTGACGGCCGTGCCGAAGCTGGCATGCTTGAGCACCGGCAAGCCCTGGTCGTGATACATGGCAAATATGCAATCGTATTCTTTCAGCCTGGATGGATTGAAGAGGGTATCGGCGGGCAAGGGGCCGATCAGATCCATTCCCGCCGCGCGCAGCTTGTCGAGCGTCGGGATGATCGTGTCTATCTCTTCCCTGCCAAGATGACCCGATTCACCGGCATGGGGGTTCAGCCCCGCCACGGCGATGCGCGGTTTGGGAATTGCAAAGCGTGTGATCAAGGCCTGCCGGATGATACTCAGTTTTTGCTCCAGCATGTGCTGTGTAATCGCCGCGGGCACGTCCTTGAGCGGCAGGTGGGTGGTGGCAAGCGTTACCCGCATCCCCCCTCCGACGAGCATCATGACCGCATGGCCCTCCGTGCCCTTTGTGCCCTTTGTGTCCTTTGCGAGCTGGGACAGGTATTCCGACAGGTATTCCGTGTGACCGGTAAACGCAATACCCGCATCGTTAATGATGCCCTTGTGTACCGGTGCGGTGACCATCGCATCGAATTCACCGATGCCGCATCCCTCAACCGCGCGGTCCAGGGTGCTTAGAACATAGCGCGCATTGGCGGAATCCAGTTTGCCGGGCGTTGCAGGTTGAGCGAGCGGAAGATGCAGCACGCGCAACGTGCCAGCCTGGTGCCCGGCGTCGACAATAGGGGGGTAGCCAATTATTTCCAGCGGAAGCTGCAACAAACGGGCGCGTTCCCGCAGTAGTTCGCGGTTCGCGATAACGATAAGGTTGTACGGCAGATCCATCTGGGCGATTTGCACGCACAGATCCGGGCCAATTCCTGCAGGCTCTCCCGCGGTAAGAGCGAGTATCGGCTTCACATCCATCCGCGGCTCGGGAGCTGTACCCAGCGATTTCCCGATCCCGGGAGCCTGTCGAATTTGAAGAGTCGAAGCAAAAAAGTGACTGGGCGAGAGCAGGTTTTGACGATTTTGATAACCAATAGTTGTTCTATTGGCCCAAAAAGCGGTGAAATATGGACCGGCCAGATGCTCTTGCAGCCGATTTCCTTCAAATCCGGCAGGCTCCTAACCTTCCTCAAGCCTGTATTCGACGTAAGCACGGTCGCGCAAGCGTTGCAGCCATTCCTGAAAAGCGGTATCGGCTTTGCGCGCCCTGATCGCCTGGCGTGCCGATTGACGCAGGCGTTCCTGGCTGACATCATGAGTCCGGCGCTCGAGGACTTGAATCAGGTGCCAGCCAAATGGACTCTGCACCGGTTCGCTGACTTGACTGGGTTTAAGTGTACTCATGGCGTGTTCGAATTCCGGCACGGTGTCGCCCGGTGAAACCCAGCCCAAATCGCCGCCTGAAGCAGCGCTGGAGTCCTCGGAATGAAGTTTTGCCAATTCCTCGAATTTACCGCCGTGATCCAGGCGCTCCTTCAGTTCGACGATGCGGCGTCTTGCGTCGGCTTCAGACGTCAATTCGCTTATTTTTACCAGAATATGGCGGGCATGGGTTTGATCCACCATCGTTGGCGCGCCTGCTTTCTGATTGCGGCGATCGACCAGCTTGAGAATATGAAGGCCATTTGCGGTTTGAATGACCGGAGTGATTTCGCCGGGCTTCATTGGCGCCAATACATCGGCGAATTTCTTGGTTAGTTGAGTACCGGGCCGCCAATCAAGCAACCCGCCCTCCATTGCATCGGCAGCATCGGAAAATTCCGCCGTTATCCGCGCAAAGTCGGCGCCATTCCTTAATTGCGCCAAAGCGGCTTCCGCTCGCAGCCGCCTGTCCGAGATTTGCGATGGACTGGCGTGTTCCGGCACCTGCACCAGAATATGGGCAATACGGTATTCATCGTCATGACTGGGCGAGCTATCCTGGTTATGCAGGAAATTGTCCACTTCTCCTTCGGTTACATTGATGCGGTTGTTGACTTCACGCTCCTTCAGCCGAACCAGAATGATCTCATCACGAATTTCATCCCGGAACCTGTTGAAACTGATCCCGTCCCGCTCGAGTGCGCTGTAAAATTCCGGCATTGTCAGCTTGTTTTCCTGCGCGATACGCCGCAATGTCTGGTCGAGTTCCGTATCGGTCACAGTGAGGCCGGTTTCTTTTGCAAGCTGTAGCTGGACCTGGTTGACGATGATGCGCTCCAGCAACTGCTTTTCCAACACCGCGGGAGCGGGCGGCTGTACGCCCTGCTTCTGCAGTTGCTTGACGGTGACTTTGAGTATTTCGTCGAGTTCGTGACGGGTAACCACGCTCTCATTCACGACCGCGACGATGCGGTCGATAGTCACAATGCCGCCGGTGGCGGGTTGCTGAGCAAAGACTGCTCCGGCCGCCAGCATGGTCAGCAGAACGGAAGAGTGCACCAGAAGTTGAATGCCCATGCGCATAAACGTCATTACAAATTCAGGGGATTGAATCCGGATAATTCATTAGGCGGCTCTCCGGGCCCGCCACGGGTAATGAGTGCTGGCGGTCAGTTTACGGCCATTTTCGCCGCTCAGGCTACGGACTTCTCCCAACCGGCAAAACTGTCTCCCAACCCGCTTCACCATCCTCTCGCGTCCTGATGGATTATCTGGGTTGAACTTATCATGCTCATTGGTAAAGTTTCTGCTCCCCGCTTTGCGGTCCCTCCACCGGACTGCTCCCCCCACTGCCGGTTTGGACATAGCCGGGAATACTGCGTTGCAATACCTGGAGCGGGTTTGATCCGATTTGCATCAATCCGTTCAGCTCAAGTTGTAGAAAAGCCGCGGTGGTGGTTCTTTGCGTAGCAGTGGTGAGATGCTGGAATACGAACCGCAACGACCAGCAGCAGGCATTATACTCAAGTCCCGCCAGTCCTTCCAGAATTGTGCGATCCTGCAAGGAATAGTTTATGCGTGCGACCGTTTGCCACTTTTCCGTCCACCGCCATTGGGTCGAGGCATCGACCTGATGCAAGACGCCACGGGTAAAACGGTAGCCCAGATTGATCACTTTGCCGGGCTCCGGGCGATAGCTCAGGCCCGACCGCACCACCTCGGTGCGGAAATTATGCTGATCAAACTGCATGCTGGTATCGGTGCTGAGCGTCGGCGTGAGAAACCCCGATACCGCGGCAATAAAATCCGGCCTTCTGTTGATAGTATTGGGTTGGTCCAGCGTTATCCTGCGATCTATGAAACTTACCTGCTGCCCAACGGCAACGCGCAAGCGTTCCTTGCCGGAGCCGGGCTCTATCAGGCGCGACGTAAGCGCAAAGGTAACCTGGTTCGCGTCATTGATGCGATCGCTGCCGCTGAAACGATTTTCGGTCAGCATCTGCGCAAAGCTGAAGTCCGTCTTGGCCGAGTCGAAATTGGGCAGGCTCGCCTGGTCCCGGAACGGCACATAAACATAAAAGAGACGCGGCTCGAGAGTTTGCGTGAACTGTTCGCCGCCCAAATCGATGCTGCGATCGAACGCGACGCCGCTGTCCACACTAAACAGCGGCAAGGTCCGGGTCGGATTCGATTCGGGCGACGAGCCGAGGGCATCCAGGTAATACCGGGTATGGTGTATTCCGATCTTGGGCGTGATGTAGCCAAACGCGCTGCGCATGGGGTAGCTGACGCTGGGAAAGAGCACGAGGCGCTGCCCGCTCACCAGAGTCGGGTGGGAAAAATTCGTCCCGCTGCCGAAGAAATTGAGGTCCGCTCCAAGAACATTCGGTTTATTTATGATCAGGGTTGCCTGTGGCAGGCGCTTGTAAGGGGGCACGATGGGTGCGAGTGGATCCTGGATGGTCTGGAACTGTTGCGCCAGCCCGGTAAGACTCAATGTACCTTCTTCCCCGAGGTTGCGGTTGTAACCCACCATTGCCTGTTGCAACAGGTTGGCTCGCGAGGTCAGGTTCAGGTTGTTGCCGAGATCGCGGAAATAGATATTATCGGATACCCGGTTATAGTCAAGGCGGCTCCACCAGCCGTTGGTCAGGTTCTGATTATGCCAGAATGACGTGCGCCAGCGGCTTTTCCCGGTGACCAAGTCATGCGGCAGCACATCAAAAAGCACAGTGCCGCTCGAGTAATTGGTCAGATAGCGGAACTCGTTGTTCACCGCAAGCCCGCGCTTGGACATCAGGCGTGCCGAAATTGTCGCGTCGTAGTTGGGCGCGATATTCCAGTAAAATGGCACCATGAGCTCGAGCCCGGTTCTGACGTTGGTGCCGTATGTGGGCGCCAGCAAGCCGGATTTGCGTTCCTTGCTGAATGCGAAATTCATCCAGGGTGTGTAAAAAAGCGGCACATCCTTGAACGTGAGTTTAACCCCGCGGGCCGTACCCGTTTTTTTGGAATTGTCGACTTCCATGTTGGCAACCTGAATGAACCAGGAGTCATCCCCGGCCGGGCAGGTCGTATAGGTTGCGTGTTGAAGGCGGTACTTGTTCTCTCCTTCGAATGAAAGCATGTCCGCATGACCGCGGCTGCTGGCGTCTTTTAAACGGTAACTTGGCTGGCTCAGTTCCCCGGTTTTGCTCCCCAAATTGAACTTGAGCCGTGAACCTTCCAGGATATCTCCGCGCTGTTCGACCCGCACCGCGCCCTCGGCTTCGCCATCCTCGGTTGTTTCGTTATATTTCATCCGGTCCGCGGAAATGAATTGATCGCCGGTAGCCAGCTCAGCCTTGCCGATAGCCTCGATATCCTGTCCCGGGTGGCCCTGCAGACGCTCGGCCGCTACGAATATGGGTCTATCTTTGGCGGGCTCGGCCGGGGCGCCAGCCGCTGGCAGGCCGGTGCCGGTTTCTGGTTCTGCCTGCCCCCCCAAACGCAGTTTGAAGTCGCTCTCCTGCTCGAAGTTCCCGCGGATCTGATCGCTCCCGACACGCGCAAATTGATCGTTAACCGTTCCCGGTCCGGACATGGTCATTCTGCCTCCCCCTTGCGAAGGTGCAGATGCGATACCCGAGGGTGTCCGTGTCGTGGTGCGCAGCGCGGCTTCACCTTCATGCAGGGTGTGTACCGCCGTGTCTTCAATACCGGCGATTGCTGGCTGACTCTCCTTGTGCTCGGCATCAATTGCCGAAACGCTCGCGGCGGGTCCACTTTTGTCAGGTCCACTTTTTGCCGCGGGCGATGTATAGTTCTGCTGCGGCGTGGATCGAAGCCCTTCCGGCACGTTGGCCGGCTGCTCCTCGGCCGAGATGACGGAACGGCTGCGCAGCTCCGTCTCGCCTTTGGCTTCGGATTCATACTCGTGACGCCCCTGTATGGGCTCGGTGTCGATAAGCACCGGTTTATTGCCGTTGCGCTCCTTCCGGCTGGAAGTATCAACGCGTTCCTGTTTGTTTTTCGATTCGGGCGATGGCGTTTCGGCGCGTGCGTCACATGCAAGACAAAGTAGTAAAACTGACCAGCAAACAGGACGGGAAAAACGCGATTTCATCTGGAGGTATTCATCCTGAAACAATATTTCTATACGGATGAATTGCTGTTTTCAGAGTAATAAATCTCGCATCATGGTTATCGGAGCGTGAGGGCACGTAGCAGTATTGGAATTGGTATCGTGAAAATGGGGGATGCCGCACTGAGTCCGCTGGGGCTGAGCCCGCTGAGGCAGCACTCAACCGGACTTGATGGCGAATTGACGAGAGCAAAGCTGTAAGTGTAACAAAAAACCGGGCCAACGATATTTGTCGATACCATTCTTTGCCGAAGCTGATCGAGGCAGACCGGATAGATCCGTTTTCAACGCATAATACGCCGTTGGTGACAATTCATATTCAGGAGTAAAGGCTTTGCATATTCATATCCTAGGCATTTGCGGCACATTCATGGGCGGCATCGCGGCAATCGCGCGAGAAGCCGGCCATCAAGTCACCGGCTGCGATGCAAATGTTTATCCGCCCATGAGCACCCAGCTAAGTTCTCGGGGAATCGAACTGATCGAAGGTTATTCTCCGGAACAAATCAAGTTGAGCCCCGACCTGTATGTGATCGGTAATGTGGTGACACGCGGCAATCCCCTCATGGAGGAAATCCTCAACCGTAACCTTGCTTATATCTCGGGGCCTCAATGGCTAGCGGAGAATGTGCTGTGCGGCAAATGGGTTTTGGCCGTTGCGGGAACCCACGGCAAAACAACGACCAGCTCCATGCTCGCGTGGATACTTGAGTATGCGGGAATGGCGCCGGGATTCCTCATCGGCGGCATTCCCGAAAATTTCGGCCTGTCCGCCAGGCTTGGGGATTCACCTTTCTTCGTTATCGAAGCGGATGAATATGACACGGCCTTTTTTGACAAGCGA
>JACXTT010014257.1_pt1 | contig 10416 bp, 10 predicted proteins | sample 9270951 | NCBI WGS metagenome assembly JACXTT01 (sample SAMN15532306, study PRJNA645909) | rock metagenome | isolation source: weathered quartz diorite | place: Puerto Rico | collected 2017-06-21
TATCCGCACCTTGATCTGGCTGCGCTGGAGCGGCAACTGGCCGTGTCGCATGCGCGGCGCAAACTGGTGTTGACCGATGCCGTGTTCAGCATGGATGGAGATATCGCGCCTGCCGCGCGGCTGCTGGAACTGTGCGAAAAACACGATGCATGGCTGATGCTAGACGATGCGCACGGCTTTGGCGTGCTCGGCCCCCAGGGACGCGGAACCATGGCTCTTTTCAATATCCGTTCGCCGCGTGTTATTTATATGGCGACGCTCGGCAAGGCAGCCGGTGTATTCGGCGCTTTCGTCGCCGCGCAGCCGGAAATTATCGAAACCCTGATTCAGCATGCGCGAAGTTATATTTATACCACCGCGGCTCCGCCGCTGCTATCCCACACCTTATTGAAAAGCCTGGAGTTGATCGAGGAAGAGGAATGGCGGCGCGAAAAGCTGGCGCAGCTCGCTGCGGCACTCAAACACGAACTGCGATCGTTGCGCTGGCGGTTGCTGCCCTCCGCCACACCCATACAGCCCCTTATCGTCGGCGGGAATGACCAAACCATGGAGATCAGCGAGGCGTTGCGCAATGGGGGAATTCTCGTTCCCGCGATTCGTCCCCCCACGGTTGCGCAAGGAACGGCTCGACTGCGGATTTCATTGTCTGCTTCGCATACCACGGGGGATATTGCCCGGCTGGGGGAAGCATTGAGGGAGCTGGATCGCAACGCTTAGTCTTTGATATAACGATGAGCCTTCATATCGAATCTTTCGGCGCAGGTTGCGGCCCGGACCTGGTTTTGCTGCATGGATGGGCCATGCACAGCGGCGTCTGGCAAAGCGTGCGCGATCGTCTGGCACGCCATTTTCATCTGCATTTGGTGGATTTGCCGGGCCATGGCTTCAGTCCCGCTTGCGTACCGGATTCGCAAGCGGATGCATTGGACCGCATGCTTGAATCGATTGCGAAAATCTTGCCCTCGAGCTGTATCGTTTGCGGGTGGTCGCTGGGCGGACAGATGGCAATTGAACTTGCATTGCGCGAACCGGGGCGCGTCAAGAAACTTGCGTTGATTTCGACGACCCCCAGTTTTGTTAAACGTGAAGATTGGCAATGGGGAATGGAATCTTCCATGCTGCAATTATTTGCGCAGAATTTGAAACGTGATTACCCGACGACCATGAAGCGGTTTCTCACCTTGCAGGTGAGCGGAGGCAGCGATACCGCATCAGTACTGTCGCAATTGCGCAAGAGCCTGGCTGAGCGAAGGGAGCCTGATGGAGCTGCGCTGGAAGCAGGATTACAGATTCTGCTTACGAGCGATCTGCGCGGGAAACTCGAATATATACGGCAACCGGTGCTGCTGCTGCATGGAGAAAGCGACGTGATCACTCATCCGGATGCCGCAAAATGGATGAACGAACAATTACCGGAATCGGAGCTGGTAATGCTGCCCCGTTGCGGTCATGCACCATTTTTATCTCATTCCGATCAATTTGTTACAAACCTGACGCGGATGTCGAATTGAATTACGACCATATTATCGATAAGCGCCGGGTGCGGAACGCGTTCGAGCGAGCCGCTTCGCATTACGACCAGGCAGCTGTGCTGCAACGAGAGGTGTGCGACCGTATGCTGTCGCGCCTCGATTACATCAAGCACACTCCGGATGTCATTCTCGACGCCGGCAGCGGCACGGGGTACGGCACGCGTAATCTGCTCATGCGTTATCCCGCCGCCCGAATGCTGGCTATCGATATTTCACAGGCTATGCATTTACAGGCGCGACCGCCGGTTTCATGGTGGAAACAGTTGACCACTCGCGGGAACCAGACCCTCTATGTGGGCGGCGACATCGAGCAGATGCCGTTCAAGGATTCCTGCACCGGTCTGGTGTGGTCGAATCTGACGCTGCAATGGTGCAACGACGTCAAACAGACCATTGCCGAGGTGCACCGCGTCCTGCAAATCAATGGGTTATTCATGTTCAGCACACTCGGTCCCGATACCCTGAAAGAGTTGCGCCAGGCTTTCCGCGGCGCGGACGAATATACGCACGTCAACCGCTTTACCGACATGCATGACATTGGCGATATGCTCGTGCACAGCGGCTTCGCCACGCCGGTCATGGATATGGAATACATCACGCTGACCTATGATGACGTGATCAGTGTAATGCGCGATCTCAAAGCAATCGGTGCTCATAATGCGACCCAGGGGAGGCAGCGGGGTTTGACCGGAAAAGCCGCATGGCAAAATGCGATCAACCGGTACGAGACACTGCGGAAGGAAGGAAAGCTGCCTGCGACTTTTGAAGTCATTTACGGCCATGCGTGGAAGCCGCAGCCGCGGACGCCGATTATCACGCCGGAGCTCAGGCGGCAGCTCGGCCTTATATGACAGCTAATTATTTATGGCGAAAGGATATTTCATCACCGGCACCGGAACAGGTGTAGGCAAAACCCTGGTGAGTTGTGCCTTGCTATACGCTTTTGGCGCATGCGGCAGGTCTACCGTAGGCATGAAGCCCATCGCTGCGGGTTGCGCCGGCGGCAAATGGGGGGATGTGGAGTTACTCGCAGCAGCCAGCACGGTTACCGCTTCGCGTGAGCTGATCAATCCGTATGCGCTGAGCCCGGCAATTGCGCCACATATCGCGGCGAAACAGGCGGGTGTCGAAATTGACATCGAAGCCATCCACCGCGCCTGCCTCGTATTGCAGAAAACCGCCGATATCGTCATTGTCGAAGGGGTTGGCGGCTTTCTCGTGCCGCTTAACGAGCATCAGGACAGCGGTCACATGGCGAAGGCTTTGGGTTTGCCGGTTATCCTCGTTGTGGGGATGCAGCTAGGCTGTCTCAATCATGCGCTATTGACTGCCCAGGCAGTGCGGGTGGCAGGGCTGCCGCTCGCCGGATGGGTGGCGAACCGCATCGACCCCCAAATGGCTGTCTTTGATGAGAATGTGCTTGCATTGGAGCAACGGATGAGTTGCCCATTGCTGGGCGTGCTGCCATTCGAACATAAAGTCGATGCGAAAAAATTTTCTGTGCTGCTGGATGTTTCAGTAAACTGAAAAACGAGCGGTCGGCTGCTGGATTAAGGCTTAAAGGCTTAACCACATTCAAACCATCACACCTTGATGTGCGGGAATATTGAGCAGGTTATTGTCGTATTCAAAGAAGAGCGAGCCTACCAGCAAGCTGATAATCGTGACGACGATACTGGCAAAAAATGCTGTCCAGAATCCCGATACTTTGAATCCCGGGACCAGCGCCGACACGAGAAGCATCATCAGGGCGTTGATGACGAGTAAAAACAGGCCGAAAGTGATGAGCGTCAGGGGAATCGTCAAAATGATTACGATCGGCCGGATCACTGCATTGGCAAGACCGAGTAGAATGGCTGATAAGATCAGCGATTTTTTATTGGCGAATGAAATCCCATGAAAGATGAAGCTCACAAGCCAGAGCGAGAGCGCGGTAATTCCGCAATGGGCCAAAAATTCAGTTAAGTTGTGCAACATTGACCGGGCCGGGATTTATCCAATCTCTAGCCTGTCGGACTTAAAGGAAATCGGCTGCAAAAGCGGCTGGCCGGTCCATATTTCGCCGCTTTTTTGGCTAGAACAACTATTGGCCTGCAAAATCGTCAAAATCTGTCTTCGCCCAGTCACTTTTTCGCTTCGATTCTTCAAGCCCGACAGGCTGTTAGAATATCGTACAATTATTGTTGGATCAGACGGGCTCCGCACATTTTTCCGAACATGGCGTGCCGTCTGCTTATCGGCAAATTTTACATGAGATACTGTTGTCTTCCAGCAATAAACGGCCATTTGAGTGGAAACAGCGTCTTAACAGAGATGGCACGAATTCTGCTTCATGCATATTCAAGCGTAGCATTGTTCAAGCTCTGAAAAAACTGGTGCACGATTACCGGATAAATAGCTGATCCATTTCTCAATCCATCAATCGGTATAACGGCGTATTCATCCGGAGTACTGCATTGGTAGCGGCCAAATAAGTTGCCGAACCTAAAAATTTAGCCCAACAAAACACAGGAACCCAATGTCCTTTTCTCCCGATATCCTCAATGCGAGCATTCTGGTCGTAGATGATAGGGAAAATAACGTGGAACTGATCCGAAGCATGCTTTGCGCGGCTGGCTATGCCTCGGTTTCCTCCACGACGGATCCACTCGAAGTTTGCACCCTTCACCGCAGGAACAAATACGATCTCATCCTCCTCGATTTGATGATGCCTAAAATGGATGGATTCCAGATCATGGAGGGATTGAAGGAAATTGAGGAAATCGAGCCTGGCGAATCTCTTCCGGTTCTGGTGATCACCGCCCAGGTGGAGCACAAGAAGCGCGCTTTGCAAGCGGGTGCAAAAGGGTTTATCAGCAAGCCTTTTGACCGGCTCGAGGTGCTGACTCATATTCGCGACGTTCTGGAAATCCGTTTGCTGCAGAAAGAATTGCAGCAATCCATGTCGGGTCTGGAAAATATGCACAGCAAGCGGACGAACCCCATGGGTGAAACCGAAGAGTTGTTCGATCAGCTTGCGGGTAATCTTCCCCAGGTCTTCTGGATTTGGGATGTCAAAGATAAAACATTTCGCTATATCAATCCGGCGTGGGAAAAGATGACCGGCTGCCGGGTTGTTCCTGGCGACCGGCTGGAAAAATTTCTTGAGGCGGTTCATCCGGAGGATAAACAGCGGGTGATCCATGAGTCCAAAGAGTTGCCGTATGGCGGCGTGGATCACGATTACCGGTTATTGCTACCGGATAACACCGTGCGCTGGGTCCATTCGCGTACTTTTCCGATCAAGGATGCGACGGGCATATATCGCGTGGTGGGATTTATGGACGACATCACGTATCGCAAGGAGACCGACCAGCGGCTCTTACCGCTAGCCCATTACGATGCGCTTACCAGTCTTCCCAATCGAACTCTGTTTTATGAGTCGCTCAGGAAAATTATCAGGCAAGCCGAAACGAACCGCCGGATTATTTCCGTGCTGTATCTCGATATCGATAACTTCAAAATTATCAACGATACGCTGGGGCACGCCGTAGGTGACGAGGTACTGCGTCAGTTCAGCCTCAGGTTGCTGGAATGCCTGCGTGTCACGGACATGGTGGCACGGCTGGGGGGTGATGAGTTTGGGTGCATCCTGGTTACGCCGGATGGTTCGGGAGATGCGGGAGTCGTCGTGAGCAAGGTAAGGGAAGCGTTGCGTCAGCCTTTCAATGTGCAGCAAAATTTGATTACGGTAACAGCCAGCATCGGGATCAGCGTGTATCCGGGGGACTCGCTCGATGCGGACACGCTGGTCAAGAACGGCGATACCGCCATGTATCGATCCAAGAAGGCAGGCAGAGATACCTATCGTTTCTTTACAGCGGAAATGAACACCCGGGCAATCCAGAAGCTGGAACAGGAAAATGCATTGCGGAAAGCGCTCGAGCAAAATGAGTTCGTTCTGCATTACCAGCCGAAGGTCGAACTGTTGAAGGGTGAAATCACTGGAGTGGAAGCTCTGATCCGGTGGAATCGCCCGGGCTACGGCTCTGTTCCGCCTTCGGAATTCATCGCCGTTCTGGAACAGACCGGGTTGATTGGCCAGGTAGGAGCATGGGTTATCGAGACCGCTTGCAAACAAATCGCGGAGTGGAGGCAGGCGGGAGTCGGGGAGATACCGGTATCGGTAAATGTATCGGGAAGGCAATTTTCACAGATGACGCTAAACCGGGATGTCATCCGGGTTATCGAAGAAAATGGTGTATATCCGCAATTGCTCGAATTTGAATTACAGACGGAAAGGGCGTTGAGAGAAAACAGCATCGATTCCGATTTGCTGGAGTTGGAGCTGACGGAAAGTTCCCTGATGACGCATGCGAGAAAAACGATTGGTATCCTCAAAAAATTGAAAATGCTCGGAATCCGTATTTCCATCGATGACTTCGGTACCGGCTATTCCAGTCTTGCTTACGTAAAGCGATTCCCAATCGATGTGCTGAAAATAGACCGTTCTTTCATCATGGATATCACCACCAACCCCGCGGATGCCGCTATCACCACTGCAATCATCGATATGGCTCACAGCCTGGATGTCAGGGTGGTCGCGGAGGGAGTAGAAACGGTTGAGCAGCTTGATTTTCTCCGTGAGCGAGGGTGTGATGAAATTCAGGGGTATTATTTCGCACGCGCACTTCCCGCGGCAGAGATATCCAGACTGTTTTTGAACGGCAACAATCTTCTCAGGCCAGTGCGATCCCTCGCCTCGTAATGGCGTTTGCAGCCGTGTATAGGCTGTTTCTAAAAACAGGCTCTTGACCATTACCGTAGCGTTTTCCACATTTTTATTGCTGATTGTATGCGTTTTGCCTGTTTGGGTAGCGGTTCACGTGGAAACGGTCTTGTGGTCGAGGTGGCCGATACCCGATTATTGCTGGACTGCGGATTCACTCTTAAGGAAACCATAATCCGCCTTTCACGGCTCGGCCTGGAGCCTGATATGATAGATGGAATTGTTGTGACGCATGAGCATGACGATCACATCGGTGGTGTGGCGCGCTTTGCGCGCAAGTTTGGTATTCCAATCTGGTTAACGCATGGCACCCTGCGCAGCGTGAAGACGATATTTGCGCCATTGCCGGCGATCAATATCATAGATGACTACCAGCGTTTTTCCATTGGTGGCATCGAAATCGAGCCTTACCCGGTTCCGCACGATGCCCAGGAACCCGCACAATTCGTGTTTAGTGATGGCGCACTGCGGCTAGGTGTGTTGACGGACGCGGGATGCTCGACGCCTCATATCGAGGCGACCCTGAGCAATTGTCATGCATTGGTGCTGGAGTGCAATCATGATGCGCAAATGCTGGCCAACAGCGATTATCCGTGGAGCCTCAAGCAGCGTGTGGGAGGGCGGCTCGGACATCTCGAGAATGCTGCCTCGGCGGAACTGCTGGCGAGTCTCGATTGCAGCCGTCTTCAACATATTATCGCCGCTCATTTGAGCCAGAAAAACAATACCCCGCTGCTTGCGCAGACCATGCTGAGCGGTGCACTGGATTGCGGAATAGACTGGATTGGTGTTGCGAGCCAGAACGATGGTTTTGGTTGGCGCCAACTGATCTGATTTCAACCCGGATAATCCATTAGGGGTGCCGGCACCTTGTCACTTGCAGGGCTCAAAGAGCCGCCTAATGGATTATCCAGATTTGGGTTTAAGACGAAGCAATAAAAAAGCCGCTGGAAAGCGGCTTTTTCTTACCTGGCGGATGAAGGAATAAAGCTTCTATCGCGTAAGCGGTTTGCTTGAAATTCCGGTTGTTATTTGGCCGCTTCAGCTTCGGGTGACTTTTCAGGGAGCCGGTGCACCTGGGGCAGCTGCGGGGACAGGTGCAGTGGCGGGAGCTCCGGAAGCGGGGCCCGCTTGTCCGGTTATTTTAGAAAAGTTTGACTTTTCCTGTTCCGGAAGTGCCTGGGTAGGTTTGCCACAGGCAGTCAACGTCAGTGCGATCAAGGCGGCAGCGAGAAGCGAAAATCTCATTATGTTAACCCTTTAGCGTAAAAAATTGATAAAAATCAAAGTATACGGTAAAAGGCTTCGCCATTCAAGCCGGACGGCGGTCAACGAATGTCTGGAAAAACGGAGTGACAGATAAACTCAGTACTTAGCCATAGTTTCGCTTGGGCAACTTAGTCCGAAACTGAGCTATCGAATAATGTAAGTGACCCCTCTGGGTCTTCAACAATAAAAAAAGCCATCCATATGGATGGCTTTTTGTTGTTCTATAAAGGTCTTAGTATAAGGCTTAGTGACCTTCAGGAATGGCGCTTTGGCCTGCCTTTATAGGATTGCCATTTCCATCAAGCGCATGTCCGGGAAGAACGGCTGGACCGGTAAGATCCTCCTCGCTGTTTGGTGCGGCGGCGGTTTTATCAGCCGGAGTTGCGGCCGGGGCGGTCGTGGAGCGCTCTTGATCCAGCGTCGTTCCCTCTTCGGTTCTGGTTCCGTATGTGGTCGTATTTGCGGGCAGAGCCTGTTTGGGTCTTTCGCATGCTGTGAGGCTGATCGCCACCAAAGCTGCGGCGAGGAGTGAATATTTCATATAGGGCTTCCTTAAATAAAATAAAGTATAAAGAGGTTGTAGCAGGCCACAGTATATAGCAAAAGTAACCGAAATTACCGTTTAAAAGTGTAATTTTGCCGCTAACTGGGGTAAAAACGAGGCATAAGGCTATATTAAAGCACAAACCATGCTATTTATGGGGCTCTTCCTTCTTGACATCAGCACCGCCGGCGCCAGCTTGAGATCCAGCACCGCCCTCTTTATCAAGCTCATCAAATTTCGGCGCGGAGTCACGCTCGGCCATTGCTGAGGGAGGGGGCTTATCCATCGGATGTTTTTTATATTCACAGGCGGATAGCATCAGCGCCGCCAGGGACACAGCGAGGAGCGAGGAGTATTTCATCATTCAATCATCCTGAGGTGTGTATCGAAAGCCGTAATATAACATAAAAGTCTGTGAATCACCCAAACGTGAATTGAACCCGGATAATCCATTAGGCGGTCTCCGAGCCCGCTACGAGTGACGAGAGCTTGTGGCGGCCGGTTTGTGGCCATTTTCGCCGCTTGCCCGGCGCCTATAAGCTTGGCAGCCTGCCGGACTAAGGAAATCGACTGCAAAAACGATCAGCCAAAAAAATGCCGTCCCGAAGGACGGCATTTTCCAAGTTGCTTATTTATATTACTGCTTGGGTTGTTCTTGCGAGGATGCATTTTTATTTGCCTCCGTTTCGGCCTTCTGGGCTGCCTCGATGTCGGCATCGCTTACCTGCCCTTCACGTTTTTCCCACAGGCTGGGTGGATATTGTCCCGGTTTTCCTTCACCAGGCTGATGCTGTTTCATTTGGTCACATGCGGTAAGTGTCAATGTTGCCAAGGCGATAGCGAGGAGCGAGTATTTCATTTTTTTAATTTCCTTATAGTTAAAACAAATCACGGTAAAGTTTAACAAATGACGTGCAAAGTTTAAAACAAATCGCGGTAAATTATAAAGTTATAAGAGCATTTCGGCCATTCAAATCTGAAATTGGTTTGATTCCCCCCTGAAAGAAAGCAATTTTCAATAAAAAATGCCGTCTTGAACGACGGCATTTATGAGTACTTGTGGTAGTTGTCTGTTGTTGTAGTAATTATTATTAATCTGCTTTTTTACCGGTGACATCATACTCAGGCTTCGGCTCTGTATATTGAGCGCCTCCAATTGCTTGAGATTTTGACGCCGCCTCGGCCTTCTGGGCTGCTTCGATGTCGGCATCGCTTACTTGCCCTTCACGTTTTTCCCATAGGCTGGGGGGATATTGCCCCGGTTTTCCTTCGCCGGGCTTATGTTCTTTCATCTGGTCACATGCGGTAAGTGTCAACGTTGCCAAGGCGATAGCGAGGAGCGAGTATTTCATTTTTTTGATCTCCTTATAAGTTTATAACGAACCACCAATAAATTATAGATGAGTTTCGGCCATTCAAAATCTGGAAAGACCACTATATCTTAATAGCCACTCTCTTAATAGCAGAATTCAGAAATGTTGTCTAGTCGTTGTATACCACAGCCATAAATGTTGGGGGAAACCAGCTGGGGATGAGGTTTTTCGATGGATTACAAAAAACGCTGGCTGAACATTTTGAAGCAGGACTGGATGTTAATTGGAGTCCCTCGACTGCTCAAGCTCTTCAAGAAGGGAATCCAAATCAAATTAAACCAGTGATTGAGGAAGTATGGGCAAGTTTTGTATATGATCAGCGTCCGGTGTCCACATTTCGCTGCTTTTTTGGCCAATAGAACAACTATTGGCTTTCAAAATCGTCAAAATCTGTTCTCGCCCAGTCACTTTTTCGCTTCGATTCTTCAAGTCCGACAGGCTCCTGGGCGGCAGTTAGTTCAATGTAACCATCGAGATACCATTGATAGAGCAGTGCGAGCGCCTCGCACTCAGGATTCTTTACCGCCGGCAATACAAGTTGATCGGCGAGCCTGGCCAACAGCCGGCGGGCTTCGGCTCCGGCTGTATAAACCTCGCCATTTATAAAAATTCTTTTTTTCTTCCATAGCATGCGGCTTTTCAGGCTAAGCTCCAGTCCAGTCTGAGCAATCTGATGCCCGAACTCCTGTTCACTTACCGGATGCGATGGAGGTCTAAAAAAAACATGCGGCTTCGGTTCGGTGAGATATATTCCCATAAAGCGTTCTATATCGTTATGACCCCATTTGATGCGGTCGAGCGCCATGCCTGTCTGGCGCATCATGGCCGCACTGATATGCCCTGGGCGGGGTTGCAAGCCGATATCCGGGTCGTGATACATGCCTTCAATCGTGCTATGGTCCTGCAGGTAAACGAGAAATTGAGTAGCGA
>JACXTT010014258.1_pt1 | contig 10416 bp, 13 predicted proteins | sample 9270951 | NCBI WGS metagenome assembly JACXTT01 (sample SAMN15532306, study PRJNA645909) | rock metagenome | isolation source: weathered quartz diorite | place: Puerto Rico | collected 2017-06-21
ACGGCTCCGCGCCGAGCATTGCTATCTCGCGGGTGGGGTCTAAGCTTCGTCTGTGAGGGGACTGCGGCTGCGGAAGCGGGATGCTGCCGACGCTCCACTCGGCGTGGTCCTTGCGAAGCAACTGGAGCGGTACACCGTGACGGGTGGCGTTCACTGTTTCGGATGCGGCGTCTGGCTGGCCGACGACGCGGCGGAGGTCGAGCGTTGGGGCTACTTCGGTTACGGCGAAGTGGGCAAGACGTATCCGTACTGCGCCGGGTGCTCGCAGCTGAGACTCGTGCGGCGTTAGCCCGCGGGTCTGCGTGACGCGCGGCGAGCGCCACCGGCGTCGAGTGGCGGTGCACGAGGCCGGACACGCGGTCGCGTGCCGGCTCGTCGACGTACCAGTCGAGACGGTGACGATCGAATGGTCCGGCACCACCCACGGCGCGCTGGTCCACGCTGGGAAACCTCCAACGGAGAGCCTCCTTCTGATCCTGCTCGCGGGCGAGGCCGCCGTGGCGCACGCGCATCGGGTGGGGTGGTTCGAGGACGGTGCAGCGGACGAGCCCGCGGGAGCTGCCGACGAGCCCGAACACGTCCGCGTCACCTCCGACGCTGAGAACATCGAGTCCGTGCTCAGGCAGCTCTGCCCTGGCGATCGGGAGGCGCAGCGGCGTGCCCTCGACGCAGCCCGGGAGCGGGCCGACGCGGCGGTTGCGCTGCACTGGGACGACGTGGCTCTCGTTGCTGATGCGTTGTGGCGCGAGACGACCCTGAGCGGGCGCGACATTCGCCGGATCCTCGAACCGACGTGACGTCGCGCCCGAAGCCCTCCGCCGACGCAGTGCTATCATCGTGTCCGCGACGCGGGGTGGAGCAGTCAGGTAGCTCGCCGGGCTCATAACCCGGAGGTCGCGGGTTCAAATCCCGCCCCCGCTATATCTTCAAGGGGGGAAACCTATGGTTTCCCCCCTTCAGGATCCCCCCTTCCGCCTCGTTCGGGCCCGGTTTCAAATCCCGCTTCCGCTACTGAGAAAAGGGCCCGCCGAGCGGGCCTTTTCCGTTTGCACAGGCGAGGAAGGGTTTCCGGGAGTTGCTGGCGCACTCCCCCTCGCGCCGCACGATCCGTGCGAGGCAGCGCGCCCTTCCCCCAAATGCTCACCTTAGGCGTGCTGCGGCGGAAAGCTGGTCCGGCGGGTCCTGCATCTCGAGGAACACGGTCACCTCGCCGATGCGGTTGCCGTCCAACGTCAGCACGTGCACACCGTGGGGCACGAAGCGCTGCTCTCGGTCGCTCCATTCGTCGTGGCGGAATGCGAGCTGGCCGTTGACGCGCGTTGGGACGATGTTCACACGCGTAGGCCGGGCGAGCGGATATGCCCTGAGGAACGACACGATCGCGTCGAGCCCGCGGAACCACTCGGGCCGCGGCGGCATCGACCACACCGCATCGTTCGTCAGCAGCGTGGCGAGCGCGTCGACGTCTGCGCGCTCCCACGCGTCGACATAGCCCGCGACGATCCGGTCGAGCTCGTGGTCGCCCAGCGTCCGGAGCGTCTCCTGCTGACTCTGTTCGGGCAGCCGATCGTCGATGGTCTTGTGAGCGCGCTGGAGCGCGCTGTATACCGCCGCCTCCGTCGTCTCGAGCGCAGCGGCCACTTCGGCACCCGAGAACCCGAGGACATCTCGGAGGATGAGCACCGCCCGCTGGCGTGCCGGCAAGAGCTGGAGTGCCGCGATGAAGGCGAGCTCGATGCTCTCGTGCTGCTCGTAGCGTGCGTCGGGAGTCGCCGACGTATCGATGACCTCGTCGCGCTCTTCGAGGTACGGCTCGATCCAGACCGACTCCACCAGCGGGTCGCCGAGCTGGTCGTGGGGATCGGCGGCGGCGCCGTAGTCGACCGGCAGCACCCGCTTTGGCCGCCGCTCGATCGCCTTGAGAGATGCGTTCGTGGCGATCGTGTAGAGCCACGAACGGAGCGAGCTGCGGCCCTCGAACCGCAGGAGCCCGCGCCACGCACCGAGCAGCGTCTCCTGCAGCGCATCCTCGGCGTCGTGCACGGAGCTGAGCATGCGATAGCAGTGGGCGTGCAGCTGCGGTCGGTACGGAGCGACGAGACGACCGAAAGCCGCCTCGTCACCAGCGCGTGCTCGTTCGAGCAGCGTCTGCTCCTCCTCCTGTTGCACCGGCACGAGCCGACTCATGCTGCTACACCTGCCTTTGGCTGCCAGAAGGCGATCTCGCCGCCGACCGATGTGCTGACGACGCTGCGCCAGCCGGCGGGACCCTCGCGCCGGTCGAGGATGACGGTGGCGCCGAGACATCGTGCACGATCCGTGGCCGCACCGATGTCGGCCACCTGGACGTAGGGGAGCCAGAGCGGACGCGGCGTCCTGCACTCGACGATGCCGCCACCGAACACCCGGCCCAGGTCGAGCGCGACGTACGACCGTCCCGCCGCCTCGACCTGCTCGGCGCGCCAGCCGCAGAGCTCGTCGTACAGCGCGCGCGCGCCGGGCAGGTCACCCGTGTGCAACTCCAGGTGGACGACTCGGTTCATACCTCGAAGCCGAACGAGCCGATCTCCCGCAGCTCGGTGACGACGGGCTGCTCGTCGCAGCGGTCGGAGATCTCGCGCTGGAACGCCTGGAACGCGTTTACCTCGCGCAGCCGATGCCGACCGTCGTCCCGCTCGACGGCGACATGGACGAAGCTGACGCCGTCGTCGAGCCGGAAGGTTGCGTAGCGAAGTCCGTCTGGCTGAGTCCTCTGCAGCTCGTCGTAGACCGCGCGAACGAGCTCGCTGTTCTCTTCCACCCGTTCCGGCTTGACCTTGTAGCGGACCATCACCTGTCTCATGTCGGTGTCTCCTGTGTTCGTGGGTTTCATGCAGCTCGCGTCGAGTCTGCTGCGACGTCTGTGGCTCGTCGGTCTCGGGCCGCCCGTCGGCCCGGCAGCGCCAGCCCCGAGAGTGCGCCGATCGCCGCCAGCCCGGCACCGACGCCGATCGCCGGGCTGAAGCCGTCCGTGAAAGCCTGGACGGATGCATAGCCGCCGGTGGCCGCGAAGACGGCCACGACGACGGCGATGCCGAAGACGCCGCCGAGCTCGCGCATCATGCTGTTGGCACCCGCCGCCTTGCCGATGGCATCGTCGGCGACCGTCGCGACCACGGAGTTCTGTGCCGCGGGGATCGCCATCGACACGCCGACACCGGCGACGATGAAGGGGCCGAGCACGTGGGAATAGGGCATTCCCGGGTCGGCGATCAGCGCCATCCACGCCATTCCCACCGTCTGCAGCGACAGCCCGGCGACCATCAGCGGGCGCTCGCCGATCCGGTCGGCGAGCGTGCCGGCGATCGGTGCGACGGTGATGAACGTCGCGGTCCATGGCAGCAAGCGGAGACCTGCTGCGAGCGGGCTGTAGCCGAGCCCGACCTGCAGCAGCTGGGCGTAGAAGAACACGGCTCCGAACAGCGACGCGAACGTGAAGAAGATCGCGGCGTTGCCGGCCGAGAATGCTCGCGACCGAAACAGCTGCATCGGCAGCATCGGCTCTCGCGCTCGCAGCTCCCACGAGACAAAGGCGACGCCGAGCACGACGCCGGCGACCAGCGCACCCACCACCTCGGCACTGTCCCAGCCCGCCTGATTGCCGCGAACGAGCCCCCAGACGAGCCCCAATGCCGCCCCGGTGACCAGCGTGAGACCGCGGAAGTCGAGACCGTTGTCCGGCCCGAAGCTCTCACGCATGCGCGTGAGCACGAGCGGGATCGTGATCAGCCCGATCGGGACGTTGACCCAGAAGATCCACTGCCAGCTGATGCCCTCGACGATCGCGCCGCCGACCAGCGGGCCGCTCGCCACCGAGAGACCCGTAATCGCACTGAAGATGCCGATCGCCGCTCCGCGCCGCTCGGGCGGGAAGGCCGCGCTCAAGAGCGCGAGCGCGAGTGGCATCAGCAGCGCCGACCCGGCGCCCTGGACGGCGCGCGCCGCAATCAGTGTCCCCACGTCCGGCGCGAGTGCCGCCGCGACGGACGCCGCCGTGAAGAGGCCAAGCCCGAGTGCGTAGAGCCGTCGCCGGCCGTAGCGGTCGCCGAGCGCCGCGCCGGTGATCAGCAGCACCGCGAAGCTGAGGTTGTACGCATTGACCGTCCATTCGAGCTGCTCGACGGACGCGCCCAGATCCAGGCGGATCTTGCTCAGGGCCGTCGACACGACGAGCGTGTCCAGCGCCGCCATCAACGAGCCGATTCCGGTGAGCAGCACGACCCAACGGGTTGCGGCGCTCGAGTTCGTACCGATTCCTACCGCTGTCATGATCGACCTCCGCGTTCTCTTTCCAGCAGAGATCCGCCCAAGCCGCGAAATTCATCGCCGGCGTCGTTGCCGGCCCGCATCCGTGTCGACGATGATCTCGGCCCGTGCCCCTGCAGAACCGCGTCACACCGCTCGGTGAGCTGGTCGCAGAGCCGGGCCGGGGGTTGGTGTACGGGAACCGCGGCTGTCTGCACGATGAGTCGGGGCACATCCGGCGGCCCTATGACGGCAAGCGTTGGATCGCCTGCCGGCTCGAGTTCCGCGGCTGGCTGCGGCAGCCGCTCCTGCAACCGGGGCGCTTCACCGAGCTCTTCTTCCTCGACGAGGCAACGGCGTTCGCGGCAGGACACCGTCCCTGCGCCCTCTGCCGCCGTGAGGACTACCTGCGCTTCGTCTCGCTCTGGCGCGGGCTGCATCGGAGCCCGGCGCGGGCTGACGAGATCGACGCGCGGCTCCACCGCGAGCGTCTGGACGGTCGGGAGCGACGGTTGCACGGCGCGCCGATGGCGTCGCTGCCCGACGGCGCGTTCGTGCTGCTCGACGACGTTTCGCGCCTCGTGCTCGGCGGCCGGCTCCTGGCGTGGAGTTCAGGTGGCTACGTTCGCGCGCTGCCACGACCCCGCGGCGGCCGTGCGCAGGTGATCACGCCGCCGTCGCTCGTCGCGGTGCTGCGTGAAGGGTGGGAGGGAGCCGTCCCGCTGCTGCATCCGTCCGCGTCGGTGTGACTGATACCCTATGGGGGTATGACTGGGACACTGACGAAGGAAGTGCGCCTCGATCTCGAGGGCATGTCCTGTGCGTCGTGCGCCGCGCGGGTCGAGAAGGCGCTGAACGGGGTCGCCGGGGTCGAGGCCACGGTCAACTTCGCAACGGAGCAGGCGACACTGCAGTGCGCAGCCGATGTCCCGGTCGAAGAGCTCGTCGGAGCAGTCGAGGCAGCCGGCTACGGCGCACATCTCGCCGCGCATCCGCATCAGCGCCACGACGACGATGTGCGGGGGCACGACCACGCGGACGAGTCCGTGGCTCTTCTTGCGCGGCGGCTCGCGGTGGCAATCGTCCTCACAGTTCCCGTCGCGCTGATCGCGATGGTGCCGGCGTTCGAGTTCGCCGATTGGGAGTGGGTCGCGCTCGCCTTGTCGACGCCTGTCGTCTTCTACGCGGGTGCCGGCTTCCACCAGGTGGCGCTCCGGCACGCGCGGCATCGCGCGGCGTCGATGGACACGCTGATCTCCCTCGGGACGCTGACAGCGTGGACGTGGTCGACCGTCGTGCTGGTGGGAGGTCTTGCCGCGGACACCTACTTCGAGGTCGCTGCAGTCGTGACGACGCTCATCCTGCTCGGTCGCTATCTCGAGGGCCGCGCCAAAGGCCGGTCTTCGGAGGCGATTCGACGCCTTCTCGACCGCGGCGCCAGGGACGCACGGATCCTGCGCGACGGCCGCGAGCAGCTGGTGCCGGTTGCCGACCTCCGCGTCGGCGACGTCTTCGTCGTCCGGCCGGGCGAGAAGCTGGCGACCGACGGGATCGTCGTCGAGGGCGAGTCCGCCGTCGACCAGTCACTGCTCACCGGCGAGCCCATTCCCGTGGAGGTGAGCGCAGGCTCGACTGTCGTGGGGGCGACCCTCAACACGTACGGCAGGCTCGTCGTGCGCGCGACGAAGGTTGGTGCGGATACCGCGCTCGCGCAGATCGCCCGGCTGGTCGAGGCTGCGCAGTCGGGCAAGGCGCCGATCCAGCGACTCGCCGACCGCGTCTCGGCGGTGTTCGTGCCGATCGTGATCGTCGTCTCGCTGGCCACCCTTGCCGGCTGGCTCGCCGCCGGGTCGAGCGTAAGCGCAGCGTTCACGGCGGCAGTCTCCGTTCTCATCATCGCGTGTCCGTGTGCACTCGGCCTCGCGACGCCGACGGCGTTGATGGTCGGAACGGGTCGCGGCGCCGAGCTCGGTGTCGTCATCAGGGGGCCGGAGATCCTCGAGCGGACGAGGCGAATCGACACGATCGTCCTCGACAAGACCGGAACTGTGACCGAGGGCAGGATGGAGCTGGCGTCGGTCGCCCTGCTTGACGGGGCCAACCGGGCCGAGGTGCTGCGGCTCGCGGGCGCCGTCGAAGCGGCCTCCGAGCACCCGGTAGCCCGTGCGGTCGCCGCTGCGGCGGAAGCCGAGGTCGGCGTGCTGCCGGCTGTGACGGGTTTCCGAAACGAGCCCGGAAGGGGCGTCTCGGGTGTCGTCGACGGCCACACCGTCGAAGTGGGACGGCGAGACGGTCGCATCGAAGTCCGTTGGGACGGACGGGTCCGTGCGGCGCTCGAGGTGCGAGACACGGTGAAGGCGACGAGCGCGACGGCGATCCTGGAGCTCGAGGGACTGGGGTTGACGCCTGTGCTGCTGACCGGAGACACGCACGAGGCAGCGCTGCATGTTGCTCGTGAAGTCGGCGTCAAGCGTGTCGTGGCAGATGTGCGCCCCGCCGACAAGGTGCGAGAGGTGATCCGGCTCCAGGAGGCCGGCAAGGCCGTGGCGATGGTCGGCGATGGCATCAACGACGCTCCCGCGCTCGCGCAAGCCGACCTCGGGCTGGCGATCGGCACCGGCACGGATGTCGCGATCGAGGCATCCGATCTGACGCTGGTCTCGGGCGATCTGCGTGCCGCAGTGGACGCGATCCGCCTGGCCCGACGGACGCTGGCGACGATCAAGGGCAATCTCTTCTGGGCGTTCGCGTACAACGTCGCGGCGATCCCGCTGGCCGTCGCCGGTGTGCTCAACCCGATGATCGCGGCGGGGGCGATGGCCGGATCGAGCCTGTTCGTCGTCACCAACAGCCTGCGGCTGCGCCGCTTCCGAAGCGTGCGGGAAGGGACGAGCCCGTGACCGATGTGGCCGAGAAGCCGGTGTACGGCTATACGAAGGACAAGGAGGCGCTGATCAAGCGGCTCCACCGCATCGAGGGCCAGGTGCGCGGCGTCGAGCGGATGGTGGAGGACGATCGGTACTGCATCGAGATCCTGACGCAGATCGCGGCCGTCAACACCGCGCTCGAGTCGCTGGCGTTTCAGATGCTCGACCAGCACGTGCGCCACTGCGTTGCCGGTGCGCTGGCGTCGGGCGACGAAGCGGATGCGTCGACGAAGGCGGCCGAGCTGCTGGACGCGGTACAACGCTTCGCGCGGACGCGCTGACGCCGACCGCACCGCCTGTGGGCAAACCGGCGCGATGTTGGCGCAAAACAGGGACTGTCCCCGATTGCACCAACCCTGCGCCAAGGCTTCCACAGGGTTGACTCGCATCGATGATTCTCGATATATTGATGGACGTCGATGCATGAGCTCGGCTCAACCGCGATCGCATGCTGTGCGCCCCTGGACGCGCCGGCGCTCACCGACGACGAGGCCGAGGCGACTGCCGAGCTGTTCTCCGCGCTTGCAGACGCCGCCCGCGTTCGCATCGTCAACGCCCTCGCCACAAGCACCGAGCCCGTGTGCGTCTGTCACCTGACCGAGCCGCTCGGGCTCTCGCAGCCCACCGTCTCGCACCACATGAAGAAGCTCGTCGACGTAGGGCTGCTCGACCGCGAGCAGCGGGGGCGCTGGGCCTATTACTCGCTCCAGCCCGAGGCGCTCACACGGCTCGCAGCCGTCACCAGACCGGGTCAGAGCGGTTGTTGCGCATGAACACCTCGGCCGACACACTGCGTGAGGAGGTCCGCGCCCGCTACGCAGCCGCCGCCGCTCGGACGGCCGGCTCGAGCTGCTGCGGAAGCGGCGGCTGCTGCGAAACGGGTGAGGCGGCCATGTTCGGCCAGGAGCTCTACACGGCTCCTGAGCGCGACGAGCTTCCCGAAACGGCTGCACTCGCCTCTCTCGGCTGCGGCAACCCGATCGCCGTCGCGGAGCTTCGCTCCGGCGAGGTCGTTCTCGATCTCGGCTCGGGTGGCGGCATCGACGTGATCCTCTCGGCGAAGCGCGTCGGGCCGACGGGTCTCGCCTTCGGGCTGGACATGACCGACGAGATGCTGGCGCTGGCGCGCACCAACGCTGCGGCAGCAGGCGTCGCGAACGCGATCTTCCTCAAGGGCCTGATCGAAGCGATACCGCTGCCGTCCGAGTCGATCGACGTCGTGATCTCCAACTGCGTCGTCAACCTCTCGGTGGACAAGCCCGCTGTGCTCGCGGAGCTGGCGCGCGTGCTCAAGCCCGGTGGCCGCATCGGCATCTCCGATGTCGTCGCCGAGGATCACCTCACCCCCGAGCAACGGGCCGACCGCGGATCCTTCGTAGGCTGTATCGCGGGCGCCGTCTCGAGGTCGGAGTACGAGGAAGGGCTCGCATCCGTGGGGCTCGAGGGTATCTCGGTCGAGTTCACGCACGAGGTCGCCGACGGCATGCACGGTGCGATCGTGAAGGCCCGCAAGCCGCTTCGCGCGTGAGCAGGCCAAGGGTTCTTTTCGTCTGCGTGCACAACGCCGGCCGCAGCCAGATGGCCGCCGCGCTCGTGACCCTTCGCTCCGGTGGGCAGGTCGACGTGCGCTCGGCCGGCAGCGCACCGGCGGACGAGATCAACCCGGTCGTCGTCGAGGCGATGCGGGAGCTCGGCATCGATCTCGCGGGCGCGTGCCCGAAGCTCCTCACCGACGACGCCGTCCGCGACGCCGACGTCGTGGTCACGATGGGCTGCGGCGATGCCTGCCCGTTCGTGCCCGGGAAGCGCTACGAGGACTGGGTCGTCGACGACCCCGCGGGTCGCGACCTCGATTCGGTGCGTGCGATTCGGGACGAGATCGACAGACGCGTCAGGATCCTCGTCACCGAAATGCTGTGACCGGGAACGCGATCGGCCGGCGTTGCCTCGCGGAGGCGATCGCGACGTTCTCGCTCGTGTTCGCAGGCTGCGGCGCCATCGTCGTCGATCACGAACGCGGCGGGTCGCTAGGAACGACGGGGATCGCAGCCACGTTCGGGCTCGTGATCATGGTCATGGTCTACGCCACCGGTCATCTGTCCGGGGCGCACATCAACCCGGCGGTGACGATCGCCTTCAGCGCGACACGTCACTTTCCGGCGCGCGACGCCGCGCTGTACGTCCCCGCGCAGCTCGGTGGAGCCGTCGCAGGAGCGCTCGTACTGCGCCTTGTCTGGCATGAACGCCCGGCGCATCTAGGTGCGACGGTGCCGACTGTCGGGACAGGTGCGGCGGTGCTCTACGAGCTCGTGCTGACGGCGTTCCTGATGTTCGTGATCATGGCCGTCGCGACCGACACGCGCGCCGTGGGCGCTGCCGCCGCGATCGCGATCGGGGGGACGGTCGCGCTCGACGCGCTCGTCGGGGGCGGCGTGACGGGCGCGTCCATGAATCCGGCCCGTTCGTTCGGCCCCGCTCTCGTCGCCCCCGAGTGGCGCGATTTCTGGATCTACCTCGTCGGGCCGGTCATCGGGGCGCTTGTCGGTGCAGCTGCCTACCAGCTCGTGCGCTTGCCGGCGGCCCGGAACCAGGTGCCTCCCCGCATCTAGGCAGCAACCAGCGTCTGCGCCGGCACAGCGGCGTCGACGAGATCGCCGACCGCTTGCGCGAGCTGTTCGCGGGTCTCGTCGTCGATCAGATGCCCCTCGTCGTCGAAGCGCTCCGCCGCGTGTGGAACGGCCACCTCCGCCTCCACGAGGCGCGCCCCGAGCGCGCCCAGCACCTTCCGGAGCTCCGCCTGGGCCCAGACTGCCCCGTAGGCGCCCGTGCTGGCGCCGACGACCGTCGTCGGCTTGCCGCGCAGCGGGCTGTCGGCAAGCGGGCGGGAGGCCCAGTCGAGCGCGTTCTTCAGCTGACCGGGAATCGAATAGTTGTACTCCGGCGTCGCGAAGAGCACCGCATCGGCGCCGCGAATCGCCGTCTTCAACGCCGTGACGGCGTCGGGCTGCCCGATGTCGTCCACGTCCGCGTCGTACGGCGGGATGGCGGCGAGCAGCTCCGGCGGGTAGAGCTCGACCTCGACGTCGATCGGGGCGAGCTCGCCCGCAGCCCGGGCGAGACGCGTGTTGTACGAGTCCCGCCGCAGGCTGCCTGAGAGGGCGAGGATGCGCATCGCCCTACGCCTCCCTCACGAACGAGAGGCTGG
>JACXTT010014259.1_pt1 | contig 10416 bp, 10 predicted proteins | sample 9270951 | NCBI WGS metagenome assembly JACXTT01 (sample SAMN15532306, study PRJNA645909) | rock metagenome | isolation source: weathered quartz diorite | place: Puerto Rico | collected 2017-06-21
TGATCGAGCGCGATAAACGCGCTCGCCGTCAGTGCAGACAGGCTTTGATTCGGCCTCATCAAACTCAAGTCGTAATCAGGTTTGATCTGGAACAGATTGAACACCTGATCCAGCATTTCGCGATGCTGGCCGGTCGAACACAGCACTGACCTGACCCGGTTAGCACGCAGGCCAAACTCCCTGATGACCGGCGCCATTTTAATGGCCTCCGGTCTGGTTCCGACGACACTGAGTACAGTTGTCATCCCACCTTCCGGCCTATTTCTTTTCCTTGGACTGAGCGGTTGGCGTCGAAAACTCCATCTCCAAGGCCTTTAACGCTCCTCCGTCTTTCCGCGCGTCGATCACGACGCGGTCTCCGACCCGGGGGCGCCCGTTCGGCGGAGGCGTATTTTTCGAGTAGAACATGGTCTTCTCGCTCAGTTGCAGCGAAATGGTTTCGCCCTTGGGGGTCTTCACTTCAATATGGTTAGCATCAATGGCGGTGACAGTGCCCATGATGTGGTCATTCCCGCCATGTGCCCACAGGGACGCGGTCCCCAGCACGATGATGAAGGCGAAAAACAGAGCTGTCGCGTATCGCATGGGTTACTCCTTGTTTGGGTTACAGGTCATCAATACGAAATACATCTTTCTAGGTTGCGCATTAATCTGTTCAGCATTCCACGTTCCTGTTTCTGCAGGAGACACCAGGGATCTTTGCGTAACAGGTCGAGCGTCAACTCCAACATTGGGCCACTTTCGACAACCAGGGTCTTCGCAGTCCCGATGAGGCCGCGTCTCAAAACTCCTTTTGCAAAGAACAACTCTTCCAAGTCACGAAATCGGCGTTGGGCGCCCCAGTAATGAAGCAGACAGTCACGCGTCAACTCCTGCTCCCTCTCGTTCACAATGACACAGCAGGTTGGTCCTGGCTGGAGATGATACGGAGCACCCCCTAATTCTTCTGCCGCATGGAAGGTGGTATTGGCGTCCAGAGTCACGCCAAAAAACACCACCTTGCCCTCCATCCTGGCAAGATTGACAAAGGGAGAGTCATTCCCGCACGGTGTGCGGCAGTCCTCGTGCCGCTCAAGCAGACGACGAGCATCTGGTCCTAGCCCTGCTACGGAATGTGTCGGGCCCATGCTCCGTACAGCCCCGGGCCATTGACGAAGTGCTTCAGAAATTCTCCCGGTCCATCCCGGTGTCGTCCGCACATTGAATCGCGGAGGATGTTTTGGGCCGTCCGCCTGCTTGCCCGTCAGGGTTGGCGCAAGCACAGTCCCCTCTTCCCCGACGGTCCGTAGCAATGCCTCAATGACAGTCGCCGCCCCCCCTTCAACATGCCCGAAGCTTCTGAGAGAGGAATGGATGAGCAACCTATCTCCAGCCAGAATATTGAGGTCACGCAGCCCAGCTACGATGGTGTCGACCTGAAGTGACTGAGACGGAAATTGGAATTCCACGGCAGTCTAACAGTTCACATGCGGTCTAATCGTGAAGGAAGCTCAGGCTACGCGGTGGCAATTGAAGACGTGCGACGTTTTCACCCAACATCTGAACCTGCGCTTGCAAAGCATGCTGTGGCAATGTTGCGTCATAATATTCCCAATGGAGCGAGCTCGGTGGAGAGCCATCCGGAAAACTTACCTCGATATCACGTGGACTGGAATAGAGATTCACAAGCCCGATTCGCCAATTCCCCGGTTGGCTTCTTGTAATAATTGCGCAAAGACCCCTGCCCGGTGGTGTAGGATCCTGAACCTCGCTGCGGTGAACGATCGTTCCTCGTGACAGGTTTGTATTGATCAATCGCTGAGGCTCGAATGTTTGAGGAACCTTCACAAATGTGGCCCCCTGCATCATGGCAACAACGATGGGCGTTGTCGTATCCGGAGTGACATCAGTCGCCGCCGCCGGAAACTGGACGCCATCAACTGCTATGACGCCGAAGCCCAGGTACGGGTGATAGACGGGTTCAAAGGCCCAACGCTGAGTGCCCGCAAAGCCGGAGTTGTATAGTTCGAAAACCAGACAGGAGTCCGTGAGTGCGCTGAGAAATGATGGCAGAGGATCAGTAGCGCCTGCATTCCACATGCTCCCATATTCCATGAGCGCAACTTCCATCGAAGGCTTGGTGCTCTTGAACTGACGCGCGAGTTTTTTATAGACAGGTTTCAGATTCTGCAGGCCCTCTTGGGGGGCCGACCAATCGACAGTGACCTCGTAGTTTTCAATTGCAAATACGTCATAGTCTCCCGGCTGAGGAGCCATGTAGGTCATCGTGTGGGGGGCGAGAATATCTATTTCTCCGCGGATTCCGAGCTTGTTTAACAATTTTCCTAGGAAAACGGTGTCTTCAAAACCGTCGACATTGGTCCATTGCACATCGGGCTCCACATACAGAGAAACTTGTTTGATGCACCGATAATTGCGCGTCTTGAGGAGATAATAGGTCGTCGCTGCCAAATTCTCGGCCAACTCGCGTTTGTCTACGGGCTCATCTTTCGGTCGCGTCCACAATTCTGGATATCCGTTAGAAACCGCCTCCTTGCTCATCCAGCCAGTCAGCCGGTCTGCATTATAGTCGTGATTGGACCGAAGATATGAATACGTCAGATAGACATCAATGCCGTTGGCCTGGCAGTAATCGAGCAACCGATACAGAGTCTTGAGTTTCGGGGAGTCGAAGGTAAATGCAGCCCAGTTGATGACTTCAGGATCGTCATTATCGTTGCGCGGCTCCGTATCGCCGTAATACAGATCTACTCTCAACCAGTCGCCCCCTGCCTCCTTCAGCAACCCCAAGTAGGATTCCCACTGTTCGTTGTTCCATTCCTGTCGGAACCGGGGCACATGCTTTCCCCACCAAAAGTCCCAGGTATTCCACCCTGTTCCAAGAGTAATTGACCCCACACGCGTCTCATACATAAAGACACGAACAGGAGGCGGTTGGTTCTGTGCCACTGCGAACTCCGCGCCTATCAGGCCCGCGGTTGCGAAGCAAAGAGCGCAGAAGATGATGTGACTAGCGAATCTGACGATCGACCGCATCTGCCACCCGACCTTTCCCACTTCCCGATCTTGGACTGACCATTCGGCGTCGTGAATTACAGCTCCAACGCTTTCAATGCGCCTCCATTATTTCGGCGCAAGCAGTGATAACAATCGGCTTGACGAGATCAGACGTTTTTCGGGCTTAGTACGCTTCGAAGCTTCTGTAACACCGTCGGCAGGTCAAGGCAGGACCAAAGCTTTGCCCTGAGCAAGCAACGACGCTCCGCTCGATAATCCTCCCCCCGCCGGTACCAATCCGCCGCTCCCCGATAGTGTCCGGCTACTGCGCGAGGACCCAGATAACGCAGCATTTGAAGCGCGTGTTTGCGAATCACTTGCTCGTAACCTCTACCATTACGTCTCAGGTCTTTCGAGATCGTGTCAGGATTTCTACAGTCCCAGCAGAAGGTCGGTTCAGGAAGGTAGGCAAGCGGATAGTACTTTGCCAGCCGAATCGCCGTCTCCCACTCCTGGAACGCAACTATTCGTTCGTCGAGAAAATGAATGCGCGCCAATGCATCTTTTGAAACAAGCAGTCCCTGAAACATCGGCCCTTCACCACTTAGCAGCCTGGTATATGAATAACCGGTGATCGGACGGCGGCCGTAAAGACTCCTCGATCCGTCAACCTCAACGATATAACAGTCCGTATGGACCAACTCGACCTTTTCCTTTAATACCAGACTCAACCGCGCTTTCAGACTTTGAGGCAGGAATTGATCATCGGAATCGAGAAAAGCCACCCATTCACCCTTGGCGGCCCTGATTCCCGAATTGCGGGCGGCTTGAGCCCCACGATTGCGGTCATGACGAATCAGATGGATACGACCATCCTCCTTGCCAAGGCGTTGAACGACTTCGGACGTTCCATCACGAGACCCATCGTCTACCACTATAGCTTCCCAGTTACGATGCGTTTGAGCCTGAACGCTCCGCAGACAATCTGTGATCGTGCCGGCTCGGTTATATGCCGGTATGACTATGCTGATCAATGGGTCACGCATCGAATTTCGTAACCTTTCAGTTCGCCGTGACTCTCTCTTGCAAGCTCAAGATTTGCCGCAACTGGTCACATTCCTTGTCCCAAGAGAATTGCATCTTCGCTCTATGCCAACCGGCCTCTCCCATTTGCCGACGAAGACGCGCATCGCACACTAGAGCAATAATACGGTCTGCCATGCTCTTGCTGTCACCTTCTTCAACCAAGTATCCGGTAGTGCCATTGAGGACGGCTTCAGGGATTCCCGCGTGGGTTGTTGAAACAACCGGCAGACCTTGCGCCATAGCTTCGAGAATCGCGACAGGAAGTCCCTCTTCATCGCCGGTTTCTAAATCTGTCATGCTGTGTTGAATAAATATATCTGCTTCTCTTATCAATCGCTGCACTGCATTGTTGGGCTGGACATCGTGTAACGTGACCCGCTCTTCCAGGCCAAAAGCACATATGAACTGCTGCGCAGCCGACATTAATTCTCCCGAACCGACATAGTCTAATCGCAGCATCGAGCATTGCTCTGCCGCACGCCGAAAGGCATCGAGGGTGAGGATAGGCGCTTTCTTGGGTACCATCCGGCCCACCGCAATACAACGGATAGTCGCTTTGTCTTCCCGAACCAAGGGCGTATCTGGAACGTCTACTCCGTAGTTGACCACGTGCAACTTCGAAGGCTCCAAACCAAGCTCGACAAGTCTCTGCTTGCTGGCCTGGCTCATAGTGATGACTCCCCCGGTATTGTTATACTTCAAATATTCTGCTCTCCACTTTGATTTTCTCAATTCTATAGAGATATCATACCCGTGAGCGTGACCAAAAAACTGAATTCCCAACTCTTGGGCAAGTTCTGACCATTTCAACGACCAATCCAAATATTCTCCCATAATTACCTTCACCTGGTACTCTTGTAGGAATCGTTTCACGCTTTTCACCACCACGTCTTCTTGATGGCAACCAAATTTCATGAGAACGGCGTGAGCGAGTTGCCGCCTAAGCCCGAGTTTTGGAATTTGGTCCATAATGAGAGTAGGACAGTTGACATCCCAGCCCGCCGCCGAGACATTTTTCGTTTGACACGCTACCACAGTCCCGCCTGGAAAAAGATGTTGCATGTGACGACGAATAAATGATTCGGAAGGTATCCCAACGAATGGGGCAAAAATAGCAAGTGGCCGACTCATGCGACTGGTTTGACGGCCGTCCCAGAAAGACCGGTAATCATAGTGCTTTCTTCAAAACTCTGTGGGCGCGAATCGCAACCGTAGAGATAGCGAACGACCGGGACCATCAACTTTGAGACAACCGCCCGTTTCCTCGGCGACATCGGCCCACGTCGAGCCCAGAGCCCAATCAGTTGTGCCAAGCTCGCGTTCCAACCGCCTAAGGCATTAAGTTTTATGTCGCTAAAGCCGGCCTCTAACAAATGTCGCTTGAGCGCGAACGGTGTGAAACGACATTCATCGTGAGGAACATCATGCAGGGGCCACAGAAAAGGAACGGTAAAAAAAATCAGTCTTCCAGGTTTCAATACTCGGCATGCTTCACGCATGATTTTTTCAGGCGCTGGGCAATGTTCAAACACTTCTGTGGCAATTGCATTGTCTACTGAGCTATCCCCCAAAGGAATTTGTTCGCCATCCCAAAGCACGTGCGGTTTATTTCTATAAATCTCGCCTCGAATATCCAATCCAACATATTTATTCGCACGACTCGGTGGGTGAAGAATCAATGACTTGTATGGCATATGGCCACAACCGATATCGAGAACAACTCCCTCGAAGTTTGCTAATTCAGCCCGAAGAGCCCCGAGAATAGCACGGCGTACGATAAATAGATCGATGGTAGACGCAGAACAGAGCGGATTCAAGAATTCATGATGACTGTTCATGGCGACTTTCGCTTCCATGACTATGGCGCTAGAGTCACAGAAAATTCTATCTGTGAAAACTCACCTTGTTAGAACAAATCCTAACCTTATGAAAGTGGTCGAATATCCCAGCTTGGAGCCCAATACATAGGACCCCAATACGTGCGGGATGGCAGGGGCTGTCCCCAGCCGAACACGTCATGCTCTAGAACATGGATTGATATCGCACGAGTGAATTGGACTGAACCTGTTCGATCTCCCATGTTTACATTGACGTAGTACCATCCTGCATTGAGAGGAATGTGCCCCATTTCGCATCTGACACTCCAGACTCGTGACTGCCCGCTCACTCTGGGAATCGCTTGCGCATTACTACTCATGCTGACAACAGATTCACCTGTTCGTGTGAAAATGGAAATGCCGATCCCTGTTGCTGTTTCCGAAACCATTTCGGGAGCTTCAATATCAAACTCTAATGTCATCGGATCTCCACAAAACATAGTCACGTGTCCGTCGCCACTCTTGTAGTGCAGGAAATAGCCTTCGTACCTGCGACTGCTCGTGTGATGATCCGCTTCGATCATCTTCGCCAAATGATCTTCTTTCTTCTTATTCGATCTCTCGATGTATTGTTCAACCACTGTTTCAGACGGCCCGTCATGAATAAGCGCGCCCTTTTCAAGCAAAATACACCGATTACATAAAGCGCGTACGGCCCCCAAATTATGACTTACAAATATGACCGTTCGACCCGCTCCTGCTATGTCTTGCATCTTTCCTAGACATTTTTCTTGAAATGCGTAGTCACCCACCGACAGTACCTCATCAACCACCAAGATTTCTGGATCCAAATGAGCGGCGACCGCGAAAGCGAGACGAGTATACATGCCGCTCGAATACCGCTTCACAGGGGTATCAAGAAACCTCCCGATTTCGGAAAAGGCAACTATCTCGTCAAACTTGGCGGCGATCTCTGCTCGCTTCATACCTAAGATTGCCCCGTTTAGAAAGATGTTCTCACGGCCCGTCAGTTCCGGATGAAACCCCGTTCCTACTTCGAGCAGGGACCCCATCCTGCCGTAAATCTCGGCCCGTCCTTTCGTCGGGGCAATAACGCGAGCCAGCAATTTCAGCAGCGTGCTTTTGCCCGAGCCGTTGTGCCCGATGACGCCGATCGTTTCTCCCTTGTTGAGCTCGAACGAGACGTCATTCAATGCCCATATCGTATTGTCCGGCGAATCGGGACCGGCTCCGAACAAGCTCTTCAGTCGACCAGCCAGGTACTCGGTAGCCCGTTCGTCCCGCCGGCGGAGCATGCCAATCATGTACTGTTTCGACAGATTTTGAGCTCTTATGGCAATGTAGCTCATTAGATCACGTCCGCAAAACCGCGTTCCTTACTCTTAAAATACATCATCCCACCCAACAACAGTACCAATATGACGCATGCGCTCATTCCCATTGCGACGAAATCAGGACTCGCCTTGTCCAATAGCGCCCAGCGAAATCCCTCAATGATACCGACCATCGGATTGAAGCTATAAGCCAGACGCCACTGTTCTGGCACAAGGCTGACAGGATATGCAATGGGTGAAGCAAACATCCAGACTTGAAGCAAGAGAGGAATGACTGCGCCCGTATCCCGATAACGAACATGGAGCACCGAAAACCATAGGCTGACCGCCAACGCCGTCGCCAATGTCATGATGAGGAATATGGGCAACATGAATACCCCCCAGGAGGGCAACACGCCGTACCATGCCATCATGGCTCCAAGCAACACCAGGCCGATTCCCACGTCCAATAGACCGCCGATTGTCGCTGCAACGGGGATAATCAGCCGAGGGAAGTAGACCTTCGTAATGAGGTGTGCCTCCATTGCGAGGCTCAGTCCACTCCGTTCAAAACTCTTTGCGAAGTAAGACCAGGGCAAAAGCGCCGAATAGGCGAAGAGTGGATACTGTAGATCGTCCGATGAAATTCTCGCCCACTGGCTGAATACCAATGTCAACACCGCGATGGTTACGAGTGGCTGAATAATAGCCCAGCCGATTCCGATTGCGGTTTGCGCATAGCGGGCCCTGAGATCACGCCATGCCAGGAGATAAAGCAATTCTCTATATTCCCAGAGCTCGCGAAGGCCAAGGCGGTAAAATGCCTGCTCAGCCTCTATTACAACAGTCGGCTGGGTAGAACTGCGCAATGAAGTTCCGTTTGGCGGATCTTCCGGTATTGCTAATTCCATCACTCGCTCTTTCTCATTATGTTTGGATACGCTACAGTGGCCCTTGCGATCATGTGAAGAGGGATCAAGCCGGTTCTGTTGGAAGGTTGCTAGTAGGGCTGAGTGCTGCTTCGCGAAACATCTGCCGCATAGTTCAAAGCTGGCTTGTCCTCTGAGGGGAATGGTCCTGCCGTCGCTTCAAGCACATCCTGGATGGAGCCGAATCGGAAATCTTTCAGCAGGGCTTCAAGACGCCGTTCGGTCTTGTGCAAATTCAAATAGTGCCTGAACCGGGACAACATTGGACCATCCATTCTGGGTTGTTGCGGATCTAATTCCCACGGATGGAGATACATCACGAGAGGATGACCGGTTCCTTCCACGCGTCTCAGCATAAGCCGCAAGACAGAATACGGGTACAGGCGGAAATATCCGCCACCCGCTATGGGCAATCTTAATCCCAGAATACTGAATGTCGACGGAGGCACCTCCCACAGGCAGCCAGTTTCCAGGCGGAGGAGATGGATGGTTGGGACGGCGTCCGGCAATCCATACCGGTCATGCAGCACGGGGAAGATGCTGGAATCGTAGGCGTAGCCCTCCTCCTGGAGAATCGAAAGCGCCCACGTCGTGTCTTTGGTGATCGAAAAGCTGGGCGCACGGTATCCATGCACAGGCAGGCCGGTAATATCTTCCAGTAACCGTTTCGCATTGCGAACGTCATTGCGGAACATTTCAGGAGTCTGGCTGCCGATCAGCTCATGCCCGTATCCATGTGAACCGACCTCATGTCCTTGAGCGACAATGCTACGAACAAGGTCGGGGCATCGCTCGGCTACCCATCCCAAGACAAAAAAGGTGGCGCGGACGCTTTGATCCGCCAGTAATGTGAGCACTCGTTCGGTATTTCGATAGACGCGACTTTCCAGCGTATTCCATTGCTGCCTTCTCGTCTCCGACCAAAAAGCACTAACCTGGAAGTGCTCTTCCACGTCGAAGGAAAGGCAGTGAACCGGTTTCACGGATCCGACCCTCATCGAGCTCCTTCGCCGAGAAGGATTACGCGTATCGTATGGAGCAAGATACGAATGTCCAGCCGTAACGACAAGTTTTTCACGTAGTAGAGGTCATACTGCAGCTTCACATGAGAGTCCTCTGCCGAAGCTCCATACCTAAACTGCGTTTGTGCCCACCCGGTAATCCCAGGCCTGACTGCATGCCGAAGGTCGTAGAATGGAATGACTCTTCTGAGTTCCTGAACGAAAATCGGGCGCTCCGGACGAGGGCCGACCAAGCTCATTTCTCCTCTGATTACATTAATGAGCTGGGGGATTTCGTCGAGTCTCCATTTCCTCAAATACCACCCTGCGCGGGAAATTCGCGGGTCTTCAACCGATGTCCATCTGGCGCCTTCTTTTTCCGCGTCAATGAACATGGAACGAAACTTCCAAATCATATAGGGTTGAGCCTGAAGTCCAACTCTAACCTGCCGATAAAATACAGGCCCGGGCGAATCCAACTTGATAAGAAGCCCGATCAACCCCAGAACAGGCAGGGTGAGAATCAAGCCTGCCAATGCGACAAAGAAGTCTATGGAGCGCTTCGTCGACCTGACGACAATTCCTCTCTTGAAGGCTCTTGAGAAGATGATGGCACTAGGCTTCAGCTCATCAATGGGAAGTCGCCCGGACTCTTCCTCATACAGATGGTGCCCATCCCAAATATCCACGCCAATACCCTTTAAATCAAGAAGAGTCTGGACAGGCAAAACGGCACGTCGGTCTTCCAGGCATACTGCAATTGTATCAACGTTGTGTTTCTCGACAACAGCAAGCAGTTGGTCCATTGTTCCCACAATTTTCATGCCAACTATCTCTTCGCCAACCTGGTCGCTATCCTTCGACAGAAGGCCCACCAAGTCAGTAAACATTTTGTTGCGCGAGCAAAGCACCTGAGAAAGCCCCTGGGCCAACGATCCAACACCCAAGATCAAAATACGTCTTCGCGAGCCCGGGATGCGAAAGATCGCTTTGGCGGAGTGCGCTAGCGGAAAGGACACGACCTTGCCAGGATCGGACCTATCGAATCTGTTTATGGTGAGACTCATAGACCCCACTGCCATAGGTGTAGTATGAGTACGGCACGTCCTTCGATTCGACCCCGTTCAGCACTGCTGCGACGGGTCTCTCCTCGCCTATCATCTTGAGTGCGCTGCTGACCGCGTCACGGCGAGTAGATCGAGCCCGAATAACATGAGCCACTATGTCTGCTAGACGAACGATAAGCATAGAT
>JACXTT010014260.1_pt1 | contig 10415 bp, 9 predicted proteins | sample 9270951 | NCBI WGS metagenome assembly JACXTT01 (sample SAMN15532306, study PRJNA645909) | rock metagenome | isolation source: weathered quartz diorite | place: Puerto Rico | collected 2017-06-21
GGGTAGCCATTGGTAGCGGCCTTGGGGATGGCGTTGACCAGGCCGGCTGCGGCTCGGCCGTATTCCGCCGTGTAGACCGAATTGATGACCTTGAACTCCTTAACTGCGTCGAGACTGTACCCGTAGGGGAGACGGGTGCGGCCGCGTGCTTCTGAGAAGAACGCCTGGTTATTGTCCGCGCCGTCCACCATGTTGTTGTTGTAAAGCGAAGAGATCCCCCGGAAACTCACGCCGCCGAAGCCGCCGTCCTCGCTCACGCCGGGCGTGAGCAGGACGAGGTTGTCCCAACGGCGGCCATTGAGCGGCAGGTTTTCCACCTGCACCTGATTCACCAGATTGCTGATATCGTATTTTTCCGTCTCGATGACTCCCGCTTCTGTGGTTACCGTCACAACCTGCTCGGCGGTCTTTACGGGAAGCTCGATGTTGATCTCAAGACTCTGACCGACTTCGAGACGCACGTTCTTGCGCACGACTTCGGCGAAGCCTTCCATCTTCGCCCGAACCTCGTAGTTGCCGGGCTGCAGAAATGGCGCGGAGTAGAGCCCCGCTTCGTTCGTCGTGAGGGTGCGCTCAAGGCCGGTGTCTACATTCTTGACCACGACCGTAGCCCCGACAATGACCAGGCCCTTCTGATCCTGCACCGTGCCGGATAGCGCCGCAGTTCCGGCGCCTTGCGCGAAGGCCGGCGACGCCGTTCCCAGAAGGATCAGCAGACAGATACAACCAGTTTGCCAACACCCATTACCCTTCATGAAAGTCGAAGTCATATTTCCCCCTTCGAGACGTAGACAGAGCGACTTTGCACAGACCTGGTGAACGAGCAGTATATTCCCCACAGCCCCACACCCGAGTCAGGCGACGCCGTATTCTATGCAGACTCAGCCAACTCTGCAACTTTGCCTGTGGAAGATTATGGGGAGATGACCCGGACATGAGTGGAACGTGACTCTGAAAGACTTGACCGGGCTTGCTTCGCGTATTCGGGCGCACTTGTCGGGCCGAGGAGGTTGGGTTACAGTACCGCCCCTCCAAGGAGGTAGCGTCCCGCTCGTGGCTCGAACACGGAAGGAAACGGTCAAGATCCTGCTCCAGCGTGACGCGATTCAGCGCCGGGTTCGCGCCATGGCCGCGCAGATTGCGCGGGACTTCCAGGGCGAGTCCGTGCACTTCATCGGCGTGCTCAAGGGCGCCGTCTTCTTCCTCGCGGATCTGGTGCGCTCCGTGCCGCTCGAGACCTCGCTCGACTTCATCGCCGTCTCGAGCTACGGCAAGGGAACGCAATCGTCCGGCCAGGTGAAGCTCACGAAGGATTTGGACCGCAGCATCGAGGGACTGAACGTCATCCTTGTGGAAGACATCCTCGATACCGGGCTGACCTTGAACTATCTGATTAGCATCCTCCGGCAACGCCGACCGAAGACCCTTCGCATTGCCACTCTGCTCGACAAACCCGACCGGCGGGTTCGGCCCGTGCACGCGGATTACGTCGGCTTCCGCATCCCCAACGAGTTCGTCGTCGGCTACGGGCTTGACTATGCCGAACGCTACCGCAACCTCCGTGACATCTGCGTCCTGAGCCTGCCCGCGAAGTCGGCGGAATGACCGATGCCTGCCCAGCCACTGCATGACGCGAAGAGCATTGCGGCGCTGATTGATCACACGCTGCTCAAGCCCGAGGCGACGCGCGCTGACGTGGAGCGTCTCTGCGCCGAAGCCGCCGCCAACGGTTTCGCCAGCGCCGTCGTGAATCCGGTCTTCGTTCCGCTGGCCGCGAGGCTGCTTCGGCGGACGAGCGTGAAGGTCTGTACGGTGGCGGGGTTTCCTCTGGGCGCCAACGCCAGCAAGACAAAAATTCAGGAGGCTCATCTCGCTATCGCCGCGGGTGCCCGAGAAATCGACATGGTCATCCACGTCGGCGCACTCAAATCGGGAGATGACGCCTTTGTGAAGAGAGACATACAAGGCGTGGTTCGCGCGTGTCATGCCAAGCGCGCCGCCTGTAAGGTGATCCTCGAGACCTGTCTGCTGACTGACGACGAGAAGGTTCGCGCGTGCCTCGCCGCGAAAGGCGCCGGCGCGGACTTCGTGAAAACCTCAACAGGCTTCAGTTCCTGCGGGGCCACCGAAGCCGACGTGGCGCTGTTGCGGCGCACGGTCGGGCCGAAAATGGGCGTGAAAGCTTCGGGCGGTGTGCGCTCTCTCGACGATTTGCTGCGCATGGTTGCCGCCGGAGCCAATCGCATTGGCACGAGCTCCGGCGTGAAAATCCTCGAAGAGGCCCGCGCGCGTTTCACGTGAAACAGCCGCTGCTGCCGCTGGCATTTGGCTGCCGGCTGAGAGCTGCCTCGCATATCCGTCGTGCCGTGAGTCTGCGTGGTGATGGGGGCTCGATTTCTCGGGTCGCAGCCCGCCGCCTGTTATAATTGCTTTTTTGTCTGGAGTTCTCGCTGCTCGCATGGACCCCGTCGAAACCAAATCGGACGCGCCGGAATTTGAGGTTCCCGCGGAAACCCTCGCCATCCTTGCCGAAATCGGCGAGGAGGTGAACGCCTCGCTCGATCTCGACGAGGTGCTGGCGCGTACGGCGACGCTCGTAAAACGCCTCATCGACTACGAAATCTTCGGCGCCCTGTTGATCGAGGAGTCCACGGGGCATCTCCGGCACCGCTTTTCCATCGGTTATCCCGGCAACCTCGCGGAGAACCTGCGCATCCCCGTCGGGCAGGGCATCACCGGCACGGCGGCGCTCACCGGGCACGCCGTGCGCGTCAGCGACGTGTCGAAGGATCCGCGATACATCAACGCGATCGACAGCGTCCGGTCCGAGCTGGCCGTTCCGCTGATGTTTAAGGGCCAGTGCATTGGCGTTCTCGACGTCCAGAGCCGCCACCTCGATTATTTCACCCGCGATCAGCAGAACATCCTGACGGTTCTCGCCAGCCGGCTGGCCATCGCGATAGAGAACGCGCGCCTGTTCGAGCGCGTCCGCAGCCAGGCGGACACGCTGCTGGTGCTGAACGACGTCAGCCGCGAGATCAGCTCCATCCTCGATGTCGAGCCGCTCCTCCGCCGCGCCGCGGAGCTTGTCAAGCGCGTCATCGACTATCAGATTCTGAGTATCATGCTCTATGACGACGAGCAAAAAGTCTTTCGCCACCAGCTCGACGTCAAGTACGGTCATCACGTCCAGGGCAAGCTCCGGGTCGCGGCCACCGAAGGCATCGTCGGCGCCGCGGCCACCACGCGCCAACCGGTGCTTGTTCCGGACGTTTCCGCCGACGCGCGCTACGTCATGGTGAACCCGGAGACGCGGTCCGAGCTGGCCATCCCGATGATTCACAAGGGGCACGTCATCGGCGTGCTCGATCTCGAAAGTCCCCAGCTCAACTACTTCACCGAGCAGCACGTCCAGACGCTCTCGATTCTCGCAGCCAATCTAGCTGTGGCGCTCGAAAATGCCCGCCTCTACCAGAAGGTGGCTCGCGACGAGGCCCGGCTCGAGCGCGACCTGCAGGCCGCCAAGCGCATCCAGGGCGCGCTGTTGCGTCCGGTGCCGAGCGAGGACTTTGGCCTCGACATCGCCGCGAGGTATCTCTCCGCGCGCGAGGTCGGCGGAGACCTCTACGAGTTCCTCCGCTACGGCTCGCAGCAGCTCGGCGTCGCCTTGGGAGATGTGAGCGGGAAGGGGACCGCCGCCGCGCTCTATGGCGCCGTGGCCATCGGCATCCTGCGGAGTCTCGCGCCGCTAAAGCCGCAGCCGGCCGAGATGCTGCGGCAGATGAACCAGCTTGTCGGCGAACGCCGCATCGAAGGCCGCTTCATGACCATCTGTTTCGCCACCTGGCAGAAGGCCCGCCGGAAGGTGCGCATGGCGAATGCCGGGCAATCCCAGCCGCTCTTGTACAAGAACGGCCGCTGTGAGAAGGTGGCCCTGACGGGTTTTCCCCTTGGGATTTTCGACGACGTCACCTACGACGAGTGGGGCGTCACGCTCGATCCCAGCGACGTTCTTGTCTTCCACTCGGACGGTCTCTCTGAAACCGCTTCCCACGACGGCCAGCTCTTCGGTACCGAGCGCCTGCGCAAACTCGTCGAGGACCACGCCTTGCTTACGGCTTCGGAACTGGCCGACCGCCTGCTCAGCGAGGTGGAGTGGTTCTCGCAGGATGCGCCGCTCAGCGACGACCGCACGCTCGTCGTGCTCAAGGTCAAGTGAGGCCCGCTCGCTCGAGCGCTCGCCGGCCCACGCCGCGCGCCGTCGATCCCGCTTCCTTCACACCGTTTTTCTCGTGGCGAACCTCGGGCGGTCACGCATCGTGCGGCCGCGGCGTCTTCTGCGAAGGAGTTTCCCTTGCCCGGATCGCCGATTCGGTCAGCACACCGGCCTATGTCTATAGCCGCGCCGCAATCGAAACCGCCTTTCGCGATTTCGACCGGGCTTTGGGCCGGCTTCCCCACACCATCTGCTATGCCGTCAAGGCCAACGGAAATCTCGCGCTGCTGGAACTCTTGGCGCGGCTCGGCAGCGGCTTCGATATCGTGTCCGGAGGCGAACTCGACCGTCTGCGCCGGATCGGCGTGCCGGGCGAGCGCATCGTGTTCAGCGGCGTCGGCAAGACGCGGGAGGAGATTCGCGAAGCGCTCCGATATCGAGTCGGTGGCCGGGTGGGCTCGGCGCCCGGCGTTCTTCTCTTCAACGTCGAATCGGAGTCGGAGCTGGAAATTCTCGCTGAGGAAGCCTCGCGGCGCGCCGTTCAGGGCGCTGGTCCTCCGGGTGTCTCCGTGCGGGCCAATCCTGACGTCGCTGCGGTCGGCCATCCGGATATCTCGACCGTCCGCCATCAACACAAGGTCGGCCTCGATTGGCCTCAGGCGCGTCGGCTGTATCTGAAGCACCGCGATTCGCCCTGGCTTGTCTGGCAAGGGATTAGCGCACACATCGGCTCGCAGGTCACGGAGCTCGGGCCGTTTCGCCGGGCGCTACGGCGTCTCGCGTCGCATTACCGCGAGTTGGTCCGCGAGGGATTGCCGCTGCGCTATTTCGATTTCGGCGGCGGGCTCGGAATCCGCTACACCGCCGAGACTCCTCCGAGCCGCTCCGCTTACGCGCGAGCTGTCGCGGAGCTCGTCCGCGACCTCGGATGTCACTTGCTTCTCGAGCCCGGACGCTCGATCGTCGGCCCCGCGGCCGTCCTTCTCACGCGTGTGCTCTACATCAAGCAGAATAGCCGCAAGCGCTTTGTGATCGTGGATGCGGCGATGAACGACCTCATCCGCCCGGCGCTCTACGGCGCGGTTCATCCGATCACGCGCGTTTCGAGGGAAGGGAACGGCGCTCGCGCGAATCTGGTTCGCGTGGACATCGTCGGCCCGGTCTGCGAGACCGGCGACACCTTCCTTCACGATTGGCCGCTCGAGTCAGTTCAGCCGGGCGACGTGCTCGCTATCTGGTGTGCGGGAGCGTACGCCTTCGCGCAGGCTTCGAACTACAACGCTCGGCCACGGCCCGCCGAGGTACTCATTGGAGGAAGGCGCTTCCGCATCATCCGCCGCCGCGAGACCCGTAACGACCTGGTTCGTCTCGAATCGTTCGAGTAGAGACGCACCACCGGCGCGGCACCGTCTCAGTGCTCGCCCCACTTCAGCTTGTTGCGAAGGACTTCGTAGAAGGTTTTCTTCGGCGCGCGCACGAGCTTCAGCTTTTCGGCTGCCTTCGTGACTCGCACGCGGTCGCCGCCGGTCAGCTCGATTCCAATCTGCCCGTCAACCGTCAGGTACACCGGCTCGCCGCCGCCTTCGAAGTCCACTTCAATCTTCACCGTGTCCGGAACGACAAGCGGACGATCGCTCAGCGCGTGCGGGCAGATCGGCGTAACCACGAATGCGTCTACGGTGGGATAGATGATCGGCCCGCCTGCGGAAAGCGAATAGGCTGTAGACCCTGTCGGCGTGGAAACGATGAGCCCGTCGGCGCGGTAGCGGCAGACGTAGGTGCCGTCAATTTGCAGGTCCAGGTCCACCATCCGCGCCAGCGCTCCTTTGTTGATGACGGCGTCGTTCAGCGCGTGTTGCTTTTCGGCCACGCCGCTGCCGCGCAGCAGCTCGACGGAGAGCATGGCGCGCTCGCTAACCCGGTGCCGCCCCTCGAGAACCAGCTCGAGCGTCGGGTAGAGCTCGTCGAGCGTCACGCTGGTCAGAAAGCCGAGACCCCCGAGATTCACGGGAAGAATCGGCACGCCATGCGGCGCCGCCACTCTCGCTGCGGCCAGAAGCGTTCCGTCGCCGCCGAGCACGATCAGCAGGTGCACCTTGGAGGCCACGTCGGCGCGGGCGTGCTTGCGCGAGCTGTCGGGAAGTGAGACGGCCGTCTCCTCGTCGTAGAGCGCCTCGATTTTGTGCACCGCGAGCCATTCGAGCAGCTTCGGCACAACTGCCGCCACCTGCTCGCGCCTCGGCCGCGAGATGATTCCCACGGTTTGCGGTGTCGCCGTCATCGGGGAAACAGTCGGTGGATTCTACTCTAGGCGCTTGCGCCTCGCGTGGAGAAAAAACTCCTCGTTCCCCTCCGCGCCGGCCAATCGGCTTGGCCGGACGCCGAGAACGTCAAGCCCCGCATCCGAAGCCGCGCGGCGTACCCGCTCGATCGCTTTGTCGTGGAGCTTCGCTTCGCGCACGATTCCGCCTTTCCCGACTTCGCTGCGGCTCAGTTCGAACTGCGGCTTCACCAGGATCAGGAACTCCGCGCCGGGCTGCGCGGCCCGCACCGCCGGTGCAAGAACTCTGTCCGCCGAAATGAACGAAACATCGATCGTCACCAGGTCCGCCGGCTCGCCCAGATCGGCGGGAGAAAGCTCGCGCGCATTCTTCTCGATCCGGATGACGCGCGGGTCCTGCTGCAGCTTCCATGCAAGCTGGCTCGCGGTCACATCCACGGCATAGACTCGCCGCGCGCCACGTTGCAGGAGGCAATCGGTGAATCCGCCGGTCGAGGACCCGATATCGAGGCAAACGCGGCCCGCGACGTCCACCGCGAAGTCCGCGAGCGCTCCTTCGAGCTTGTGGCCTCCCCGGCTTGCGTACTTCTGCAGTCGGCTGCGGACTTCCACGCGGGCTGTTTCGAGGATGCGCGCCCCGGGTTTCTCCGCCCGCCCGCCGTTCACGCGGACTTCGCCCGCGAGGATCATCGCCTGCGCCTTTTCGCGCGACTCCGCCAGTCCGCGCATGACGAGTAACACATCGAGGCGCGCCTTTCCTGGTTTGCGTGGGCCCATGACCGGTCAGGCGCGCCGGAGGACAAGAAACTCGGCGATTTCGCGCAGCCGCGCGGCGCGCTCGCGATACGGCGCAAGCTCTGCGACGGCCTGGTTGCCGAGATCCCGCGCAATCTGATGGGACTTCCCGAGGCCGAATACGGCGGGATAGGTCGCTTTCTGCTGGGCAGCGTCCTTGCCGGCGGTCTTGCCGAGAGCCGCTGAGGATTCCTCCACGTCAAGGATGTCGTCCGTCACCTGAAACGCCCAACCGATCTTTTCCCCGAAGCGTCGCAGCCGCGCAACGTCTTCTTCGTTCGCGCCCGCGCACTGCGCACCGGAAAGCACCGCAGCTCGAATCAGCGCTGCCGTCTTCGAGCGGTGGATGTACTCGAGCAGTTCCGGTCCGGCGCGCGTGTGCTCGGCTTCGAGGTCGGCCACTTGGCCGCCCACCATGCCGTTCACCGTGCCGGCGGATGCCGCTACCTCGCGCAACATCGCCACCCGCCGCTCCGCCGCCGTGGGAGCTGCTCCGATCGTCTCGAACGCCAGCGTCAGCAGCGCATCGCCCGCCAAAATCGCGATGGCCTCGCCGAATTTCTTGTGACAGGTCGGCTTGCCGCGGCGCAGATCGTCATTGTCGAGCGCAGGTAGGTCGTCGTGGATGAGCGAGTAAGTGTGGATGAACTCGATCGCGCAGGCCGGATAGAGCGCCGGCTCGATTTTCGCGTCAAAAACCCGTGCCGACTCGAGGCACAGGATCGGCCGGATGCGTTTTCCCCCGGCAAACACGCTGTAGCGCATCGCCTGATGAATCGAATGGGGTGGCGCGGTTTCGGGGGGAAGAAGCCGCTCGAGCGCGGCATCCACCGCCAGTCGGTCTTCCTCAAAAAACGCCGGGAGGTTCATGCTTGGAATGATGGAATGGAATCTTCGCGCCGAGCGGCCCTCACGATTGCTCTTCCGCTTCCGGCTCGAACGGCTCGGCCGCTATTTTTCCATCGGCCTTCTTGAGCAGGATCTCCACGCGGCCCTCTGCTTCTTCGAGCTGCTTCTGGCACTCGCGGGAGAGCGTCACGCCTTCCTCGAAGAGCTTCATCGCATCATCGAGCGAGAGATTCGGGCTCTCGAGCTTCCGCACGACTTCTTCGAGCCGCGCGAGCGAACGTTCGAAGTCCGCCTTCTTCGCGGGTTCCAGCTTCTTTCCCGGTACTGGGTTAACCATGCCGATTCATCCTGCCGGAGCGCTCAGCGCTGGCACCGCCGGCAAAAGAACGTCGAGCGCCCGCCCTGCTCTATCCGCGCAATCTTGCCTTGGCACCGGCGGCATGCCTGGCCTTCGCGCCCGTACACCCGAAGAATTTTCTCGAGGCCCTGGAACCACCAATCGGCCTTGCGGAAGTCGGGCGCCGGATTCGAGCAGCATTCTAAAGCAGCGCGAAGAACCTTCACAACGGCTTTATGCAGCCGCCACGCCTCTGCCGGTTGTACACGGTTCGCTTTGCGTCGCGGGTCGAGCCGCGCGTGCCAGAGCGATTCCGCCGAGTAGATGTTGCCCAGCCCTGCGATTCGCTTCTGATCGAGCAAAAAGCTCTTGAGAGGCCGTCGCGAAGCCTTGAGGAGCGCTGCGAATCTCTCCTGCGTGAAGTCAGCCGATAAGGGATCGAGCCCCAACGCGCTCAAGCCGGGGCACGCTTCGGACGCCGGCCACCACTGCACGCGGCCGAAATGACGCCGGTCCACAAAGCCCAGAACGCCATCGCCCAGCTCGAGCGCTACGTCCACGTGAACGCCCTCGCGCCCCCGGTTCGCTTTTCGCTGGAACTCGCCGCCTCCGTCAAACCACACCAGTTGCCCGTCGAGCCGGAAGTGCAGCACCAGGCAGCCCTTTTCGAGCCGCAGCACCAGGTACTTTCCCATTCGCTCGACACCCAGGATCCGCTGCTGCCCCGCTTTCGCCGCCAGTTCGCGCGGCCGGTGCGGGCGTGCCGCAATCGCGTGCAGGACGCGGCATCGCCGGATGCGCCGGCCGGTGACCATCGGCCGCAGCGCCCGCGCCACCGCTTCTACCTCAGGAAGCTCCGGCATAGTACTGCATGTCCAGGAGAGATGAGCGCCTACGGTCCCCGCTTCAACTCCAGCCGGTGACGCACAGCCTTCTCCACTGCCTTCGCGCTGAACGGCGCCTCAATCGGCTTGCCTTCATACCAGTAGGAGAACTGGTCGCGATAGTGCGCGCTGCCGAATTGCCCCGATTGTCCCGCGGGAACCAGCATGATCGAGTCGTCCCAATTGCCCAGGTCGGCGACGAACCGCATCGCCGGCCCGTGATGTGGCTGGGCCGCGCGAATGCTGAAAAGCGTTCCCCCCTGAGGCTTTTCTGTAATGCTCAGAAGCTTCCGCAGCAAGCCGCGCCGGCCGGCGGCGTGAGTCATCTCGAGGGCGTTGAACCTCGCCCAGGTCCAGTCCCTCGCGGCTTTCTTCTTCGATATTCGCTCCAATTCCGCCGCCGCGCGATCGGCCGCAGTCATCAGCAGCTCGTCGTAGCTCTTGTAACTCTTCGGCAGCCACCGCTCGGGCCGATCGCGCAGCACGTGCTGCAGGAAGACGGTGCCGCGCCACTCGTAGAGCCGCGTTTCCGCGCCGAGGTACGGCTCGAGCAGGAGATCGACGAGCGCCGTCCGCGCCGCTTCGAGAAACGCCGGCTCGATGTCGTCTGTCCGCGCCAGCCCGCTCCAATCGCCCAGCCGTCTCACGATTTCTTTCGCGCGAGGATCGCGCGGCTGCGCGTTCTTGCTCGCCGCCGCCAACTGCTCGGCCAGGAACGCGTGCGGGTAGCTGTAGATGTCAGTTTGCACGGCCAGAAAATCGGCCGGGCGCAGATTCTGCTTTTCGTGCAGTAAATCGTAGATCCGCGCCGTGCGGTAGGGCGACGCCCAGCGGTCCGTCAGGTAGGGTTTGTATTTCGGTCCCACAACCCGCGCGTTGGCGGTCGCAATCACGCCGCTCGCCGGATTCAGCATCTGAGGCAGTTCCTCGAATGGAATGTAGCCCGTCCACTCGTAGTCGTCCGCATCTCCCGGCACGGGGACTTCTCCATGGCCCTTCTTCCGCACCGGCACGCGCGCGGCCATGACGTAGCCGATGTTGCCGTCCACGTCG
>JACXTT010014261.1_pt1 | contig 10415 bp, 6 predicted proteins | sample 9270951 | NCBI WGS metagenome assembly JACXTT01 (sample SAMN15532306, study PRJNA645909) | rock metagenome | isolation source: weathered quartz diorite | place: Puerto Rico | collected 2017-06-21
AACCCTCATTTTTCGCAATTGCACCCGGCTGATCGTTCTCGCTGAAACCGAATCCTTGGGGCGAGATACTCGCAACAGAGAATCGAGTGCGATGCCAGTGTGCTGGATCTGCCGCGACTTGTTCATGCTGAATGCAGTCGCGCTGTTCAGCGAACGGACCACGCTGCCGGAGTCTGTTGCCCACAATGTGGCAAAAGATTCGGGGTTAGTGGGTGGTTCTTCGCGGACTGGCTCCATGTCATGTTTGAGCCAGCTCTTGAACCAACTGTAAATAAGGAGGCGGCTGTCGTAAGCGAGCGAATGGGGCAGAGGAGTGTCGGCCCACGCCAGTCGGTTGGCGTGATTTAAAGTGACGTATGTGGCCTTGAGCTTCTGATATTCCTGCCATCCGTTGGTAATGTACTCAGAGGAATAAGTGGCGTAGAAATCGCGGTCGCTGGGCCATATCAGCATGGGTTTTGGCGCGAATGGATAAAAGAGGTCCCAGCGGTCGAAGCCAACAGGACCGGAGTCTACGAAATCCTGTTCGGCGTCGTCGGTTGAGCCGGGTGGAAGAAAGGGAAGCGCGGCTACGTTCTCGATGTTGCCCATGCAAACGGCCGCCGCTGCTAGCCGATCATCGGCCGCGGCCAATAGCATGGTGAGCGTGGCTCCTCCAGAATGACCGGTTGAGGCAACAAGCTTGGAATTCACCATGGGTAGTGACGTCAAGTAGTCAAGACTGCGAATAGCATCCCAGAGTTGGGAGCGTGTAGCGGTATCACCGAATAAAAGCATCTGCTTCCCGGGCGTGGTGTGCTCGGAATCCACGTCCGGGAGGCGGGTATGCGTGCCCGATGAATCCGGATAGCCGATGCGTTCGCCTTGCCCCATGGGATCAAAGGCGAGCACAACGAAGCCCAGTTGGGCCAGGGCCTGGCAGCAGCACTGGTAGTTTGGATTGGCTTTACCTTCATCGTAATGGCCGCTCTGGAACAGGACGCCGGGAAAGGGTCCTTCGCCGGTCTTGGGGCTGTAAAGATTCGCGGAAATAAACAGCCCCGGCCGGCTTTCGTAGATGACTTTCTCGACTCGGTACCTCTCCCGTTCGAACGATCCAGTGGTGCGCGCGTTCAGCGTAGTGCGCTCCGGCACGCCTCCAATAAGCTTCCAAAGGGTCTCGCGGACCCACTTCCGGCGGGCTTCGATGGCTGCCGGAGATACAAGCTTAGCCAGATCCGTGTTTCGTCTCTCAACCGCGTTCTTGGCGAGCCGGCGAAGGTATTCGGGAAGGCAGCGCGGATATTGATGGAACGGTGTTCCGGGAAAAGGCGGCAGTCGTGTTGCCTCAGTGGAAAATGCGGCGCTGTTCGTCGCTCCGTAAAGCAGTAGTGATGAGAAAAGTTCTCTTCGAGTCATAACGTTGGGTTTAGAAGTTTTCAGATTCGGACGTTGGGAGTATACACTGAGGATGGAAGACGAAGTCAAGGATATCCTCCACATCACAGCAAATACGCCGGGGTGAATGGGCGGCATGAAATTTGCCGCGCGGCTCGTCATGGTGGCGGGCCATTCGACCGATTTGTTTTAATATGCCGATGAACATTTTGATCGACATGCCTGTGGACGGTGTCAGGCTGGATCACCTTCGGTCTCTTCCCGGACTGGGCGTGAGACTGATTGAGCCGGAAGAACAGGTGCGTCCCGTTGCGGCCGAAATCATCGGCGACGTGGAGATCTTTTTTGGTGAATTTCCTCCCGACAACTTGTCGGACATGCGGGCGTTGAAACTGATTCAGATACCTACAGCAGGTCACAATCAGCTCCATCATCTGGATCTGCCGGCCAAAGGGATTCGCGCCTGCAATGCCCGCGGCAATTTCGATGTGCCGATAGCAGAGTGGAATGTCGCGATGATGGTGAATCTGGCCCGCAACCTCCTACAGATGATCCGTAACCAGGACACCGGCACGTGGGATCGTTCGGCGTGTTTCCAGCGCGAGATACGTGGCTTAACCGTGGGTTTATGGGGATACGGCGGAATCGGCCGGGAGACGGCCCGAGTTGCAAAGGCTATGGGCCTGCGCGTCCATGTCCTGTGCCGGAAGCCCGTCGGCCCTTCCAGCTGCGTTTACCGTGTTCCTGGAACAGGAGATCCGGATGGTATCCTCCCGGAAAGAGTGTTTCTCCCCGGTCAGGAGACGGAGTTTCTCTCGAACCTCGATTTCCTGATACTTGCTATTCCGCTAACGAAAACAACGAGAGGTATCGTTGGCGAGCGAGAGCTGCAAGCCTTGCCGCGAAACGCCTTTGTCCTGAATCCTGCGCGCGGACCCTTGATTCAGGAGCAGGCTTTGCTTAAGGCGCTTGAGTCCGGCTGGATTGCGGGTGCTGCCCTCGACACGCATTATTACTACCCAATGCCGCCGAATCATCCCCTGTGGCGGTTCCCCAATGTCATCATGACTCCCCATATCTCCGGTTCGAGCAAGAGTACTCATTACATCAACCGCTCCTGGGATATTTTTGCCTACAACGTCAAGCGCTATCTTGCGGGAGAGCAACTGCTAAACGAACTAACCCCTGCACAGCTAAGTGGAGAGTAAAAGGGGTTTCGCTCCGAAGTTCTGGGATTAGGCGACTCAGGCGCTTTGCGACCAACTTCTGCCAGAAGACTGAATTGAATGGAGGACATCGAAGCCGAAGGTGTGGTCGGGCTGTTCCGCAGGGCGTGGATAGAGCTTTCGTGAGGGGTTCCGGTGCAGATAGGATTTTGTTTGAAACGGGAGACATTGAATGTCCATCGTCCGGCGCTCGATACCTCGCAACCCGCTTTTCGATGGCCGATGGTTCGAGGACGAGATCGTCATTTTGTGCTCGCGCTCGTACTTCCGCTACAAGCTCAGCTTCCGTGACCTGATTGAAATCATGGGCGGAGCGGGGATTATCGGTTGCGCACACGACGAATCTACGGTGGGCGGTCCGGTACACCGAGGAATTCGAGAGGCGGTGGCATCGCTAGCGTCCCGCAGGAGGATCGTGGAAGGTGAGGGTCGCCGGGCGGAGGGGGGAAATTCATCTCACGGCTTCACGATACGGAACCAGAATACGTGCGAACGCCGTCCCGAGCATGTTCGAGGCAGCTACTGACCAACCTTACAGTTCTTAGGTGTTACGACCCAAGTCGAAGCCATCCAGTAATGGCGAAGAACAGGATCGTTCCAAGGCAGACCGATCCGCGCGTGGGCGCTATCCGAGGACACGGGTCACACGTTCAGCCAGACGCTATTGCGGCCGGGTATCGGTTTCTTACCGCACTGGCTGTCGTATGCCTTGCCCACGGACGCCGCCGGAAGTGCTCGAATACCTGCGGAAAATTGCGCTGAACCAAAATCCGCAGCGCCATAACGCATCAAGTTGCAGATCTCCCCGGAAGCCCTTCAGAATCAGTGCGCGCGCTCTGATTGAGTGCCACCCGTTTGAAGCATAAAGCTGCATCAAGTGCAAAAGGGAAGGATAACGTTGCAGCTAGTGAGTTCTGCGAGACCAGACGGGGAGTCGGCAAATGGTCCCGAGTGCACAGCCTCAATGGAAAGAATACATTTTCGAACGGAACGGAAGAAAAGTGTTGCAATCCTGTCCTAATAGGTGTTACCTATACAACGGCGAAGATTGATCCTGTATAATTGCCGCGCAGGAGGTACAGTATGAGGCGCACGCAATGCGGAGTCCTGCACTCCACAGTTTTTTTGGCTGGATTTCTAGCCGCGGTATTGTTGCTCCCAAACGGCCTAATCGGGCAATATACGACTGCCAGTCTGGGCGGCACGGTTGTCGACATGTCTGGAGCAGCAGTACCCAGCGCCAGGGTTACAGTACAGAACATGGATAGCGGCTTCACCCAGTCCTTCAACACCGGCTTTACCGGCGATTACCTCTTCTCGCGTTTGCCTGTCGGCAAATACAAAATGACCGTTGAGAAAGAAGGCCTGACGACATACGTGCAGTCTGGCATTGAACTCACAGTGAATCAGGCTGCCACGCAAACCGTGACCATGACCGTTGGCTCGATCTCACAACAGATTACAGTATCGGGCGACGCATCACTGGTCACGACGCAATCAGCGACGGTTGGTCAACTCATTAACCAGAGGCAAATTGTCGATCTACCCCTCGATGGACGACAGGTCCAATCCCTAGTTTTTCTCTCGGCTGGAGTTACCGATACGACCGAGCACTATTGCGGTGCGAACTGCGAGGGCGGCACTTATCCAGGCCAGCAGTATGCGAAGACGAACGGTACGTTTGCCGAAAGCATCAACTATCAACTCGATGGCGTTGCGTATAACGACACCTACATCAACACCAACCTTCCTTTTCCCAACCCGGACGCAATCCAGGAGTTCAGCGTGCAGGACAGCAACCTGAGCGCCGAGTACGGGAACGCAGTGGGCGGCGTTGTCAACGTAGTAAGCAAGTCCGGCACCAACCAGATTCATGGCGGCGTCTTCGAGTTTCTGCGTAACGGTGATCTGAACGCGCGGAACTTTTTCGCGCCTGCGCATGACTTGCTCAAGCGCAATCAATTTGGCGGCAACGTCGGCGGCCCCATCCAAAAGGACCACCTTTTCTACTTCGGGACCTACCAAGGCACGCGGCTTCGGAACGCTCCTCAGGGCCAGATTGCCTTTGTGCCTACGGCCGCGGAGCGAGCTGGGGATTTTTCAGCCCTTCTGCCCGACACTCAGCTGGTCGACCCCGTGACACGGACGCCGTTCAGCGGAAATCAGATCCCGACCAGCCGGTTTAGCTCGGTCTCACAGTACTTCTTGGACCATATCCCATTGCCATCTGGTCCGGGTCGACAGATCACGTATCTGGGCCCGAGTGCGCGCCAAAACGATGACCAGTTCATGGTGAAGGTCGACTACAGCCGGGGCAATCATCAGCTCACGGGCCGCTACTTTTTCACCAATTTCAACCAGCAGCCGTTCATCAACAAGACGAATCTTTTGCGGGTGGACCCGAATGGCAACCAGGTGCGCGTGCAAAACATCGCGGTGACCCACACGTATAACGTCAATCCGCACTTGCTACTGAATACGTGGTTCGGCTGGAACCAACAGAATGGCGGCTCGCGGTCCGGCGCTCCGTTCTGCTTCCCGGACGCGGGTGTGAACATCGCCGCGACCGACCCTTGCGAGCTGGTCGTCTCAGTGTCCGGAGGCTTCGGAGTCGGCACCAATCATTACGGTGCCTTCAACCGTGGCGACCAGACGTTTCGCGAAGATGTTACGTACATCAAGGGTTCGCACGAACTCCACATCGGGGGAGAGGCCCTCCGCATCAGGGCACCGATGGCCAATACCTTTCAGCAGAACGGCCAATTCTCCTTTTTTGATAATCTTTCAGGCGACAATTTGACGGACTTCATGCTGGGCCGCGTGTCACAGTTCATTCAGGCCGGCGGCATCTATCTGAACTTTACGGGGATCAAATGGAGTGCGTTCGTACAAGATAACTGGCGAGCGACCCGCCGGCTAACCATCAACATGGGTCTGCGGTGGGACCCGTACTTTCCTTATCAGGACAGCGAAGGACGTGTTGCCTGCTTTGAGCCTGGAAAGCAGTCGCAGCGGTTCCCCAATTCGCCCATTGGCCTGATTTTCGGAGGCGACAATCACGATCCCGGGTGCCCACCCGGTTCCACAAAGAGTAATCCCTGGAACTTTGCACCTCGCTTGGGTTTCGCTTACCGGCTAACCAATGATGGCAAGACCAGCATCCGGGGTGGTGCCGGGCTCTATTATGCAATTCCCAACACCGTTGCGCATCAGGATGTTGTTGGCATCCCGCCGTTTGCCCCAATCATCAGCTTGACCGCTGTGGACTTCCAAGATCCGTTTGGCAGTGCAGGAGTGGAAGACCCCTTCCCACGAGACTTCGGCGGCATTAACAAAGTTCCTAGTAAAGATGCGCCATTCCCCCAAGGCCCGATTGCTTTGGGCTACGTCTTCGATCCGGACTTTCGCCTGCCGCGAATCTTGCTTTGGAATTTAACTTTGGAGCGCCAGATCGCGTCAGGTTGGCTGGTCCGGGCGGCCTACATTGGAAATAAAGGTACCCACCTCTTCGGAACGGCCGACCAGGAAAGCGGCGTACGGGAGGGAAATCCGGCGATTTATATTCCGGGGCAATCCACAGTGGACAACGAGCAATCAAGGCGCCCTTATCCGAACTTCGCTCATGTCGGCATTATCGATTCAGCCATTAATTCCCATTACAACAGTCTCCAGCTCACATTGGAAAAACGGTTTAGCTATGGGCTATCCCTTCTGGCGAATTACGCTTGGTCCAAGGAGCTGAATGGCTTCGCTCCATTGGGAGCTTACAACTCCAACACAAACCCGTTCAACCGGCACTTCGACTACGGCAGGTCGGACGACGACGTTGCCCACGTTTTCAAGCTATCTGGTGTGTACCAATTTCCGCGCGTTGGCATGACCGGGCTGGCTGGCCGCTTGATGAATGGTTGGCAGCTCAGCCCGATCCTTCGATGGCAAGGTGGCTTCCCATTTTCGATCTTTAGCGGGTATGACAATTCGCTGAGTGGGGTCAATGCGGACCGCGCGGATTTCACCGGCACTAACATTCATCAGGCGCAGTTAAGCTCAAGCCGATCGCATAACGATGTAATCCAGGAATGGTTCAACACTTCGTTGTTTGTCCCCAACGCGATTGGGACGTTTGGCAACACAGGAAAGAACATACTACGTGGCCCGAGGACTTTCATCACTAACGTCGCTCTGGTGAAGGATACAAAGGTTACGGAGCGAAGCAACCTCCAGTTCCGTGCCGAGGCATTCAACGTTTTCAACAACGTCAACTTCCTGCTCCCGGACCACACTGTTCCTGATGGGCAGTTCGGACAGATCACGGCGGCTCGTGACCCGCGTATTCTGCAGCTTGGGTTGAAGTTTTTGTTCTAGTGCGGCCCGGACGTGCCCGGTGTTTGTTCTGTCTCCGCCACTGGTAAATTCTCCAGTGTTGCTGTCAGCGGAGAGCCAGCCGCGGACCGGAAGCAGCATCTGGCACACAGCGCCACCGGTGCGAGATGGCTGATTTCATCGAATTGCTGGAACTTTCCGAGCGCCTAGCGCGACCAAAAAACTTCGGTAACGCTTTTGCCACCTGATTTTGAAGGAATGGTCTGCCGTTTCTTGGAACGCCGTTTACGAATGAATAGCATCCAGCCGCTCGCCTGCTACTAGCGCCCCCACGAGCAGAGTAACACCCAAGCAGCAGCTTGCAAATTGGGGGCCACACTATCGTGGGCTCTTCTTGCTTACTTCGCCTTGCACACGGCGGCCCGCGCGTTTGTTCTGCTCACTCGGCTTATGAGCGTTCAGGTCTGGATCTCGCCGATCTCCAGGCCGCGCCCCGAGCTTACCGGTCAGCAGTTCCTGGCTCTTCTCTCGCAGGGACTGAACTGCTCGATCCACTGTTCCAGCGTCAGGCTCTGGAGCGTGGGGACTCGGACCGTGCGATAGCCGGGCGAGAGCCGTCCGGCCGGGTCAACGATTATACGCCCACGCTTTGTGTTTCCCTTCATCACTGAGGATTTTGCGAAAGCCCACCCGATGCCATCCGGCCACCGTCTCCGGTTTCACAAGGACCAGAACATCCGACCATCGCGGCCCAATTCAGCTTGAAGCCGCTGGGTATCTGCAGCGGCCTTCTCGGATTCCGCCGTTGCCTTTGCTACTTCGGCGTGGGCCCGACGTGCTTCTTCCGCCTTGCGTTCAGCCTCGGCCTATTCGCGGCGCCGTTGCTCTTCTTCGGCCCGGTGCTTTGCTCCCGCCTCACGAGCCGCTGCTGCCTCGCGCTCCTTCTGGAGCGCTTCCTCCCCTTGCCGCTTTAGCGCGATCACTCGGGCGGCCTCCGCCGTCTGTGCCGTTTCACGAGCTATCATGATCGCGGCTTGCGCTGTTTCCGCTTCAAATAGTCCTCAGACTGCTGTAGCGTACTATGCGCCTTCTGGAAGGTATCGGCGTCTTCGCTCCGCGCACCTGGGCCATAGAAACCGGTTCAGCCGATCGGTTTAGTCCAGTTGGCGGCGCCGGTTGTTCATCATGGAATCCAGGCCCTGACTCCACCACTGACCCAGCAAACCCTCCAGTGGACGCTGCAGTCTCCCCGTTTGGATGGCCAGCGTTTCGACTAGAATATCTTCGTCGAAAAACGATGCCTCTTTGAGCACGTTGCCGTCCGTGGCGATAATTCTGCTCTGACCGTGAGAGCCGCTTAGGTCCGGATTCGCAGGTGAGTTAGCTTGCACCACGAACATGCCATTCTCCACCGCCCGGGCCATTACCTGCGCGCGATACGGCGCCAACTTTTGTTCCTCGCGCATCCCCGATTCGCTGCTGATGTAATAAATGACCCGGGCGCCCTTCAACGCCGGTAGTCGAACCAATTCGGGGTATCGCTCGTCGTGGCAGATGATCACGGTGGAAGGCACTCCTTCCAGCTCGAAGTACGCAACGTGATTGCCGGGAGTGGCCCATTCCTCACCCGCCAAGTAGACCTTCCCGTACCGTTCGACCATGGCGCCATGCGAGTCAAACACTACAGCAGCATCATAAGCCCGGCCGTTTACTTTGTAGACGGTGCCGATCACAGCGGCGATCTTCGCGTCCCGGCAGATCTGTTGTAGTTGCCTTTCCGCGATCTCGATGTCCGCCGCTGACGGCGCGAACGCCGGCCCTGTATCGTAGCCCGTAAGCGCGCACTCGGGAAACACTGCAACCTGCACGCCATCGCCGGCGAGCCGCCTCAGGTGCGCCGCAATCCTCTCACAATTCTTCAAGATATCGAATGAAGAGCGGAACTGCACTGCCGCAACCCTCAGCTTCAGGCCGTCGTCCGCCGCCGCCATGGGCAACGCCGCCAGCGTCAGCACGGCAAGAATCGTCTTGTGTGTCATCCTAAATGCCGATCCTCATCTGGTAGGTTACTTGGATATCTCCAAGTATGCCTCTTGAGTCAACCGAGTTCGTTCCACTAAGGCCGCCAAGCGATCCAGATCAAATTTCTTGTATAGATCTAAACAAAAGAGATCTGGGGCTCTGTCGAATAATATGGGAGCGTCGAGTAAATAGCTAAGGCTCCGGATTCCTTGGTGCACCACAACCTCGCTGTAGAGAGTCGGTTCCAATGCTGACGCGACGAGTGCCCGCACTTGGTTTCGCATGCCGGTGCATTCAAGTCGAGTTGTGCCCGTATGACCGGTCTTTCGGAGCCACTGTGTTATGGCAATTAACTGTCCGACTTCAATGCCCAGAGGCCGATCTCCCATCGTAGCCATTAACTGGGCCAAATACTGCGGCTTTTCGGTCGCCGGAGTATCTTCAGGAGACGCATCGCCCGTGAACAGTAAATCAAGCGCCAGGACTTGCTCTCCTCGGTTTACACGTTCTGATACTTCTGCTGCCGCGGAGTCTTTGCCTTCGTCCTTCAATACGAGCGTTGCTGGGGCGTTATCCGGACTCGTTATTGCCTTCACCCAAATCCCGGTGGCACTCGGTCCGTTGTTAAGCTCAAATCGATATGACCGGGTTTCTACGCCTTTGTCTTTAGTATTGGCTACCGCCCATGGATGTTTCAGGCTGGCTGGCTGGTAGCGCACCAAGTCCCGTAGCTTTTCTCTTTCTGAACGAACCCACTCAGATTTCGAGTTAGCGGTATTAGGAATGGCAGGCCGCTCGATCCCTAACGCCAACTGTTTTGCCAGCCCCAGTATATTGAGGTTGTTCTTCGGTAGGCCCACCACGAGGTCATTATACGTCTTGATTTCTGCATCTTGCGGTATTTCATCTTGAACGGCGGGAAGGCCAAAGTGGTGGGTGAAAAAGTGATATGCCTGCAGCCGGTTGTCGAGCTGATAATTGTGAGTCCCCGGATCCCGGTTTTCATGCCACTTGAGGTTGTCCGGTTTGCCGAATAGCGCGAAGAATGGCAAGACTTGGTCAAACACGTAGGGTTTTACGATTGGAGCGCGAAAGCAGCAGTCATCTTCGGCATTGAAAATCACCAAAGTCGCTCGCGGGGCGCGCATGGCAGTTAAGTGGGAGTAGTCCACACCGGCGAAGAAATCCGTGGGGATTTGCTCAATATCGTCTCCGTAAACCGCGCGATCAAGTTCTGAAATCAGCGAGGCGTATCCGGCCACTGGAACTGCCACAGATACTCTCTTATCGAGCGAACTCAATGTAATGGTTTGCCACCCACCTCCGGATAGTCCCGTCATTCCCAGGCGCAGCTTCGGTTAGGGGAAACCAATCCGCGCGGATGCTGGACGTTCACCCAACCAGGCACTAATCTCCATGCCAAAGCCGGTGAGATCGAGGACATAGACCTCACTCACCCTAATAGTG
>JACXTT010014262.1_pt1 | contig 10415 bp, 10 predicted proteins | sample 9270951 | NCBI WGS metagenome assembly JACXTT01 (sample SAMN15532306, study PRJNA645909) | rock metagenome | isolation source: weathered quartz diorite | place: Puerto Rico | collected 2017-06-21
AGCTCGGCATGCTCGAGGCCGTCGACCTTGTCGATCAGCTTCAGCCCCGAAGGCGTGCATTCGAGGGTGGCGAGGTCGGAATACACGCGCTTCACGCAACCGATGCCGGTCAGCGGATAGGTGCACTCATCGACGATCTTGCTCTCGCCCTTCTTGGTGAGCAAATCCATCATGACCCAGGTTTGCTTCGCGCCGATGGCAAGGTCCATCGCGCCACCGACGGCAGGAATTGCACCTTGTTCGCCGGTGCTCCAGTTGGCGAGATCGCCAGTGGCGGAGACCTGGAACGCGCCGAGCACGCAGATGTCGAGATGACCTCCGCGCATCATCGCGAAGCTGTCGGCGTGGTGGAAGAACGCGCCGCCCGGCAGCAGGGTGACCGGCTGCTTGCCGGCATTGATGAGGTCGTAGTCTTCCTGGCCTTCGGCGGGCGCGGGGCCCATGCCGAGGATGCCGTTCTCGCTGTGCAGGATGACTTCGCGGCCGACCGGCAGGTGATTGGCGACGAGCGTGGGCTGGCCGATGCCGAGATTGACGACGGCGCCGTCGAAGATATCCTGCGCGACGCGCGCTGCGAGCTGGTCCTTGGTGCGGCGTTGGTAGTTGCTCATGGTCATGCTGCCTTCTTGAAGCCGCCGGCCTGCGTGGCGACGCGCTCGATCTTGACGATCTTGTTGACGAAGATGCCGGGCGTCACGATGGTCTCGGGATCCATCTCGCCGAGTTCGGCGATCTCGTGCACCGTGGCGATCGTGCGGTCCGCCGCCATGGCCATCACAGGGCCGAAGTTGCGTGCGGCCTTGCGATAGGCGAGGTTGCCCCAACGATCGCCCTTCTCGGCCTTGATCAGTGCGACGTCGCCGTGGATTGGGTATTCGAGCACGTACTGCTTGCCGTCGATCTCGCGCGTCTCTCGATCGCCCGCCAATTCCGTACCGAAGCCGGTCGGGCAAAAGAACGCGCCGACACCGGCGCCTGCGGCGCGGATGCGCTCGGCCAGGTTGCCCTGGGGCACGAGTTCCAGTTCAAGCTTGCCCGAACGATAGAGCTCGTCGAACACGTAGCTGTCGGCCTGGCGCGGGAAGCTGCAGATGATCTTGCGCACGCGCCCCGCCTTGAGCAGCGCCGCGAGGCCTGCCTCGGCATTGCCAGCGTTGTTATTGACGACCGTGAGGTCCTTGGCGCCCTGTTCGATCAGGCCGTCGATGAGTTCGTTGGGAATGCCGGCGGTGCCGAAGCCGCCGATCAGCACCGTGGCGCCGTCCTGGATGCCGGCCATGGCATCAGCGATCGAGCGCGCGATCTTGTTGATCATGAATTCTGTCTCCGGGAAGGGAAAAACCGAGTGAGAAGGTCGAACGCGCCGGCTGCAAAATACTCGCCAATTTGTTCGATACGCGAACAGTTGTTCGTATAATGAATTCTAGAGAAGATCGCATCCCATGGCAACCCACGCACCCCACAGGAAACACCTCGTTGCACCCGAGCCCGGCGACAGCTACGTGCAATCCTTCGCGCGCGGGCTCCAGGTGATTCGCTCGTTCAGTGCTACAGCGGCACGACAGACGCTCAGCGAAGTGGCGGCTGCGAGCGGCCTCACCCGGGCGGGGGCGCGCCGCATCCTGCTCACATTGCAGACGCTGGGCTATGTCCACAGCGACGGCAAGCTCTTCAGCCTCACGCCGCGCATCCTCGACCTGGGATTCGCATACCTCTCGTCGATGCCGATCTGGAACCGCGCCGAGCCGGTCATGGAAGCATTGGTGCAGCAGGTGCAGGAATCATGTTCGGCGGCCGTGCTCGACGCCACCGACATCGTCTATGTGCTGCGCGTACCCACGCACAAGATCATGCGCATCAGCCTCGGCGTGGGCTCGCGCCTCCCCGCCTACTGCACATCGATGGGCCGCCTGTTGCTCGCCGACCTCGACGACGAGGACATCCGCGACCGGCTCGCCACATCGACGCGCGAAGCCTTCACCAAACACACGCTGACCGACATCGACGCCCTCTTCGCCAAGGTCGTGCAGGCGCGGCGGCAGGGATGGTGCCTCGTCAATCAGGAGCTGGAGGAAGGCTTGATTTCGATCGCCGCGCCGATTGTCGATCGTGCGGGCCGCGCCGTGGCGGCGCTCAACATCAGCGGCCAGGCCAATCGCACGAGTGCCAAGGTGATGCAGGAAACCATGCTGCCCGCGCTGCTGGCCTCGGCGGCGGAGATTTCCCGCCTTCTCTGAGGCTCGGTCAGGCGTCCGACCGAATACCCCTCATCAGAATGACGCCGCCGAGTTGCGAGGTATCGCTGCGCATGCGGTAGCCCAGCGCTTGCGGTGTACCTGCTTGCGCCTGCCATCCTGCAGCAAGCAAGTGCTGCTGCACCTCCGTCGATCGAACCACCTCCCCCAGCGCAGCGTTGAGCTTGGTCACTGCTGTCTGCGGGAGACTCGCCGGTGCGGCGAGCGCGGTCCAGATCTCGAGATCAGCACCCCTGACATTGGCTTCACGCAGGGTGGGCAATTCGGCGAACAACGGACTCCGATCGGGCGAAGTCACGCCCACGGCTTTCAGCTTGCCTGATATCACGTGCGGCTTGGCCAAGCCTGGCGGCAGCAGCGCGAGTTGGATCTGCCCGGAGAGCATGGCGTTGATGACCTGCGGATTGCCTGTGAACGGCACGTGCTGCGCGGTGATGTTGGTGCGAGTCTTAAGCAATTCCATGCCCAGATGCCCGACAGTCCCGACGCCTGGGGTCCCGTATTTGCCGGAATTGCTCAGGTTGCGCGCCCAAAGCAGCAGCTCTTGCGCATTGGTGCCGGTGGCGCTGCCCGATACGGCGAGCACCAATGGCGCAGTGCCGATCAAGCTCACCGGCGCGAAGTCCTTCTCCGGATCGAAAGGCGTATTGGGATTGAGGAGCTTTGCAATCGTGAGGTTGCCGTTGATCAATGCACCGACGGTGTGGTCGTCCTGCGCTTTCGCAACCTGGTCGGCCGCGAGATTGCCACTTGAGCCCGGCCGGTTCTCCACGAGGACGGGTTGACCCAGCAACTTGGAAAGCGGCTCTGCCACGGCACGCGCCGCGAGGTCCGGCGATGCACCGGCGGGAAACCCGACCAGGATGCGAATAGGCTTGGAGGGCCACACCGACGACCCCGTCGGCACAGGCGCGATCCGCGTGCGCGATGCCTCCTGGGCCCATGCGCCGGACGTGCAGAACGTGGCTGCGATGGTTTGCAGGAGGCGGCGTTTGGTGATCATGGAAACGATGAGTCGAAGCGGTAGAGTTACACAACGTTACGCGACGTCCGAGCACCGTGCAAGTCAACCAAATGCTTCGTTCCGATCGACGTCGCCTGGAAAATCGCGGCTTTCATTGAAGCAAGGCGCAACCATGGCCGACATTGCGGTATTTGGCAGTCTCAACATGGACCTGGTCGTTCGCGTGCCGCGTGTGCCGGACGCAGGCGAGACCCTGCACGCCCACTCGTTCATGACCAACCCCGGCGGCAAGGGCGCCAACCAGGCCGTGGCCTGCGCGCGCCAGGGCGCCCAGGTCGCGATGGTCGGCCGCGTGGGCGCCGATGACTTCGGCACGGCAATGAAGGCCTCGCTGTCGGGCGATGACGTCGACGTCACGCACGTCGCGACCGCCGCCACGTCGACCGGCGTGGCGCTCATCATGGTCGACGACAGCGCGCAGAACCGCATTTCGCTGATCGCGGGTGCCAATGCTTTCGTGGGCGCCGAAGACGCGCGGCGCCTGGGGCTGGACTTCGCGACGGCGAAATTGCTCCTGCTTCAACTCGAAGTGCCTCTGGAGGCGGTTTCCGATGCCGCAGCCCTCGCTCATGCGGCCGGCGTCACCGTAGTGCTGAATCCCGCGCCCGCCCGACAGCTTCCCGATTCGCTGCTCCGACAAGTGAGCATCCTCGTGCTGAACGAGACCGAGGCCGGCATGCTGAGTGGCATGGCCGTGAAGGATCCCGGAAGCGCCGCGCGCGCAGCCGAAGCGCTGCGCCAGCGAGGCCCTGCACATGTGATCCTCACGATGGGCGGCGACGGTGTCGTCGTCTGCGACGCCGCGGGATGCCGCCACTTCGATGCGCTCAAGGTGAACGCCGTCGACACCACGGCGGCTGGCGACACCTTCATCGGCGCGCTTTGCGCGGCCCTCGCAAGAGGTGAATCCATCGATACCGGCATCGCCTTGGGCATTCAGGCCGCGGCCGTGTGCGTGACGAGGGCCGGCGCGCAGGCATCCATTCCGCATCGGCACGAACTCGCTTCGCTGCCGCCAGTCGGTCGTCCCAAGGAAGTGGCACCTTCCTGATCCGCCAGCGCGTCAACCCCAAGGTAGGGCAGAAAGAATCTGGCGCACGTGGAATCGCAGGAATAGACTCTTCGCCCGGCCTTGCAATAACTCGCTTCACATTTCTTCCGGGGGATCGCGGCCCGCAGTCATCCCCACCATTCGGCTTGTGCCGCGGCCGCGGCGACCATGCCTCAACCATAACGAGGACATCACCATGGCCACTTTCATTTCGCTCGTTAACTTCACGGACCAAGGCATTCGCAACGTGAAGGAGTCGCCGACCCGCGCCGAGGCATTTGCCGGAGTTGCCTCCAAGCTGGGCCTGACCATCAAGAGCTTTTACTGGACTTCAGGGTCCTGCGACATGGTGATCGTGACGGAAGGCAGCGAGGAATCGGCAATGGCCGCTCTGCTCAGCGTCGGCTCGCTCGGCAATGTGCGATCGCAAACGCTGCGCGCCTACTCGGCGGACGAGTTCAAGAAGTTCATCGCCTTGATGCCTTGATATTCAGGACGGCTTGACCGCCGTGTATTCGGAGAAGATGCCGAGCTCCGCATGGCGCTTCACATCCTCGAAACCGGCGCCGCGCAGTGCCGCCAGCACGGATTCCGGTGCGATGCAGGCTTCGATCGTGTCCCAATAGAAGCGCCAGAGTTCGGCCGTATCGTGACGGTGCGCCACGACCTTGGCGATCACCGGCACGACGCTGCGCATATAGGCTTTGAGCACCGCGGTGCCGATTCGTCCGGCGGGCTTGGTGATTTCGAGCACCACCAGCCGGCCGCCCGGCCGAAGCACGCGAAAGAACTCTGCGAACGCCGCGTTCACGTCGGCGATGTGGCGCAGCGCGTAGCCCATGCTGATGAAGTCGCTGCTCGCGTCGGGACGCGGCAGCGCTTCGGCCCGCCCGCGCACAAGCTCGACGCCGGGCAACTTCACTTCGCCCATCATCCCGGGGCTCGGGTCCACGCCCACCAGCCGGCCTTGCGGACCGATCAGTGCCAGCGCCTCGCGGGCGACCAGCCCGGTACCGATGCCGACATCGAGCACCTCCGCACCCGTCGAAAGTCCGGCCCGCTGGAGCGCGGAGCGCCGATACCACGGCCCCGAGCCGAGCGCCAGCACGCGCTCGATCCGGTCGTAGTCGGGCGCCGTGTCATCGAAGATGCGGCGAAGGAACTGCTGATGCTCGGCCTCATCGCCGTAGTACGCGGGCAAGGGCACGTGCGGCGCCAGCACCTCGCCTGGCAAGTCGGCCGCCCCCACTTGTCCGTCATGAAGAGTCTGGTGATGGGTGGGTTGCGCGTTCGCAGTTTCCATGGCTTCGGGTCCTCCTTCGAATCCCTGGCGGCCATCGTGATTGTGAGCCAGGACCCGCACTGCAAGTAATGCACCTAAGACTTGCCCGCCACCGGCCCCATCACCAGGTCCGGAAATGCAGTCGCGATGCCGGGAACGATGCAGATCAGCACCACCGCCAGGAACATCAGCAGCACGAATGGCAGCACGCCCCAGATGATCTCGGAGAGCGCAATATCCGGCGCAATGTTCTTGATCACGAAGATGTTGAGCCCCACCGGCGGATGAATCAGTCCGGCCTCCATCACGATCGTCATCAGAATGCCGAACCAGATGAGGTCGAAGCCAGCGGCCTTCAAAGGCGGCAGGAAGATTGGCGCCGTCATCAGGATGATGCTCACAGGCGGCAGGAAGAAGCCCAAAACGATCACCAGCACCAGGATGGCGGCCAGCAGCAACCATTTCGACAGCTGCAGCGCGACGATCCAGCTCGCCATCGACTGGCTGATGTGCAGGTAGCTCATCACGTAGGAGAAGAGCAGCGACATGCCGATGATGAACATCAGCATGGTCGACTCCTTGATGGTTGCCGCGAGGATCGGCGCAAGATCCCTGATGCGCCATACGCCATAGATCACGGCAATGAGCAGCAGCGCCAGCAAGCCACCCAGGCCGGCGGTTTCCGAAGGCGTGGCGAAGCCGCCATAGAGCGCCACCATCACGCCGATGAGCAGCACCACGAAAGGCACGACACGCGGCAGCATCTCGAACTTCTGGCGCAGGCTGAAGTGTTCGTCGTCGAGCAGCGCAGAGGCACTGCCGTCGCGCTCGAACGCGCGCTTCGCGCGGCCATATTCCTTGCGGTAGTTCAGCATCGCGTAGCCGGCGAAGAGAGCCACCAGCAGCAAGCCCGGCCCGATGCCTGCCAGAAACAGGCGGCCCAGCGACTGCTCGGCCGCAACCGCATAGAGGATCATCGTGATCGACGGCGGCAGCAGGATCCCCAGCGTGCCGCCGGCCGCGATGATGCCCGCCGCAAAGCCCGGCGAGTAGCCGCGCTTGCGCATCTCGGGAATGCCGGCACTGCCGATCGCCGAACAGGTCGCCGGACTCGATCCGGCCATGGCGGCGAACAGCGCGCAGGCAAACACGTTGGCAATGCCCAGGCCGCCCGGCACCCTGTGCATCCAGGCATGCATGGCCGCGTAGAGGTCCTGCCCCGCTCGTGAACGGCCGATGGCCGCCCCCTTGAGGATGAAGAGCGGTATGGACAGCAGCGTGATGCTCGACATTTCCTCGTAGACGTTCTGCGTCACCGTGTCGAGCGACGAGCCGGGCATGAAGAAGGCCATGAACAGCACGGCGACCGCGCCCAGCGCGAACGCGATTGGCGTGCCCGAAAACATCAGCAACAGCGTCGCCACGCCGAAAAGGAGCCCCAGTGTCAGCATCGACATCAGAGCGCCTCCGCTCGGTTCACGAGCCGGTTGATGCTCGCGCACACCTGCACCAGCAGTTGGAGCGTGAGCAAGCTCATCCCGAGCGACATCAGTCCATAGGGAATCCAAAGCGGCGGCGCCCACGACGACGACGACGTCATGCCGTCGACCCAGGCCTCATGCAACAGCGTCCACGATTTCCACGCGAAGAAAGCGCAAAAGGCCAGGCTGACCAGGTCGATCACCACCATGCGGACGCGGTTCACGGCGGTCGACAACTGGGAGCCAATGGCCTCGATGCCGATGTGCCCGCGGATCGACTGCACGAACGCGCCGCAGATGAAGGTCATGCCAACCAGGCAGAACACTGCCGCTTCGTCCTGCCAGTCGGTCGACGCCTTCATGAAGTAGCGCGACACCACGCTGTAGGTGAGCACCACCGATGCAGCCAGCAGCGCGACCATGCCGAATGCCATCGCTACGCGATTGATCGCCTGCAGCGCGCGCGCCAGCGGCAGCAGCACGCGCGGCGTCGCCGGATCGAGAGGAATGCCAAGCCCGGGCGGAGCGGGCTGGAGCGCGCCGCTCACAGAAGCTTCTGCGCGGCCGTCAGCAACGCCTTGCAAGACTCGTTGCGTTCGCCGTAGTCCTTCCACGCGGTGTCGCGTGCAATGACCTGCCACTTCTTCATCGTCGCGTCGTCGATGTCGAAGACCTTGGCACCGGCCTTGGCATACACATCGGCAGCGATCCTGTCGTCGGCGCGTGCGGACTCCGTGGCGAACTTCTCCTGTTCGGCACCCGCGGCCATGATGATGTCCTGCTGCGCCTTCGGCAGCTTGGCGAACACTTCCTTGGACATCATGAGCGGCTCGAACATGAACCAGTACGCGCGGTTACGGCCGCTCGTCATGTACTTGGCGATCTCCTCGAGCTTGAACGAGATGAAGCTGGTCGACGAAGTCATTGCCGCATCCATGGCGCCCGTCTGCATGGCGGCATAGATCTCGTTGGATGGCAGCGTGATGACCGAGGCACCTGCCGCTTTCAACATCATGTCCATCTCGCGGCTGCCGCCACGCACCTTCTGTCCCTTGGCGTCCTCGGGCGCGACCAGCGGGCGGGCACGGCTCACGACACCACCGGCCTGCCAGATCCAGCTCAGCACGATGACGCCCTTGTCGTCGAGCATCTTCGACAGCAACTTGCCGACTTCGCCAGTCTTCCAGGCGGCACCGACCTCGTAGCTCGGCACCAGCGCCGGCATCAGGCCGATATTTGTCTCGGGAACCTCGCCGCCGGCATACGACAGCGGAACCAGGGAGATGTCCAGCGCACCCTTGCGCAGCGCCGAGAACTGCGAATTGGTCTTCATCAACGACGAGCCGGGATAGACCTCTGCCTTGAGCGCGCCATTGCTGCGCTTCTCGATGTCGGCGGCGAACCGGCGGCACAGCCGATCGCGGAAGTCACCTTCGGTCAGCGTGCCGCCGGGGAACTGGTGCGAGATCTTGAGGGCGCCGGACTGTGCACCTGCACGGCCCGAAATCGCCAATAGCGACGCCGCTGCCGCGGTGGACAGGACGTCGCGTCGTTTGAACTTCATTGAGGGTGTCTCCAGGCTGCCGTCCTTGCGCGGCGCCAGACACATACCTTATTTGCGATGCCGCGGCGGCGCCCTCGGTGTTATCCATGACACCGCCGCATCGGCCACGGCCCGCAGTCCCTCAGCGGCCCGCCACCGGCTCCAGCACGAAGTCGAAATTCAGCGTGTGGAAGGGCGTTTCCTGCGCGCTGCCGTCCGGCGCGGTGCCGGCGGGATGCGACACGAAATCGCCGATGAGCGAGTTGCGCACGCCGAAGACCGCGTCGCTGTCGAGGTAGGCGTCGCCGTCCCTGAACACATGCGTGATGAGCGTCTCATAGCCCGGCGCCTGGATCATGAAGTGGACGTGCGCGGGGCGCCACGGATGCCGCTCGGTGGCGCGCAGCATGTCGCCCACCGGCCCATCGGTCGGGATCGGGTACGCCACCGGCATCACCCCGCGGAACCACAGCAGGCCCTTGTCGTCCGTGCGGAACACGGCCCGGCCCTGCGGGCGGTCCAGGCCGGGTCGTTGCACGTCGTAGAAGCCTTCGGCATCGGCCTCCCACACGTCCACCTCGGCATGGGGGACGGGCTCGCCGTCGCGCCCGCGCACCGTGGCGTTGACGAACAGCGGTTCGCCCTTGGCACCGCCCGAGATATCGCCGCCGAGTTCGAGACGCGGGGCGCCCTGCACATGGAACGGGCCGAACACCGTCGCCTCGGTGGCCTGCGCACTCTTCGCATGATTGAGCGCCACCGTGAGCATCGAAAGCCCGAGCGTGTCCGACAAAAGGATGAACTCCTGCCGCTTGTCGCTGCACTTCTGCCCCGTCGCCGTCAGGAACTCGATGCCCGCCGCCCACTCGGCCTCGGTCAGCCGCACCTCGCGCGCGAAGTCGTGCATGTGGCGCACCAGCGCCGACATGATTTCCTTCAGCCGTGGGTCCGGAGTTTCCGCAATGCGATCGAGCACCGCGGCGGTGATGGTGTGTTCATTGATGTTTCGCATGGGGATGGAACTCCAGGTCAGAAGGGCGGGCCGGGGAAGTGACGCGCTTTAGCGCCGTGGCATCGCGCGTCACGAGACGTCGCTGCGTCGGGAACAGCGACCAGCCCCAGCGCTGCTGCGCGAAGCCCCACAGCCCCTGTTTGAAGAAGATCGTCACGACGATCGCCAGAAGGCCGAGGCCGAGCAGGTACCACGTCCCGAAGTCACTCAGGAACTTGTTGAGCGCCCAGAAGATGACGGCGCCCACCAGCGGCCCTTCGATGCGGCCAATGCCGCCGATCACGACCATGAAGATCGCGAACGCGGTCCAGTTCACGCTGAATGCGGCGTCCGGGCTGATCCGCAGGTTGCCGACGAAATAGAGGGCGCCCGCCAGCCCGGCGCCGAAGGCCGCGACCACATACACGGCAAGCTTCATGCGCGCCACAGGAATGCCCTGCGATTCCGCCGCCACCTCGTTGTCGCGGATCGCCAGCAGCGCCAGGCCGCGCTTGCTGCGCAGGAACAGGTACACGAGGCCGATCGCCACCACCACGCAGGCCAGCGCGATGCCGAACGTCATGACCTCGCGCGTGGCCTTGTCGATGCCGCGCAATGCGGTGAGGCTGGTGCCCGAACCGCCGCCGACCGCGGAGACATTCGCAAAGCTCAGCCGGAAGACCTCGGCGATCACCCAGGTGCCGACGGCGAAGTAGCCCCCCTGCAATCGGAACGCGATGAACGAGACCGGCACCGCGATCGCCGCCGCGGCGAGCGCGCCCAGCGGC
>JACXTT010014263.1_pt1 | contig 10414 bp, 8 predicted proteins | sample 9270951 | NCBI WGS metagenome assembly JACXTT01 (sample SAMN15532306, study PRJNA645909) | rock metagenome | isolation source: weathered quartz diorite | place: Puerto Rico | collected 2017-06-21
CTTTGCGCTCGCCTGGTTGGCGGCCTTCGCCTTCATGTACTGGCTTGCGACCCGGCGCATCCTCGGGGGGCTCTACGCAGAGGACGGGCTCAGCGCCGTCGTGATCACCGCGGGCGCGTTCGTAATGCTGGCTCCGCTGGTGTTGGTGATCAGCTTTGTCGCCATCAAGGGTTTCCCGGTCATCACCCCGCACTTCTTCACTGAGACGGCGGAGTTCTGCGGGCAGCTCGACGCCGCGACTTGCGGCGGCGTCGGGCATGCCATCGTCGGCACGCTGGAACAAGTTGGCATCGCGACGCTCATCGCGGTGCCGCTGGCGATCATGTGCGCGGTCTTTCTCAATGAGATAGGCGGTCCGCTGGCTCGGCCGGTGCGGCTGTTCGTCGATGCCATGAGCGGCGTGCCGTCGATCGTGGCGGGGCTCTTCATCTACGCGGTTTGGGTCGTCGCACTGCAGCGAGGATTCAGCGGTTTCGCCGCCTCCCTTGCGCTGGCGATCCTGATGCTGCCGACCGTGACGCGGACAACCGAAGTTGTGCTGCGTCTTGTGCCGGACGGTCTGCGTGAAGGTTCGCTCGCCCTTGGCGGCACCGAGTGGCGAACCGTCTGGCAGGTCGTGCTGCCAACTGCGCGGAGCGGTCTGATCACAGCCGTCGTTCTGGGCGTTGCGAGAGCCGTAGGTGAGACGGCGCCCCTGCTGCTCACTTCGTTTGGAGCGTCGGTGATGAACACCGATCCTTTCCGCGGCTCCCAGGAGGCGCTGCCGCAATTCGTCTACGACTACATACGCTTCAACCCCGGGACGGGCCCGTACCAGCGCGCGTGGGCGGCGGCCGCAGTTCTCACGGGCCTGGTCCTGGCGCTGTTCACGATCGCACGCCTCGTCGGCGCCATGACCTCGATCGAAGGCCGCCAGGCGCGCGCGAGCCGGCGGCGCGTCTCCGGCAATCGACTACGGGCCGAGGCTCCGGCGGCCTGAGCGTGTCCGCCTCCCCCGCGATGCCGCCTTCGGCGCCGGGGATCGCTTCGCTTCGTCCCGCCCCGCCCCGCCCGGCGATGCGAGCGATGGGCATCGAGGCGGTAGGCGTGGGCGCGTGGTTCGGGCGGCATCAGGTGCTCTCGGGCGTGAACCTCGAGATGCGGGCCCGACAGGTCACCGCCTTGATCGGGCCGTCCGGCTGCGGCAAATCCACATTCCTGCGAATCCTGAACCGCATGCACGAGCTCGTGCCCGGCGCGTCGATGGGTGGGGAGGTCCGGCTCGACGGTATGGACATTTATGGCCCCGAGCAGCGCGCGACCGAGACGCGGCGACAGATCGGCATGGTGTTCCAGAAGCCAAACCCGTTTCCAGCCATGACCATCCGCGACAACGTCCTGTCGGGCTTGCGCCTTTCAGGGATGGCCATCAAATCGGCCGACACGATCGTCGAGCAGAGCCTGGTCAAGGCAGGCCTGTGGAACGAGGTGCGCAACAGGCTCAACGCACCCGGTGGCAGCCTGTCCGGAGGTCAGCAGCAGCGTCTGTGCATCGCGCGATCGCTGGCGGTGAAGCCCCAGGTCCTGCTGATGGACGAACCGTGCTCCGCCCTCGATCCAGCCTCCACCGGGCGGATCGAGCAGACCATCGCCGAAATAGTCCATGAGGTCACCGTCGTGATCGTTACGCACAACATGCAGCAGGCGCGACGCGTCTCGGATACGTGCGCCTTCTTCATGGTCGAAGAGGGGCAGCCGGGGATGATCGTCGAGGTCGGCCCCACCGACAAGATCTTCACCGACCCCGTCGACCCACGGACCTCCGATTATGTCCATGGCCGGTTTGGCTAAGGGCCGCCGCCTCGCGAGTTCGGTGCTGGCGTTGCTGCTGTCGGCAGCGGCCGTCGTCAATCCGGTCGTCTTTGGTTCGAGCACCGCGTATGCGTCGTATCCCACGGTGCAGGGGGCCGGCTCGACATGGGTCGCGATTGCCCTGGACCAGTGGCGCGCCGACATCGCGCATCAGGGTTTCCTTATCAACTACCGAAGCATCGGTTCGAGCTCGGGCCGGCAGCTGTACATCACGGACGGAGTCGACTTCGCGACCAGTGAGATTCCGTTTCAGCCAGACGAGCTCTTCCAGATGAACAACAGCAGTATTCGACGGCACTGGCAGTACATACCGGACGTGGCTGGTGGCACGTCGCTCATGTACAACCTGCACACACCCACCGGCAACCGCATCACCACTCTGAGGCTCGACGCGGACGCGGCCGGAAAGATCTTCACCGGCCGCATCACGAGCTGGACGGACCCTGAGATCGTGGCATTGAACCCTGGCCTCCAGATCAAAGAGACCCGAATGATCCCCGTGATCAGGTCGGATGGATCGGGCACCTCCGCCCAGTTCTCGCTTTACCTGGCGGACCAGGCGCCCGGAGTTTGGAATGCGTTCGTGGCGGCCCAGGGCTGCCCGGCGCCATGCTCACTGTGGCCGCCGTTCAGCGGCAGCATCAACGCGAACGGCTCGGACAGCGTCGCCAACTTCGTCGCCAACGACCTGCTTGGGTCGGGCTCGGTCGGTTACGTCGAGGCCGGCTACGCATTCGGGCGTGGCTTTCCTGTAGCGTCCCTCCACCACGCCAGCGGCAGCTACACACAACCGACGTCGGAGAACGTGGCGACGGCGCTGAGGCACGCCACCCTCTACCCCGACCTGACCCAGAACCTCACCAATGTCTATCGCGCGCTGGAGCGGACCGCCTACCCGATGGCCAGCTACAGCTACATGATCCTGCCCTGCGTAGCGCCGCCCTCCCAGTCGCCGACGTGCTCTACCGATCCGGCCCAGAACTTCGACGCGGGCAAAGGCTTCGTGCTCGGCACGTGGATCATCTACATCGCGTGCGCCGGCCAGCGCGAGGCAGCGCCGCTCGGGTATTCACCACTGCCGCCGAACCTGGTGCAGGCCGACCTGGACGCGGTCAACCGCCTGCCCGGGCACCCGCGCACTCCGCCACTCGACTATCAGCACTGTCCCAACCCCACGCTCTATCGCGGCCCGGGCGCTTCGTCCGGGCCGCCGGCGTCGCCCAGCCCTGCGTCATCGCCCACACCGGTAACCTCCAGCCCGACAGCACAGCCTGCGGCCGGTGGAACGGAAACTGCGGATCCAGCCGGCGTCCTCCCGCCCGGCTCTGCACGGGTGACCGTCGCCAGCTCTGCGGCCAGAACGCAGCTGCTCGACAGCGCCCTGGCAGCGGCCGCGGGGGCGAACGCGCCTCCGTACACCCCGCTATGGGTGGCTCTCCTGGTCCTTCTGCTAGCTGTCTTCACCCCGACGGTCGTGACCATGGCGCGACGGAAAAAGAACCTTGGTTGACCTGCGCCGGCGGATACATGCGCGCCGGCTGTCGACGATCGGTGTTTTTCTCGCGGTGGGCCCGCTGCTGTCAATGGCCGCGATCGCGGTTGCTGAAGCCTCTGCTCACGTCCCTTACACAGCAGTCACCGGTTCGAGCTGCGATTACGTGCCACCGCCCAGCCCGTCCCCGACCCCGACCCTCAGCTCCGGTCCGAGAACGAGCCCCAGCGCGAGTCCTTCGCCGAGTCCCTGCGTGGGCGTCTCCGCCGCGCCTTACTCGGGCCTGGTCGACGGTCAGTACATCAAGATCAACTTTGTAAACCTACAGCCCTTCGAGGCCATGGTCTTTCGCCAGTGCATCGCGCTCCCGTTGAACGTGAGCACCGACTGTACCCCGGTGAACACGCGAATCCTCGGCTTCGCCGACCAAACGGGCTCGGGTGGGACCTTTTTCCCCGTCTACGCCTACGCGAACGACCTGCTCAAAAACGCGGCGGGTGTCCCCATCCCCTGCGACGCCAAGAACGTGTGCTCAGTCCTCGCCACGACCAACTACCACCACACCTACATCGTCCAGGTCAGCTTCGCGCCATCGCCTGCTGCCTGTCCACCCGTCGGTCCCTCAGCGGTCACGGGAAGCGGAGCGGCGGGTGCGACGAGGGCGATGTTCAAGTGGTCGGCGGCCACCTGCGTACCACCGAAGTCTGTGACCGTCTCCTACATCACCGGCAACGAGCACGACGCGTACGACAATTTCGCCAGGGGCCTGACCGAGTTTGGTGTGACCGGCCTGGGCCCATATCCACCCAAGGAATCCGGCGGACCCACATTCAAGCTGGCGCCGCTGACGGTGTCGGGCGTGGTGATCGCCTACCGCGCTTACGACCAGAACGGGTCGCAGATCACCAACCTGACCCTCACGCCCGACCTGATCGCGGGTCTCTTCATGGGCCAGATAAGCAATTTCGCTGCCACGAGGGCGATCACGGCTCTCAATCCGGGCATTGCGTTTCCTCCGCGAACGAGCGTGGTGGCCCGGGCCGAGTTCAATTCAGAGACGTACATCCTCAACCAGTGGCTCACGGCGGCCGCGCCGACCGTTTGGAAGCCACCCGCCCCACCTTCACCTGACATCTTCCCGGCGACGGGCATCGACCTGAAGTTCGGGGAGCGGGCGGACGCCATCGACATCGTCGACCCACCCAACGGATTCGACACGAGCGTCGTTTACGTCGGGGTCGTGGACTCCACCACAGCGGCTTTCTACGGGCTGCCGACGGCGAAGATCCGCATGCCGAACGGCGCCACCCTGTCGGCCACCCCGGACTCGATCCTGAAGGCGGTCAACGACAGCGTGCAGCTGCCCGACGGCACGCTCGTTCCGCAGTGGGCGAACTTCGCGGATCCGGCGGCGTGGCCGATGCCCAACGTCACTTACCTGATCGCACCCACCAGCGCGATCGACCCAGTACGCGGCAGGACGATCGCGACCTTCCTCCGCTTCGCCGTGCAGGACGGCCAGCAGATGCTGGGCGGCGTCGACGGTTACGTCCGCCTGCCCGTGGCGCTTGCCGCCGACAGCCTTGCGGTCGCCGACCGCATCCCCGTGCCGGCCCCGCCACCGTCGCCGGTGCCTTCGCCGCCTCAGTTCAACCGTCCGGCCCTCCCTGGCCAGGTCCCGGGACCCGGTGGGGGCAGCAGCGGAGCGAGCTCTCAGCCTGGGGCATCGACCGTCGCATCGGAGACGAGGGTCGCAACGCTCACGTACGGCCAGGGCGTGGGGCTGACGGCCGCCGCCCAGCAGCAGTCAGGCGTCCCGCCTCAGTTCGCGCTTCCCACGCTGCTCGGGCTGACTGTCCTCTCCACGGTCATCGGCGTCGGCCTGCAGGCATGGGCGGTGTGGGCGGCACGCCAGCCATGACGCGGGTCGTGGGCCGCGTCCTCGCGCTTGGGGGTCTCGTGTTGTTTGGCGGCCTTGTTTTCGAGTTCGGCCTCAGCGGCCTGATCGCCCAGCACTCGCAGCAAGACCTGCTACCGGTCTTCAAGGCCGAAGCCCTGACGACGGAGCTCGGGGCGCCCGGCGCGAGCCCTCCGGAAGGCACCCCGGTGGCGCTGCTGAGCATCCCGCGCCTCGGGCTGAAAGTGCTCGTCGTCGAGGGATCCAGCTCGACCGACCTCGAGGCGGGGCCGGGTCATCTGACGGTTTCGCCGATGCCGGGTGAGTTCGGCAACTCGGTGCTTCTTGGCAGGCGCACGACGTACGGCGCGCCTCTTCGCGATCTCAACTTGCTTCGGAGCGGCGACCTGATCTCGGTCACCACCGGGCAGGGGACCTTCAGCTACGTCGTGAGGTCTGTTGGGCGCGTTGGTCCTGAGGATGTTGGGCCCCTGAGCGGGACCCTGGACAGCCGCCTCACGATCGTCACGTCGGATCAGCCTTACCTGTACACCGGCCGCCTCGCGGTGGTGGCGATGCTCCAGGGCCAGCCGGTCGCGGTCGCCACGCGCAATCCGCCGCCAGTCACGGCGTCTGACCTGGGGCTTGCTTCCAACCCGGTGTGGCTGGCGCCGGCCTTCGTGACGCTGCAGCTGTTGATCGCTGCCATATGGGTCACCGGCCGGATGCGACGCCGCTACTGGCCGGCCTCCGTCGCATACATGTTTGCCGGCCCGGTGGTCGTCGCTCTCACGGTGGCCACTGCAATGTTGCTCGACCGAGCTCTGCCCGGAACCTTGTGAATTCTCTGGGAGTGGGGAAGATGCATTCGAAAAAAGTGGTTGCTGCCACGATCGCCGGTCTTGCGGCCCTGGCGTTGCTGGGCGCATGCGACGAGTCGACCACGGCGGGGCCGCCGGTGCCGCAGGCATCCGCCCAGGACCCGAACATTCGCGAGTCAGCCAGCGCCGCGCCCGACTTCGATGCGGGCCATACCGTTCACATAACGGCCGTCGGCATACAGCCCAAGGCGTTGACAAGCTTGTGCTGTGACCCCGTCGTGTTCAAGAACGAGACCCGCAGCCCGGTCACCGTGGTTTTCAACATCAGCAAGATCAGCTCGGGCGCGATCGCTCCGGGCGCAACCTGGAGTTGGACGCCGCCGAATCCGGAGAGCGTTCTGTATCACCTTGCATCGGACCCGAAGACGTTCTTTCAGATCCAGGTCGAGGGCAACGACTGATCGGGCTAGTACGAGGCCGACCCAGAGGGTGCGGCGCCGCCCGACACGTTGACGGCGCCGCCCACGGTGTTGGCCGTCACATGCTGGGCGGCGGCCCCGGTGTTGCCCGCGACCGTAAGCGATCCGCTGATGGTATTGCCGGAGACCTCGAGCTCGCTCATCGTGACATTGCCGGCGATGAAAACGTCACTCTTCACCCGGTTGCCGGGACATCCGCCCGGCGGGTCGCCAACCAGCACGTCGGGCCCCGATCCCCTGACATCGATTCTGCCCGCAGTCGTGTCGCACACCTGCACATGCCCGAAACCGGGCGCGATCGCGCCTGCGACTTTGACGCTGCCAACCACGGTGGTCTGGTACAGGAACAGCTGAGGGGTTTGGGTGATGAGAACGCTGCCCGCCACCGAGGTGCCACCATGGAGAAAGACCGTCAACGCGCCCGTGGCACGGATGCTACCGGTGATCCGGGTGCCGGAGGCTTCGAAATAGGCGTCGCGCTGCACGGTCACAGAGCCGTTGACGGTTGAACCCGTGACTCGGCATATGGCGCCGGGTGGCACCGTCAGATCGGCTGTGGTCGCGCGCAGCATCGTGGCGGTGCAGGGGGTGGCGGGCGCCGTGCTCAGTTTGGCCAAAACCTGCGGTCCGAACACCAGGGCGGCGACCAGCGCCGAGTAGGAAACGAGCATGGCCACCAGCAACCGCCGCCTCATCCCCGGCGAACACTAGGCGGCCTTCGGAGGCCCGGTCAACCCAAAACGGCCGTGGCCACCAAGATTTCACCAAGAGTTCGCGCGCCGTTCGGAAACCCGTCTCCTGGACGCCGAATGGCCCCTTCATAGTGACCGCGGTGGGCACTGCCGCTTGCTGCGGCCCGCCTCCATGGGGTGCTCCCGGTTCCAAGGTTGCGGTGTTTCAAGTTGAGGAGGTGTCAAACGCGCATGGCAGGAAAGTGGCGAAGAGTGATCGCCTTCGGGGCGGTCCTCAGCTCGGCGGCTGTCGTGACGACCGCCGCACCGGTGTGGGCTGGCCCGATCGGGACGGCGGGGGGGCCGACCCCCGACAAGATCCTCGGCAGCGGATCGGACACGAGCCAGATCCTCATGCTGCACCTGGACGGCCTGTACAACATCTCCGAGGGCTGCCTGATCGCAGCCCCCAACACAGCCCTCGACTTCAGCTGTAAGAACCCGGACCCGCTCGGGACGATCGTCACCGAGAACTACGAGCACGACATCATCTCCGAGGCCGACTTCATCGGCTCTTCGACCGGCATCAAGCAGCTCTGCACCCAGGGAGTGGCCGGGACCGCCTACATCGATTTCGCGCGTTCGTCGCGCGGACCCAAGTCCAGCGACTGCACCCAGCTTCACTTCGTGGCCTACGCCCGTGACGGAATCTCCGTCGAGGCGAGTGACACCGCTGTGCCGCAGAGTGGCATCAACGGCATGAGCAACCCGGACCCGCTGTGCACGGGCCTCGGGTGGTGTCTGACACAGACCCAGGTCAAGGGCATTTACGCCAACTGCACGATCACGGACTGGAGCGCCGTGGGCGGCAACGCCGGAACGATCATCATCTACACGCCGCAGGGCGGCTCAGGCACGCGGTCGCAGTTCGAGACGTTCCTCGGCATCTCCGACTCGTCGATCTGCATCACGACGAACGGTCAGCCCATCAGCCAGGCCCAGGTTCCCGAGAACCAGAACACGGGCATCGTGCCGGCCGACATTCCCCACTTCATCTTCCCGTTCTCGTTCGCCATCTACCACACCGAGATCAACCCGACCGGCGCTCCCGGCGGGTTTCAGCTTGCCTCGATTGACGGCATTGCAGTCAACGCCACCACCATCGCCAACGGCAGCTTCCCTTACGGCCGCTTCATCTACAACGTGTTCTGCAGCTCCACTGCCATGGGCACGTGTGGGGCGGGACCATCTCACCTGGTCACCCAGAAGACTGTCGACTACGTGGGTGAAGAGGGCTGGATCTGCAAGCCCGGCACCAACGAGAACGCACTCTGGGTCGGCAACGGCAACGTACCGGCTCTGGACACAGTCAATCCTGCCGCCCAGGCTCCGCACGTCACGAGCCCACACTTCAACCAGAACTGGTCGACCATCATCCAGAGAAAGATCGTCTCGCGCGGATTTGGTGGGATCTCGATCGGGGTCATCGGCGGTGGTGACATCAACAGCGACCACTGCCGTCTGACCGTAAGCAACGGCACATAAGCGTTCGCTGCATTTGCTAACGACGCCGGGGGCCCCCGCGTGGGCCCCCGGCGCCAGACCCGTGACCACCGGATGAAGGAGTGTGAGGTAAGTTGCAAAAAAGGTTCCTGGTAGGGGCCCTCGTGGCGCTCTACGCCCTCGGTCTCGGCGCGGCGCCCGTCAGCGCCGGCGGCGGAGGGGGCTCGTTCAACTGCAACAAGACGGTCAACGGCGGCACGATCCTCAGCAACGTCAACGTCAACCCCAACGGAGTGTGCATCCTTAACGGGGTCACCGTCACGGGCAACGTCACGGCGGGCCGGAACTCTTATTTCGAGTCGAACGGCTCGACCATCGCGGGCAACGTCACGGGCGGCTCTTCGTTGACCCTCTACATCTGGGGTGGATCAAAGGTCGGCGGCAACGTCGCCGGCATCAACACGGCCCAGGTGTTCGTGTATGACAGCACCGTCGGCAAGAATGTCGCGGCCTTTGGCTCGGTGGCTCCGGGCTACGGCCACTTCCAGGTGTGCGGCAGCACTGTGACCCGTGAGATCGGGGTGGCATTCATGGGCCCCGACATCCTCATCGGGGACCCGGCCGCCGGCTGTGGCGCCAACACCGCGAAGAACGGCGACATCGTCGTCGCGGCCAACTCGGCCGCCTCCGAGGTGTATGTCATCGGCAATACGGCGACCAACGGCAACATCGGCGTGTACAACAACGGCGGAGCGGGCGACAAGCGCGTCAACGGGAACAACGCGCCAAAGGGTGACCTGTTCTGCTCCGGCAACAGCGCACCCTTCGACGGTTCGGCCAACGGCACAGTTGGCGACGTGGAAGGCGGACAGTGCACCGCCACATCGATTACGGGCATCGACCCAGACGAGTAACTCCTCCAGGCGAGAATTCACATGGAGGCTCGGTGCAGGCACCGGGCCTCCTAACTCGTTTTTCAGGGGTTGGGGCGGCGCGGTACTGCTCAGCCTTCTGGTCGCTGCGCTGGCGGCGTGCTCGAGCGAGGCGCCCATCGTGGGCCAGTCCGCTGCGCCGTCGGGCGATGGATCAGTGGCTGCGGCCGTGCAGGGTGAGCAGCTCAGCCAGGCAGGGGCTCGAGATCTCGAGACTGCGCTCCAGTCGACGCCGGGCAACCTCAGCGCGCGTGAGCAGCTGGTCGGCTATTACTTCATCGCCCAGGCGGTCGACGTGCCGCAGCCAGGCAAGACGTCCGACCCCAACGGTCCGACTGTCGCGCGGGACCGGCACCTCGTCTGGCTGATCCAGAATTTCCCGGCGCTGGAGCTTCTGGGTACGAGGCCGATTGGGGTGGTTCAGCCCGCCCCAGACGCGGCCGGCTCCACCGCGGCAAGGGGGGCGTGGACCCGCCATGTCAACGGCGACACACCTGCCGCGGTCAAGGGCAACGCCGGGATCTTCTTCGCCCAGACGAACGAACCGCGGGCGATGACGCTGCTCACGGCCGCAGAGGCGGGCGATGGCCAGAACCCGACGTGGCCGGCAGCCCTTGGCGAGCTGTACGTGACCCAGGCCAGGAGCTCCCCTCTTGGGTCGGCTGCAGGCCGGCAGGCGGCCGCCTCGGCGGTTAGCCAGCTGGAGAAGGCATGGAATCTGAGCGGCAGCTCCAACAACGACCCGATGCTGAGTCAGATCGCCAAGCT
>JACXTT010014264.1_pt1 | contig 10413 bp, 7 predicted proteins | sample 9270951 | NCBI WGS metagenome assembly JACXTT01 (sample SAMN15532306, study PRJNA645909) | rock metagenome | isolation source: weathered quartz diorite | place: Puerto Rico | collected 2017-06-21
ATCGCACGGATCTTCAAGCTTTACGAAGAACGGCTTAAGAAGGCAGATGCGCTGGACTTTGATGATCTTTTGATCAAAGCGGTTGAGCTTCTACGTCGCGTCACTGAGATCCGCCAGCAGTATCACAATCGCTACCGACACATGATGATCGATGAATTCCAGGATACCAACGGCATCCAATACGAGCTTGCGCGTCTGATCGCGGTTGGTCCCGCCAAGACGAATGGCGCGGTTGACGCGGGTGGCCTCTGGCAACAACGCAGCCTCTGCGTTGTGGGCGACATCGACCAGAGCATTTATTCTTTCAGAGGGTCCGACTTCAACATCATTCTCGGGTTTCAGCACGACTTCGCCGGCACAAAGATCATAAAACTCGAACAAAACTATCGTTCGACTCAAACGATTCTCGAAGCTGCGAACAAGGTGATCGAGTGCAACCGCCAGCGGCTGCCCAAGACGCTGTTTGCCACGCCGGAGCTGGGACAGGGTGATAAGATTCGTTACTACCAGGCCTATGATGCGGAGGGCGAAGCCGCATTTGTGGCGGACAGGATCGTCGAGCATCAACGGCTAGCGCACGACGTACGTTCGGTTGTGCTCTATCGCACCAATGCGCAGTCGCGGTTGTTCGAGGAAGCGCTGAGACGGCGGGGAGTCGCTTACAACATCGTCGGCGGATTCTCGTTTTATGAGCGCGCCGAGGTGAAAGACATAATCGCGTATCTGAAGCTTTCGATGAACCCACAAGACGACATAGCGATGGCGCGGGTGATCAACTCTCCGCCGCGCGGGATCGGAAAGACTACCATAGACGTGCTTCAAAGCAAGCAGCGAGAACTGGGCCTCTCGATGTGGGACACGATCGAACTCGCGGTGTCGAATCGAGCGGTTGGCCCCCGCGCTACAATCGCGCTGGGGGGCTACACGAACATTATCAAAGGCCTCCGCGATCGTGTGAATCACCGTCAGCCGCTCTCCGAACTAGTTCGGGCCGCGACGCTTGACACGGGTTATGTGCGATCGCTCGAAGAGGAGAAAAGCGTAGACGCCGAAGGCCGGCTGCTGAACATCGAAGAGCTCGTGACCGCGGCGGTCGAAGCCGAAGAGCAAGGAGAGTCGTTGCAGGACTTCATCGATCATGCCGCGCTGGTGGCTGACACCGACCAGTACAAGGCGGATGCACGGGTTACCTTGATGACCATACACTCGGCGAAAGGGCTCGAGTTTCCGCTGGTGTTCATCGTAGGGTTGGAGGAAGGTCTTTTTCCGCATTCGCGTGCCTCCGCTAGCGAAGACGACCTCGAGGAGGAACGAAGGCTTTGCTATGTAGCCATCACTCGCGCTCAGAAGGACCTTTACATAACACACGCGATGCAGCGACGAATCTTTGGCGAAGAGGACGTAACCGAGCCGTCGAGGTTTTTGAACGAATTGCCGATCGAGCTACTGCAGAACCTATCGCAGGGACCATCGTGGCTGGGATTCGCTGAGCGTCCGGAGACTCGGCACAATCGCGAAGCTGCGAGCTCGCTCCGCAACGAGCCGTCACGCGCGGTGAAGAAGACCTCTAACTACGCCGGCAAGACTTACAACTCGGTCGAGGGCGTTCGCGAGTTCTTTAAGAGTCGGACGAATTCAGCGGCCGGGCAGCAGAACATGCGAGCGCAGGAGCCGAGGCACGGAAGGGCCGAGGGGCGGAGAGGCGGGGATTCTCCTGGCAAAGTGACAGCCTCAGACTCCGGCAGGCAGTTTCGAGTCGGTGCTCGCGTAAAGCACGCCAAGTATGGGACCGGCGTGGTGCTTCGATCAGAAGGCGCCGGCGACGATGCGAAGCTAACGGTGAGTTTTCCGGGGTATGGACAAAAGAAATTCGTCGCCAAATTCGCCGCGCTCGAGAAGGAGTAGTAAGTTAATCTCTGGTGAACTCGACGGCGACCGCGTCGCCTGCGAACTTCGATTGGCCTGGCATCGGCTTGAAGTAGATGAAGGCGATCTTATTGACGCTTCCACACTCGACTTTTCCCTCAAACTGCGGGTCCTGACTGTAAAACTCCAACTTATCCTTGTCGCTGACCGCGAAACGCAATAGATCATCCCTGGTGTTGACTACCAGGGTCCACTTTCCGACCTTGCATTCGATAGACACAAGTACTCCACGAATTGACTGGGCGCCCTCGATCTTCAGCGTCGGTCTTTTGACGAGCCGAGGAGGAGAAGCCGGCTCGCGCGGCACGCTCGTGTCCGGTTCCGTGCTCTTGACGTCGGTGGCGAGTCGAGGCGGCTCGGAGACGGCGGTTGCTGGCTGGGTAGCGTATTCGATCATCTTCATCGCCGACTCGGCAGAGCTCTTCAAACCAGGATCGGCATCCGCGGCAAGCAACGGTTCGAGCGTCTTTTTCGCCGCCGCGTAGTCCTGCATCCGCGCTTGAAGATGGGCCAGGTTCAGAAGAAAGTGTTTGTTGTGCGGCTCGAGTCTAATCGCGATCTTTAGACTCTCTGTCCCTTCCTTGAGGTTTTGGCCGGTTCTCAACGACAGGAACCCCAGGGCAGCATGAGAGTACGCGAAGCCGGGCATGAGCTTGATCGAGACGTTCAACTCGTCGGCGATCGTCTTTGCGATGTCCGGGGAAATGCCGCCGACCGACTGTCGCTGGAGCGACTCGGCGTAATAGTAGTGCGCCAGGTGATTCTTTGAGCCGCGGGCAGCCGCCTGCTTGAAGTGCTCAAGCGCTTCAGCGTGATTGTTGCGGTGCATCGCGACAAAACCAAGCCCTTCGTATGGCCGCGCCAGATCGGGTTCGGCCGCGACTGCTTGCTTGAAGAGAGCTTCGGCCTCATCCAATCGATTGGTACGCGCCAGCAGATTGCCGAGATAGGCCTGGGCTTCAGCTTCGGAAATGGCCTTCACCGCGATGTCTTTTTCTCCCTCGGTGCTTGCGAGCGTGTATATATTTATCGTGTAGACCTTGTTGCCGATGTAATTGCGCAGTTGTTTGTCCATTTCGCGTGCGTCCGTTTTGAAGGCTTGGGCGAACGCGCGTTCGGCGTCGACTCCTTGATCGATCAAGGTCGCAAACTCAACCATCTGCGGACGACGAACATTTTTGTCGCCGAACATGAAGTAATGGCAGAGCGCCCAGGATTGGGCGTAGAAGATGCCCTGCTTTGAGCGCTCGTTGTAGATGGTCGAGTCGTGTTTGACGCTAAACAGCGTTTGGAGTGGGATGAATTTGTTATCTCGCAGCAGGAAAACGTGATGGTCTATCGGATTGCCTAGGGTGACTTTGTTGTCATTCACCTCGAAGCTCGAATAGACCTCCGCGACGCCCTCCTTGAGCCACAAAGGCCATTGGCCACGAGTCGAGCTTGTTACGAGGTGTGTGTACTCGTGGAAGATCACTGAGAGGGGGTGCTGCTCGTTTGCGCTGATGTCGAGCGCGATGAGGTTTTCGTCCTGACTAGGCTGGAAGTAGCCCGCGAGATTGGCCGGCTTGCCATTGTACAGCGGTTTATATGGTCTGAACGAGCCGTCGTTCTTAAAAACCATCACCGTGGTAGGGATCGGGCGCACCGCCGGTAGATGGAACAGTTTCGAGAAAACGTAATGAAACTGTTCCAGCTTCAACGCGATCTTTCGGGTCTCGCCTTCATCGGCGTTGCTGATGATGTTGAAGTTCTTGGTGGACAGATTAATCCACTTATCCCTGGCTTGAGCAGTCGTCGCACACACAGCCAGCACCACACATGCCAACAAGGTTGATTTGAGACGAATGCTTTTCATAAGTAACTCCCGAACACGATCCGGAGGATTTCCGTTGACTATCCTGAATTGTTATCGAGCAGGGTTACGCAGCGGTTGTTTTAACTACTTGGCGCTAGAGCTTAGAGTTTTACCGCGGGCTACCGGCGAAGTCAATGAACACGTTAAGACGTTAAGACGTGTCTCCTGCTGAGAAGGTTCATCGCGGCGCAGATGCCCTCGATCTATTGACCTTCTCGCGAGGCACGGCTAGCCTAATCGCGTGAACGATTCAAGCCAAAAAGTGAAGCTGGCGGTCGACAACGAGGCTGTTGCGCGCGTGCTTCAGCAGATCACCGAGATGCTCGAGTTCAAGAATGAGAACCCGTTCAAGACTCGCTCCTATCAGATGGCTGCGGAAACCATAGGCTCCATGGGTACGCCGGTGGTCGACATTGCGGCGCAGGGCGCCGGCGAGCTTCAAAAACTCCCGGGCATCGGAAAGGCAATCAGCGCCCAGATAGTCGAGATCATCGAGACTGGGACGTCTTCATACTTCGAAGAGCTGGCGAAGGATGTTCCCGCGACTGTGCTTGACCTTCGGCGTGTGACCGGTATCGGTTTGAAGACTGCGCAATTGCTCTACCGCGATTATGGCATCAAGAGTATCGAGGAATTGAAATCATTCTCCGATGGCGGCGGGCTGGCATCTGTTCCAGGCATCGGTGAGAAGACCATCGGCCGCATCGCGAAGTCAATAGCGCGACTGCTGGACAAGTCTGCCTCAGGTCAGTAAGAGAACGGATCGAAATCTCCGGCGATGCCCAGCTTGCTCCTGGGTTCCCAACTGGTCGAAGAGCCGTATCGGCGTAATGGAAGCAATGAAGATCAGTGGTTAGCTGCCGAAGCGATCGGGCAAACAAGCCACAAACCGTGCATCAAATCTCTGTCCGAGGCGGATAGGCAAAGCCACAGCCCGCGATCTGCCAACCTTCAGGCTTGCAAACAAGTTCGAGATTGATAATGTCGCCCTCTTCAAGTAACGACGCGATCTGAGATGGAAAAATAATTGGCCAGACGCTCTTCTCAGAGATCAGGTCCTCTGCTTCAACCGACGAACCCTCCACTCGGCTTATCCGAAAATAACCGTCGATTGCGCCGATGTTACCCGGAACGTCGATGTCATACTGGCTGCTGCCACCCTCTTCGAAAGACGTCAAGAACTCCGGGAAGGTGAATGCGCCTCCACGTTCGCGAAGCGACCTCGATAGTGCATGGGTTATCTCAAGCGCCCTCGGCAGGTTGCGGCTCAACTCTTCCAGGATGGGTGTGTATTGCGCTGAGCGATAGGTGCCGGCCTCCCGGTCAGCCCATTTGAAGAACTCCGATAGCGAGTGGAGAAGGTCATCCGGCTCCGGCACTGCACCGGCGACGGGGTTCACCAGAGGCTGAGAAATTCGAGTTGCGGTCGACTGCTCTTCGCGTACCGCCGGGCCCGAATCGGCGGCCTTCGAAGCACCAGCCCTGTCAACGTACCATCGCGAGAGAAAATCGCGAAGGTCTTCAGGAGTTATGTCGGCCAGCGCAGTATCGGTGGAGAAGTAGAGGGCAAGAAGCGACAGCGTCTGATCGTGGATTGCTGAATGAAGCTGGAGGTGGAGAGTTGAATCGCAGCATCTCGTGTATTCAAGAAATAGTGCAGTAGCTTCGTCGAGCGTCATCGTTTCTTGGCCGACGTGCCCTTACTCGCGCGCTTTTTTGTAGGAGTTTCGGTCTTCCTGCGCGTTGCTCCGGCTTTGCTCGCGACGACGCGCTTTGAGGCCGGTCTCCGTCCGATGGCTGAAGCCCGAGCCCTTGAGGTCCGCTTTGATGCGGCAGTCGTCTTAGTCCTTTGTTTCGCCGCAGCCTTTGATCGAGGCTTCTTCTGCGGGACCTTCGCGCTAACCCGATGCTTTGTTTTGCGGAGGCCACTCTTGCGTGATTTGCGGGGCTGGGCGTTACCGTTGAACAAGTCCCACAGATGCTGATCGTCTTTCAGATCTTCGAGCCCGTCGACCGGTTGCTTGTAATGAAGGAGCACTGCATAAAGGTGTTCGAGCGAAAAATCTTTGTCGCCAATCAGTGAGCGCACTACCTTCTCGACGCGCAAAGGGAACTGCTCGGCGACGCGCTCGAACGCAACGATCGGGATGTCGGGGTTCTTGATGTAGGTCCATACCAGGTCCTTCCAGTCGGGAACCTGTCTTTTGGGTTCGGCGGTTTCAAAGACTCGCTTAAATCTGTTGAAGTCCGGCAGAAGGACGATGCCGTCGAAGTCGTCGCAGAGAATCGTGACTTCGCCCGCGCCAACTATCGGCTCAGGAAAAGACGGCAGGTCAGGCACACTCAGGTCCTGTCCGAGTTCCTTTCGAAACCTTTCCGCCGGAGTCATACCCGTTTCCGGATCGCGGCGCTCGGTTATCAGATATCGCTGAAATCTTTCAAGAGTCGAGTTGAGCTTTGTTGAGGGGACCGTCAGTTCGTCGCAGCCAAATAGCTCGCAGAACGCCGCAACCTGTTGTCGCTGCGCTTTTTCAACTGCCTCCGGTGAATCGAAAGCGTCAAATGCGCGGCGCATTTCGAGCCAGGCAAGAGCAGATTCGCGGTCAGGCATCAGAAACTGCAGGCCGGAAAAAATCAGATCATCGCCAAGTGGTAAAAGGCGTGTGATGACGAATTGTCCCCGTTTGAACGGCGTGCGATCCTGACGAGTCCTCACGGAGTAGACGTCGCCACTATCCAGCTCTCGAAGTTGCAGCGAGTTCCTTGTCGCCGACCGAATCTCAAAGACACTGTTGATCGAGTCCAACCAATCCAACAGAATTTGCCGGTCGGCCTCCTCGAGGCCCGGATGAGTATCAAGAAAACGGACAATCGCGCCCTCACCATCTTCATCGAACCAATCGAACATGAACCAGTCAAGCACGCTTTCGTTTTCGTGTTCGTCATCTGGTTGGGCAGCCTCAAAAAAGAGCTTATGCTGGCGGTCGTATTCGTCCTTGAGTTCGCCCATTGTGGCAAACTCTACCAACTCGATCTTGAGACGCTCGGCACGGTCGAATGGGATTGCCGAACCGGTCGAAACTGATGACATCAAATTCTCCTGGCCTCTTACTGACGACTCGACGAAAGATAGACTCACGAATTCTATTCCCGCGCTTCGAAAAACGTCAATGAGTGGAAATGAGGATGGTCGGTCAGCTTGAGATGAAGTTCAGAATACAAGCTTGAGCTTGCTTGTTTCGTTCACTGCAGATCATTAAGAGCAAGCTAAGCTTGTATCTGAACCTCAGACTGCCCCGTACACGAATCACTTCTTTATTTGCAGCATTCTTATCGAAGCGAGCGCTTCCTGAACGAGAAAAGGATCGCTGTCGTGGGTTGCCAGCTCGAGCGCTGGTAGCGCTGAGCGATCGCCTATTGGCCCCAACGCAATGGCCGCCTGACGCTTGACCTCCCAGTCCCGATCGGATGCCAGCAGTCCGATGAGCGCCGACGCGGTCTGTCTAGCCCCGGGTCCATTGATTCCGAGCGCGCGTGCAGCTTGAGCCCGAACGAAAGCGCTCTTGTCGGAAAGCGCGGCAGCAAGAGGCCCAATTGCCGCGGGATCTGGGTGATCACCCAACGACACCGCGACCGCTCCGCGCACCTCCGGGTCTTTGTCTTTGAGCGCAGCGATCAAGGCGGAAGTTCTTTGTGTCCCTGCGCATCTGCCGAGCGCATACGCCGCAGTCTTACGCACAAACACGTCTTTGTCAGAGGCCAGCTGAGCAGCGATAGCGGAAGCAACCGAAGCGTCCGCGCGTTCGCCGAGGCCGGCTACTACAACAGCTCTCACGAGCGGTGAGGCATCTCTTAAAGCAGAAAGCAGCGCTGAAGTCGCAGCGGCGCCTTCTATTCGCGCGAGGTTCATTGCCGCGTCGCGGCGCGCTTCTTGATCCGCGGACCTGAGTTGCGCGGACCAGCGCGCGACTTCAGTCTCGATAGAGCTCTGTTGTTCGGGTACGTCTTGAGATGGGGAAGGGGAGGGGAGGTTCGACCCGACCATTCGCGCGGAAAATATTACGACCAACAGCCCTGCGGTCAGGTGCCTTTGTTGTACGACCGAGAGCATTGATTCGACCCAGCTACATCAGCTTGCGCGACGACACGAACGTAGAGGCGCGATTGTCAGCCCTTCGCCGTACTCGGTCCCATTCAGTTACGACGCGCGCGCGCCTATTCTCGAGCGCATCTGCCAGAAGATTCATTAGTTCGTCATCGAACAGGTCGGGTTTGCTAGCCTGCTCGCGTAACGATTCCATTATGTTGATGTAGTCGAGGACTTCGGCGATCTCGGGTTCCGATAGACTCTCGGCCTTGTGTTTGAGCACCTGGCGATTCGTTATCCGGTCTCCCATCGTGCACCTCCTTGGAGCTACGCGGGAGATCAGCCACGCTCAGGTGTGAATCACCCCGCGGGAGGACTTGCGCTGATTGTTCGTGAGACGCCGCCCACGAGTCTTCTCATATTCCTCGCTCTGTCCTGCCTTTGTTGCTTTGCGATGGGGTCATCATAGCCCAGACAATTTGGCAAAATCAAGCAAAGTCAAATTCCGGTATTGGTGCAGCATCACGGTGAGGTGCTTGGAAAAATGAGTTGATGGAGGTGCTTTGGCCCGATAGCGATGTTGAAGAGGCCAACCTCCCCCAGAACATCTCCGCGCTAAGAAAAGCCTTGGGTGAGAGCCCGAATGAGCGGCGTTATGTGATCACCGTCCCCGGACGCGGGTACAGGTTCGCCGCAGACGTACAGGAGCTAAACGATGAAGATCAGCAGTTGATCGTCGAAAGATATGCGAAATCGACTATCGTAATTCAGCAGCAGGAAGGTTCAGGGAGTGACGAGAGCACGGGGCTGCCCGGCGCGCAGCGGATGCTGACCGGCGGCATCATGGTGGTTATGGCGAGCCTGATCATTTTGGCTGTCATCATCCTCGTGGTCACAAGGTCGCGGCGTTCAATAGAGCCCGCGGAGGGATCCAAGATCCCAATCAGATCGCTCGCAGTGCTCCCTTTGAAGCAGTTAGGCGCAGAGGGAGACGATTACGTGCGGCTTGGAATTGCCGATTCGCTGATCACAAGGCTGACTAACCTTCGCGAGATCAAGGTCAGGCCCACAAGCTCGGTGCTCAAATACAAAAATCAGTCTCAGGACGCTAGCCAGATCGGCCGAGAGCTTGGTGTTGAAGCAGTTCTCGAAGGAAGTGTACGCAGGGACGGCGAAGCCTTCAGGATTACAGTTCAGCTTGTCAGAGTCGAAGATGGCACGCCGCTTTGGGCAGAGAAATTCGATGACCGATTCACCGGTATCTTCAAGATTGAAGACTCGATGTCGGGGCGAGTTGCTGAAAGCCTTGTGCCTAAGCTGACCGGCGAAGACAGAGCGGCGGTGGCCAAACGATATACCGATAACGCCGAAGCTTACACTGAATACCTCAAGGGCCGCCTGTTCTGGAACAAAAGAACCGTGGACGGAATGAAAAAGGCTATCGAATACTTCGAGCACGCCATCGCTCGCGACTCGAATTATGCTCTAGCGCACGCCGGTCTCGCCGACAGCTACCTTATGCTTTACTCATACAGCGACAATGCGGACAAGGAACAGATTCCGAGAGCGAAGGCGGCCGCGACAAGAGCATTGGAGATAGACGGCACGCTCAGCGAAGCGCATACCTCGCTCGGCTATGTGCTGCAGATTGAGCGTGAAAATTCAGAGGCGGAGCGGGAATACAAACGAGCCATTGAGTTAAACCCGAACTACGCAACCGCGTACCACAGGTACGCAAATCTGCAGGTGAGCGCAGGGCGACCCGATCAAGCTCTGCAAATGATAAAGCGAGCGCAGGAACTTGACCCTCTTTCGCTGATTATCAACACAGCTCTTGGACAGATCGATTGCCTCAATGGTCGCTACGACGAAGGAGTTGAGCAACTGCGGAAGACGCTGGAAATGGACCCGACTTTTGTCCACGCGCGCGGATTTCTCGCAATGGCTTATCTGAAGAAGGGGATGTACGAAGATGCGATCAGAGAAATCGAAAAGGCAAGGGTGCTCTCAGAAAACTCCGTCCCGCCTCAGATTGTATCGTATCGGGGTTACATCTACGCTGTAACAGGTAAGCAAGCCGAAGCAAAAAAGATCCTCAAAGAATTGACAGATCTACGCAAGCAGCGACACGTCTCTGCGCCCCACATAGCTATGATCTATACGGGTCTTGGAGAGGCCGACGACGCTTTCACATGGCTTGAAACGGCCTACCAGGAGCGAGAATTGAGTTTCGGCCGGCTAAATGATCCTGGATTTGACGGCCTGCGTTCCGACTCGCGTTTCGCAGATCTGGCGCGACGGATCAGCACCCCGCAGTGAGCGATTCTAATGCCTTCCGAAGTTTATTTGCACGATAAACTCCTCCTCCAAATCGTTCTGAGACGATGCATTTCCGAGCGGCGATCGTTATCTGGAAATCGGCGCGTCGGGCCGGCGGCGCGGATTTAGTATCCTTTCACCTCGACAACCGATCACTTCAACTCCCGACTCTCTTAGGAGCTTGCGCACAGTGACTGCGGACACTTTGTCGGCTGCTTGTGTTAAT
>JACXTT010014265.1_pt1 | contig 10413 bp, 9 predicted proteins | sample 9270951 | NCBI WGS metagenome assembly JACXTT01 (sample SAMN15532306, study PRJNA645909) | rock metagenome | isolation source: weathered quartz diorite | place: Puerto Rico | collected 2017-06-21
GCTCCGGAGAAATGTAGCTAAAGATATGATTCTGCTGCTGGTCCGGTCCTCTCATGCGCAGTTGGACGTGCTCCACGCTTCTTCGTTACATAATTTCGGAGTTTTTCAGCAGCCTGCTAGACTGTCAAGGAGAACCTTTGCGGGCCGCTGAAACCAGCCGGCAGCTCCGGCATCTGATGGAGTGCTCGAAAACGCGCTACACTCAACCACACCCGGCGAAACGGCCGAGCAGGAAGCCCGTTAGCCGGTTCGAAGGAAGGTTCGCGATGACTGAATTCGCTACGTTTGCCGCAGGGTGCTTTTGGGGAGTCGAAGCCAAGTTCCGAATGATTCCCGGCGTGCTGGACGCCGCGGTCGGCTACAGTAACGGCCACACAGAAAATCCAACGTATAAAGATGTGTGCACCGACCAGACCGGCCACGCCGAAGTCGTGCAAGTCACGTTCGATCCGGAGAAGGTCAGCTACCAAACGCTGATCGAGGCCTTCTGGCATATGCACGATCCGACGCAGGTAAATCGCCAGGGTCCGGACTTTGGCAAGCAGTACCGCTCGGCGATTTTCACCCATTCGCCGGAACAGGAAGCTATCGCCAAGAAATCCAAGGTTGATTTAGAAGCCAGCAAGAAATTCCACCGGCCCATCGCCACGGAGATCACTCCTGCCGGCACGTTTTACCGCGCCGAAGAGTATCACCAGCGCTATCTCGAAAAGCGCGGTATGGCCGCCTGCCACATTTAAGTCGCCTGAATGGGGAGCCTGACGAGATCGCTCCCGAACATTGCATCAGTTTCGGTATGTTCGGATACTCGGGGCTGCATTATCTGCGTCGCGGCGGTCCATTCTTGAGGGCGGGCAGGGGTGATCAACCCCGGCATCCCAATCGGAAAGAATTCCTTCCTACCGACAAAACGCGTACACTCTGCACGAAAATGGAGCAAGAGCATTTTTAACGATTTCCGCAAGGGCTTTATTTTCAAGGAGAAAAGTGGCGCGCCCTGAGAGATTCGAACTCCCGACCTTCTGGTTCGTAGCCAGACGCTCTATCCAGCTGAGCTAAGGGCGCGCAATTTCCCTATTCTAGCACAACCCTTTGCCGCTCGAAGCCGCGGAATCCGTTTGCACGCCGAACGCAAAGCAGCGTTCCCCGAACGTTCGCGCCAGAGATTGCGCCGTGACTCTACTTTTGCTCCCGGCGCGTCATGTACTTGCGCTAGCAGTTTCTTCAATTTTCCCTCGATGGACGCATCTCCAACATGTTCTTCCTGCGTGACGCCGTCGGAGTCGATGGTGAAGGTGCGGGGAATCACGTTGATGCCGAATATCGTGGAAAACGGCCCCTTGAAAACACCGTCGCGGTATTGCGGCCAGCTCATTTCATTCTTGGTGATGAATTTTTTCCGTTTGGCTTCATCAGAGTCCAGGCTGATGCTCAAGATGGCCAGCGGCTGTCCGTCGAATTTCTTGGCGACCTTTTGAAGATGGGGGAGCGCTTCGCGGCAGGGAGCGCACCAGGTGGCCCAAAAATCGAGGAGCACGACTTTCCCCTGCAGATCGTCCATGGCGATGCGATTGCGATCAATGGTGAGAACCGAGAAGGCCGGGGCAATCCTGGCACCAACCAGCTCCGACCGGCCGGCAAAGAGGCGACAGGTTGCGGTCAGTAAAAATCGTGTGCGGGAGGGGCGGCGCGGGTGAGATGGAACGGCTGGATTTTTCCGGCTTTGACGGAGATGACGCCGTCTTGATTTTGCAGGATGCCTTCGATGAGCAGAAACGAGTTGTGGACCACGACGGTGTGATCCTGTTCAAAAAGCTGTGGTGTGATGATGATGTTGGCGATGCCGGTTTCGTCTTCCAGGCTGAGGAAGACAAAACCTTTTGCGGTGCCCGGGCGCTGGCGGACGATGACCGCTCCCGCGACGCGGACGGTTGCCCCGTCCTTGAACGACGCCAGGCGCGACGCAGGAGAAACTTTTTCGCGCGCGAGTTGTCCACGATGCGCGGCCATCGGATGACGGCCGACGGTCAGGCCGGTGCCTTGAAAGTCGGCGAGCAGGCGCTCTTCGTCGTTCATCATTTCGAGCGGAGAGAAGAGGGAAGCAGGCTCGGAGTTTTCGTCTCGCACCTGCTCTTCAAACAGTTCACCGGCTGGGCGGCCGGCGCGTTCGACCTGCCAAAGCGCCGTACGGCGATGAATCCGCGTTTTGCAGGAAACAAAATTTAGCGCGCCGATCGCGGCGAGAACACGCAACTCGTCCTTTTGAATTTGCGGCACGCGCTGCTTTAGATCTTCGATGGAGGCAAACGGCTGCACGCTGCGCTGCGCGAGAATTTCCATGGCGGTTTCCTTGCGCAAGCCTTTGACGTAGCGCAAACCGATGCGCACCGGGAATTGCTTCCGCGCCAACGATTCCGCACTGTCGTGCGCCCTAGCTGGGACGGACGTAAACTCCGCCCCAGCAAAAGAGGAAGCCGGGACATCTTCACTCGGGCCGATGGTGCATTCCCAACGCGACGCGGTGATATCGATCGGCTTGAATTTTTGGCCGTGGCGCTGGGCATCCTTAATTAATGTGGCCGGCTGATAGAAACCCATGGGCTGATTGTTGAGCATGGCGGCGGTGAACGCCGCGAGGTAATGGCATTTGAGAAAAGCGCTGGCGTAGGCGATGAGCGCGAAGCTGGCGGCATGCGACTCCGGAAAGCCGTACAGCGCAAACGATATGATGGCCTGCACGATTTTGTTTTGCGTCTCGCCAGTGATGCCATTTGACTCCATGCCACGCCGCAGCTTGACTTCGATCTCTTTCATGCGCGCTTCGGAACGCTTAAAACCCATGGCACGGCGCAGTTCTTCGGCTTCGCCGCCGGAAAACCCCGCGGCGATCATGGCGATGCGCAGAAGCTGTTCCTGAAAAAGCGGTACGCCGAGGGTGCGCGAGAGAGTGGATTCGAGCGATGGATGCAGGCTTTCCGCGGGTTCGCGTCCCAAGCGGCGGTTCAGATAAGGATGAACCATTTTGCCGACGATCGGTCCAGGGCGAATGATTGCCACTTGCACGACGATATCGTAAAAAGTTTTTGGTCTCAGGCGCGGGAGGCAGGACATTTGCGCGCGGCTTTCCACTTGAAACAATCCGATGGTGTCGGCTCGCTGCAAGGCGGAGTAAACGGCTTCGTCGTCCGCGGGAAGATGGCTAAGGTCGATCTCTTCTTTGTAGTGCGAGCGGATGAGTTCGATGGATTCTTCGAGCACGGCCATCATGCCGAGGCCGAGCAGATCAATTTTGATGATGCCCATATCGGCGCAATCTTCCTTGTCCCACTGCACGACGACACGGCCAGCCATGGTGGCGGGCTCGAGCGGAACAACGGAATCGAGCTGACCCTGGCAGACCACCATGCCGCCGGAATGCTGGCCAAGATGGCGCGGCAGGCTTTGCACTTTCAAGCAAAGCTCGAAAAATTTGTGGATGCGGTGGTTGGAAAGATCAAAGCCGGCATCTTTGAACTGGCGAGTGAGTGTATCGTTGGAATCGGTGTACTCCCACGCGCTGACCAGGCTGGCGAGACGGTCGAGCGTTTCCGGATCGAATGACAAAACTTTGCCGATTTCGCGCGCGGCAGATTTGCCGCGGTAAGTGATGACGTTGGCGGTCATGGCAGCGCCAACTTTCCCGTAGCGCTCGTAAACGTATTGAATGGCGCGCTCGCGCTGATCGCCGCTGGGCAGATCGAGATCGATATCCGGCCACTCGCCGCGCTCTTCGGAGAGGAAGCGTTCGAAGAGCAGCTTCATGCCAACAGGATCAACGGCCGTGATGCCCAGCGAATAGCAGACCGCGCTGTTGGCTGCGGAGCCGCGACCCTGCACCAGAATGTTGCTCTCGCGGCAGAAGCGGATGATGTCCCAGACGATGAGGAAGTAGCCAGGCAGGTCGAGCTTTTCGATGATGGAAAGTTCGTGTTCGATCTGCGCATGCGCACCTTCATTTTGCGAACCGTAGCAATGCAACATACCTTCCCGTGTGAGCCGGCGAAGGCAGTCCATTTGTGATTCGCCGTTTGGAGTGGGAAAGGCGGGAAATTTGTAACCTAGATCTTTCATCGTGAATTGCAGGCGGGAAGCGAGTTCAGTGGTGTTGGCGATGACTTCGGGAAAATCGGCAAAAAGCGCGGCCATTTGCTGCGGCGATTTCAGATAGCGTTCACTGTTGCAGGAGAGCAAGCGCCCGGCGCTGGAGAGCACGTGATGATGGCGCAGGCAGGTGAAAACATCGAGAATTTCGCGCTGCTCGGACCTAGCGTGACAGACGCCGTTGGTAGCGAGCAGCGGGAGGCGTAGGCTGCGGGCGAGTTCGATGGCGACCTGGTTGCGGCGCTCTTCTTCGATGGAAAAGTGGCGCTGCAATTCGACGTAAACGTTGCGCCAACCGAAGATGGCGCAAAGTTCTTCGATGCATTTGCGCGCGCGGGCGATTCCTCCGGAACGCAGCGCGTGTTCGAGCGGGCCTTCGTCGCCGCCGGTGAGGCAGATCAGGCCGGCGGCGAACTCCTCCAGTTCGACGGTTTCGATTGCTCCTGCGCCTTTTTCTGCGCGCAGTTTCATTCGGGTGATCAGACGGCAGAGATTTTTATAGCCATCGGGCGAAGCGACCAGCAGCGGATAACGGAAGCCCTGGGTGCTGGTGACTTCGGCGCCGATGTGCGCGCGAATGCCAAGTTTTTTCGCGGCTAGATGGATTTGCGGTGCGCCATAGAGGCCGTCGCGGTCGAGCAGCGCCATCGACGGCATGCCAAATGCGGCGCATGCACGCGCCAGATCTTCCGGCGACGAAGCACCTTCTAGAAAACTGAAGGCGGAGCGGGCGTGCAATTCGATGTACATCAGTCGTACACACCTTGCACAAACCACTTGTTCTGTAGTTGGTCGCAGAAAAAACGATAGAAGCCGGAAGTGGCCTGAGCGGCTGGCGATTCTTTGCAGAAAAAAATCTCCAGGTCCCAGGCGTCGTGCTGCCAAGACTGTTCTTCCCACCATTGCCCGGAAGTGCGCCAGGGGCCGGAAGCGTGCAGGACTTTGCCGGAGCGGCTCTGAAAGAAAACTCGCGCGGGCTGATCGTTTTGCAAATACACGATGGCAGGAAGCGGCGGGCGAAAAATGTGCAGGGCGATGGCGGGTGAATCCTTCAGTTGGGTAGCGGTTTGTGATGGCTGCGGGGAAACTTTGTGCCGCTGGCCATCTGCCGCGACGACGGCGGAAAAGCTTTGCATTCGGAATGTGCCCGGCCGGTGAGAGTCAGTGATTTGCGGCGAGCCGACGTTGCCTTGGCCAACGACGGCGGCGATACGCGCGATGGTCAGTTCAAGCTTGTCGGGATCGGGCGCAGCGGGAACAAAGAGCGAGCCTTGCGTGACCCGAGCGAGTGAGGACTGCGCGGTCATCTGGATTTTCTGGATGGGAGCGCCGGGTGGCTGCGCTTGCAAACGCAGGCGAAGCAGCTTCAGCAAAAGTTTGCTGTCGCGCGTGGGGATCGGCATTTCCAGAGTGCAGCGAAAAAGTTTGGGAGACGGTCTGACGCGGAGCAGGTCGCGCGTGGTGTCAAATGCATTATCGAAGGACGGTTGCAACTCGAATTGTGTATGAACTGCAGCGACGGAGAGCGAACGAGAGCCGAGGCGAGCGGTCAGTTGATCGAGCAGCCGGCCTAAAATAAAGGACAGCGATTCAAGATCGTCCACCGGCTCATCGAGTTCAAACCACTCTTCAAAATGCTGCGCAGGTTCGGCCAATAGCAGTGGGCGCATGCCTTGGCCGCTGGCGATGGCGTGCAAGCGCACGCCTTCCGGGCCGACGCATTCCGATAGCGAAAGCACCGGCAGCGAAACGAGCTGTTTGCAGTTGGCCACGCCCCAGCGCGAAAAAACGCCGACAAGTTCTTCGCTAGGCGAAAGCATGTGGACCGGCAGCGTTTCCAGAAAGCGACGTTCTTCGCCGGGCGGAACGATGGTCGGCCCGGGCAAGGCGCGCGCAACGATGCGCGCGGTTTCCACATTGGCGGAAGCCGCGATGTGAACGCTCAGGCCAAGCGTCGCTGCAAGTGACGAAATTTTCTGCGCGGTGGCGTGTGCGTCCCCAAACAGTGAAACCAGTCCGGAAAGATCGAGCAGCAGGGTGTCCGCGGCGAAATCTTCCACGCGCGGAGTGACCGACCAGGCCACATCGAGCAGCGCAGAGTGAGCCGCCTGCTCTGACACTTGGCAGCGCGAACGAATGACGACTTGCGCGAACTGCATGGTGGCGGCTTTGGTGATGCCGCGCGTCACGCCGAGCAATTCGGCAATGCGATTCAGAGCGATGACCTGATATGTGGGCGCCGGGCCGTCAAGGATGACCAGCGGCCGGGCGCGCAATTCGGGTTCGTTGCGTGCGATGGCCTGCAAAATAAAATTGGGAACGTAAACGGCGGCAAATGGTCCAGTGGTTGCGGCATCGAGCGGCGGCATGGCGACTTGCGGCGAACACGGTGAGTTGGGAAAGCTCAGCCAAAGTTCTGCATCCTTTCTGCGGGTAGGCTATCGTTTTGGGCAGAGTCATCGGGAGAAAGGCCGGCAGAAGAAACAGAAAGAAAATTTTGCGAACGCAGCGCGAAGGAAACGCTATCGGCAGACAAGTTGCCCGGATTGCACGCGCGGTCGATAAACGAAAGCTTCTTGCGGCGAACATCGGAGCGAATCATCTCCGCACGGATCGCCCAGTGATCCAGCAGGGAGCTTTGTGCATAAAAATCCCGTGAGGGATACAGACGATCGCCCAGCGACCAGCGCACTGAGGTTCGCTCCACGCGCAGCACCAGGCTGGCACAGGTTTTGGCGTGCGATTGGCGCGAAAGCACCAGGAGAATGGTGGGAGTGTTTTCCACCGTGCGGCGCAGGCGAAACCAAAAATTCAGCGGAATCTGGCGGACTAATCTTTCCGGTGCGCCGCTCAGGTCCACCGCGACCAGACTAAAGCCGCCGCCGTGCAGCAACAGGTCCACCGAGCGCAGCGCCTGATCCACATTGCGGCAGCGCACCCAAAACAAATGGCGCAAAGTAACCCCGGCGGATTCGGCTCCGTGCGGATCAAAAGAGTCCTGCGCATCCACCAGCGCACAGGCTTCCGCACTGGCCGTACGTGCTGCCAGCGCGGATTGCAGCAGGGAAGCGATCCCAGATGAAACTGTACCGTAAATTTCGGTCAGGCCGCCGCGCGGCAAGCCGCCGGCAAGTTGATCGATGGCCGCGATTCCAGCCGAAGCGGTGACCGGTTGCGGCTGCTGGAAGCGAAAAGGGGAAATGACGCGTCCGGCGAGGGCGGACTCGACGTAGAGGCGAAGAGCATGAGATCGCGAAAGCATGGCGTTGGAGGCGAGGCGGGATTTACTATTCGCTTTTTGTTCGCCATGGAGATTTTGGCGCAGCGCAAGACGTTTGTCAATGACAGCAGCCGGGCAGCCAGCGATGCAGCAAGCCACAGAGCGATCTGCGAAGGAGCGGATTCTTGAATGGAAGAAACCTTATTCCGCGCAAGCAGCCTTTGCGCTGACGCGCCGGACTTCGGGCTTTTGGTACGGAAGCCGGACACCGGCCGCCTTTTCGGTTTGACTCTTTGGCAGGAAGCCCGCCGAAATATCGCCGCACCAGAGCAAGATATCCAACAGCCGGGCGCGCTCGAGATTGTTCAAGTGGTCCGCGTTCAGACAGACATCAATGGCGCGCCGCGCACATTCGTCGGCCAGAAGCGCTTGTTCAATGGTGACAAAACTCTCGGGATCGTTCGCCGTGCGCTGACCGATGCCCTCCAACAACTGATAACAGCCGCGGCAAAAGTGTTCCAGGCAAAACAGCTCCCCCCGAAAGGTAGTGATCGCAGGCTGCGTGCAGCCGTCCCGACGGCAAGGTTTTGAATCGTACATGGCCCTGTGTTCCTCCTGACAATCGTCAATTCTCGCGGCGCTGTACACGTTTTGCGTACAGCCGAATTTCTTGCTGGAGCGCTGTCATTCCGCATTGGCGATATCCACCAGTTCCGCCAGTTCGTCCGGACGAAGGTCATTCAGCGTCAATTTTGGACTGGACCTGGGATCCAGCACGTGAGCAACTCCGGTGCGCACGCGAATGGGGCCGTCGGCGATGCCGGCGATGAGCCGCTCCGTCCACCTGGTCAGGCGGTTTTTGGCGCTTTCGAATCGCTCGGCATCCCACAGAGTCAGTAAGGTGACGAGGCGCGATTCGCGGTCCGAAACCAGCACCATGCTGGATTGCAGTCCTTCGCGATGCAATTCGGCCCGAACGACCAGGTCGCCGACGATGGTTTGCACTTCCTCGGCTTCTTCGGGCTTGGCTACAAAGTCCACGCGCAGCACGGCGATTTTCAAGTTCGACGAGTCGGCATTGCTTGCGGCGCCTGGTTCTGAAATCGATTGAGGCTTTCTTCGGGACTGCGAAACAAGATGCAAACTTCACCATCCTTGGGCCATTCCCCACGGCCTGCTTCTAGAGGCGTCCGGCGCCTTGTTGCTGCCATCCGCGCCGGACGCCGCTTCAGGGGCACGCCAGAGGACGCTTGGTGTCCTAGCGTGTAGGGTCCTGAATGCTCAGGACTCCTATAGCCGAGTAGTGCGGTCTGTTCGCAAATCGTTTCATTTTGGAATTTCGCAAAGTACGGCTTCCGGTTCGCCGCTCCGATTGCGACCGATTCCCTACGCGGCTATACTTCCCAGCACTTCGGGGGAAATGTTGGAACTTTTTGCGTTCGACGAAGCCTATCTGGTGCGGCTCCGGGAAGGAGATTCTTCCACGGAGGCCCATTTCGTCGCCTACTTCTCCCAACTCCTGCAGCTGAAGCTCCGGGCGCGTTATCTGGCCCCCGAAGTCGTCGATGACCTGCGGCAAGAGACCTTCAGCCGCGTGCTAAAGACCCTTCGAACCGACGGGGGTTTGCGTGATGCCAGCCGGCTCGGGGCCTTCGTGAACTCGGTCTGCAACCACGTGCTGCAGGAGCACTTTCGCTCCATCCATAAGGGAGTGGCTCTGGACGAAAGTCACGCCCAGATTCCCGATAAGGTACTGAATCTGGAGAGCTTAGTAATCGCGCTGGAAATTCAGACTAAGATTCGCAGACTGATTTCTCAGCTGCCGGAGCGTGACCAGGCGATCCTGCGCGCCATATTTCTAGAAGAAAGGGAAAAGGATGAAGTCTGCGGGCGATTTGGCGTTTCGCGAGACTATTTGCGGGTGCTGATTCACCGCGCCAAGGGAAAATTGAGAACCCAGCTCGGCGCATAAATGACTTATTTTAAATAGTTTAGGTGATTGTTACGCAAAGGTGAAACGAAATCCCGGGATCGCGCACTACTTAGGCGATATGGAACGAAAGACGATGGACCACAACGAAGCGGTCAGTATTGAGGCTTGTGAAAAATACCTGCTCGGCGAACTGTCCGGCGACCTTCGCGATGCCTTTGAGGAACATTATTTTTCCTGCGCTGACTGTGCCTCACAGTTGCAGGCCGCAGCCAGTTTCGTCGCCGCCAGCCGCCGAGTCTTCAGCGAGACCCCAGGGCCCGTGGCGCGGCCGGACTACGTGCGGCCTCGGCAAGGGTGGTTCCCGTGGCTAAACCCGCTGGTGGCCGTTCCCGCTTTTGCCGTCCTGGTGCTGCTGATTGCCTATCAGAATTTTGTCACCATCCCTCGTTATCGCCAGGCGGCTTTGCCTCATATTCTTCCCATGTACTCGCTGATCGCCGCAAATACTCGCGGCGACGAGGGTTTGACCTTTTCGGTGACGCCCGACCAGCCTTTCGGTGCTTACGTCGACGTTCCCTACAGCACCAGCTACTCCGCCTACTCCCTGCGGCTGATTGACCCTGCTGGATCGTCCTCTCTCCTCCGCTCGCTTTCTTTTGCCGAGGCGCAAAAGACTCAGGTGGTCGTCGTCAACCCTGGAAAACTTGCCGGGCGCTATACGTTAGTGGTTTCCGGTTTGCCGTCATCGGGTTCCGATTCGGAAGCGGAGTTAGCGCGCTTGCAATTCACTGTTGAAGTAAGGAAATAATTTCGGCACGATGGGCCCCTTCGCAAAACCCAATTTCGTCTGAGGAGGTTCCCGGCCATGGCGACCGCCCCTGGTTCAACGCAATCGCTCCCCTATTTTTACTTTGACGCCTGCTCGCAAGCTTTAACCGCGCACTTCACTAGCCCTGTGGACCACAAGATAGACGCGCAGGCTTGCTCATCCATCTGTGCGACCGGCGGGCATAGTATCGCGCGCGTTGACAATTTCCACTTCCGGGAATTTATCCCCTTCCCCGCTGGTTTAACCCATGTCTCTGCGGGCGCCGTGGAGAGACGAGCACACACTTCGGGG
>JACXTT010014266.1_pt1 | contig 10413 bp, 5 predicted proteins | sample 9270951 | NCBI WGS metagenome assembly JACXTT01 (sample SAMN15532306, study PRJNA645909) | rock metagenome | isolation source: weathered quartz diorite | place: Puerto Rico | collected 2017-06-21
TGATCCGTGGTTATCGAGTCCAGGATCTTATGGAACGATGTTCTTTTGGAGACGTGATTTACCTGACTTTCACGGGAGAATTGCCTCCGGGTCATGAAGGACGGATGATTGAAATGATCGTTGTTTCAAGCACCGATCATTCCTTTCTGGCGCCGTCGATCGACGCCACGCGCTTCGTTGCTTCGGGCGGAGTTCCGCTCCAGGCTGCGGTCGCCGCCGGAATCCTTTCACTTGGCGACCACCATGGCGGGGCGATCGAGCAATGCTCCAAACTTTTGCAGGATAGTGTGAAAGCAGGAACTCCCGCCGCGCAGATCGTCGACGCCTACCGCTCCCGAAAGCAACGCGTCCCGGGCTTTGGTCATCCGTTGCACGAGCACGATCCGAGAACGATCACATTGCTCCGCAAAGCGAAAGAGTGGAACCTCGCGGGACCTCACTTAGAGCTCGTGGAATCGATAGCCGCGAAACTAGAGCTACCAGCGAACATTGACGGCACCATTTCCGGGATCATCTCCGATATCGGAATCGCATGGCAATATGGCCGCGCGTTCTTCATCATTCCTCGTGCTGTCGGACTCGCCGCGCACGCTGTTGAAGAAACCACCCGCGAGCGGCCCTTCCGCGCCATAGACATCACGGAGGTGGTCTACGATGGCGTCCCCGAACGCGCCATGCCTAAATCGGGAGCGTAGTAACCGTTTCGACACCGAACGTTGTAGTCCTTACGAGCCGGAACAATCCGGATCCGACGGTACGTTCCGTCCCGTTTCATATTCGTCGGGCCGTACGCGAGGCTGTATTGTGCGCGAAGTTCCTCGCTGACCTTCAAAAATGAACGCGTCAGATCTCCAACTCCGGATGGAAATAACGCACGGCCGCCGGTCTCTTTCGCGAGCCGGTTGAGATTTGCGTCGCCGATTTTTTGGTCATGCGCATCGCCAGGATCGATGTTATTGGTGCTAACGGCATAAATAACGACATCATTCCTCTGCACCGCCTCGAGCGCCTTCGGAAGCGACACGTGACTCGAGTTGTCCAGGCCATCACTGAGGACAACAATGACGCGCCTGCCCGTTTGCTGCCCCAATCTTCGAACGGCCGCTTCGAACACGGCGTCATAAAGACTGGTAGACCCGCCAGGAATGAGTTTTTGCACCGCTTCGGAAAGGAGCGCAGGATTATCTGTGTAATCTTGCAGCATGGCCGTCTTTGTATCGAAACTCATAACGAACGCCTTGTCTTTTCCAGGCCGAAGCGTCGTGTTAAAGAATTTGGCGGCGGCCTGGCGCTCGAAGCGAAGCTTGTCGCGTATGCTTCCGCTGCTGTCTACGAGGAATGCTATATTCAACGGAAGATCGGTCTCGCTGCTGAAGTTTGAAATGTTTTGAAGGCGATCGTCTTCGTAGACGGCGAAATCATCCGGACCGAGATTACGAACGAGTTTTCCCTTCCGATTCGCAACGGTGAAGAGGACATTCACTCGATCCACATTTACCGCTAACGTATCTCCATCTACCCGGGCGCGCTGATCAGGCTGTTGTGCTGCCTCGGCAACGAAGAACGTGAGGCACATGATAGCTGCCACCGTGATACGCATATTCGCAAGACCGCATATCGCATGCCACGACCATGCCGTTAATTCGTCCTACATGCTCTAGTTGTTGATTCGAATACAACCACTGCCCGGCGGGACTCTTGGGTACTGCTTTTGCAAACCTTAGTGTGACGGCCGCGTCGAATTCGTAAGACTACTGAGAAAGCGCGCCGAGAAATGGAATTCCAGTTCTCTACTGAAGTATGACGAGTGAATTCAACGGCGCGGACGCTGCAGCTCCAACCGAGCCATCACGGAATCGCCGGGCCTGGCGGCGTGTTTTAGCAGTTCTCATCCTTTTCGTTGTCGGCGTCGCATTACTTATTCACTTCGTCGGCAGGAAAAAGTCCGCAGAAGCATCCGGAACGGCCATGCCGACTATTCCTGTAGTCGCCGTCACCGCAAAAATCGGCGACCTGCCGATTTATTTGAACGGTTTGGGCTCGGTCACAGCGGTTTATACCGTGACGGTTCGAACGCGAGTCGATGGACAACTCTTCGACATTTCTGTTCGAGAAGGGCAAATGGTCTCGGCCGGTGATCTCATCGCAGAAATTGATCCTCGCCCTTTCCAGGTTCAACTGTTGCAGGCGCAAGGGCAAAAAGAACGTGATGAAGCGATCCTCGCAAACGCAAAAGTGGATCTAGAACGTTACCGGGTGCTGTATGCACAGAATTCCGTACCTAAACAGCAACTCGACACTCAGGCCGCGACTGTCAACCAATATGAAGCGATCGTCAAAGCCGACGAGGGAGCGATTGAGAGCGCAAAACTCAACCTTACATATTCTCGCGTCACAGCACCGATCAGTGGACGAATTGGCCTAAGGCTCGTGGATCCAGGCAATATCGTTCACGCCTCTGACCAAAACGGGCTGGTCGTCATCACGCAATTGCAACCGATAACCGTGATCTTTAATATCGCCGAAGATTACATCCCTACTGTGATGAAGAAGCTGAAAACGGGCCAGCGCCTCCTCGTTGATGCCTGGGATCGCGATTTTAAAACAAAGATCGCCACGGGAGTGCTGCTCACGATCGACAACCAGGTCGATGCGAATACCGGAACGGTCCGGTTCAAGGGGCTGTTTGCGAACGCCGACAGTTCGTTGTTTCCAAATCAATTCGTCAATGCGCGTCTGTTAATAGACACGAAGCGGAAGACCATTCTTATTCCGGCCGCGGCCGTTCAGCGTGGCCCGCAAGGGAGTTTCGTGTTTATCGTTAAACCGGACAACACCGTCGAAATGCGCAGCATTGTTGTTGGGCCCATCGAAGCAGATACGGCCGCGATCGATCAAGGACTCACCGCCGGAGAGATCGTCGTGACCGAGGGCGTGGACAAGCTCCAGCAAGGAACGCGGGTGACTGAACAATCAGGCGCATCAACCAACTAAATGAATGTCTCGCGAATTTTCATACTCCGGCCCATAGCGACTTCACTGTTCATGGCCGCCATCCTGCTGGCCGGAGCAGCCGCCTATCGTCAGCTTCCCGTCTCGGCGCTCCCTCAAGTCGAGTACCCCACGATTCAAGTTGTCACCTTTTATCCGGGGGCGGGTCCGGAAGTGATGGCCTCCTCAATTACAGCCCCACTCGAACGCCAGTTCGGTCAGGTGCCGGGTCTGAATCAGATGACGTCTTCGAGCTCGACGGGAAGTTCGATCGTTACATTGCAGTTTTCGCTCGACCTCAGTATTGATGTTGCCGAGCAAGAGGTCCAGGCCGCGATCAATGCAGCGTCGAACTTCCTGCCGCGAGACCTTCCGAATCCGCCTGTTTACAGCAAGGTCAATCCGGCCGATGCTCCCGTCCTCACGCTGGCCCTCACATCAGACACGCTTCCTCTGACCAAAGTTGAAGACTTCGCCGATACGCGTCTGGCGCAAAAGATCTCGCAATTGTCTGGCGTTGGTTTGGTCAGCATCAGCGGCGGCCAGAAACCCGCCGTACGCATCCAGGCCAATCCAATGGCGCTGTCGCGGTACGGCTTGGGAATGGAAGATCTGCGAGCCGCCATCGTCGCGCAGAACGTCAATCAAGCAAAGGGTACGTTCGACGGGCCGCGTCACGCATATACCATTGCAGGCAACGATCAACTCTTGTCGAGCGTTCAATACCGGCCGATCATCGTTGCCTACCGAAACGGCGCGCCCGTGCAACTGTCCGACGTCGCAAATGTCGTCGACAGTGCAGAAAACGTCAAACAGGCGGCGTGGATGAACAGGACGCCCGCAATCATCGTCAACATTCAACGGCAGACCGGTACAAACATCATCGAGGTTGTCGATCGAATCAAAGCGTTGCTCCCGCAGCTGAAAACCGCGCTTCCTTCCTCGGTTTTTATCCACATTCTTACGGATCAAACGAACACAATCCATGCCTCGGTCAAAGACGTCCAATTCGAGTTGATTCTGACAACCGTGTTGGTTGTCGTCGTGATTTTCCTATTCTTGCGGACCCTATCGGGTACTGTGATTCCGAGTGTAGCCGTGCCGCTGTCTTTGGTCGGCACGTTTGGCGCGATGTATCTCCTCAGCTACAGTCTGAACAATCTGACGCTGATGGCCTTAACGATCGCGACGGGTTTTGTCGTCGACGATGCCATCGTCATGATTGAAAACATCGCCCGTTTCATCGAAGCCGGCGACCGCCCGCTCCACGCCGCATTGAAAGGCGCGGCGCAGATCGGATTCACGATCATTTCACTGACAGTCTCGCTGATTGCCGTACTCATTCCTCTATTGTTCATGGGCGATGTTGTCGGAAGGCTGTTCCGGGAATTCGCCGTCACTCTAAGCGTCACGATTCTGATTTCCGCAGTTGTGTCACTGACATTGACTCCGATGATGTCGGCAAGGTTGCTGAAATGCACGCCGGAGACTCAACAAAGCCGTTTCTATCGAAAGTCCGAGCACGCGTTCGAGTCGATCATTGCTTATTACGGTAAGACGCTCCGGTGGGTGCTGGATCATCAGGGAGCGACACTGCTGGTGGCGGTTGTGACACTAGTGATGACAATACTGCTTTACCTCGTGATTCCGAAAGGCTTCTTCCCGATTCAGGACACCGGCGTAATTATGGGAATATCGGAAGCCGAGCAAACCGTCTCGTTCGGCGCCATGGCTGACCGCCAGCAGGCATTGGTACAAGTTATTCTTCATGATCCCGCCGTCGAAAGCCTTTCTTCCTTCATCGGGGTCGACGGAACGAACACGACTCCGAACACCGGACGAATACAAATCAATTTGAAGCCTCTTGATGTGCGGAACGTCAGCGCGACCGATGTCATTCGCCGCCTCACGCCGGAAGCCGCCAAGGTGGAAGGCATCACTCTGTACATGCAGCCCGTGCAGGATCTGACAGTCGAGAGCCGTGTGACCCGCACTCAATATCAATACAGCCTGGAAGATCCCGATATGGAGGAGTTGAATCGCTGGGTCCCGCAATTCGTCGCGAAACTTCAGTCGGTTCCAGAACTGCGCGACGTCGCAAGCGATGTTCAGAATCGCGGTCTGCAGGCGCGGCTCGTTATCGACAGGAATACAGCGTCGCGGCTGGGTATCACACCCCAGATGATCGACGACACTCTCTACGATGCGTTCGGCCAACGTCAGGTATCGACGATGTTCACACAGTTGAACCAGTACCGGGTGGTGCTCGAGGCTCAACCCAAGTTGCAACGCAACCCGGAGGACCTCACGAATATTTACATTCGCCCCGTTTTCGGAGCTGCAGCGGCTGCAACTGCAACGGCTGGGAATGTTCCGGCCACGCCAGCGTCCACGGGCGGCGCCACGCAGCCATTGAATGCCGCTTCAGCAGCCGTGGCAAACGCCGTGTCCCAATCGCCCGCTGCCGCGGGTGCCGTGCCCCTGAGCGCATTCACGCACCTGGAAACCTTGCCGGCACCATTATCCATCAACCGGCAAGGACAATTTCCGGCCGCTACGATCTCCTTTAATTTGGCGCCCCGCGTGTCTCTTGGACGGGCGGTGCAGAAAATCAATCAAGCTGCACGTGATATACAACTGCCCGCCAGCATCGTCGGGAGTTTTGAAGGAACCGCCCAGGCCTTTGAAACATCTCTGACCAACGAACCTCTCCTCATTCTTACCGCGTTGATCACCGTGTACATCGTGCTCGGCGTTTTGTACGAAAGCTATATCCATCCCATTACTATACTGTCGACCCTTCCTTCGGCAGGCGTGGGCGCGCTCCTCGCGCTTTTAATCTTCGGCCAGGAAATGGACGTCATTGCACTGATCGGAATCATCCTCTTGATTGGAATCGTCAAAAAGAACGGCATCATGATGATCGATTTCGCGCTCGACGCCGAACGCAAGGAAGGCAAGACGCCCGTCGATGCGATTTTTCAGGCCTCACTCTTGCGCTTTCGGCCGATCATGATGACAACGATGGCCGCGCTTTTTGCGGGAATCCCGCTCGCATTTGGCGGAGGCACGGGCGCGGAGTTGCGGCGTCCTCTCGGAATAACGATCATCGGCGGATTGCTCGTCAGCCAACTCCTGACGCTATACACAACTCCCGTGATTTACCTTGCCTTCGACCGCCTGGCTCAACGGTTCGGAACAAAACCGGGCCGCGGCCCTGCTGAGAACCACAGTCCCGAGGCGGCAGCGTGACGGAGACGGGAATCTCCTCACCATTCATTCATCGGCCGGTTGCGACGACGCTGTTAACGATTGCCGTAGCGTTTGCCGGTGTGCTGGCCTACACGCTCCTTCCGGTCTCTCCGCTGCCCCAAGTCGATTTCCCAACTATACAGGTATCGGCAGCCCTGCCGGGGGCCAGTCCTGAAATCATGGCCTCCTCTGTTGCATCACCGCTTGAACGACAGTTCGGGCGAATCGCTGGGGTGACCGAAATGACGTCATCCAGCAATCTGGGCTCAACGAGTGTCGTGTTGCAATTCGACCTGAATCGCGACATTGATGCTGCAGCCCGCGACGTTCAGGCTGCAATCAATGCCGCCCGCGGCCAACTTCCTGCGAGCTTGCCTAACAATCCGACATATCGAAAAGTGAATCCCGCAGATGCGCCAATTCTCATCCTGGCGCTGACGTCAGACACGGTCGACAAAGGGCGTATGTACGACGCAGCTTCGTCGATTCTTCAGCAGAAGCTTTCGCAGATTCCAGGAGTCGGGCAAGTCACGGTGGGTGGCGGCGCGCTGCCCGCCGTTCGCGTCGATGTCAATCCGACGCTTCTGAACAGTCTTGGCTTGGGATTGGAGGACATTCGCCAGGTACTGGCCAATGCGAACGCGAATCGCCCGAAAGGCGATTTTTCCACCGGCGACCGTAACGTGCAAATCACCGCGACGGATCAGCTCTTGACAGCTACCGAATACCGGCCGCTTCTCATCGCCTACAGAAACAGCGCCGCCATGTCTTTATCCGACGTCGCCAACGTTACCGATTCCGGTGAAGACATTCGTACTTTGGGTCTTGTGGACGGCAAACCGGCAGTACCGATCGTCATCTTCCGCCAGCCTGGGGCAAACATCATCGCAACCGTGGACCGTGTCCGGGCTTTGCTGCCCACCCTGCAGGCATCGATCTCTCCCGCAATCACGCTTTCGCCTGTCCTTGACCGGACGACCACCATCCGAGAATCCGTTCATGACGTTGAGGTGGCGTTAGGTCTGTCGATAGTTCTTGTGGTTTTTGTGGTTTTCATTTTTCTAAGGAATGTCCGGATGACGCTCATCCCCACTGTGGCCGTGCCGATCTCGCTGATCGGCACCTTCAGCGTGATGTATCTGGCAGGTTACAGCATCGACAATCTTTCGCTGATGGCTCTCGCCATTGCTACCGGATTCGTCGTCGACGACGCGATCGTCGTCATCGAAAACATTACGCGATACGTAGAGCAAGGAAGCTCGCCAATGGAAGCGGCGTTGATCGGCGCAAAAGAAATCGGCTTTACCGTCTTGTCGATCAGTCTTTCGCTGATTGCAGTCTTTATTCCCATCCTCATGATGGGTGGCATCGTCGGCAGGCTGTTCCGTGAGTTTGCCGTGACACTTTCCGTTGCTATTGGCGTATCTCTCCTTGTATCTCTCAGCACGACGCCCATGATGTGTTCGCGCCTGATTCGCCCGGAGCGCGAAATTCGACATGGGCGTCTTTATAGAGCGAGTGAACGCCTGTTCCAGTGGATTCTCAACGAATACGAAACGAGCCTTTCCTGGGTATTAAGGCACCAGCCACTGATGTTGCTCGTGACCATCGCCACTATTGCATTCACCGTTTATTTATATGTCATCGTGCCGAAAGGCTTCTTTCCACAGCAAGACACAGGCCGCCTAATGGGCGCAATTCAGGGGGATCAGAACTCGTCGTTCCAGGCGATGAGCCAACGGCTGACACAATTCGCGAATATCGTGAGCGAGGATCCAGCGGTAGCCAATGTGATTGCATTCGCCGGAGGCGGTGGAACGACGAACACAGGCCGTATGTTCGTAGCGCTCAAGCCGCTCAAAGAAAGGAAACTGAGCGCGGACCGGATCATCGCAAGGCTGCGCGGCAAACTCTCTAACATTCCCGGCGCAACGTTGTTTTTGCAGGCCGGACAAGACGTGCGAGCCGGGGGCCGCCAAACCAACGCTCAATATCAGTACACGCTTCAGAGCGACGATCTGGCCTCTCTGTTGGAATACACCCCGAAGATCTATAGGAAATTGCGATCGCTGCCCGGCCTCGCGGACGTTAACAGCGATCAACAGAACCGAGGCTTGGAGATTGCTCTTCAGATCGATCGGCAAACCGCCTCACGAATGGGAGTCACGCCGCTAGCGATCGACAACACAATTTACGACGCATTCGGTCAGCGCCAAGTTTCAACAATGTACACACGGCTGAACCAATATCACGTCGTGATGGAAGTGGAACCAAAGTTTCTGGAATATCCCGACAGCCTGAATCATATCTACGTGCCCGGAGTGAATGGGCAGCAAGTACCTCTTGGCGCATTCGCAAAATTCGACCGATCCAACACGCCGCTGACCATCAGCCATTCCGGACAATTCCCGTCCAGCACGATCTCTTTCAATTTGACTCCCGGCACTTCGCTCGGCAAAGCCGTGGAAAAAATCGCCGAAGCTGAGAGAGAAATTGGATTGCCAACGACGATCCATGGAAGCTTTTCCGGAACGGCACAGGCGTATCAGGAATCGATTGCCAACGAGCCATTTCTGATCGCAGCTGCGCTGCTAGCCGTCTATATCGTGCTCGGCGTGCTTTATGAAAGCCTCATTCATCCGCTCACAATTTTATCGACGCTTCCCTCTGCTGGAGTCGGCGCATTGCTTGCTCTTCTTCTATTTCGTATCGAACTGAGCATTATGGCGTCGATCGGGATCATCCTCCTGATCGGAATCGTGAAGAAGAACGCGATTCTGATGATTGATTTTGCGCTGTCGGCGGAACGAAACGAAAACAAGAGGCCGCGCGATGCGATCTTCCAGGCATGTCTTCTGCGATTCCGCCCCATCGTAATGACGACAATGGCCGCGTTGCTCGGAGCTCTGCCTCTTGCGCTCGGCACAGGCAGCGGTTCTGAATTGCGCCGGCCCCTTGGAATCGCCATCATCGGCGGCCTCATTTTCAGCCAAGCCCTCACGCTGTATACAACACCGGTTATATATGTCTATCTCGACCGGCTGTCGCTACGTTTGCGCGGCCAGCACTTCCCCGCCCCCGCTCGAGGTGAAGCATGAGCGGAAAGCAATGCAGGGTCCTATTGCTGTCGTTCTGTCTATGTTCCGCATGCTCGGTCGGCCCAAAATACAGGACGCCGACTGCGCCGACCGTGCCTGCATTTAAGGAACAGCCGCCGGCCAACTGGAAGGAAGCTCAACCACAGGACGATACATTACGCGGGAATTGGTGGGAGATGTTCGGCGATCCGCAATTGAACGAGTTGGAGGCGCAAGTCGACGTATCCAATCAAAACATTGCCGAAGCCGAAGCGCAATTTCGCGGGGCACGCGCTGCGGTTCGCGTCGCGCGATCGGGACTGTTCCCGAACATAACCGCCAATGGTGCGGTGACGACGACGGGCGGAGGCGGTACTCGCGCTATTGTCGGTGTGGGCAATACCGTGCGCGCGGGCGGCGGCACGTTTTATTCTCTACCACTTGATCTTTCTTATGAAGTCGATGTCTGGGGCAGAGTGCGTAAAAATGTCGAAGCGGCGGCGGAAATAGCACAAGCAACCGCAGCCGATCTGGAAACGATCCGATTAAGCATTCACGCAGAACTGGCTCTGGACTATTTTGAATTGCGGCGTCTCGACGAGCAGCAGCGTTTGTTCGAACAGACTATAGCGGGTTTTCAAGAGGCGTTCGAGCTTACGATGAACCGCTTCAATCAGGGCGTCGCTTCGGCTGTGGACGTCGAACAGGCGCGGACACAACTCGAAACGGCACGCGCGCAGGCAATCGATCTTGGCGTCCAGAGAGCTCAATTCGAGCATGCGATTGCGATCTTCATTGGAAAACCGCCGGCGGAACTGAATCTCACGCGCGGCACTCTCGCGAGCGAACCGCCTGTGATTCCCGTAGCACTTCCGTCAGAACTTCTCGAGCGCCGACCGGATATCGCTTCGGCTGAACGTCGTGTGGCTGCGACCAATGCGCAGATCGGCATTGCGAAGGCTGCGTATTTTCCGGCTATCTCACTCAGTGCAGTCGGCGGGTTCGAGGTCTCAAAGCTGGCCAATCTTTTTACCTGGCCCAGTCGTTTCTGGTAAATCGGTCCAGCATTTTCGGAGGTCTTGTACGAGGCAGG
>JACXTT010014267.1_pt1 | contig 10412 bp, 9 predicted proteins | sample 9270951 | NCBI WGS metagenome assembly JACXTT01 (sample SAMN15532306, study PRJNA645909) | rock metagenome | isolation source: weathered quartz diorite | place: Puerto Rico | collected 2017-06-21
CCTCGAAGTGCTGCGCGGGGACGAGTTGGTGATCCGGCGGGCTGTGGGTCGTCTGTCGAGCGCACGGGGCGCGCGCCCCGCGACCGTCGAGACGATCTACGATCTGGCGTCGCTGACCAAGGTCCTCGTCACCACACCGTTGCTCCTGCAGGCGGCGGCAGAGCAGCGCCTCACGCTCGACGATCTCCTCGCGATGCATCTTCCAGAGGCCCGGGCGCCTGGTGTAACGCTGCGTCACCTGCTCTCGCACACGAGCGGCCTGCCGGCGTGGATCCCGTTCTACCTCGAGGCAACCGGATACGAGGCCGTTGTGGCACGCGCCGCGGCGGCCGATCCAACCGCTCCGGCGGGCGAGCAGGTCGTGTACAGCGACCTCGGCTTCATCCTGCTGGGCGAGGTCGTCCAGCGCGCCTTCGGATCGCCATTGGACGTGCTCGCCGCCCAGCGCATCTTCGGCCCGCTCCAGATGCGGGACACGACCTACCGCCCGTCATCGAGCCTCCGCGACCGCATCGCGCCGACCGAAGATGGAACTGGGATCGAGCAGGCCATGGCGGGCCAGGCGGGGCGCCGGCACCGGTGGCGGCGGTACCTGATCTGGGGTGAGGTGCACGACAGCAACGCGTACGCGATGGGCGGGGTCTCCGGACACGCCGGCCTCTTCGGCACGGCTGACGACGTGACCCGTTACGTCCGCATCTGGTTGGCGGGTGGCGGCGCGTCCAGCGCGCGCGTGCTCTCGACCGCACTGGCAGAGGCCGCCACAACCGGGCAGCCGCCGGACGGGACACGGGGACTCGGCTGGGCGTTGACCGGACCCCACGCATGGTGGGGGACGGCTCTCTCCGCCCGCGCGGTCGGCCACACCGGGTTCACCGGGACCTCAATCGTGATCGACCCTGAGCACTCGCTCGCGATCGTCCTGCTGACGAACGCGGTCCACCTCGGCAGGGATCGCACCGAGATCCTCAGCCTGCGCCGCGAGCTCGCCGCCGCCGTCGCGCGCGCCTTCGGGCTCGGAGGATCAGGCCCGTCCTGAACGACCGCTAGCCGCTCGCTGGCATGCGAAGCTGGGCGGCGGCGGGCAGGATCGGTTCCGCGTATCCACGAACCCGCTCCGCGGATGGCCTACTTCCTCGGCGTCGATGGTGGCGCAACGAGCACCGCGTGTGCCGTGTGCGACGACAACGGCCGCGTCCTCGGCGTCGGCCACGGCGGACCGAGCAATCACATTCTTGCCCCCGGCGGTGAAGCCCGCGCACGGTCGGCGGTGGAGACGGCGCTGCGGGCCGCCGAGGCGGCCGCGGGCCTGCATCAGGTCGAGTTCGCCGGCGCGAATTTCGGGATGACGGGCATCAATCGCGACACGGAGGCGGCGCGAGTCTTCACGCGTGTGGCCTCGAGCCTGCTCACCGCGCGGAGCATGCAGGTCGACAATGATGCGGCCATCGCGCTCGCGGGAGCGCTGGCGTGCCGGCCCGGCGTGATCGTCATCGCCGGAACCGGTTCCGTCGCGTTCGGCCGTGATCCGTCGGATCGGGAGGCGCGCGCCGGCGGGTGGGGGTATCTTTTCGGCGACGAGGGAAGCGGCTTCGCGATCGGCCTGGCGGGCGTGCGCGCGGCGCTGCGCGCCCGCGATGGGGCGGGTCCGGCCACCACCCTCGAGGAGCGGATCCCGCAGCAAAGCGGACGGCGTCTCTCGGAGATCCCGCTGCTTTATTACGAAGGGAAAATCCACCGCGCCGAGGTTGCCGCGCTCGCGCCGGTGGTGACGAGCGCCGCCGCCGCCGGCGATCCCGTGGCCCTGTCCGTCGCGATGGAAGCCGCGCAGGGCCTCGCCGCCGTCGCGACCGCCGTGATCACCCAACTGAACTGGCCCGACGGCGCGGTCCCGCTGGCCCCAGTCGGCGGGGTCTTCAAGTCCGGGCGCGTGATCCTCGATCCGCTCAAAGCCACGCTGGCGACCCGTGCGCCCGGCGCGATCCTCGTCCCCCCACGGTTTCCCCCCGTTGTTGGAGCCCTGCTCCTGGCGCTCCGGGCGGCCGGCGTCCCTGACACGCCGGAGCGACTGGCGCTGCTTGCCGCGACATGGGAGCTGCGGAGCGGGGGATGACACCTCCCCACCCTACCCTGGCCAAGCTGCGCGGCGGCCTCATCGTCTCCTGCCAGGCGAGGCCGGAAAGTCCCCTGCGGGATGTTCGGATGATCGCCGCGCTGGCCCAGTGCGCCGAGCGTGGTGGCGCGGCCGGCGTGCGCATCGACGGGCCCGATGACATCGCTGCCGTCCGCCGGATGGTCGCGATCCCGATCATCGGCGTCCAGAAGATCGCGGGCGGCCCCGTCTACATCACGCCCACGTTCGAGGCCGCGCGCCAGGTCGTTCGGGCCGGTGCCGACATTGTTGCCGTCCAGGCCACACTGGAACGCACCGGAACGCCCAACCCGCTGGCGCCTCTGATCGCACGAATCCACGAGGAACTCGCGGTGCCGGCGATGGCCGATGTGTCCACGCTTGATGAGGGCCTCCAGGCGGCGGACGCCGGCGCCGACCTCGTCGCGACCACGATGTCCGGCTACACGCCGCACAGCCGCAGTCCGAAGGGCCCGGACCTCACGCTCGTGCGCGAACTCGCCGGCCGGCTCACGATTCCGGTCGTCGCCGAGGGCCGCATCAGCACGCCTGAGGAAGCCACGGCGGCGCTGCGCGCCGGCGCGTGGGCCGTCGTCGTGGGGCGCGCGATCACGATGCCGGAGGCGATCACCGAGCGATTCGTCAAGGCGCTAAAGACGGAGCCTCCCGCACAATAGCCAGGCTCAGAGCCCGGCCGGATGGCGTCGGTGCCAGATGGGTGCAGTACGCGGCTACAGCGAGGGCATTATCGCTCCAGGAACAACGGGTTCGTCCACGCGCGCTGGCCGGACGGCGTCGCGACCTCCACGCGCACGTACTTCTCGTGACCCCGCACCGCGTAGGTCGCGGTCTCGAGCGGCTCCCCCTCTGCGACCACGCGGTGCCCCCACCGATGGTCGCACTTGAACCGGACTTCGGACGCGCCAGGCGCGCCCACCCGCACCGTGATGGCGGCGCCATTGAACGCGACGTCCTCGAGCACCGCTCCGGTCGAGGCGTAGAACGCCCCGCTCTGAAGGCCTTCCACGATCGACTCCGGCGTCAACGCCTCGGCCCGCAACTGCGTCCACGCCTGACCGAAGTCTTGCAACCGCCAGTGCGCATCGTCGTTTGCGACGCCGAAGAGCAGCTTGCCCCGGCTCAAGCAGTCGTCCCAGTGGACCCCGCTGTACCCCTTTCCGATGTCGACCTCGGTGTTGGCGTTGAACACCTCGATCCCCGCGACCCCGTCCAGCGGCAACAAGTCGTCGACGACGAGCCCGCTCCAGTAGGGGTGCGCGACGAAGACGACCGCGCCGGCCTGCTGAAGCGCGCGGACGACCGCCTGAGGCGCAAGCCCGTGACGGGCCGCCACCTCCCGGGGCAGACCGATCATCTCTCTCAACCCGATCCCCACGAGGTGGTAGGATGTCCCGAGCCGGGACTGCCCGACATCGACCTCGGTCCCGGGAACCGCGAGCGGCCCGTCCTTCCGTCGCCGCGGGACGGGCGTCAACTGGTTGTGGTCTGTGATGGAAACGAAGTCATAGCCCCCCTCGGCGTAATAGGCCATCGCCGACTCCACGGACCGCATCCCGTCGGAGTTCGTCGTATGGCAGTGGAACACGCCCCGGAACCAGCGTCCCGGCCGCGCGAACGGATTGAGCAATGCTGTCACGCCTGGCCTCCCTCTGGCGCGGCCGCGTGCCGCGTCTCGGCGCCGCGGCCTGGGTTGGGCTGAACTGCCCAGCCGCGGGACCGCTCCACGGCTCGCCGCCAGCCTGCGTATCCCTCTTCGCGCCGGTCGGTCGGCCACCTGGGCTCAAACACCCGATCCACCTTCCAGTGCTGCCGCACCGCGGCGAGGGAGTCCCACACTCCCGCGGCGAGCCCGGCGGCGTAGGCTGCCCCGAGCGCGGTGGTCTCGCTCACCGTCGGCCGGACGACCGGAAGGCCGAGAATATCGGCCTGCAGCTGCATCAGGAGGTTGTTGCGGGATGCTCCACCGTCCACGCGAAGGGCGGAGAAATGGATTCCGGCATCGCGCTCCATGGCCTCGAGGACCTCTCGCGTTTGATAGCAGATCGCCTCCAGCGTGGCCCGGACAATGTGCGCGCGGGTCGCATACCGGGTCAGGCCGACGATCGTGCCCCGCGCCTCCATGTCCCAGTGCGGCGCGAAGAGGCCTGAGAACGCGGGGACGAAGTAGACGCCCCCCGCGTCGTCCACCGATGCCGCGATCGCTTCGGTCTCCTCGGCCGTCCGGATCAACTTCAGGTTGTCCCTGAGCCACTGCACGGCCGCGCCGGCGATCGCGATCGATCCCTCGAGCGCAAATGCCGCGCCGTCCGGGATCGCGTAGCCCACCGTGGTCAGCAACCCGCTCCGGCTCGGGACCGGGTCCGCGCCCGTGTGCGCCAGGAGGAAACACCCGGTCCCGTAGGTATTCTTGGCGTCCCCCGGACGGTAGCAGGCCTGTCCCACGAGCGCCGCCTGCTGGTCGCCGAGATCGCCGCACACCGGCAGCGCCGCGCCAAACGGACCGTCGGGAACGGTGGCCCCGTACCGCTCGCTGCTCAGCCGGATCTGCGGGAGCATCGCTCGCGGCAGGTTGAAGATCGTGAGTAACTCATCGTCCCACGTCCGCGCCCGCAGGTCCATCAGCGACGTCCGCGACGCGTTGGTCGGGTCGGTGACGTGCACGCCGCCCGAGGGACCGCCGGTGAGCCGCCAGATGACCCAGGAGTCCACGGTGCCGAAGCAGACGTCTCCCCGCTCGGCGTGAGCCCGGACGCCGGGGACGTGATCGAGCATCCACGCCGCTTTGAGCGCGGAGAAATAGGTGGCGATCCCAAGGCCGGTGCGTGCGCGGATCATGGGTTCCAGGCCGCGATCGATCAGCGCGTGACACTCGGGGCTGGTGCGTGTATCCTGCCACACAATCGCACGGTACAGGGGACGTCCCGTGTGACGGTCCCAGAGAAGCGTGGTTTCACGCTGGTTCGTGATCCCAACGGCGGCGATGCGGCGGATCCCCTGGCCGGAGAGGCCGGCCTGCGCCAGGGCCTCGCGGATCACCGCCGTGGTGGCGTTCCAGATCTCCTCGGGATCATGCTCCACCCACCCCGGTTGCGGGGTCAGCTGGGTGTGTTCGCGATAGGCGCCGGCGCGCGGGAGGCCCGATCCGTCGAAGATGATGCAACGGGTGCCCGTCGTCCCCTGATCGATCGCCGCGACGAGGGGACCGGCGGTATCGAGCGGCGGCATGGAGCCGATGTCTTAGGCGACTCCCATGGTGCGGTTGTACACGCCGATCGCCTGGCCGAGCGTCCGGGCTGCTTCGTCGAGCGCCTGCTTGGACGTCTTCCGCCCCAGGATCGTCGCTTCGATCGCGTCCTCGGTCCGTTGCCGGGCCTCCGGGAAGACCCCGAGCAGCGCGCCTTGGGTAGCGCGGTTGATGGGGCTGTTGCGCAGCTCGCTGATCGCGGTCAGGAATTGCGGGTTCTTGGCCAGGACCTCCTTGGCGGACGGTTCGCGATACGCCTCGCGCCGGATCGGGAAGTACCCGGTCCCGGTGTACCAGACGGCCTGTTGCGCCGGGGCGGAGATGAACTTGATGAACTCCCACGCCGCCTGCTGCTCGGCCGGCGGACGGCCCTTGAGGATCCACGCCGATGCTCCGCCCACGATGCTGCCGCCGTCCTTTGCCTGCGGCGGCTTGGGGAAGTAGCCGGTCCCGATCGAAAACTTCCCGCCGGACCCGGCGAGCAGGCTGCGCAGCACGGCGGTCGAGTCGACCGTCATCGCGGTCTGTCCGGCGGCGAAGGCCCGCTGGCTGTCGGCGGTCTTCCGGCCCGGATTCGTCGCCACCCCGTCCTTGACCATCTTCGCCCACCAGTCAAGGATCCGGGTGCCGGCTTCGCCGGTGTTGAAGACCACCTCCGTCGCCGCCCGATCGCGGCCGTTGCCGTTGTTGGCGTAGAGCGCGCCCTGACGGGCGAGGAGCTGCTCGAAGAACCACCCATAGATCGCAATCGTAATCCCCGACCGGGTCCCACCGCTCTGGACCAGCTTCCGGGCGTACTCGTCGATCTCCTCGAATGTCTGGGGTGGCCGCTCGGGGTTGAGGCCGGCCTGCTTGAACAAATCCTTGTTGTAGTAGAGGATGGCGGTCGAGGTGTTGAAGGGCATCGAGTACAGGCGGTCCCCGACCCGGTAGTAGGCCAGGATGTTGGGCTCGAACTGGCCGGTATCAAACTTGTCGCGGTCGATGAAGTCCTGAACCGGCACGATCCCCTTGCTGTCGATCATGAACCGCGTCCCGATATCGTACACCTACGCCACGGCCGGCACCGAAGAGGACTGGATCGAGGCGCGGAGCTTGTTCACGAGGTCGTCGTAGGTGCCCTGGAACTGCGCCTCGACCTGGATGTCTTTCCGCGAGGCGTTGAACGTGTTGACGAAGGCCTTGACCACCGTCTCGCCGAGGTTGCCGCCCATCGCGTGCCAGAAGACGATCCGGGCCGGCGTCTGGGCCGTCACGACGTTCGAGACGCCCCCTACGTTGGAGACGAGCCCGGCGCCCGCGGCGCCGATGGCTGCCGTCCCGGCCGCTTTCAGGAACCGGCGCCTGGTGATGCGCTGCTGTGCCATCCCGCACCTCCTCAGCTGGTCACACACCTAGCAGCAGGACGCCCCCGTCCCAGTGGAACATTGCCCGTTGTCGCGTCGTCCCCCTGCCCTCCGCGCCGGGGTCAGCCTTTGACCGCGCCGGCGGTGAGCCCCCGCACGACGTGACGGTAGCCCACCAGAAAGAGGAACAGCGTCGGCGCCACAATCATCACGATCCCGGCCATGACCAGGTTCCAGGACACCGCCTCCTGCGATTGCAGGATCGCCAGGCCAACCTGCACGGTTCGCATCTGCTGCGAGTTGATGACCAGGAGCGGCCAAAGATACTGGTTCCAGGTGGAAAGAAACGCGTAGATGGCGAGCGTGGCCAATGCCGGCCGGGCCAGCGGCACGAGGATCCGCGCGAGAAACCGCAGGCGGGAACAGCCGTCGATGAGCGCCGCGTCCCACAGCTCGCGCGGGACGGTGAGGAAAAACTGCCGCAGCAGAAACGTCCCGAACGCCGTGGCCAGGAAGGGCGCGACGAGCGCCGGATAACTGTTGAGCCAGCCGAGGCTGCGCATCGTGAGGTAGTTGGGGATCAACGTCACCTCGGCGGGAATCATCAGGGTGGAGAGAAACAGGAAGAAGACGATCTGGCGTCCCCGAAATTCGATGTAGCTGAACGCAAACGCCGCCAGCGCCGACGTCACCAGCTGGCCCAGCGTCACGGCACCGGACTGGATCAGCGAGTTCAGCAAGAACCGAGCGATCGGGGCCACACGCAACGCGGCCGGATAGTTGCTGAGGTCGACGACGCGAGGGATCAGCGAGGGCGGATACTGATTGACCTCGGCGGCGGTCTTCACGCTGGTCCCCACGGCATACAGCAGGGGAAAGAGCACGATGAGCGCGACCAGGACCATCAGCGCGTCGAGCCCGCGATCCGCCAGTCGACGCCGCCAAGCCCGCGCCGGCTCGGAGAGGCGTGGCGCGAACGCCGCCGGGACGTCAGCGCTCATCGAGACGCCTCATTGATACGTGACGAACCGCTCGAGCACGGCAAACTGCAGGCCGGTCAGGACGAGCACGAGGCCAAATAAGAGCATCGCCTGGGCCGCCGCCAACCCGAACTGGAAGTTGAAGAACGCGTTCCGGTAGATCGAGTAGACGATCACGTTGGTGGATCCCACCGGACCGCCCTGGGTGAGGATGTTCACCTGCCCAAACGACTGCAGCACGCCGATCGTCGCCACCACGCCCACGAAGAACAGCGCGGGCGAGATCGCCGGGACCACGACGTTGCGGAAGATCCCCAGTTGGCCCGCCCCGTCGATCCGGGCCGCCTCGATCAGCTCATCGGGCACGCCCTGGAGCGCAGCGAGCAAGACGACCACGTTGAACCCGAGATCTTTCCACACCGTCGTGGCGGCCACCGCCGGAAGCGCCCAGCGCGGATCGGTGAGCCAGCCGACCTTCGGCGCGTGCGCGAGGCCGAGCAGGTAGTTGAGCACGCCCACGTTGGGGTCGAGAAGCCACTCCCAGATCAGCGCAGCGGCGGCGATGCTCACGGCGATGGTAAACGAGTAAGAGGTGCGGTAGGCGATGATGCCGCGGATTCTGCGGTTGGCCAGCATCGCCAGTGGCAGGCCCAATGCGATGCCGGCCGGCACCGTGTACAGGGCGAACAGAAACGTCACCCGAAGGCTGTTCGCGAACGCCGGGTCTTGAATCAATTGCGTGTAGTGGCCCGCGCCGATGAACAGCCCGAGCCCGCCCAGCGGACTGGTCTCGTACAGGCTCAGTTGCACGTTCTTGATCAGGGGGTAGAAAACGAACACCGTGAAGACGACCAGCGAGGGAAGGAGATAGCCTATCGCTCCGAGGAAGTGCCGCTCGGCCACGGAGCGGGGGTCTCGAGAGGCGGTTCGAACGAAGCCGGGATCCCCCGCGGCCGCCGCCGGACCGAGCCGGCTTCCAGCGCGTGCGTCCGGCCCGATCGCGGTCACCGCGCGAGCCCCAGGCGCGCGATCAGCCGCGTGTCGTTCGAGCTCACGCCGTCGATCCCGAGCTTCAGACAGCGTTTGAACTCCGTCTCGTCATCCACGGTCCAGGTAAAGATCCCGAGCCCGGCGCCTCGGGCCAGCGCGACGGCATCGGCGTCGAGGTATTCCCACTGCACGCAGAGGGCGTCGGCCGCCGCCGCGCGCGCCGCACCGACCGGATCGACCAGCCGAGCGGCATAGATGATTCCGGTCGTCATCCGCGGGGCGCCGCTCCGCACCGCCCGTACGACCCGATGGTCGAACGACATCACGAACGAATCGTCTTCCATGCCGTGACGCTGGACCGCGTCGATGACCTGCCGCTCGATGCCGCCGGCGGGACGCGGATTGTTCTTGATCTCCACCTTGATGAGCGCCCGCCCGCGGACCAGTGCCAGCACCTCATCGAACAGCGGGACACGCTCCCCCGCCCACTCCCGGCCGAACCATAGGCCCGCGTCGAGACGGCGCAGCGCATCGAGGGTGAGAGAGTCGACAGGGCCGCGTCCGTCTGTGGTACGGTCCACGGTCGCATCGTGAATGACGACCAGGTGTCCGTCCCGCGTCCGGCGGACATCGCACTCAACCGCCGGGGCCCCATCGTCCAGCGCCCGCCGGAACGCCGCGAGCGTGTTCTCCGGCGCGTAGCGGGACGCCCCGCGGTGACCGACCCCAAGCGTCCGGCCCGTCCCGACGAACCGATGTCCTCGTCCTCCGCCGCCCGCCGCCATCGGCCGCAGACACCCGCCGCGCACCGGTGCTTCCGTGCGGCCACTGTGCTTCGATGCCTGGAGGGGGAAACCCCTTCGCCGGCGCTTGAAGTCTCGGTGAAGTCTCGAAACGGCAGCACCAAGCCCTGAGGAGACGGGGACGACAGGGGAACCTCGCCTACCCTCCGAAGCCCATCACCCACGCCACCCCGAGGAGCGCCTCGTGTCCGGCAGACACTTCCTCCAGATTCCGGGTCCGACCAACGTTCCCGAGCGCATCTTGACGGCGATGCACCGCCCGGTGCCGGACCATCGCGGGCCGGAGCTCCCCGCCCTTGTGGCCGAGGTGCGGAGCGGGCTCCGCCAGGTGTTCCAGACGGAGCGCGGCGAGATCGTCCTGTATCCGGGATCGGGAACGGGCGCCTGGGAGGCCTCTTTGGTAAACACGGTCAGTCCGGGCGACCACGTGCTGGCGTTTCACAGCGGGTACTTCAGCCACCTCTACGCGGAGTGTGCCCGCCGGCTCGGCGCCCTCGTCGACGAGGTGGAGCTGCCATGGGACAGCGGTGTGCCGCCTGCGCTGGTACGCGAACGGCTCGCCGCCGACCGCGCCCGAGCGTACAAGGCCGTCCTGATCGTGCACAACGAAACGTCGACCGGGGTGACCTCAGATCTCAAGGCCATCCGCGACGGCATGCGCGAAGCCGACCATCCCGCGCTGCTGCTCGTCGATGTCGTCAGCGCGCTCGGCAGCGTGGATTTCCGCTTCGACGAATGGGAAGTGGACGTGGCGCTCACCGGTTCTCAAAAGGGCTTGATGCTGCCGCCGGGCATGGCGATCCTTTGCGTGGGCCCGCGTGCGCTCGAAGTGGGCACCCGGGTCACCACCCCGCGGTACTTCTTCGATTGGAGGCCTGTGCTGGAGGAGATGCGGAG
>JACXTT010014268.1_pt1 | contig 10411 bp, 8 predicted proteins | sample 9270951 | NCBI WGS metagenome assembly JACXTT01 (sample SAMN15532306, study PRJNA645909) | rock metagenome | isolation source: weathered quartz diorite | place: Puerto Rico | collected 2017-06-21
GACGGTGAACCTGCCGTTTGAAGCCGTACTTGCTTTGTGCGGCGCCGGCATGGCGGTCGTCCTGCTTGGAGTGACGAAAGGAAAGCTGGGGTACCGAAGCGGGCGCTAACTCTGCAGCAGCATGAGCAGCAGGGCCTTCTGAGTGTGCAATCGGTTTTCGGCCTGCTGGAAGACTAGCGACTGCTTGCTTTCCATCACGTCGTCGGTGGTTTCCTGCTGGCGTTTGGCCGGGAGGCAGTGCAGGAAAATCGCCCCAGGTGAGGCGGCCTTCATCAACTCCGCATTGACCTGGTACGGGTGGAACACCGCGCGGCGTTCGATCGCCTGCGCTTCCTGTCCCATGCTTGCCCACACGTCGGTGTAGATCACGTCCACGCCGTCCACCGCGGCAAACGCATCGTTCGTCACTACGATTTCCGCATCCGGCGCAAGGCGGCGGGCTTCCGCCACGATTTCCGCGTCGGGTTCGTAACCTTTCGGGCAGGCCAGCCGGTAGTTCATTCCCAGTCGCACGGCCGTGTGCAGCAGGGAATGCGCGACATTATTGCCGTCACCCACAAAGGCCATCGTGAGTCCTTCCCAGCGGCCGAAGTGTTCCCCGATGGTGAGCGCGTCGGCGAGCGCCTGGCAGGGATGAAAACGGTCGCAAAGGGCGTTGACGACAGGCACGGAGGACCATTCCGCCAGCTCCGTAATGGTGCGGTGGCTAAATACGCGGGCGACGATGCCTTGCACCCAGCGGTCGAGGTTCCGGGCGATATCTTTGAGAGGTTCGCGTTCGCCGATCAGCCCCGTGCTGACGACGCAGTCGCCGCCGAGTTGCTTGATGGCGAGTTCGAACGTAAGGCGCGTGCGGAGCGAGGGCTTTTCGAAAAGCAGTGCGAGGTATTGACCGGAGAGGGATGCCGAAAAACGCTTGGGGTTGCGCTTCATTTCCGCGGCGAGATCGAGCAGGCTGAGCAACTCCTGTTCGGTGACATCGGTGTCACGGGTGAAGTCCTCGCAACCGAGCGAGACCGGTCCAACCGGGATTTTGGCAACGGGCACAGGCGCCATGTGGGGAACTCCTCTCCTCCTCCTCAACCACGCGAGAGAAATGACGATTGCGCACGTGCTACGGGTACGTGCGCAATGAAAGTTTATTCTCTCTACTGAATAATAATGCAGAGTGAGTGGTGTTCGCAACCCTTAGGGTTGCGTCAGCAGGAACGCGCAATACCCGATTCCCGAACCGAGCAGGGCGCCAGCAATCACGTCGCTCAAAAAGTGCATGCCGAGCAGGATGCGGGAAACCGCGATGCTGATGGAGCAAAACAACAAACCCGTGAGCACAGACGGATAGTACGAGACCAAGGAAACGGTCATCGCGAAGGCCGTGATCGTGTGTCCGGACGGAAACGAGAATTGATCCGGAGGCAGCAGCGTCGCCCAGCAATGCGGTTCGAGCGCGCAGGGACGCTTGCGGTTGGTCAGTTTTTTCAACCACAAAAATAGCAGGATGCCGGATGCCACGGCGATCGCGCAGGCAGCCAGCGCTCGAGTGCTTTGGTCCCCGCCGAAGAGCGCCACGGCAAACGCCAGGGCGTACCAGAGCCAGCCATCGCCCCCGCGGGTCGCGCAAATCATCCAGAGGCGAATCCAGCGCGGTGCGCGCCAGCGATTCACCTTCCGCATGATGGTGTGGTCCCGGTGAGCAATCGGCTCCAGGACATTGGTATGGACCCATGCCAGACCTGTCATGGCTTCAACTTATCCACAGGGGGTTACAGCCTCGTGACGGTGCGGCGAACATTTGTCAACAATTTTGTTTTCCTTGCATTTCGAAAGCCATGTGCCGCCGGGCGAGCCTATAATGGAGGTTTGGAACTCGAAAAAACCCTTCTGCGCAAAGTCGGTGAAGCGATCTCGCGGTTCAAAATGATCCGCGAGGGCGACCGCGTCGCCGTCGGGCTTTCTGGCGGCAAGGATTCTGTCACGCTTCTTGAAGCGCTGCTATTGTTACAGAAACGCGCCCCTATCGATTTCTCGGTCTGCGCTTTCACGATTGAACAGGGCAAGTTCCTGCGTCCTTTCGACGAAATGGCCCAGTACATGCGTTCCCGCGGCATTGACTGGACGTATCACCGCGACGGCCCTTCCTTCGACCTACTCGAGGAACAACCGGATCACGGCTGCGACATGTGCAGCCGCTATCGCCGCCGGTCCGTATACCAGGTGGCTCGCGAACTCGGCGCGAACGTCGTCGCATTTGGCCATACGGCCGATGACTTCTGCGAATCCTTTTTCCGTAACGCGATGTTCACCGGCCGCATCAGCGCTTTGCCCCCAGTGACGTACTCGCGAAAGCGGGAGTTTCGCCTGATTCGCCCGCTTGTCTTCGTAACGGAGGACATCACCACGCAGTTCGCCGCTTCGATCGGCGCGCCGGTGATCCCTTGCGGTTGCTCACAGCGCACTGGCACAGTTCGCAAGTCCTTGCGGTCGGTGTTCGCCGAGCTCGAAAAAGATTATCCGCGGATGAAGGACAGCCTTCTCTCGGCGATGGGCAACATCGAGCCGCAGCGCCTGCTCGATACCCGGTATCTGGATCTCGAAGGCGTCGAGGAGCAGCCGTCCAGCAACGGAGCCGAGGCGCTGCTGCCGATTTTGACGGAATTCTAAGCCCGGGCAGGGTCAGAGGTTAGGGGGTACCGAATTGCCTAGGGGGTTTCCGCTGGCCCCAAGGGCATACGCAGGGACAGTGGTGACAGACCTGGTCTGTCACCAATTGCGTGGAACCTGTTGAAGACAAGCACCAACTGTGCGTCTGGCGACCTCGTTGGTTCCGGCGTCGCCGGCTTAGGAGCTTTGACTGTGCGTCTTTTCGAACTGAGCCCCGGCATGCTGGCTCACGCGAGCGGCGCGATGTGGCTACCCGCCGATTCCACGCTCGTCGTCGCTGATCTGCACCTCGGCTACGGCCTCGCCCAGCGGCGGCGCGGTCAACTGGGCCCGCTGGCGGACCAGCAGACGGCGGAAAAGCTAAATTCCGCGCTCGACGAACTGCGGCCCGCGAAGCTTGTGTTTCTGGGGGACACTGTTCACGCTCCCAAACCTGGAGTCTCGGAACGCGACTGGATCGCCGCCCGGTTCGCCGAATGGACCTCCCGCGCGGAACTGCTGGTCGTCCGCGGCAATCACGATCGCGCGATTGACATCGACTTTGCAGCCGAAATCGCGGTGTGTGAAGAGTGGCGGACGGAAGGAATCCTAGCTGTCCATGGGGATCGGGATTGGCCCGAACCGGCGCTTGGCGAAACGCTGGTGATTGGACACTTACATCCGGCCGTCGGGGTGGAAGACGCGGCGGGAGTCCGCCAGCGGATTCCGGTGTTTCTGTCCTGCCCGGGGCGGCTTCTGATCCTGCCCGCGTTCTCGCCGTTCGCTGCTGGACTGGACGTCTGGCGGCGCATGCCGGAACCGCTCGTCCAGTACGACCCGCAGGCCATCGCAGCCACGGGCAAGCGGGTCACGCCAATCGGCCCGCTATCGAAGCTTGCGTCGCCCGCCAGCGGATCCCGTGCCTCGGACTTTCAGCGCCAGCGCTATCGTTAGGAAAATCGCTTCTTCAGCAGGAACCACAGGTTGTAAAACCCGTCCCGCCAGGGGTTCAGCTTGATTTCGCCCAAGCGTGACGAATACTGAATGGACAGCTCCTGGAATCGCACGCCGCCCTTCAGCGCCTCGATCTTGATCTCCTCCGAAAACGCCATGCCGTCCGACGTGAGGCGCATCTTTTCGAGAATGCTTCGCCGGAAGACCCACATGCCGCTCTGCGAATCCCGCACCCAGCGGAAATACAGCATCGACATTGCGAACGACAGCACCCAGTTGCCGAACTTGTGCTTGAAGCTCATCGCCCTGCGGTCCTGCACGGGGAACCGCGAGGCGTTGAGGAAGTCCACTTCGAGGTGCAGAAAGGCTTCGAGGAGATACGAAAGGGCGTCCACCGGGTAGCTGTGATCTCCGTCGAGCGTGACAATTACGTCGCCGGTCGCCTTCTGAAAACCGCTCTTATACGCGCGTCCATAGCCGCGAACTTCTTCATGAATGACAAAAGCGCCATACTTCTTGGCGACATCGGCCGTCCGGTCGGTCGAACCGTTATCGACGACGATTACCTGATCCACAAATGGAGGCATGCGCTGCATCACCTGCTCAACGCCTTGTTCTTCGTTGAGGCAGGGAATGATGACTGTGATGGAGAGATTTTTATACAAGCGGGGGAAAAGTTAGGATAACAAGTATGCTCAAATCCGTTTCAGCGATTCGGATGCCGCTCTTGCTGTTTCTTGCAGCCGCCGCGCATGCGGAACCTGCTTTCACCGTCACTGCCCCGAACCAGAAGGCCGCGCTCGACGGTCGTCTGTTGCTGTTGCTTTCCACCGACCCGGCGCAGGAACCCCGCTTCCAGATCAACGACGGGCCTTCATCCCAAATCGTTTTCGGCGTGGATGTGGAAGACTGGAAACCCGGCGCCGCCCAGCGCATTCGCAACGAGTTCGGCTTTCCCATCCGCCGCCTCGCGGATCTGAAGCCCGGCAAATACTTCGTGCAGGCGCTGCTGCACAAGTACGAAACCTTCCATCGCGCGGACGGATTCACCGTGAAGCTCCCGATGGATCGCGGAGAAGGGCAGCAGTGGAACCGGGCGCCAGGCAATCTGTATTCGAAGCCCCGCCAATTGCAGATCGCGGCGAACTCCAAAATCGACATCGCGCTCGACCAGGAAATCCCGCCCATCGCGGAGCCGAAAGACACGAAGTACGTCAAGCACATCAGGATCCAGAGCGCGCTGTTAACCAAATTCTGGGGACGCCCGATGCATCTTGGCGCCAATGTCCTGCTGCCGGAAGGCTTCGACGAGCACCCCGAAGCGCGCTATCCGCTGATGATCTTTCACGGCCACTTTCCGGCGGATTTCGGAGGTTTCCGCACCGAACCTCCGGACCCGAACCTGAAGCCCGACTATTCCGAACGCTTCAAAGTCAACGGCTACAACCGCATCGTCGAGCAGGAAGCCTACGACTTCTACAAGAAATGGACTGGCCCTGGTTTTCCGCGCATGATCGTCATTGAGATTCAGCACGCCAACCAGTTCTACGACGATTCCTACGCCGTGAATTCCGCCAACATCGGACCCTATGGCGACGCCATCATGAAGGAACTGCTGCCGCACATCGAAAAGAAGTTCCGCGGCATCGGCCAGGGTTGGGCCCGCTTTACGTACGGTGGCTCCACGGGCGGCTGGGAGGCCCTCGCCGTGCAACTGTTCTATCCGGACGAATTCAACGGCGCCTTCGCCGCCTGCCCCGACCCCATCGATTTTCGCGCCTACACGGTCGTCGACATCTATAAGGACCGCAACGCCTACTTTCTAGAGGGCGCGCACGCGCGCATCCCGCGCCCCGGCAAACGGGACTATCTCGGACATCTCAGCGCGACGATGCAGGGTCTCAATTATTACGAACTGGCGCTCGGAACCAAGACCCGGTCGGGCCAGCAGTGGGACATTTGGGAGGCGGTCTTCTCGCCTGTGGGCGCCGACGGCTACCCCAAACGCCTGTTCGACAAAATGAGCGGCGAAATCGATCCGGTTGTCGCCGCGTACTGGCGCGAGAACTTCGATCTGCGGTATATCGTGCAGCGGGACTGGTCGACGCTCGGCGCGAAGGTCAAGGGCAAGATCCACCTCTATTGCGGCGACATGGACAACTTTTATCTGAACAACGCGGTCTACCTGATGGAAGACTTCCTAAAAACCACCGACTACGGCGGCGAAGTGAAATACGGCGACCGCGCCGAACACTGCTGGAACGGCGACCCTACGCTGCCGAACCACCTTTCGCGGCTGCACTACAACACGATGTACGTCCCCAAGATCCTCGAGCGGATCGAAAAGACCGCGCCTCCAGGGGCCGACACGAAGAGCTGGCGGTACTGATGCGGGGCCCGTTGCTACTATTCGCCCTCGCATCGCTCGCGAACGGCCAGAGTTTCGACGCCCGCTTCGAGGAGATCCGCAAAGCCGCCTCGCCGCGCGAAATGTATTCGTTCTTCTGGGACATGCCGAAGGGCGGCGACATCCACCATCACATGTCCCTGTCCTTCCGGCCGCAGGAAGTGTTCGACGCCCTGCCTGACTACTACACGCGCCTGCGGCTGTCGAATTGTCCCGGCGATGACGCGCCTCCGCTGCGCTATCGCGTGATCGCCAAGGCCACGCTCGACCGGCTGCCGGCCTGCCAACAGGCGGATTATGTCCAGATGTCGAAACTCGACGGCGAGCAGAAGGCCGCCTGGTTTTCCGCGATGATCCTCGACAAGCCCGACGAAGGCCGCAACGAGTTCTTCGAAGTCATCGTCGCCCGCCTCGCCGAACCCGCGCGCGATCCGGCGTTCATTCTCGAATTGCTGCCCAAAATGCTGCAGCGCTATGCCCGCGAAAAGGTGCTCTACGTCGAGTCGCAGTTCAACGCCGCTTCCCCGGAAGCCGTCGCCAAAGTCCGGGAACGCCTCGCCCAACCGGATCTCAAAGGTCTGGCAACCACGATCCGATTTCAATACGTCGTCATTCGTTTTTTGCCCAACGCGGAACAGGCCGTTGAACGCGCCTATTCGTTCGTGGACCAGAATCGCGACCTCTGGGTCGGCATCAACATGGCGGGCCGCGAAGACAACACCAAGGGCCACGCGCTGCGCTTTCTCGAGGTGTATCGAAAGATGCGCCGGACGTATAGCGGCATCCACTTGTCGATCCACGGCGGTGAGGTGGACAACCCCGGCCACGAAGTTCGCAATACGCTGCTGATTGGCGCCGAACGCATCGGCCACGGCGTCAATCTCATTACCGACCCCGATACGATGCTGCTCATGCGCGGAGGCCGCAACCTGGTCGAATGCAATCTCGTCAGCAACCGCCTGCTCGAGTACACGCCGGACCTCGCGGCGCACCCGTTCATCGAGTACCTGCGGTTCGGCATCCCGGTCTGCTTGAACACCGACGATTCCGGCATCTGGGATTCGAACCTCACCGACGAGTACGTCCTCGCGTCGCAATACTACAAGCTCACCTGGAGCGAGATCGTCCAGATTGGCCGCAACAGCCTGCTGTATTCGTTCGCCCAGCCGGAGCTGAAGAAACAGTTGCTCGAGCGGTTCGACCGCGACATCAAAGAGTTCGAGCAGAAGTATTCAAATGACGGCTGGCGCGAGGCGCTGCAGCGCGTGCAGCCTGAGATCTCCGGGCACGCCAAGCGAGCTATTTTGCGCGATTGACCCCCGGTGCGCGGTTATATGATGGTGTGGATGTTACTCGGCGCCGTCACCTACAACGTCCTCAAAGACTGGGACCTCGAGACTTGTATCACGAAGCTGGAAGAGGCGGGCTTCGAGGCCATCGAACTCCGTACGCAGCACAAACACGGTGTCGAACCCTCGCTCAACGCCGACGAACGCAAGAAGGTCGCGGCGCGGTTTGCGCGCTCGAAGGTGCGGCTGCTTTCGTTCGGAACCACCTGCGAGTTCCACTCGCCAGACCCTGCCGTGCGGCGCAAGAACATCGACGAAGCCAAGCAGTGGATTGACCTCGCGCACGATACCGGCGCGTGGGGCATCAAGGTCCGTCCCAACGGTTTCCCCAAGGATGTTCCGCCCCAAACCACTGTCGAGAACATCGCTGCGTGCCTCAGGGAACTTGGCGCCTTCGGCCTGGGCAAGGGCGTCGAAATCTGGGTGGAGGTCCACGGGCAGGTCACGCAGATCCCCACCAATATGGCGGCGATCATGCGGGCGACAAAGCATGAATATGTGGGCCTGTGCTGGAACTCGAATCCCACCGACGTCGAGAACGGCAGCGTCGCCAAAAGCTTTGAACTGCTGCGCCCGTGGATCAAGAATGCCCACATCAACGAACTGAGTTCGAACTACCCGTGGCGCGAACTGTTTACGCTGCTGCGCAAGTCGAAGTATGAACGCTACACGCTCTGTGAATGCGCGGAAAGCAAGGAGCCCGAGCGGTTCCTGCGGTGGTACAAAGCGTTGTGGACGGAGTTGAATCGCGGATGAGCCGGCTCCTATCGTTTTGCCTCGCCGCTGCCGCGTTCGCCGCAGTCCCCACGCCCGAAAGCCACTTTGGCCACCGCATGGGCGAGGATCGCAAGCTCGTCGATTGGGCCAAGGTCGTCTCATACTTTCAAGCCCTCGAAAAGTCTTCGAATCGCCTGCGTTTCCGCGAGTATGGCAAGACCGCGGAAGGCCGCCCGATGGTCGTGGGCGTCATTTCGAGCCCCGAAACCCTCGCCAGGCTCGACCGCTATGTGGCGATTCAGGGCAAGCTCTCCGACCCTCGAAAGACGCAGGAGCGCGAGGCCGCGGAATTGATTCGCGAGGGCAAGACGGTCGTCCTGATCACCTGCACGATCCACGCGACGGAGGTGGTCTCGACGCAAACCGCCGTCGAATTTGCGCACAAGATCGTAACGTCCGATTCGCCGAAATACCGGGCGATTCTCGATAATACGATCATCCTGCTCGTGCCATCGATCAATCCGGATGGCAACGACATCGTCGCCAATTGGTACCGCAAGACGGTTGGCACGCCTTATGAGGGTTCGGCGCCGCCGGAGCTTTACCAGAAGTACACGGGCCACGACAACAACCGCGACTGGTATATCTTCTCGCAACCCGAAACGCGCGCCGTGGTCTCACAGTTACACAACGTCTGGCATCCGCAGATTGTCTACGACGTGCACCAGCAGGGTTCGTATTCGTCGCGCATGTACGTGCCGCCATGGATGGACCCCGTGGATCCCAACATCGACCCGGTCATCACGCAGCTCTGCAACGCCGTCGGCATGAACATGGCCGCCGATATGACCGCAGCCGGCTTGAAGGGCGTAGCCGTCAACGCGATGTATGATTTCTGGCACCCCGGCCGCCACTATCAGGCCTATCACGGCGGTTTGCGGATCCTCAGCGAATCCGCTAGCGCGCGCCTCGCGACACCGATCGAGGTTCGTCAGGAACAGATTCAAAACAACGCGCTCGGCTACAATCCTCGCGAGTCTTCGTGGAACTACCTCGAACCCTGGATGGGCGGCACTTGGTCTATGCGCGACATCATGCAGTACCAGCTCGTCGCGTTTGAGTCACTGCTCTATCAGGCGGCCATCCGGCGCGAGGATTTTCTACGCAACTTCTACACGGTGCACAAGCGCTCCATCGAGCGCAGCGGGCCGTATGCGTTCGTCATTCCCAGGGATCAGATGAATCCCGGCGGCGCGAAGAAGCTGATCGAGACGCTGCAGTTCGGCATGATCGAGGTGGATCGCGCCCGCGACAATTTCCGCATTGGCGCCACGATGTATCCCGCAGGCTCTTACGTCATCCGCATGGATCAGCCTTATAGCGGCTGGGCGAAGACGCTGCTTGAAACACAAAAGTATCCCGACTTGCGGCTCTATCCCGGAGGTCCGCCCAAGCGGCCGTACGATGTCACCGCGCACACGCTGCCGCTCCTGATGGGCGCGCGCGTTGAAACAGCATCGGAACGATTCGAGGTCAAGACCGACCGCGTCACCGGCGCCGTGGCGTTCACATTGCCGTCACCCGCAAACGGCTGGGCGGCGTCGGATGTCGATTCGTGGAAGCGTGTCAATGAGGCCTGGAAACAGGACGCCGCAGTCTATCGAAGCGGCGCCACGGGTGAGTTTTCGGACAAACCGGCAGCCGGCTTCACGAAAGTCGCGCGTCCGCGAATCGCGCTCTACAAGAGTTTCAATCCCGCGATGGATGAAGGTTGGACACGCTGGCTGCTCGAGAACTTCGGTTTCGCCTATCAATCGCTGCAGAACAAGGACGTCCTTGCGGGCGGCCTACGCGCGAAGTTCGACGTGATCGTCTTTCCGGATCAGCCCGCTGGGACCATCGCCGAGGGTTACCGCAAAGGTTCCATGCCGGATGAGTACACCGGCGGCTTGGGCGAGGCTGGCGCATCCGCACTGCGCGAATTCGCCGGCGCCGGAGGCACGCTGGTCTTCCTGAATCATTCCTCCGAGTACGCGCTCGACAATCTCGGGCTGAAGGGCCGCAACGTGTTGAAGGGCGTTTCGAACCGCGATTTCTATTGCCCGGGCTCGTTGTTGAACGTCACGCTTGACCGCAAGCATCCGCTCACACTCGGCCTGCCTGAAAAAATCACGATCTGGAGCGAAGGCAGCCCCGCGTTCGATGGTTTTGCCGGGACCGCGGCCTCAGTTGCCGACTACCCCGGAGGAGCCGTTATGGCGTCGGGTTGGCTGCTCGGCGAAAAGCTGCTCGTCAACAAATCGGCGCTGCTCGACGTGCCGATCGGCCGCGGCCGCGCCGTGCT
>JACXTT010014269.1_pt1 | contig 10411 bp, 7 predicted proteins | sample 9270951 | NCBI WGS metagenome assembly JACXTT01 (sample SAMN15532306, study PRJNA645909) | rock metagenome | isolation source: weathered quartz diorite | place: Puerto Rico | collected 2017-06-21
CAATTCGCTTCATCAATCGCGGTCCGATTTTCCTTATTCACCTCGTTCGGATCGGCTCCCGCAGCATGGAGGGCCCGAACGGAGGTCGGTTGACCAATCCGACAGGCATAGTGGATCAGAGGAATAGCTTCGATTCTGGCGTGACGAACATTGTTGGTTCGACACCACGCCAGAATCTCCGCCTCCAACCCCAAATCCACCGCCTGCTTAATATCAAGCATAATGACTGCCTAACGCTGGATATGAGCTGCGGCGCGCAGCGCCGGCAGCTCGATGGCATTGTTAGCGAGCCTCACAGCGGCGCCTCATACTCAAGTAGCGTACGTCCGTCTGAGGCAGATCCGACACGGTGGGTTTGCCGCCATCCCTCCGACGCATATAGGCGCATGGCGCGATCGTTTCCTACGGCGACCCATAACCGCGCTCTGGTGAAGTCTCGCTTGCGCAGTACGTCTTGGGCGGCACGGAGCAGCGCGCGGCCATGCCCTCGTCCCCACATCTCGGGCGCGATAAAGAGTCCCGTCAGGTGCGCCACGCCCGGCACCGTCTCGCGACGGTCGAAATCCCACTCGGGAGATCCATGGCAAACACCGACAACAGTCGAGCCATCGGTGATGACTAGTGCCAAGTCGCGCTCACTTTCAGCGCACTGCCTCCAAGCGGCAAGACCAGGCGCACCACTGTACTCGGGCAGTTCGCGGCCGTCTGCAGCGAGCGCCCGCCGAACCAACAAGGCAACAGCCTCGACGTCATCCACCGACATGTGTCGAGGGCTGAGAGCGCCGGCCGCGCTCTCCGACCTAAGAGACGGTTCCATCGTCATGGTCGGCCACCACGCCTCCTGAATCGCTGTTCGGACTCCATTCCCGTCTCGCTAACTCAATCTATCTTGAACCACGTAACACGGTGAACGCTGCGAGTGGCGCAGTGTAGCACCGCGCGCCGTATCTGGGATGACCGGTGGAGCGGAACGAAAATCAGGATGTTACCGCGCGGCTCCCGCTGAGAGAGCGCCTTGCTATCTTGCGAGCGCACGCAGTGTAGCACCGGGTTCTTCCCGGATTGCTGGTGATGGCCCGTCAGGCATAGATGCGTCCGACGAGACTCGACGATAGCGGGGCTCGACGGGGTACCTCGCGCGCGTCGCGACTCGATTCCTGGGTGAAGTCTGGGTAAACGAAAGGGGCTAGCGGCTTCGACGTCCGCTAACCCCTTTTCGTTCATGGTTGCGGGGGCCAGCAATCACCGATATGAAGCATCTTCGGGTTTACGCTTGATTTGGTCTAAGACCGCGTCCGGGCTGTGACGAGGCTCCGCCGCCCGGCTTGAGATGAGGAGAGCGGCTTACGCAGCCGCTCCCCCCTCCGGCGACGATGTTGATTGTGTCTACTTCCGGCTGATCTTCCAAACGACCCCGGTGCCCGGGATCTGCACGAGCGGGGCGTCGAGAGGATTGGTGAACTTCGCGTTCGGGTCGCTTTGACCGAAGTCGCGCACCGCGCCGTAGTCCACGAGATAGAGTGCGCCGTCGGGACCGAACATCGCCGTCACTGGTCGGTTGATGCCGCGCAGGTGAGCGCTGAACGCCTGGTCCGCGATCGATCTGCAGGCTGCCGCACCGTCAGGGTGGTGAGTCTGATCGGCCTGCGGACAGTTGAACGCGAACCGTGACTGCTCCAGCAACACGACCGAGTTCTCTCCGACTTTATTGAAGTTGACCAGTTCGATATCGTGCCCCGCGGGAGGCTCGCCATTGTCTTTCGAGAATCCGAAGTCGCCTTCACGGCTCACCAGTGCCGCTCCGTGCCTCACGACGCCGTGGACGAAGGAACGCGGCGCGAAATCGAGTCCGACGGCGGCGACGTCCGCGGGCTCTAGGGCGAGTGGCGCGGTGATCGCTTGGGGTGGGAAGGCGAGCACCGGTAGAACCGGTTTGCCGACGACGGCACCCGGATTGTCGTCACCGGGGCCGCCGACTGGGTTGAAGAGCGCCTGAGTCGAATCCAGGAAGCCGAACCGGTCCGGCCACCCATGGTAGTCGGGGCTCCCGTCGTGATTCTGCCGGGCGCACTGCAGCCGGTCCGGCGCATTGTTGGTCGGCCGCACGCCTCTCTCGTCCTCGCCGTTTTCCGAGACGAACAGACAGCCCTCGAGGGGGTGGTCATCGGGCGGGAAGCGAATTCCGAACGGGTTGCGATAGCCCCACGAGAAAGGCTCGATCGTGGACTTCGGGTGCGGCGCGTCGATTTTCGCTCTCAAGATCGCGCCGTCGCAGATGCCGAGCCCGGTCGCGCTGTCGAATGCCGCGACGGTCGCGCCGGGGCGTTGCACTCCGAAGCGAGAATATCCACTCGTCTTCACATCCGGCGTACCACCCGAGTCGAAGACGTTGTTGCTCAACTTGATGTCCTGACACGGGATGTCCTGCTGGTTCTTGCCACCGCCGTTGTCACGGCCCACCACGCCGGAATTGGTCGTCGATCCCTGCGACCAATAGATCCACTCACCCTTGAAGGCGAGCTGTTCGGCTGGGTGGTCCCCAGTCGGCAGGCCGGTGATGAAGGGGGTGACCGTCCCCGTCTTCAGGTCGACTGTCACGATGCGCGACGTATTGTTGGCCGCCCCCGCAGTGCGGATGGCCGCGTTGGAGTCGGTCACGAACAAGCGGCCTCCCCGGAACCCGTACTCGAAGGCGAGATCGATCGCCGGACCGTCCGGCTGGAACCCTCCCCCGCTGGGAGTCGGCTTCCCGATCGGCCCAGCGATCTTCTTGCCCTTGTGGTCGAATACCAGGATGTCGGGCGTCATGGGATTAGTCGACGAGAACTCGCCGCCGAAGGCATTGCCATTAAGTGGGGGCTGGGGGAGTACCTCGCCGCCCTGATGGACAGTGTGGCGACGGCGCGCATTCTCGTCGTGGGGACTCATCGGCTCGGGTACTCGCCGCCGTTTGGTGTCCGGAGCTTTCAGACGCGACTGACCATCAGTCCTCTGTCCGAGGCGGACGCACTCGTGATGGCGGGCCGGGTGCTGGGGGTCGAGCGGTTTCCGGCGGAGGTGAAGGCCGCGTTGATTGAGAAGGCCGAAGGCGTTCCGCTCTTCGTCGAAGAGGTCACCAAGACGCTTCTGGACCTCGGGATCCTTCAGCGCGAGAACGGCGGCTACCGCGTCGTGAGGCCGGTCGGCGAGGCCGGGGTCCCGGACACGATCCAGGGGATCATCATGGCCCGCCTCGACCGTCTCGGCGAAAACGGCAAGCGCACCGTCCAGCTCGCGTCCGTGATCGGCCGCCAGTTCCTCCGTCGCCTGCTGGAGCGCATCGCCGGACTCACCGGCGAGCTGGAGGGACTCCTCCATGAGCTGAAGGCGCTCGAGATCATCTACGAACAGGGGCTGCTGCCCGAGCCCGCGTACGTGTTCAAGCACGCCGTGATCCAGGATGTCGCTTACCAGAGTCTCCTCGTCCAGCACCGCAAAGAACTCCATCGCGCCGTTGGCCGCGCGATCCAAGAGCTCTATGCCGATCGAATCGCCGAGCATTACGAGGAGCTTGCGCATCACTTCATCGAGGGCGAGCAGTGGGACGAAGCGTTTCGATACAGCGTCCTCGCTGGCGATCGTGCGGCGCACGCCTTCGCGAGCGCCGAGGCGAGGAAGCATTACACGCGGGCGCTGGAGGCTGCCGGACACGCGCAGCCCGCACCAAGCGCGAGAGAGCGCGCCAACGTACACGAACGGCTTGGTGGCGCGCTGTTCATCCTGGCCGAGTTCGAGGCGGCGGTGGCGGAGTACGAGCGCGCGCTGGCGCTGATCCGACGCACCGGCGACCGGAAACAGGAAGCCGCTACGCTATTGGGACTGGCGAACGTCTACAACTGGTATCACCAGCCCGAGCAGGTCTTCTCGACGGTGAATAGTGCGCTCGCGATCGCCAGCGACATCGGCGACGCCGCCGCCCAAGCCGGCTGCTACGCCTTGCGCGGCGAGGCCACGGGGGCCGTGTACGGACCACGCGTCGAGACGATCCGTGACTCGTCGGAGGCCGTCCGACTCGCCCGCGAGGTCGGCGATTCGCGGCTCCTGGCCCAGTGCCTCGTCTTTGCAGGCCGGCTTCGCGAATGGCACGGCCAGTACGATGTCGCAGTCCGCTATCTCGCCGAGGGCCTCGAGCTGGCTCAGCGCGAACATGCGGGGTTTTTGATTGGTCTCGCACACTACCACCTTGGGCACGCGAGCCTAGCCGGTGGCGACTATGAAGGTGCGCTCAAACACTACCAAGGCGTGATGGAGTACGCCGAGGCAGCTGGCGACAAGCTCTACCTCGCCCGAGTGCCGAACCTGTTCGGCGGCGTATACCTCGATGTGTACGATCTTGATGAGGCCATTCGGTTCAACATCGAGGGCGACGAGGCGGGGCGGCGGTGGCCATGGCCAGAACCGCGTGGTCATTCGCTGTGGAAACTCGGCCTCGCGCACCTCTATCGGGGCGATCACGGCAGTGCGCAACGCGTATTTCGGGAGGCAGAGGCGCTTCGTGACCGCGACGTCTGGGGCCGCTGGACCTGGGACATCTCGCTGTGGAGATCGCGAGGCGAGCTCGCGCTCGCCGAAGGCAACCACGACGAGGCGTGGCTGTGGGCGGAGCGCTCGCTCAATGCCGCCAAGGAATGCCGGCAGCAAAAACATGCGGCGCGGGCGGTGCGACTGCAGGGAGAAATCCTCGCGGCGCAGGGACGGCTCGAGGACGCCATTCGAGCCTTCGCGACGAGCACCGAGCAGGCCCGGGCGTTGGGGACTCCGCGCGAATCATGGCTCGGGCAGGCGGCGCTGGGAAAAGCCCTGGCCCACCTCGGACGAGATCGCGAGGCCGAGATTCAACTCAGCGTCGCCGCCCGCTCGATCGAATCCATCGCGGCGAAACTCACCACGCCTCGGCTCCGGCAGCATTTCATGAGCTCCGACCCGGTTGCGGATGTGTATCGCGCGCTGGGTCGGCCCGTTCCGGCTCCGACGATCTGAACCATTATTGTGGTTCAGTCCTGGCCTCGGTCGTGGGGGCCGGTGCGGGCCGCACGCCGGAGATTTCGTAGCAGGTCCCCTGGCTACGAAAACTGGGCGCAGTTCACGATCGGGGTCGCCTTCATCCCCCTCGTCCGCGGCGGGAATTTCGCGCTCCCGCCCTTGGGCGAAATTCCTGTTGTGTGAGCCTCGTCAGGGCAAGGCCTTCCGAGCCAAAAACGTGTGAGATTACGACCTGGCCGAATGACCGGTTTTCGGTGATTTCGTCCTCACCCGCGAGCCCTCCGGTTCCCCGTGGGGTCGCTCGAGCGGGATCGACGGCCGGCCGACCCGCGAGTAGAGCCGACGGAATTCGGGCGAGCGCTCCGTCAGGACGGCATCGACCGTGGCGCGCATCCATCGCAGCGGATGATCCAGCGGAACTCGTTGCTCCAGTTGGATATGGGTCCACGCGCCGGCCTACGCGCCCTGGTCGCTCCGCATGCGCCTCTTCACAAGAACTTACGCGCATCGTAGTCCGACTCTCACGCTGACCCGCATCCAAAGTCGGGTTTTTCAGCAGCCGGCTCTCTAGGTGGGCGCGGATGCGCGCATTGACGAGGATCGACGGGACCTGGAGACCGCGCTATGGTATTCGCGCCCGCGTGGCATGATTGCGTACCGAGTATCGAGGACCGGTCAGGCGCAAGAGGAGGCCGTCATGAGAGCTCGGCGCGTGCTCGAAATTTTGCTGATGTGCGGGGTCGGCCTGGGTGTGACGGGCGAGTTGGTCACAGATGTAGTCGCCCAGACGCGGGAGGAGCAAATCCGGAAGGCATTTAGCCTCGTCGGAAGATGGAACATTACGAAGATGGATGTGACGTTTCATCAAGCCGCCTACCAGCATGTGCCGGAGGCGATGCCCGCCTCAGGTGAGATCAGCATCAGCAGCAAGCTCGGCGCCGACGGCTACTTCGACGTCGACGCGCCCGGACAAATCAAAGGCGCGGGCACCGCGAATTACGTGTATCGAGTTGCGGCGGGGAGCTCAGCGGTCAGCTTCGGCGGTACCGTGGGCGCGCCGATCAGCATGGGGCCCGGTTTTCCGATCCCCGTCGGGGCGGTCGCGATGCTGACCGGAGACGAACGCGGTGTTCGTCCTTTCACACTGACGGGGTCTGCAAACCTCAGCGGACGCCGTATCACGTTAAACGCATTTCAGGTCTCCGGTCCCTCACTGAAGATGATCATCTATCCCGGCAGCAAGACATTCGAGGTACCGCCCTGGCCGCCGATGACGAACGTGGTGGATGTGAACATTCTCGTCAATGGGGCGACGCTCTTGATGCGCGCGTCGGGAAAGGTCGCGAGTCTCGATGTCGAATTCGAGGCAGTCAAGTACGTTGATCTCGAAACGCTTCTCGCGATCCTGACAGGCCCGGCGGGGCCGTCGGGTCCAGGGGGGCCGTCGGGTCCAGGGGGGCCGTCGGGTCCCCGGGGTCCAGCTGGGCCCAAAGGTGACAAGGGCGATCCCGGCAGCAAAGGCGGACCTGGCGACAAAAGCGAAGCGGGGCCTTCCGGCGCCGGACCGGACTGGCGCTCGGGATCGGTGCTGGTGAAGGTTGGCCAAGAGAAGCTCATCACGTTTGACCAGCCGATGGCGACGGAGAGATATACGGTCAGTCTCACCCCAAAAGGGGACGCGACCACTCGCTGGATCACCAGTTATGTGCAGAAGAGGCGCGAGGGGTTTTCGCTGCTCGTCGAGCCGCCGCTCACCGCCCCTTCAGGCGGACCGCAGGCTGTTCAGGTCGACTGGGTCGCGTTGCCCTATCGCTGAAGATATACATCCAATCCAATGGTGGACCAGAGCCGCCAGCCCCCGTGCTAGGGACTTTCCGCTGAGGAGGCGCGTATGAGCAAGAGCGCTTGGTCGATCGTGGCAACGTTTCTCGTCGTTGGTATCTGGAGGATGGCGCTTGCAGCAGGGCCGATCCAGACCCAGATGGCGATGGCCGGCGATGTTGAGGTGGACGTGGTCAAGGCCGCCGTCCAGGAGGGCATTCTAACGGTCGTGCTGAGCTACCGGAACACCGGGAAGGCGAATGCGGCCATCCGCGCGCGACTGGAGGACACCTACTACATTGACGACACCGATAAGAAGAAGTACCAGGTCCTGCGTGACAGCAAGAACGACTGGATCGCTGCGCCGTTGTACGCCAACAGCCTCAACTTCGACGTGGGTCCCGGCGAGAAGAAGGCGGCTTGGTTCAAGTTTCCGGCGCCAGCCGAAAAGGTCAAGGCCGTCAACCTTGTCGTTCCCGGAATTCTGCCCTTCGAAAAGCTGCCGATCGCGCGATGAGTGGGACCCCTCTTCGTATTTGTGCCGTGGCCACTACCCTCATCGTGGCCGTCACGACGCAGCTTGGTGCGTGGGATCCTGGAAATCCCGACGACCCCGTGGCGCAGGCGGCCGCGACAGCCGCGCTGCGCAGTCTGGGTCCCGACCGCGGCGCGTTGGGGCTTGCGTCCGACATCCGCACCCTTGCATCGGAGATCCGCGACTTGGCAGGGCTCGGCCTCGGCCTCAAAGCCGGCGCCGAGGATCTCAATGCGGCGCTTCTGGACCTGAATGCCAAAGTCACCGATACGGAGATCCAGGTCGAGGTCTCAAGCGACCTCTTGTTCGATTTCGACAAGGCGGTTGTCAAACCCAAGGCTGAGGGCGAGCTGGCGCGGCTCGCTACGGTGGTCCGCAAGAGCCGCAAAGGCCTCGTACTTATCAACGGCCACACCGACTCCGTGGGCGAAGACGCGTACAACCAGCGGCTCTCGGAGCGCCGCGCCGATGCTGTGAAGGGATGGCTGGTCGCGAAGGGCAAAATCCAAGCCGAGGTGATCAAGACGCAGGGATTTGGGAAATCGAAGCCGGTCGCGCCCAACACTCATCCCGACGGTTCTGACAATCCAGATGGGCGGGCCAAGAACCGACGCGTCGAGGTGATCATCCAGACGACCAGCAAGCCTCAGTGACGCCCTCGACCCTGCCGACAAGTCGTCGCAACAGCGTGAAACTCGTAGCCGGATCCTTGATGTCTGACGCTCCGCTTTTCCACGATTGCGGCGTGACAACCTAAGACTGATAGCTGTCTTCTTGGCGAGGTACAGGAGTGGCTTGCGTCGGGCAACTGTCCTTGTATCCAATCTCCTTCGGTGGGGTGGAGGCTTGCCCGTGGGGTACGACTTCGAAGGCGGCGATGGATCAATAATTGCGCTGACCTCTGGCGGCTGGTCGTTCGCCCGCCCCTTGGCCGAACGATTCGGATGGCGGCCCGCTGGCACCGAGACCCCCGAGGACTGGGATCGCAGCGGCTCCTGGAGCGGATCGTACACCGGGAACTCAGGGCAGCTCGTCACTGTCGAGGACGCGCGGACCTTGGCAATCGGGCTGCGGGCGGCGCTTGCGGTCCCGGAGTTCGGCGAGTTGGTCGCCAAGTTCGAGGCAGAGTACAGTACGCGGTTGGCCCAGTCATCGAGCCCGACCGTTGTGTTCACTCTGTGCCCGTCAGCGCCCGAGGGGTGGCGGCGGTCGCTGTGGGAGTTTGCAGCGTTCTGCGAGCGCGGAGCTTTCCGGATAAACTGAGATAGTCGTCGGAACCATCCACTTCATATCGCGCCAACCTTGGACGAGTTTTACGGGTGGACGTCGCCGGCTCGTTCGTGATCGAGAGTAGGTCGGTAGCCGTGAACGTGAATTTCGTGGTTTCGCCATAAGGCGAAATCGTTGGACACCGCCCAAAGGCACGGAATGGCGATCAGACCCCTGGGCGGATGTCGGAGCCGCGCGGAGGGCTCGTTCGCCGCGATATCCTCTCTCAGCCCTCTCACGGGTAGGGGGGCGGAGTGTTCGGTTCGGGAAGCTTGTGGGACTCGCGGTCCGATTCTCACATTCGCAGTGAATTCCCAGCATGATTCCCGGCCGATTTATCACCTGTCGTGGTCTCCGTGGGCAAGTCACCCGGGTTCCCTCGCCCTCCTGGAGCATGCGATCAAGATCTACGACGCCACTCGCGCATGGCCGTTCCGCGCGCTCTTCACGGCCCACCGCGGCGCCGCCTGCCTGCGCGCCGGTCGCCGCGATGACGCCCGGGCGCTAGGGCAGGAGGCGCTCAGGCTGGCCCGCGAGCACCACGAGCGCGGTCACGAGGCATGGGCGCTACGCCTCCTTGGTGAGATCGCGGCCCAGATTGGTTCTGGCCATATGTCGGAGGCCGAGGGCCATTACCGGGACGCGTTGGCGTTGGCGACGGAGCTTGGCATGCGGCCACTCGCTGCCCACTGCCACCTCGGCCTCGGCAAGCTCTCCCGGCGCACCGGCCAGCGCGAGCAGGCGCAGCAGCATCTCACCACCGCGACGACGATGTATCGCGAGATGGGGATGACGCACTCTCTGGAGAAGGCGGAGGCCGAGTCACAAGGTCTGTCCTGAATCTGGGATTGTCAGCGCCCAGCACCTCCGGGCCAACGCAGCCAAACCAATTCCCGGGTCATGCTTATCCGGTTGACTCCGAACACCCCCACCGGTAGCGTTCCCGTGTGGGACGGCCGGACTTTCCGAGGACATTGGCCCAGTTTCAAGCGCAGTTCCGCGACGAAGCTGCGTGCCGTCGGTATCTGACGGAATGTCGGTGGCCCGAGGGATACCTCTGTCCGCGCTGCCGACATGCCGAGGCGTTCGAGTTCCCGCGGCGAGGGCTCTGGCAGTGCAAGGCCTGTGGGCATCAGACCTCCGTCACCGGCGGGACGCGCTCCCGCTGTGGTTCTGGGCCGTGGGCGATCCTCCACAAGCTGCGCCGGGCCATGGTGCGCCCCAAGCGAGAGCCCTTGAAAGACCAGGTGGAGGTCGATGAAACCTACAGCGGCGGGCCCGAGGTCGGGTTGCGGGCGGCCGGCAACTGCTCGACAAGGTGCTGGTGGTCGGTGCCGTCGAGATCCGCGGCCGAGCGTCCGGCCGCGTCCGGCTCCAGGTGGTGCGCCCACGTCGTCTAGAACCACGTCTCCGAATCACAGCAACCTTCGCCCAATAGGTGGAGAATGGGTGTGGCCCGCTCAGTCAAGGTTGAGGGCTGAACCGATAGGGGACCACTAAAGGTCCCTCCGAGCGGGGAGGGACCGAATTGAGTCCCCCCCTACGAGGATGCGTCGCCGAATCACCCCCTGGATGACCCGGAGTCGCATGTGCGCTCCCTGTTAACGTCTGCCTTCAGCGGCGCGCGGCTTGAAGGCGCGTCCGCTGGAGGGCGCTGTTACGTGGCTACTTGACCTTGAGCACATCGCCCAAATGTCTGAAGTCGTACTTCACACCGCCCTGCTCAAGATACCCGAAGTACAGCCCGGTCTTCTCTTTTGTCAG
>JACXTT010014270.1_pt1 | contig 10409 bp, 9 predicted proteins | sample 9270951 | NCBI WGS metagenome assembly JACXTT01 (sample SAMN15532306, study PRJNA645909) | rock metagenome | isolation source: weathered quartz diorite | place: Puerto Rico | collected 2017-06-21
AGGCTCACCGCGAAGATCGCGATGCCCGGCATGGTCGCGACCCACCACTGATCGAGCAGGAACTTCCGTCCGGACGAGATCATGGCACCCCATTCGGGCAGCGGCGGCTGCGCGCCAAGTCCCAAAAATCCGAGGCCCGCCGCGGTGATGATGATGCCGGCCATGTCAAGCGTGATGCGCACGATCACCGAGGAAAGGCAGAGCGGGACGATGTGGCCGAAGATGATGCGCAGCGGGCCCGCGCCTTGCAGGCGCGCGGCGCTAATGAAGTCGCTGTTGCGCACGGTCAGCGTTTCGGCGCGCGCAACGCGCGCGTAGGGCGGCCAGGCGGTGATCGCGATAGCGAGGATCGCGTTCTCGATGCCGGGGCCGAGCGCCGCCACGAGCGCTAGTGCCAGGATCAGGCGCGGAAACGCGAGGAACACGTCGGTCGTGCGCATGAGCACGACGTCGACCCAGCCGCCGAAATAGCCCGACACGGTGCCGACCAGGAGTCCCACCGGCGCCACGATGACGACGACGAGTCCGACGATCACGAGCGTGATGCGCGCGCCATGGATGATGCGCGAGTAGATGTCGCGCCCGAGCTCGTCGGTGCCGAGCCAATAGGCGGCGCTCGGCGGCTGAAGGCGCAGCGGCAGATTCTGCGCAAACGGGTCGTGCGTGGCGAAGAGCGGCGCGAACGCCGCCACCACGATCAGGAGAATCACGATCGCGAGGCCGACGAGCGCCAGCGGATTGCGGAGAAGCGCGCGGCTCGCGAGATAGGCCTGGCCAAGGCGCGCCTGGAGGCGCGAGCGCGGCGCATCGGTCATGAGCCAGTCGCGCCAACGCGCCGCTCGCACGCCTTCGCCGCTCATCGCGCCCTCGGATCGACGAGACGGTAGAGCAGGTCCGAAATGAGATTGAGCGCGATGAACATACAGCCGACGACGATCGTGCCGCCGAGCACGGCGTTCATATCGGCGTTGAGCAGAGAGTTCGTGATGTACTGGCCGATGCCGGGCCAGGCGAAGACGGTCTCGGTCAGAACCGAGCCCTCGAGCAGGTTCGCGTAGCTCAGCGCGATCACCGTGATCAGCGGCACCATGACGTTGCCGAGCGCATGGCGCCAGACGACGCGCGCCTCGGAGATGCCTTTGACGCGCGCCGTCGTGATGTACTCCTGGCGCAGCTGCTCGATCATGAAGCTGCGCGTCATCCGGCTGATGTAGGCGAGCGAGAAATAGCCGAGGATCGCGGCGGGAAGGATCACGTGGCGGAACGCCGAGGCGAACACGCTCCATTCGCCGGCAATCGCCGCGTCGATCATGATCACGCCGGTGATCGGCCGCACCACATCCTCGAGCCCGACATCGAGCCGGCCAGGTCCGGCGACCCAATTGAGCTTCACATAGAACGCGACCAGGCCGACGAGGCCGAGCCAGAACACCGGCACCGAATAGCCGATGAGGCCCACGACGCGGATCACCTGATCCTGCCAGCGGTCGCGGTTCACCGCCGCGATCACGCCCAGCGGAACGCCGAAGACAACGCCGATCAAGGTCGCGACGGTCGCAAGCTCGAGCGTGGCCGGAAAGAAGCGCGCGATATCGCCGATCACCGGGTTCGAGGTCGAGACCGACTGGCCGAACTCGCCCTGCAGCACCTTGCCGACGTAGTTGTAGAATTGCTCGTAGAGCGGCCGATCGAGCCCGAGCTCCGCGCGCACCCGCTGATACACGTCAGCCGGCGCCCGGTCGCCGACTGCGGCCAACACCGGGTCGATCGGCACCACCCGCCCGATCACGAAGGTGACGAGCAGGAGCCCGAGGAACGTCAGCAGGACCGAGGCGGCAATCGCCGCTATGCTGCCGGCGCGGCGCCGGAAGCGCAGCGCGCGCCCCCAACCCGGCGTTGGCGCGGCCGCGGCGGGGTCGGCGGGCACCGCTACTGCTTCTTGAGCGCCCAGTAGAGGTTGTTGTCGAAGTTCGGCCCGATGACGAAGCCGTCCACCGCCTTGCGGTGGGCACTCACCTCGGTCTCCTGGAACATGATTACGAAGGGCGAGACCTGCATGTGCTCGCGCTGGAGCTTCTCATAGGCCGCCTTGCGCTTGCCTGCGTCCTGCTCGCGCGACGCGGCCTCGATCGCTTTCGTCATGTCCGGGATGTCCCAGGCATTGCGCCAGGCCAGCGTCTTCTGGCTCGCGTTGTCGCCGTTGTCCGGATTCATCGCGAAGGCCTGCGCATTGCTGTGCGGATCCTGATAGTCCGCACCCCACTGCCCGATATAGATGTCGTGATTGCGCGCGCGATATTTCGTCAGCGTCTGCTTGCCGTCGCCGGGGATGAGCGTGAGCTTCACGCCGGCCTGCGCCCACGTCGCCTGGATCGCCTGCGCGATGTCGGTGTAGGGCGAGACGTTGCGCGTATCCATCGTCACCGTGAACCCATCGGCGAGGCCCGCCTTGGCGAGCAGCGCCTTGGCTTTGGCGATGTCGAATTTGTAGGGATTGTCGCCGACTGCACCCAGAAACCCCTTCGGCAGGAAGGCCTGGTGCACGGTGAAGCGGCCGCGCACGATGTTCTTCTCGATCGCGTCGTAGTCGACGAGGTATTTGAGCGCCTCGCGCACTTCGGGCCGCTTCAGATACTGGTTCTTCTGGTTGAGTCCGAGATAGAGGATCGAGCCCTTCAACCCGCTCTGCACCACTAGATTGGGATCCTTTCCGACCGCGTCGATCTGGTCCTTGCTGAGATTGCGCGCGTAGTCGACGTCGCCCTTGGTGAGCAGCAGAAGCTGCGTCGCCGGCTCGCCGACATGGCGCACGACCACGCGCTTGATGGTCGGCTTCTCCTGGCCCGCGTATTGGTCGTTGCGCTCGAGCGTGTAGGCCTCGTTGGCGCGCCAGCTCACGAGCTTGAACGGCCCGCTCGCGGCCGAGTGGTTCTTGAGCCAGGCGTTGCCGTAGTCGCCGCCCTGCTCGTGGCTCTTCACAATCTTGCTGTCGACGATGCCGCCGACCACCGCGGTGAGGCAGTAATAGAAGAACGTCGGCGCCACCTGCTGGCCGGTGATGAGCACCAGCGTTTCGTCGTCGGCGGCCTTGATGGTCTGCTCGACGTTATCTTTCGAGAAGCCAAACTGGGTCAGAATGAAGCCCGGCGACTTGTTGAGGATGACGGCGCGGCGCAGCGAATACTCGGCATCGTGCGCCGTGATCGGATTGCCGGATTCGAACTTCAGGCCGCGGCGGATCTTGAGCGTGTAGGTCTTGCCGTCGCCGGCCGCGGACCACTTTTCCGCGATGCGGCCGCGGATATCGCTCACATCGTCGAAGCTGAAGTCGAGCAGGCGGTCGTACATGTTGCCGACCGCCTCGCTGCCGGAGAACTCGAACGACTCGCCCGGATCGAGCGAAATGATGTCGTCGATCTGCTTCGCCATCACCACCGTGTCCTTGGGGGTTTCGGCGAAGGTCGGCGCCGCGAGTGCAAACAGCGCGCCCGCTGCGATCAGCGTGAATTTCCGCATGTTCCGCTCCACTGGATTCGTTCAGTCTCCGGGCACTTGGAGCCTGTCGCATGCGCGGGATTCTGCGAGGGCGCCGAGGCATGTCAAGGCGGCGGTGCAGGAAGCGCCGCCCAGCCGAGCGTGATCGCCGCGACATCCAGCGGTGTCGAATTGCGGGCGACCGCCGCGCTGTGCAGCTGCCGGCGGAGCGAAGTCGAAGTAAGAGAATTGTGGACCGCGGATCCGCTCGCTACCAACCTTCCGCTCGAACCAATTCCTTGCTCCGCGCAAGAATTTCCCTGTTCCGTTGCGTAGGGAATTCGATCAAGAAATCTCGAAAAACGGCGCCGATTCAGCTGGGGAGCCGGCCAATCCGCCCTGATTTCGCGAAAATTCCCTGTATTTTCCCTCATTATCAGGGAATTCGGACCGAAGCAGAGTTCGATCCTGACTGCGCACACCGCCAGCCAGTCAGCCCATCGAACGCGCCACGGAGCATGGCACGCGAATTCCTCGGAGTTTGGGGCATGGGTCCAAAGCGTAGCGAGAGACGACGATTTCCGGCCCCAACTCGAACATTCAGGCGCACAGGCGAGGTTTTGCTCCGCAAGCGACGAGAACGACGATCCAGCGCTCAACGTGCGCCATGGCCAGGCTCCCCTATGCCGCCCCGTCCGTCTACGCAGTTGCAACCTTTAGCAGATGGCGCCCGAGCCGGCAAACGCTTGTCGGCTAAGCTACCCGCTCGCGAATGACGACGCCATTAGTTGCTCCGGCCGGTGGAGCGGAATTACGATTGCCGCATATCGAACTGTTTTTGTGCTTGTTTAGGCGCCATTGTAATTCAGCCGAACTCACAGCCACGGATGAGCCTGTAATCATGGCGGCACGCAACTCGACCGCGCTACCGAAGACATTGAACACCAACATCGGCAAAACGAACCGAAGCCCAGGCGGCGATGCGGTCACGCATTTGATCTTCGAGCTCTTTCGTTTGAACGGCAGACTGGTGGCCGCTGGGGACCGGCTCACCGCCGACCTGGGCCTCTCGACGGCGCGGTGGCAGGTGCTTGGCGCAATCAAATTTGGCGTGTTCACAGTCTCCCAGATTTCCAGAACTATGGGGCTGACTCGTCAAGCAGTGCAGCGCGTGGTCCATGACCTCGTCAGCCTTGGCCTTGTCAGTTTGGAGGATAACCCAAAGCATCGCCGCGCAAGTTTGGTGCAGCTCACCGAGGCTGGACGCGCCGTCATCAAGAAAATGGACCGCCGGCAGGCGGAGTGGTCGGACCGGCTGTCTGGCGCGGCGGCAGTGTCGAGCATCGCAGCCGCCGCTCGCGTTCTCTTGAACTTGCGTACGCGCCTCGAAAGCCAAGAACCCGCCGACGCTGACGATCGATGAAATGAACGCGGCCCCGTTTCAGAACATTCGCTTGACTCGCCGGCTCGAAAATGACAACATCTTACCAAATTAGGGTGATCGCTGCGCCCGCGGAATAATAAGGCTCGGTCGGTTGGCAAAAGAGTTGCCGGCTCCACCGATCCAGGAGGAATGCGATGCTCTACGCCGATATCCGGGTGAAAGAGCCGATCGAGAAGATCGCCGAGGATTGGAACTACCTCCAAGAGAGCGTCATCCAGAAATTCGCCGGGTTCCGCCCTGTCGGCGACAACATCTATGGCATCAGGGCCGCGAATTTAGAAAAGCCGTCCGATGTCGACGGCGTCACGGGCGCCTTCAACCTGGTGAAGACGCGCCGCAACTTCGAGATCGGTCCACAGGGAGTCATCCAAGTACCCCGCAAACCGTTGGGTGTGCACATCAACGTCGCCGGCACCCCGCATCGCACCGAATTTCTGTTCGGCTATTGGCACGTCAATGACAAGGACGAAATCATCATCACACTACCCCCACCGGAGCCGCAGCTGCCCAGCTACCTGCTGATCGTGATGGGTTTCCCGCGCGAAGGTGAAACCGACCGGATCGCTTGGTATTGCGAAGAATGCACGAACCTCGTGTTCATGCGTGAGCATCACACCGGGCTCGTCGGCTTCAATACGTTCTGGCGATGGGAGCGCACGGCAGTGTCCGAATACAACAGCGATTCGCGTAATCGCACCTGCCCCGAGTGCGGACACGTTAACAAGATCGGCTATTGCGCGTTCCCAGCGCGGGATACGCCCGAGGAACGGCAAGCGCGGACTCTGTGGTAAGGCGGCCGATGGCCATGCAGGCGGAGCGTGTCCCTACGCCGATCCTCAACTACGTCCGCAATCTCGCGGACCACAAGGGTTGGCGGCGCCAGGGCAACTACGCGATCTGGTGCGGGTCGCGCGCCCGCAACGAGCCGCCATATCTGCTACACGAGTTCGTCGACGGGGCTGTCATTGCGGTGACGCGGATCGGTCCCGAGCCGGTGCTGCATCGCATCGCCGGCGGCGTGCCTCACCATGTGTCCCACCTTTTCGGTTTCTGGCACATCGCAGATTGCGATGCAGTGTGGTTGGAAACGGCCCACCAGGACTCGCTCTACTATTCGATCTTGCTCGGGGGTGTGACTGGGCGGCCGAGCCGCAACGAATGCCTCTGGGTCTGCCCCAAATGCGGTGCGCTGATGGCCCGATCGGCCTTCGACACCGCGCGTCACGGCTTCGAAGCCTTTCTCCCTTTCGCGCTTGAACGGGTCCGGACCTTCAACGCGGATATCGCACTACGAACGTGCCCGGCGTGCGGCGCCGTCCATCCACCGAGCTATGGCTTCGATGCCGATCGAGACGAGCCAATCGAGCGTGCGGCACGGGATCGGGGCTGAAAGTGGCGGCCATGACAAAGCGCGAGACGCCGATTGACTTGTGCGCGGCCGATGAGGTGGTTCCCAACAACATCCTGTGTAAGCGGGTTTCCGGCGGGCGCATTGCGGTGACGCGATTGCCCGAGGGCGACGTCGTCGCTTTCGACGCGCAGTGCCCGCATCTCAACGGCCCGCTCTGGGCCGGGCGGATACGCGGCTCGGAAGTCATCTGTCCCTGGCACGGATTTCGATTCGATCTCCGCACCGGCAAGCCGCCAAGCATGGACAGCATCATGACGCTAACGCGCTACGCCGTGGAGATTCGCGACGGCCGGATTTTCGTCAGTACGTCGGCAATGCGGGAGGGAATTCAGTGACAGGCGCAAAGCGGAAGCCATACCGCAACTTTTCCATTGTCGCGGATTGGGGCAACGCCAATTTCCACATGATCGCGGGATGGATATGCGCCCATATGCGCTGGCGGTCGGCGCCGCTGTCGCAGTTCCGCATCCATACCGGCACCGGCTATATCGACAATATCGAGAAGGTGGCCCAAGGGGAGGTCGACGTTGGCATCACGACACCGTTCGATGTCTCGCTGGAATGGGCGCGCGCGGGAAAGCACGCTTTTGGAGGCCGGGCCTATCCCTATCTTCGGGCACTCGGCTATCTGCCCCAATTCGACAAGCTGGTGTTCGCTGTTCGCGCCGACACGGGCATTACGTCCTTCGCCGATATTCGGGAACGCAAGTATCCGCTGAAAATTGCCACCGGTTTCCGCGTTCCGACCAACCTCATGACGTGGACGGTTAACCACGTGTTCAGGCACCACGGCATTGAGCCGGAGAGTGTCGAGAAATGGGGCGGGGCATGGCTGGAGCACGATCATCCCCGCATCTGCATTCCCGCGGTGACTCGCGGCGAGGCCAATGCCGTTATCAATGAAGCGATCGTGGTGCCGCAGTGGCGTGACATGCTCGCTAAGGTGCCAATGCGCTTCATCCCGTTCGAGAAAACTGCGCTCGACTCCCTTCGCGACGAATTCGGCCTGCGCCCGTCGGTCTTGCCCAAGAGCCACTTCGACCTGTCCCAGGACGTGCCCTGCCTCGATTGGTCGAACTGGGCCGTGTTCGCGCGCGAAGACATGCCCGACGAGGAGGCCTACGAAATCGTGTCGGTCATGGTCGAGGAGCGCGCCGAGCTGGAAGCTCGGTTTCGGCACCTGCCACCTGAGCGCGCCCCGATGACCTATCCGATCGATCCCAACAAGATGTGGCAGGGCCTGGGCGCACCGCTGCATCCCGGCGCAGAACGGTACTATCGGGAGCACGGCTATATGAAGTGACGACCGTCATCGAGACGGCGATTTGTGTAATCGGGCCGAGAGAGCTCGACACATCCAACGACTGGGGAGGCGACCCATGATGTTCCGCATTGGCCCTTTCGCGATTCTAGCAGCTGCATCGATCGCTCAGGTGCCGACCGCCTGGGCGAATGAGATCAAGATCGGCCTCATTCATCCGTTCAGCGGTCCTTTGGCGACCCCCGGCAAGGAGGCCACCAACGGGTTCGTTCTCTATTTCGAGCAGCAAAAAAACACCGTGGCGGATCGCCCAATTAGGATCATTCAGGAGGACACTGCCGGAATTCCAGCCAGAGGCATCGAACGAACCCGTCGCTTGGTCGAGCGTGATCAGGTGCATTTGCTGACTGGCGTCACCAGCAGCGCCGTCGGATACGCCATCCGCGATTACATTCACGAAAAAAAGGTTCCTCTGGTCATCATGGGGGCGGCAGGCGCCAACGGCCTTACAGCCGGCCGCGCCAGCCCGTACATCTTCCGCACCAGCTTCACCAATCGGCAGTTCAACGCGCCATTCGGGAAATTTGCGTGCGAGAAGCTGGGTTACAAGCGTGTCGCAGTAATGAGTTCCGATTTCATAACCGGCCACGAGCAGTCGAGCGCGTTCGAGGACGGAATGAAGAGTGCCGGCTGCGAAGTGACCGTCAAGATACTTGCGCCGCTCGGCACCGTCGACTTCACGCCTTTCCTGTCGCGCATCCCGGCGGGAGACGTGCAGGCGGTCTGGGCAATGTTTTTCGGCGTCGATGCGATCGCATTCGTCAAGCAGTACGATCAGCTTGGCCTCAAAGCGCGGCTCCCGCTGATCGGCTCCGCCGGTCTCATCGACGAAAGGATACTCGCGTCGATGGGCAAGTCGGCCTACGGAATCGTCGCGCCCGTCACCTATTTTGCTGATCTCGAGAACGAGGGCAATGGACCGTTCGTGCAGGCCTACAAAGCAAGATACGGCGCACTGCCCGGCTCAACGTCGTCGGGCGGCTACGTCGCTGCAATGGCAATCGCGAAAGCCTTGGAGATGGTCGGCGGCAAAATCGAGGATACGGAGGCCTTTTTGTCGGCGCTGCGCAAGGTCAATCTGCCGGCCACGCCGCAAGGCTGGATCCATTTTGATCAAAAGCAAAATGTTGTGTTCGATCTCTGGGCCATCAAGATCGCGGAGAGAGACTCGGTTCCAACCTTGCAACTGATCGAGGGAATCGCCAAGCGCGTGACACAAGATTGGCCGAAGTGAGGCTCGCCGCAGTTCGCGCGGGATGGCGCGAAGTAGGGTGAAGGCGGATGTGGACGATCACGATCGTCAACGGGATCGCCTACGGCAGCCTCCTGTTCTTGCTGTCGGTGGGCTTTTCGATGATCTTCGGCGTCTTGAAGGTCATCAACCTGGCGCATGGTTCACTGTACCTCGTCGGCGGCTACGTCACTCTATCGGCCTATGTTGCGGGCGCAGGCTTTCTCCCCGCCTTGGCGGCTGGCGCCGCGGCAGGCGCGCTGCTCGGATGGCTGGCTGAACGCTATCTCCTCTATCCGCTGCAAGGGCAATATCTTCCGCAGGTTCTCGTGACGATGGGGATTGTGCTCATCCTCAGCGACGCCTTGCGCGCTCTCTGGGGTGGTACGCCCGTTCAGATCACCCTGCCAGAAATCCTCGACGGCACCGTCTCGCTCGGCGCGTTCTCCTATCCCATCTACCGTCTGGGACTGATCGGCGTCGGCATCCTGGCGGCCCTTGCACTTTGGTGGACGATCGATCGCACGCGTTTTGGTGCAGTGGTGCGCGCGGCGGTCGAGGACGAAGAGACCGCGCAAACCGTGGGAATTTCGGTTCCATGGTTGCGCATCGCCGTTTTCGCAACCGGCGGGCTTCTAGCCGGCCTGGCCGGCGGCCTCGGTATGCCGTTCATCGGCGCCCGGCCCGGCCTCGATCTCGAGATTTTTCTGCTTGCCCTTGTGATTGTCGTTGTCGGCGGAATTGGCAGCCTCGCGGGCGCCTACCTCGCCGCCATGCTGATTGGCGTGACGGATAGTCTCGGCAAGATCCTGTTCCCGGAAGTCTCGCTTTTCATCCTGTTCCTGCCGATGGTGCTTGTTCTGGTGCTGCGCCCAATCGGCCTGTTTGGAAAGCCGCTGCCGATGGTCGAGGCGGCAAGTCCGCCCGGCCGCGCGGCCCGATTCTTCCGCCGCCTCGGATCGGCGATGGTTCCCGCGGCGATGCAAGTAGCAAGGCTACCGCGCGCAGCAATTCTCACCGTTCTTATTGCGCTGGCAGTGGCATGGCCCTGGCTGGCTTCCGAGTACGTGACGAAGCTGGTGGTGCTGGCGCTCATTTGGAGCCTCTTTGCCACCGGCCTCAACGTTATTCTCGGTTTCGCCGGCATGCCGTCACTCGGCCATGCCGCCTTCTTTGGGACCGGAGCCTATGCGGTCGCGATCCTTGCGCGCGATGCGGGGCTGCAGGGCTTCGTGCTGCTTTTTGCGGCGGTAGCGGTGTCGGCCGCGGTGACCGCGATCTTGGGCTTCGTCGCGCTGCGCACGCGCCTCGTTTACTTCCTGCTCGCGACGATCGCTTTGGGGCAAGTCCTTTGGGGAATCGTTTTTAAATGGCGGTCGTTCACCGGTGGAGACGATGGACTTTCGCATAGCGCGAGCCTCACGCTGGGAACCGGCTTCGGCCGCGCGGTGGATCTCTACTATGCGATAACGCTTGTTCTCATCGTGGTGCTAGCCGGCATGATCCTGATCTACCACTCTCGCTTTCG
>JACXTT010014271.1_pt1 | contig 10409 bp, 6 predicted proteins | sample 9270951 | NCBI WGS metagenome assembly JACXTT01 (sample SAMN15532306, study PRJNA645909) | rock metagenome | isolation source: weathered quartz diorite | place: Puerto Rico | collected 2017-06-21
CCCCGTTGCGGAGCGCCCGGTCGTCCAGGACCGCGAGGTGGCCGATCACCGTGCCGCCGGCGTCGAGGAGCGGCACGCCGCAGTAGCTGTGCACGCCCCAGTCGACGAGCGCCACGTCGGCCGGAAAGAGCTCCTGCAGGTGCTCCGGATGATGGGCCATCTCTCCGCCCAGCACCGCCTCGCACGGGGTGCCGGCGAGGGGCACGTCGAGGCTGGGGAGGAAGGCGCCGCGTCCCCAGAGGGCCAGCGTCCGGAAGCGCCGGCGGTCCGCGGACATTTCGGACACGAAGGCGTATTGCACCCGGAGCGCGGCGGCGAGCTGCCGCACCAGCGAGGCGAAGAACTGCTCGCCGGTCTCGGCTTCCACCCCTGCGACGATCGCCCGCAGCGCGGCGTCGTCGGGGAGCCCCTCCCGGTCCTCCGCGTGCTCGCTCACGGCTCGGCGGCGGACCGTACCACCCCGGCGACCGGAGAGTCGAGGGCGGCTCGCGAAACATGCCGTCGTCGCCGGCATCCAATCGGACATGGGGTCGCAATTGGGGGAGCAGCGCGTGCTGATCCTCGGAGGCGGCTTCGGCGGCGTCTACACGGCGCTCGAGCTGGAGAAGGCGCTCGCCGGGGGGGACGACGTGCAGGTGACGCTGGTCACGCGCGACAACTTCTTCCTCTTCACCCCGATGCTCCACGAGGTCGCGGCGAGCGACCTCGAGATGAGCACCATCGTCAACCCGCTGCGCAAGCTCCTGCGACGGGTGAACGTGTTCGTGGGGGGAGTCGAGGGAATCGATCTCGAGACGCGGCGCGTCCGGGTCTCCCACGGTCTCGACGGGCACGGCCACGACCTTCCGTACGACCACGTCGTCCTGGCCCTCGGCGCGACCACGAACTTCTTCGGCCTCCCCGGCGTCGAGGAGGGCGCCTTGACGGTCAAGTCGCTGGCCGATGCCGTCGCCCTTCGCAACCGGCTCATCACCCATCTCGAGGAGGCCAGTTCCGAGTGCGCCGCCGGCGCGCGGCAGCCCCTCCTCACCTTCGTCGTCGCGGGCGGCGGGTTCGCCGGCGTGGAGACCGTGGGCGGCATCAACGATTTCGCGCGCGAGGCGCTCCGCTTCTACCCGACGCTCGACGCCGACCACCTGAGGATGGTCCTGGTCACACCCGACCCGGTCATCCTGCCCGAGCTCGGCCCGGAGCTGGGTGCCTACGCGCAGCGGAAGCTCGCCGCCCGGGGCGTCGAGATCATCACCGGGGTGAAGGTCCGCGCCGCACGCGGCGGGGTGGTCGAGCTGAGCGACGGGCAGACCATCCCGGCGAGCACGCTCGTCTGGACCGCGGGCACCGCGCCGAGTCCCATCGTGGCCGGTCTACCCGTTCCCCGGCGGGGCGGCCGGGTGCTCGTCGACGAGTACCTCGAGGTGCCGGGGTGGCCGGGCGTGTGGGCGCTCGGCGACTGTGCGCTCGTGCCGGATCCCGCGCGCGGCGGGTTTCATCCGCCCACGGCCCAGCATGCGCTCCGCGAGGGGCGCGCGGCGGCGCGCAACATCGTTGCCGCGATCCGCGGCGGGACGAAGCGGCCATTCCGCTTCGCGACCCTCGGCCAGCTGGCCGCGATCGGCCGCCGGAGCGGCGTCGCCAGGATCCTCGGGATCAGGTTCTCCGGGTTCGTCGCCTGGTGGCTCTGGCGGACGATCTACCTGAGCAAGCTTCCCCGGTTCGAGAAGAAGATCCGGGTCGCGCTCGACTGGACGCTCGATCTCTGCTTCGCGAAGGACTTCGCGTGCACCGGCGCCGTGCCGCCGGCCGCCGCACGGGTGGCGGTCGAGACCCTGCGTCGGGTGGGCGTCTCGTGACCTGCCGCGAGGTCATCGCGTTCCTCGGCGAGTACGTCGCCGACGAGCTCACCCCGCGCGAGCGCGCGACGTTCGAGGCGCACCTCGCCGTCTGCCCGGAGTGCGTGGCCTATCTCCGCGGTTACCGCGACACGATCCGACTCGTGAAGGACGCCGGAGCCGCCGCGGACGATTCGATGCTCGAGGATGTCCCGGAGCGGCTCGTCGAGGCGATCCGGGCGGCAAGGAGGACGTCGTGAATCGCATCGTCACGTTCGTCGGGACGCTCGCGGGTCTGGCCGAGCGGGTCGGCAACGCGCTCCGGTGGGTTGCGCCCACGCTTGCTCGGCTCACGGTGGGGCTGGTCTTCTTCCAGTCGGGATGGGGCAAGCTCCACGATCTCGCGAAGGTGACGAACTACTTCACCGACCTCGGGTTGCCCGCCCCGGCGTTCCAGGCCCGGCTCGTCTCGACGTCGGAGCTCGTGTGCGGGGGATTGCTCCTCGTCGGGCTCGCGACCCGTTTCGCGACCGTTCCGCTGATCATCACGATGTGCGTGGCGATCCGGACGGCGCTCTGGGATCAGGTCGACGGCCTCGGAAATCTCGTCGGCCTGACCGAGTTCGCGTACATCGCGCTGCTCGTCTTCCTCGGCACGCACGGAGCGGGGCCGCTCTCGCTCGATGCCCTGATCGCGCGGGCCGCGCGACGGCCGGCTGGCGACCGCGGCCTGCCGGTGACGCACGCCACCTCCCGTGTCCTCGGCTGACCCGCGAAGGCCCGGGGAACGGCGTGGATATGGTCGACCGGCTCGACATGTGACATCTCGACTCGATGACCGACCGCCGCTCTCCTGACGACGCGGAGACCGTACGTCTGGAGGAGGACGCGGCCCGCCAGCGCAACTGGAAACGGTGGGGCCCGTATCTCGCCGAGCGCCAGTGGGGAACGGTGCGCGAGGACTACTCCGCCGCCGGCACCTGCTGGGAGTACCTCCCGCACGACCACGCGCGCAGCCGCGCCTACCGCTGGGGGGAGGACGGGCTCCTCGGCCTCACCGACCGCGAAGGCCGACTCTGCTTCGCCCTCGCGCTCTGGAACGGGAAGGATCCGATCCTGAAGGAGCGGCTCTTCGGTCTGACGGGCCCGGAGAGCAACCACGGCGAGGACGTGAAGGAATGCTATTTCTACCTCGACGCGACGCCGACGCACGCCTACCTGAAGGCGCTCTACAAGTACCCGCAGCGCGAGTTCCCCTACGCGCGCCTCGTCGAGGAGAACCGCCGCCGCGGAAAGCGTGACCCGGAGTTCGAGCTCGCGGACACGGGCATCTTCGACGACGGGCGGTATTTCGACGTCACCGCGGAGTACGCCAAGGCGGCACCAGACGACCTCCTCGTCCGGATCACGATCGCGAACCGCGCCCCCGAGGCAGCGTCGCTCCACGTCCTCCCGACGCTCTGGTTCCGCAACACCTGGTCCTGGGGCCGCACCGGCGAGGGCTACTGGCCGAAGCCACGACTGGCGCGAGGACCGGACGGGGCGATCGTCGCGGAGCACGCCTCGCTCGGCCGATATCGCCTCGTCGCGGAGGGGACGCCGACGTGGCTCTTCACCGAGAACGAGACCAACGTCGCGCGTCTCTTCGGCGCGCCGAACGGCTCGCCCCACGTGAAGGACGCGTTTCACGACTACGTCGTCCATGGCCGGAGCGAGGCGGTGAACCCCGAGGCGGTCGGGACGAAGGCCGCGGCGCACTACGTCGTGGAGGTCCCGGCCGGTGGTGAGGCGACGTTCCGTCTGCGCCTCGCGGCGGACGGGGAACCGGGCGGACCGGCCGCCGGCAGCCCGGCCGACCGGGTCTTCGCCGAGCGCATCCGCGAGGCCGACGCGTTCTACGCGCGCCACATCCCGGCCGCGCTCGGAGAGGGCGAGCAGTCGGTCGTCCGGCAGGCCTACGCGAGCCTGCTCTGGTCGAAGAAGTTCTACCACTACGTGGTGAGGGACTGGCTCGAGGGCGATCCGGCGCAGCCGCCGCCGCCGGCCAGCCGGCTGACGGGTCGCAATGCGGAGTGGAAGCATCTCTACAACCGCGACGTCATCTCGATGCCCGAGGGCTGGGAATATCCCTGGTATGCGGCGTGGGACCTCGCCTTCCACATGCTTCCGCTCGCGGGCGTCGACCCGCAGTTCGTGAAGGACCAGCTCGTCCTCTTCACCCGCGAGTGGTACATGCACCCGAGCGGACAGGTTCCCGCCTACGAGTTCGCCTTCGGCGACGTGAACCCTCCGGTCCACGCGTGGGCGGCGTGGCGCGTCTACAAGCTGACGGGCCCGCGGGGCGGCCGCGACCGCGTGTTTCTCTCGCGCGTCTTCCAGAAGATGCTCCTCAACTTCACCTGGTGGGTGAACCGCAAGGACACGCAGGGCAACAATCTCTTCGGCGGCGGCTTCCTCGGCCTCGACAACATCGGCGTCTTCGACCGCGGGCAGGCGCTCCCCGGGGGCGGCGAGCTCGAGCAGGCGGACGGCACCGCCTGGATGGGCTTCTACTGCATCACGCTGCTCGAGATGGCGCTCGAGCTGGCGCGCGAGGATCCCGCGGGCGAGGACATGGCATCCAAGTTCTTCGAGCACTTCATCGCCATCGCCGACGCCATGAACGAGTTCGGCGGCACGGGGCTCTGGCATCCCGACGACGGCTTCTACTACGACCAGCTGTACACGAACGGCCGCGTCATTCCGTTGCGGGTGCGGTCGATGGTCGGGCTGCTGCCGCTCCTGGCGTGCACGGTCATCGACGAGGAGATCCTCGAACGCTTTCCCGGTTTCGCCAAGCGGATGCGCTGGTTCCTCGAGAACCGTCCCGATCTCGCGCGTCACATCGCGCTGGCCGAGACCGACCGCGGCCGCCGGCTGCTGGCGATCCCGTCGCGGGAACGGCTCGAGCGCACGCTGCGCTACATGCTCGACGAGAACGAGTTCCTCTCCCCGCACGGCATCCGGTCGCTCTCGCGCGTGCATCGGGACCACCCCTTCGTGCTCGCGCTCGACGGCCACGAGCACGAGATCCATTACACCTCGGCCGAGTCGGACACCGGGCTCTTCGGCGGCAACTCGAACTGGCGCGGCCCGGTCTGGTTCCCGGTGAACTACCTGATCGCCGAGGCGCTCGAGCGCTATGACTACTTCTACGGCGACGACCTGCGCGTCGAGTGCCCGACCGGCTCGGGGCGGACGATGAACCTCCGGCAGGTGGCGCAGGAGCTCTACCGGCGGCTCGCGGCCCTGTTCGTTCCGGATGCCGACGGTCAGCGGCCCTGCCACGGGCGCGACGCGCGCTTCCGGGACGACCCCCACTGGCGCGATCTGGTGACCTTCGCCGAGTACTTCTGCGGCGACACCGGCCGGGGGGTCGGTGCGCGGTACCAGGGGTGGACGAACCTCGCCATCCGGTGCTTCGAGGACGTGGCGAAGACCCGAACGGGGAAGAGCGGACGGGAGGGCCCCGGGGGCGTGGCCCGGGGCCCGCGGTGATCTACTTCTTCTCCGGCTCGACGACCTTGCCGCCCTTCGCCCTGCAGTCGGCCGCGCTCGTCTTGGTGTGTGGCCCTCGCCCTTGCAAGCGTTCTTCCCGGCACAGGCGTAGCCCGCCCCGGCGCAGCTGCCCTGACCCTTGCAGGCGTTGATCCCGTCACAGATCACCTGATCGCCGCCCGATTTCTCGTCGGCCGTGGCGGTGACGGCGCCCGACAGCAGCAGCGTCGCGGCCGCGGTCGCAATGAGGAGACCCTTCCCGTTCATCGGCCCTCCTTTGGTCGGTTGGCGCTTCGATACCGGGAAGGCGGTCGCCGTTTCATGGGCCCGGACCGCCCGGACCGGGGGCTCGACCCGCGCGCCCGGGAGTCGGGCGCACGGCCCTTTGGGCCGTGCCGCGGCGCCGCCTGCCTCGTAGGGCTTGCTTCCGAGCGAACGCCGGCATCACGACCTTCGCTAGATGACTAGCGAGCAGGCCAGATTCCTCCTTGACGCGCTCGAGGGCGACGCGGTAAGCACGCATCTTCCAAGGAGACGCACATGACTCACGACTCGGCGATCGGGAACATCAGGCGTCACTGGCCCCCGCCGCCCGCGACGGTGGCGAGGGTGCCCGCCGTCCTGTGGTTGACGCTGGCTGGCCTTCTCGCGGGAGAGGAGGCCTTCGCGCAGCCGCGCCTGGCGCTCACCGTCGGACCGGGGACTGCGAACTGCGGTTCGAGCGGCCTCACCTCGCCGCCGGCGCCGCCGTTTTCGGGTGAGCTCGACTCCGACACTGGAGGCGCGACCAAGATCACGGATCTCGGCCTCGGGTGCCTTCACTTCGGGGGAGGGAAGGGAACGGTGATCCGGCCGATCGGCATGCCAGACGGTGCCGTGTCGTATTTCGACGTTCAGGGAGCGACGCTCGCCGCCAGCAGCGGGACGAGCAGCTTCGACTGCACGAAGGGGGCGGGCGCCGGCAGACATTGCATCAACGGCAGCGCGGGTACCGGCGGCGGCGTGTGCACCGCGGACACCCAGTGCGGCGGCGTGATCGGTTCCTGCGCGCTCGACGCGAACTGCTACTTCGGGCCGCCCGTTCCGGTGCCGAGCCTCCCACCGCTCTCCGCGCTCAGCAGCTGCCTCATCGACGTGGTGCAGACGGACGCCGCAGGCACGATCGGCGCCACGACCGGCAGCCTCAGCGTGACGCTTCCGCTGTCCTCGCGCCTCTACATCACGGGGAACTCGGCGTCGCCGTGTCCGCGATGCCTGTCCGGGACGTGCGATCCGACCTGGAAGACGGGCAATAACACCACCAGCCCGGACGCCGGCGCGCCCTGCACCGCGGTCGGCAGCCTCCGGACCAGCCAGCAGTGTCGGCCGACGCTCGCGAACCTCCAAGTTCCGCTGCCGCTCGACCTGACGCCGCTCACCACCGGGACCGTGTCGACGACCGGCGCGGGTGGAAACTTCTGTCCGGGCCAGAAGAACGCGGGCGCGTTCGGTCAGGTCACCACGCAGCGGATCCTCGAGAACGGGGCGCCGGCCGGCAACCTGACCGACGGTGCGACTCATGCGACCGTCCTCGGATCGTCCTTCTGCATTCCCTCGACCGGAAACGCCGCGGTCGACGGCGTGGTCGACCTCCCGGGCCCCGGTGCCATCAGCCTGAACGCCACGGCCCAGCTCGCGGGCCCTCCCAAGGTCGTCTGCGTGAACAACACGCCGACCGTCAGCGGACCGTTGACGGTGCGCGACGTCTGCACCGCGACCGAGGACACCCTCGGTTCCTTCGACGCCCTCAAGATGCTGCTCGCCGCCATCTCCGTCCAGGACGGCGGGACGACTCTCCGCGTGAGCGGCATCAACGTGCAGCTCGTCAACGGCGCGGGCGCGACCGATACCACGAACGGCAGGGGAAACCTGATCGTCGGTTACGATGCGAACACCGGCGGGCACCCGCGGGGCGGCTCGCACGACGTGGTCGTCGGCGACGAGCACACGTACGTCAGCTACGGAGGACTCGTGGGCGGCTTCGGGAACACGATCGCGGGTCCCGGCGCGGCGATCATCGGCGGCCGGGACAACAGCGCCTCCGGCACCTACGCATCCATCAGCGGAGGCCTGAAGAACCGCGCAGACGGCATGGGCGCCTCCGTGAGCGGCGGAGAGGGCAACCGGAGCTTCGCGCTGGCCGGGTCGATCAGCGGCGGTGCGGGCAACCTCATCGGAGAGGCCGACAAGGCCGCCTCGATCAGCGGCGGATTGGACAACCGGATCGACGCCAAGGGTGCGGCGTTCGCCGCCTCGATCAGCGGCGGGTCTCTCAACAAGGCGAGCGCGAGGGCCGCCTCGGTCAGCGGAGGAACCCAGAACGAGGCGACGGCCCTTGCGGCCTCGGTGAGCGGGGGAGCGAACAACGTCGCCGGCGCCTCCGGCAGTCGGACGATCGGGGCCCCGGAAGCGCCGGCCGGCGCGCCGTCGGTGAGCGGCGGATTCCGGAACGTGGCGTCGGGGGCAGCAGCTTCCGTGACCGGAGGACACACCAACACGGCCGGTGGCCTCGCCGCCTCGGTGGCCGGGGGCCACACGAACACCGCCAGCAGCTTCGGCGCGTCGGTCACCGGGGGGTCGCAGAACCGCGCGACGTGGACCGACGCCTCCGTGAGCGGGGGATCCGGCAACGAGGCCCGCGGGAACGCCGCCTCCATCAGCGGAGGGCGGAACAACCTGGACTCGGGGCCCTATTCCTCCATCAGCGGCGGCTGGGCCAACCAGGCGACGGGTCAGTCCGCCGCGGTCAGCGGCGGACTGTCCAACGTCGCCGAGAACGACATCGCGTCGGTCAGCGGAGGTGTGGAGAACCACGCGAGCGGCTATGCGTCGTGGGTGGGCGGCGGCGGGGTCAACCAGGCGACGGACTACATCACCGCGGTGTGCGGTGGAGAGTGGAACGTCGCCGACAAGTCCGCCGCCGCGGTGAGCGGCGGGAGCGCGAACCTCGCGGACGGCATCGACGCCTCGGTCTCCGGCGGCGATCACAACACGGCGGCTGCCTGGGCCGCCTCCGTCAGCGGCAAATGCAACCGAAAGGCCGCGAGCTCGTGCGGCCTGGAGCCCGGGCTCCAGGGTCCGCTCGGCCTCTTCTGTCCGTGCGACTACGGACCCTGAGCGCGCCGGATCTGCATGGGGGCGCCTGACGTCGGGGGCGGCGAGCCGGCTACGGAAGCTTGAGCGCGTGCACGCCGCCGCCGGTTCCGCTGTTCGAGTTCCCGGACCCGACGAACAACATCTTGTCGACCATGACGGCACTCGAGTCGACCGCGCCGGGCATGGCGAACGCCGTGAGGGGCCTCCCCGTCTGAGCGACGAAGGCCTCGAGCGCCGTCGGCGCCGGCGAACCGGCGAACACCACGCCGTTGGCCACCGACGTCGCCCCGAGAAAGAACGCTCCGTTCTGTTCCCACGCGACCATGCGCCCCACCGGGTCGAAGGCGTGCATCGTCGGCTGTTGCAGCGCGGTGTCGCGGGGGTTCGACGGATCGCACGGCGGTCCCCCGAAGTCACCGAAGGCAGTGCCGCCGTAAGCGCGCTGGCCATCGAACGCCGTCGAACCGATGAAGCCGCCGGCCGACCCACCGAAGACGACGTTCACCTGCCACACGAGCTGACCGCCGGAATTGTGGGTCAGCCGGTCGAGGACGTAGTAGGTCCCGTCTTTACCGCCAGCCCCGACCCAATGGTTGCCGGCGAGATCGATGATGTTGGGTGTGGCTCCGAAGTCGAAATCGCAGGTATCGCTCTGGCGGGGACGATAAGCCCACCGTATCTTGCCGGTGCCCGTCCGCAGCCCGAGGATGGCCTCGTGGTATGGCGCCGGCGCTCCGCTATCGCAATCCGCAGTGCCGAAGACGACGAGCCGCTTCTTCGTGTCCACCGCCCCCGAGCCCCAGACGTTCCCGCAGCCCCGGTTCTGGGCGAGGACCTTGCCGCCCGGACCGCGGACCACCCGGCCGTTCGAGTCGACGACGGGATCGACTTCGAAGCGCCAGCGCTGCTTGCCGGTGCGCGCGTTGAGCGCGACGATCCCGCCGCGGTAGCCCGTCGCCCGGCCGTCGGTCGAGGTCCCGAAGAGGACGCGGTGATTGAAGACCGCCGGCGAGGAGAAGATCTGGTTCGGGTCGTTCGGATCCGACTCGCAATTCGGCGCGTCCGGGTTCCCGCAGATCACCGTCTTCCAGACGAGTGAGCCGTCGGCGGCGTTGAGGCAGTACATCGTCTTGCCGCCGCCGAAGTAGACCTTGCCGTCCACCACGGCGGCCGAGGAGGTGATGAGCCCCCCGTCGGTCGAGAAGCGATCGGAGACCGGGCTCGGCCCACCGGGACACTGGGCCGGGATCGGTTCGATGACGCCGTCGCAATCGACCTGGAACCTCCACTTCTGGGCGCCCGTGGCGGCGTCGAGCGCGTAGAAGAAGCCGTCCCATGCCCCGACGTAGACGACGCCGTTCACCACCGCGGGGGACGCCGTCACGGCGTCGGCGGTCGGGAAGTCCCACGCTGGCTGGAGGAAGGCGGCGTTGCTCGAGTCGATCGACGAGCTGGCGTTCGTGAAGCTGCGGCCGAGGTCGCGGCCATACATCGGCCAGTCATCGGCTCGGGTGATGGAAGATGCCGCCAGCAGGGCGATGGTCGACACGATCGGACCGAGCAGCCGGAACCTCGCCGTCGCAGGCTTTCTCGTTGGCGAGATGCTCGCGACGAGAGGTTGGCAGTTGGGAGCTGCCCGCATTGCCACCGAGGGTGTACCGCCGGGCGAGGCTCTTCGGCAAGGGATTTTTCGGTGCATAGCACGAGTGCCTTCCGGGGGGCCTCGAGTAGGCAGCGATGTGGACAGGGCGGCGCGTAGGCGACTACGATCCCGGCGGGGAGGGTACGGTCATGGGTCTTCCGAACGGCGTCCACCATCTCGCGATCGCGACCCGGGACATCAAGAGGCAGATCGAGTTCTTCACCCAGGTGGTGGGCATGGAGCTCGTCGCCCTCTACTGGATGCAC
>JACXTT010014272.1_pt1 | contig 10409 bp, 3 predicted proteins | sample 9270951 | NCBI WGS metagenome assembly JACXTT01 (sample SAMN15532306, study PRJNA645909) | rock metagenome | isolation source: weathered quartz diorite | place: Puerto Rico | collected 2017-06-21
GGTCGAGAATTTCGTTGATCAATTGGAGCAGGTCGTCACCCGCGGCGTGGATCGTTTTGGCGTACTCCACCTGTTTCGGATTGAGATTGCCTTCCTGATTGTCGGTCAAGAGCCGCGAGAGAATGAGCAGGCTGTTGAGGGGTGTCCGCAACTCGTGAGACATATTGGCCAGAAACTCGGATTTGTACTTCGATGTCAGTGCAAGCTGTGCGGCCTTCTCTTCCAACGAAGCGCGAGCCTTCTCGATTTCGGCATTTTTCCGCTCGACCTCCTTGTTTTGATCGAACAGGAGATGCGCTTTTTCTTCCAATGATTCGTTCGTTTGCTGCAGCTCCTCCTGTTGTGCTTTCAAACGCTCTTCGGATTCTTGCAAAGTCCGCGCCTGCTGCTGGAGTTGCGCATTTGTTTCTGTCAATTGCGCTTGGCGTGACTGTAACTCCGTAGCGAGAGATTGTGACTGTTTGAGCAGTTCTTCCGTGCGCATCGTTGCAGTGATTGTGTTCAGCATGATCCCGATGATTTCCATGAGCTGATCGAAAAACGTGATGTGTATTTCGCTGAACCGCTGGAATGATGCCAGCTCGAGCACCGCTTTCACTTGGCCTTCGAACAGGACCGGTAACACAATGACGTTTACCGCGCGCGCCTCGCCCAGAGCCGAGCCGATCTCAATGTAGTCTGCCGGCACTTCCGTGAGCAAAATGCGCTGTTTCTCGAATGCCGCTTCGCCGACCAGCCCTTCGCCGGCACGAATGCGTGTCACCATGCGCTTCCGCGTATTGAACGCGTAGCTCGCAACAAGCCGAAGATCCGGTTCACCATTGGCTGCGTCATTGATATAGAACACGCCGTGCTGGATCGACGCCAAGGGGGCAAGCTCGGCAAGGATCAACTTCGAAACGGCAAGCAGGTCTCTTTGTCCCTGGAGCAGTCGGGTGAAACGCGCGAGGTTGGTCTTCAGCCAATCTTGTTCTGTATTGCGCTTCGTTGTCTCACGAAGATTCCGAATCATCTCATTGATGTTGTCTTTGAGAGCCGCAACTTCACCGGCGGCATCAACGGTAATCGAGCGGGAGAGATCGCCCTTCGTCACGGCTGTAGCAACGTTAGCGATCGCGCGGACCTGGGAGGTTAGAGCCGTCGCCATTCTGTTGACGTTATCGGTCAAATCACGCCATGTGCCGGCGGCGTTCGGCACATTTGCCTGGCCTCCCAGTTTTCCTTCAAAGCCCACTTCCCGAGCGACCGTCGTCACCTGTTCAGCGAACGTCGCCAGTGTATCGATCATTTCGTTGATTGTTTGAGCTAGCTGCTCGATCTCGCCTTTTGCCTCAAGTACGAGCTTGCGATTAAGGTTCCCACTTGCAACCGAGGTTACGACTTTGGAAATGCTGCGCACCTGATTGGTGAGATTGGATGCCATGAAATTTACGCTGTCGGTCAAATCTTTCCAGGTTCCGCCAACGCCTTTCACTTCGGCCTGACCGCCCAGCCGCCCTTCGGTTCCCACTTCGCGCGCCACTCGCGTCACTTCTGATGCGAACGAATTGAGCTGATCCACCATTATGTTCACGGTGTTTTTCAGCTCGAGAATCTCACCGCGAGCTTCGACAGTGATCTTCTTGGAAAGGTCACCATTCGCCACAGCCGTTGTTACCGCAGCGATGTTACGCACCTGGTTCGTTAGATTCGACGCCATGAAATTCACGCTGTCCGTCAAATCTTTCCAGGTTCCGCCAACCCCGCGCACGTCAGCCTGTCCGCCGAGGCGTCCTTCAGTTCCCACTTCCCGGGCAACGCGCGTCACTTCCGATGCGAACGAATTGAGCTGGTCGACCATCGTGTTGATCGTGTTTTTCAGCTCGAGAATCTCACCGCGAGCATCGACCGTAATTGTTTTCGAGAGATCCCCGTTTGCTACGGCGGTGGTTACCGCCGCGATGTTTCGGACCTGGTTCGTCAGGTTGGATGCCATGAAGTTCACACTCTCCGTAAGGTCCCTCCAGGTTCCCGCAACGCCCTCCACCTCGGCCTGGCCACCCAACCGTCCTTCGGTTCCCACTTCGCGCGCCACTCGCGTCACTTCCGATGCGAACGAATTGAGCTGATCCACCATCGTGTTGATCGTGTTTTTCAGCTCGAGAATCTCACCTTTCACATCGACAGTGATCTTCTTCGACAAATCCCCATTCGCGATGGCTGTTGAAACTTCGGCGATGTTTCGGACTTGAGAGGTCAAATTGCCGGCCATGAAATTCACGCTATCGGTGAGATCTTTCCACGTACCGGCAACACCCTTCACATCCGCTTGACCGCCCAACCGTCCTTCGGTTCCCACTTCCCGCGCCACTCGCGTCACTTCGGATGCGAATGAAGAAAGCTGATCCACCATCGTATTGATCGTGTTCTTCAATTCGAGAATTTCGCCCTTAACATCGACGGTGATTTTCTTTGAAAGGTCGCCGCGAGCAACAGCGGTTGTGACCTCCGCAATGTTACGTACCTGAGTGGTGAGGTTGTTGGCCATGAAGTTGACGTTGTCGGTAAGGTCCTTCCACGTGCCGGCCACACCACGCACATCGGCCTGACCGCCCAACTTACCTTCGGTTCCGACTTCGCGCGCTACGCGCGTCACTTCGGATGCGAAGGAATTCAATTGATCCACCATGGTATTAACGGTGTTTTTCAGCTCGAGAATTTCACCGCGCGCATCCACGGTAATTTTTTTCGATAGATCGCCCTTTGCCACAGCCGTTGTCACAGCCGCGATATTCCGAACCTGGTTTGTGAGGTTGGATGCCATGAAATTCACGCTGTCTGTTAAATCTTTCCAAGTGCCGCCAACGCCTTTCACTTCGGCCTGGCCGCCAAGTTTTCCCTCGGTTCCTACTTCGCGTGCCACTCGGGTGACTTCGGAAGCGAATGAATTGAGCTGGTCCACCATGATGTTGATCGTATTCTTCAGTTCGAGAATTTCCCCGCGGACATCAACGGTGATTTTCCTGGAAAGGTCGCCTCGCGCCACAGCGGTCGTCACTTCGGCAATGTTACGCACCTGACGGGTCAGGTTATTTGCCATGAAATTCACGCTGTCCGTCAGGTCTTTCCACGTACCGCCGGCACCTTTCACGACGGCCTGGCCCCCGAGTTTTCCCTCAGTTCCCACTTCGCGCGCCACGCGCGTCACTTCCGATGCGAACGAATTGAGCTGGTCCACCATCGTGTTGATGGTGTTTTTCAATTCCAGGATTTCACCGCGGACATCAACGGTAATTTTTTTGGAGAGATCGCCTTTAGCAACCGCGGTCGTCACCTCGGCGATGTTGCGCACCTGGTTGGTAAGGTTCGCCGCCATTGAATTCACGTTATAGGTGAGGTCCTTCCACGCGCCGCTGACACCCTTTACTTTCGCCTGTCCGCCGAGCTTTCCCTCGGTTCCGACCTCTCGCGCGACGCGAATGACCTCCGAAGTGAACGTGCTGAGCTGATCGACCATCGTATTGACTGTCTTTGCCGTCCGCAGAAATTCACCGGTGAGGTCCCGCCCCTCCACCTCCTGCTCCATTCGCTGAGAGAGATCGCCCTTTGCGACCGCGCCGATCACACGCGAAACGTCGGTTATCGGCTGGATCAGATCGCCGACCAAACTGTTGACCGAGTCCACGCTGTCGGCCCAACCGCCGGTTGCGCCGGAGACCGATGCCCGGTGACGGATTTTTCCTTCCTTTCCGACGACCTTACTAATCCGTTCCAGTTCTTTAGTGAGCCGGGCATTGAGTTCGATGATTTCGTTGATGGTGTCGTATACCTTGCCTGCGATGCCCGTGCTATCCACGGGCAGCCGAACACTGAAATCACCTTTTCTAAAGTCGGTCAGAACCCGCAGAAGGAGCCGGTCATCCAACTTCTCCACCAGGGAGAGAGGCTGGGCTTTTGCAAATTTTTCTCGCATTCTTTCATCATAGGCAGAAGGCGAAAAGGGGGACAAGGGGCTGGCGGGGAGATGGTAGGTGGTACTTGGATTCTCTCCCCTCCTAACTTGGGTCTGTTGCCCAGCTTAGGAGGGGAGCGTTTACGTCACCTCCACAGCGGCTCGACTTTCAGTACCAATTTTTCCGTGCCTCTCAGCACCGTAACATCCCCCCGGACAGCAGGTTGGTGGTTGGTTAGGGCGCGATGCAGGGCATCCACATCCGGGATGGGTTGATCATTGAAAGCAACAATCATGTCGCCCTCACGAACTCCGGCAAGCTGGGCAGGACTGTCCTGTTCGACTCCGGCAACAAATACCGCGCTCGCGACGGGCAGGTGGTGTCCGCGGATCAATACGCGATGCAGCGGCGCATTTTGACCGGCAACACCGATGTATCCCCGCTGGATTTTTCCGTCCTTAATAAGTCGGCCTGCGACGAATTTGGCGGTGTTGATCGCGATCGCGAAACAGATTCCTTGCGCCGGAAGGATGACGGCCGTGTTGACGCCGATGACCTCTCCGTGGGTTGTAACCAGCGGTCCTCCCGAATTGCCGGGATTCAGTGCGGCATCGGTCTGGATGACATTGTCGATCAAACGCCCCGATTGCGCGCGGAGGGAGCGGCCAACCGCGCTGACAACTCCCGAAGTCACCGTCGCCTGAAAACCATATGGGTTTCCAATTGCGATTACAACCTGCCCCACTCGGATAAATTGTGAATCGCCCAGCGTTACGGGCACGATGTGCGGAGCGGTGATCCGTAGAACCGCAAGGTCTGTATGGGGATCCTCGCCGACTTTGTCCGCTGTGTATTGTTCGCCGTCCGGCAGCGTCACTTCAATCTTGGTTGCGCCATGAACCACGTGGCTATTCGTCAGAATGAAACCATCCGGTGTGAAAACGAAACCGGAACCGGAGCCACCGCGGTGGCCCTGGTGATGAACTTCGATCTTGACTACAGAAGGACTTACGCGTTCCGACGCCGCAATGACTGCTTCAGAATAGGCATCAAGTAAGGTAGACATGATTGAACGTTATGCCTGAGGCGAAAATTTTCAAGGAGGGTGGAACGCCTCTCCCGCTGGGAGAGGGTGATCGCGCATCCCTACGCGCGCAACTGTTCGCTTCGAATCGGTAGCTTGTAGATGCGTTTGCCTGTTGCTGCAGAAACCGCGTTCGCGAGCGCGCCCGCGGCCACGGCTGTACTAGGTTCTCCGATTCCGCCGGGTGTTTCAGTACTCGCGACGATGTGCACGTCAACCTCGGGCGCTTCATTGTGACGTATCATTTGATAATCGTTGAAGTGATGTTGCATGACACGGCCGTTCTGAATTGTTATTTCTCCCTTGAGCGCCGCGGTTAAGCCATAGAGTGTGCCGCCTTCCATCTGCGCTTTGATCGTGTCCGGATTGATGACCCAACCCGTGTCGACTGCGACCCAGACTTTATGTACCTTCACGGCGCCGTTCTTAACGGAGACTTCCGCTACCTGCCCGACGATGCTGCCAAACGCTTCCATCACCGCGATTCCGCGCGCGTGCCCTGCCGGCAGCGGCTTTCCCCAACCGGATTTTTCAGCTACCGCGTCCAGGACAGCGCGATGCCGCGGATGTTTGCCCAAGAGGTCGCGGCGGAAGGTGTACGGATCTTTACCCGCAGTCGTCGCAAGTTCGTCGATGAACGCTTCCACAACGTATCCCTGCACCGAACACCCCACCGAGCGCCAGAACCCGTATGGAATTCCAGGATCTGTCTCGATGTATTCGACTCGGATATTCGGAATGTCGTACGGCAAAGTAGCCGAACCATCAACGGAGATCCGGTCGACGCCGTCTTCGGGCAACGGTCCGAGCCGTTTGATCAGCGACTGCTGCACGATTCGCTGCATAAAGGCGACAGGCTTGCCGGATCCATCGACAGCTCCCCACATGCGCACGTACGTGATCGGACGATAGAAGTCGTGTTGAATATCGTCCTCGCGTGTCCAGATGACCTTCACGGGTTTGCCCACAGCCTTTGAAGTCTCCACTGCATCGGTCACGAAATCCGATTCACCGCGGCGGCCGAATCCTCCGCCAAGATAGGTTGTATGGATGTTCACGGCTTTTGCAGGAAGTCCGGACGCGGCAACAGCCGCCGCATGAGCGGAGGTTTGTCCCTGAGTTGGAACCCACACATCGCAACGATCCGAGCGAACATCGGCTGAGCAGTTCATTGGCTCCATGCAGGCGTGAGCAAGGAATGGAACCTCGAATACGCGTTCAAACGACCGGGTGTTGTTCTTGAGTTCCGCCGACGCATCCCCATTGTTGCGCGCGACCTTGCCCGGTTGTTCCGCAAATGCGGCATATTTCTTAAGGATCTCGGGGCTGCTGAGGTTTGCGAGCGGTCCTTCGTTCCATTTCACTTCGAGCGCCTGCGCGCCTTTTGAGGCGGCCCAATAGTTATCGGCCACAACGGCGACACCGCTGCTGACTTTCACGACGCTCCGGACGCCCGGTATAGCTTTCGCTTTGTCCGCATTGAACGTCTCCACTTTCCCGCCGAAAACAGGACATTTGACAATTCGAGCGATCAACATGCCGGGTTGTTTCACATCGATACCGAAGACAGCGCTGCCATTGACCTTCTCAGGAATATCGAGGCGCGGCATCGGCTGACCGAGCAGGTGAAAATCTTTGGGACTCTTCAGCGAAACTGTTTTTGGAACAGGCAACGTCGAGGCCTTGTCCACCAGCGCCCCATAACGCAAGCGGCGGCCGCTGGCTTTATGGATGACTTCGCCGTTCTCGGTCGAGCACGTATTTTCCGCAACGTCCCAGGTGCCGGCTGCGGCGCCGATGAGCATGGCGTGCGCCGTTGCTCCCGCTTCGCGCAACAGCTTCCACATCCCGCGAACACTATTGCTGCCGGCCGTGAGTTGAGCCCCTCCGAAATTCGGATTGCCGTATTTCGGATCTGCGGGCACCCATTCGGTTTTGATCTTTTTCCAGTCGACATCGAGCTCTTCGGCGACAAGCATGGGCATGGATGTCATCACACCCTGACCCATTTCGAGTTGAGTGAGCATGATTGTCACGGTGTCATCGGCGCTGATTTTCAGCCAGATGTTGGGCTCGAATGCGCCCGCCGCCTCGACAGTATCGCCTTCACGCAAACCCGGAATATATCCGCCAACCAGCAAGGCTCCGCCGGCGGCGGTCACTTTCAAGAAGGTGCGTCTCGTAAGAGTTGTGGTCATATGTCCCCCTTACGCGCCGGCAGCGCGATGGATTGCGCGACGAATCCGTTGATATGTCCCGCACCGGCAAATGTTGCCGGCCATGGCAGCGTCGATATCCGCATCGGTTGGTTTCGGTTTTTTCGCAAGCAGTGCTGTAGCAGACATCAATTGTCCCGATTGGCAATAGCCGCATTGAGGTACCTGCTCGGCGACCCATGCAACCTGCAACGGATGGCTGGAATCCGGAGAGAGACCTTCGATTGTGGTGACTCTTTTGGTTCCTACCGTGGAAACAGAAACGCCGCAAGAACGGACAGCCACGCCGTCGAGATGAACGGTGCAGGCTCCGCACTGTTGGAGACCGCAGCCGAATTTCGTACCCGTCAAGCCAATGGCGTCGCGAATCACCCAGAGCAGCGGGGTATCGGGGCTGACGTCGACGTTGTATTGTTTTCCGTTTACCGTCAGGGAAATCATAGAAAGCTCCTCTCGACCAAGAAATCTACCGCAGCGGCACTCGCCTTGCCAACCGTATTCAAAAATTCACCCGCATGCTGAGAGCGATGATGCGCTCTCCACCAGACGAAACGATGCGGCCGAAATCGATCGAGTTGATGTCGGTAACCGGATTGCCGAATTCTGGCGAATTCAGCACGTTAATGGCATCGCCGCGGACAATGAATTCCTTGTCTTCTCGGAAACGAATTTTCTTTAACACGTTGGCATCGAACCGAAAATAACCGGGACCTTGCAAATAGCTGGGCGAGAGTGTTCCGATGCTACCGGGAGCGGGATTCACGGCAATCACCCTGCCGGACGAATCGGCGATAGCTTTCAGGGTACTACGACGGTTGAGACCTTGTAGCGTCGTCAGTCTTGCGATCGCCGGATCCGGCACCTGTTGCAGGCTGTCGAAATAAACAACGCCGTTGTCCGTGCGTTTCACATGTCCGGTACTCTTTGGGAGGGCCCCAACCACCGTCGGTGTGTCGTACCCGAATTGATTAAAAGAATTGATTCCGCTCGAGAGCCCGACAGGCTGCCCCGAAAAAACGTTAAAGATTCCGCCAATTTGCCACCCTTCGATCAATCGCGCCAGGCGTCCATTGCTTCCGCTGAAAAACCTTCGATTGGGCCCAAACGGTAGCTCCCAAATTCCACTATTACGGAACACATGGGTCCGATGAAAATCCAGCAAGCCCTTTTCTAAGTGACGATTTCGGCTCGTCCGATAGCTGTGTCGCAAGAGCTGCGAGTTCCCTTCCTCATCGCCGAGCGTACGGCTCAGAGTGTAGTTACTGAGGAGAGTCCACCCGCGTCCGAAGCGTTTGTTGGCATTGATCTGCAGCGAATGATAGGTGGAATTGGAAAAATTACCGACGAAATCTGCGCCGCCAAATTGAGGGTTCGGCGTAATCCAGTTCTCGGGTAAACCGGCGAATCGTAACAGGTCGCCGCGGTCGAATATTGGCACGGTATTCAAGTAATCCGCGAACGTGCCAACTTGATTATTCGCCAGCATGCCGCGCGTTGTTGAAAACGAGCGCAGCGCTGCAGAGGCAGTCAGTGTCCGGCCGTTGATCGTGCCGCCTCCAAGATTCAATCCACTAAAGAGCTGGTCCAGCAAGGCGGAGGTCCCACCGGCTTGGGTCGTCTGAAACGCCAGCAGAATGCCATTCTCAAAGATGTTCACTTCGTTGATATTGACCGTCCGCACCAGTTTTGTGCCTTTTGTTCCCACGTAGCGCAGTTCGAGTGTCAGATCATTTGGCAGCGCACGCTGTATGCTGAGGTTCCAATTCTGAACATATGGTGTCCGGAGATTGTTTTGAAATGCGAAGACGGTCTGAAAGCGATCCGTGAACGGGACGACGTCCAACGGCCTGGCGGTTGGCTGGAGTGGAAGCTTAATCTTGGTGAGATTCAAGAAGTCACTCGACGTAAAAAATGCGTTATTACTCAAGCCCGGCTCGTCGCCCGAAACATCGTCCGTCAGCACCAGCGCGTTCCGCGCGTAGTTCACGCTGTATCCGGCCCGAAGAACCGTTTTGTCCTTTCCAAAGTATGGAATGGACCAACTCAGCCCAACAATGGGGGCGATGTTGTTGAAATCGCCGGCATAGAGCCCGACATTTGGATTGGGCGAATTCTTCCCGATCAACTGCAGCGTCGTGAGAAAGCCGTTATCAATTCCCGGCTGGTACAGATCCGCCCAGGATGTTCCTGAGATGCCAAACAGCCCATTGGAGCCGCCCGCCACGCCTGCGGCTCGTCCGTTGGCTTCCCAAGGTACGCCATAAAATTCATAACGGGTGCCGAGATTCAGGGTGAGACCCGGCTTCAGGCGGAAATCGTCCTGAAAAAATAAGCTGAATTCGCGTTGCCGGAATGTCCTCTGGCTCGCCACTCCCGGTTCAAAAGCTAGTCTTGTCTTTCCTGTCGCGTTGAAACTCTGCAGCACGTTGTCTACGGAACCGCTTAAATCAAAAAGTAAGGACTGAGCATTTGCCTCGTTGTCCCCAAGAGCGGGAATGGACGTGCTATCGAGGCCAATAACTCCCAGAAGGTCAAAGCCGGGCCCAAGTTGGACTCGTGGAATTACGTTGAAAGAACTGAAGGCGTTGCTGCTCGCAAAACGCAATTCACCGCCAAACTTGACCTCATGCTTGCCTTTTATCCAGTGAATGGTGTCGCCATACACATAAAAAGGGGCGATGTATCCCTGAGGATCGTTGTCGGTGGGAATCGGATCTGTGGCCAGACTAAACACGGGTAGGAAATCATGGCCGTTGATCGCGGGTAGCGTTTGCCGTCCACCGGATAGCTCCCATGGCGCGTTAAATCGAAGAAGCGTCCGTTGAGCACCGGCATGAAATTCGTTGACCGTCGTTGGAGACAATGTCGAAGTAACGCCAAATGAGTAGAACGTTGCGGGACTTGTAATCGAACCTCCAGGCGACAGAGGGAAAGTCTGCGGCATGAAATAATTGATCGCCTCGGAATGCTCGCGATTGAAACTGAAGTTGACGCGGTGCCGGTCGTTGATCACATGGTCAATGCGAACGTTGAAATGATCGAAATCGTTAGTCGTTCTCCTTCTCCAGGTGTAGCCGGCACTGTTCAGGCCATCGCCAACACGGAAATCATTCGGAAGAGGCAAAATCGGAATTAGTTTTTGCACTGTCCCGCTAGGGTCGGGCCCCGCCCGATTGA
>JACXTT010014273.1_pt1 | contig 10409 bp, 5 predicted proteins | sample 9270951 | NCBI WGS metagenome assembly JACXTT01 (sample SAMN15532306, study PRJNA645909) | rock metagenome | isolation source: weathered quartz diorite | place: Puerto Rico | collected 2017-06-21
CGGCAGACATTCCTCATATGGAACAGGTCGGCTATTTTGACGTCCGAGCAGCGAGCTTCGAATGGCGTGTTTATGCCTCGCGCGACTCCGTTCACTTTATTCAAGTTTCGCAGCGATGGAGTGCCCGCGAGGAGGTCGCGATGTTCGCCGCAGGCGGCGCAGTCCTACCTATTGTTATCGCCATTCCGATTGCTTGGCTCTCAATCGGGTGGTCAGTTCGTCGTGTGACGTCTCGACTGACCGAAGTTTCGGTCGACATTTCGCGCCGAAGCATCGACAGCAAGACACACATCGGCGCCGCCGATCTGCCAACGGAAATTGCCGCTCTCGTTACATCGATGAACTCACTGATCGATCGGCATCAAGACGCTCTGAACGCACAGCGCCGATTCGTGGCAGACGCAGCACACGAACTACGTACACCTCTGGCAGCACTTCAGATCCAAGTTGACAATCTGGTTGAGCGTCCAATGGATGATCAAACAGCAGAGGCTGCGAACGAGGTACTTAGCGGCGTTCGAAGATCCAGCTACCTCGTCAATCAGCTACTTACCGTCGCCCGAGCGGACGCTTCGACGGAAGCAAGACCGGAGCGTGCAGAATTGGCGCCCCTGATCCACCTCGTGGCAGGAGAAATTGCACCGCTCGCCAACGTTAGGAATGTCTGCATCAACATCGATGTGGAGACGGAGATCGCAATTGTTACACGATTGTCTGATCTTGCTCTCGTGCTGACGAACGTTCTGGACAACGCGGTGCGCTATAGCCCAGAGCATGGATGCGTTACAATTACAGCGCGCACAGATGGTGGACGAACGGTCGTCGAAATCATTGATGGGGGCTGCGGCATTCCTGAAGAGTCCCTGCCATTCGTATTTGATCGCTTCTTCCGAGTCGATCCGGCAGCATCAGAGGGGTCTGGTCTCGGATTAGCTATCGCGAAAGTCAGCGCCGATCGCGCAAATATTGCCCTATCAATCTGCAACCGCGCAGACGGAAGCGGCATCATCGCAGCCCTCCGGCTCAACCGGACCATCTCTCAGGATGCTTAGCTCACGCAGAAGGCAACGAGCATGAGTGATACGAATCCCGATTCGCAGGCACTGAGACTCGGTCGACAGAAGCAGGGGTTTGTCGGGAGAGTCCGGCGACTCGATTGCGGAGTAACCGATTCTACTTTGCCACCAGATGAACTTGAGCGACAACTCGTCGAAATGGGCTTCTTGGAAGGCACACGTGTAGAAATCCTGCACCAAGGTCCGATCGGGCACGACCCTATTGCTGTTCGGGTTGATGGCATCACGGTCGCGCTGCGCCGCCGGGAAGCAATGGGAATTGTCGTAGAATGAACGGCACGGGCTCTCGACTTGCGCTCGTGGGCGCACCTAACAGCGGAAAGACAACGCTGTTTAACGCCTTGACTGGCAGCCGACAGAAGGTCGCAAACTATCCTGGCGTCACCGTAGAGCGGAAATCGGGAACGTTTGTAACGCCAGAGGGCCGCAACATCACCGTCATAGACCTACCGGGCACTTACTCCTTGCGCGGACGCAGCCCGGATGAAGAAATCACGCGCGACATCGTACTTGGCCGCCATCGCGATGAACTTCCACCTGATCTGCTGCTCTGCGTTGCGGATGCCACCAATCTGCGACTGACGCTTCGCCTGATTGTCGAGCTTAAGCGCGTCGGTCTACCCATCATTCTAGTGCTCAACATGATCGATATCGCTCGCCGTCGCGGCATCGAAATCGACATCAAGCGGTTGTCGATGGAGCTTGAAGTTCCGGTCGTTACGTCGACGGCTGTTCGCAAGGGTGGGATCGATCAGCTTTTGCAGCAAACCGACCAGAGCTTGAGCCTTGCAAGTAGCGGCCCCTCCGTCAATCAATGGACCTCGCCTAGTCTGGCTGAGCTAAAAGCCACGCAACGTGAAGCGGATCGGATTGTTTCTGCCGCGGTCACGTTGCCCTCAAAGCCCGACACACTAACAACTCGCGTGGATTCAATCGTACTCCATCCGGTGAGCGGTCTCTTCCTATTGCTCTTGATCCTTTTTGTAATGTTTCAAGCAGTCTTTAGCTGGGCACAGCCGATTATGGAGTTCTTGTCCGGCCTATTTGGCGCACTCGGACAACTCGTCCATGACGTCGTACCCGAAGGATTGTTGCAGAGCTTTCTCCAGAACGGTCTCATCTCTGGCGTCGGCAGTGTGATCGTGTTCTTGCCGCAGATTGTCCTGATCTTTCTCTTTATCTTACTGCTAGAAGACTTCGGCTACATGGCCAGAGCGGCATTCTTGATGGATCGCATAATGGGTGGGGCAGGCCTTCACGGCCGCGCATTCATTCCTCTTCTATCCAGTTTTGCCTGCGCCATCCCCGGAATCATGGCGACACGAGTGATCGACAATCGCCGCGATCGATTTACGACAATTCTCGTCGCCCCGCTCATGACTTGCTCGGCGCGGATACCTGTCTATACGCTTCTAATATCCGCCTTTGTTCCGCCGACGCACCTGTGGGGCTTTATCAATCTTCAAGGCCTCATCATGTTTGGCCTCTATGCTGCGGGGATCGGCAGTGCGTTGTTGGTTTCATTCATTGCCAAGTTCTTCCTGTGGCGGGACTATGCTCCAGCTCCCTTCATGCTGGAGTTGCCAGATTACAAGCTTCCACGTCCCCGCAGCGTCGCTATTGGCATCTACACACGCGCAAAGATGTTTCTCTATCGTGCAGGAACAACAATCCTCGCGATGATGGTACTCATCTGGTTCCTGGCCTCATTTCCTCAAGCTCCGTCGGGTGCCGAAGGACCCGCCATCAATTACAGCTTTGCCGCCATAATCGGCCGCGCGCTGGAGCCGCTTTTGGCACCTATCGGCTTCAACTGGCAGATTGCCGTCGCGCTTATTCCTGGGATGGCGGCGAGAGAGGTAGCCGTCGCAGCGCTCGGCACTGTTTATTCCATCGAGGGAGGCAAGGAGGCGGCCGATCAGATCGGCATGATGCTCGCTCAGAGATGGGAGCTACCGACGGCGCTTTCGTTGCTCGTCTGGTACATCTTCGCCCCGCAATGCGCATCGACTCTCGCAGTTATCCGGCGTGAGACAGCGAGCACAAAGTGGATGGCAGCGACCTTCATTTATATGCTGACACTCGCCTATCTTGCGAGTTTTCTGACATTCGCTATCGCTCGCGCCGTCGCCATATAGTTGGAAAGTAGATTGGCGGTTCGGCCGCTCCGGCGATACGGTGGGCTCGAAATTGTGCGCTACCCTTGCACGGCCCGTCGGCATTTCAGCGTGGGCCACAACCCGGCAGTGGACGAAGATGAACGATCCGCAGCGCGATCGCCGACGAAGAGCCAAGCAGCAAGGACGAGGAACGCGACCTCATTTTTCGCCGCTTCCGGCGGCGGGATCGCCGCCCCCAAGCTCGAGGCGCGGGCGCGGCAAACGCTTCGGCCGGCAATAGCCGATGGAATATGCTGTTCCGGGCAACGCCGGTCAAACAAAGCCTCTGCGAACGCATAGGAACGTCGTCCGCGCATTTAATTAATTAAATACACATTAAATTTATGCGCATTTAATATCGAATTAAATAAGGTAAAGCGAGCTGGGTTTCCGTTCGTTTCGGGAGTGCTCGCGATGCTGAGCCTCAATCCGTCAGTTGCCTTCTTCGGCTCCAATGGAAGTACCACATATCTCCCAGCCACCCCCGACATAACCTACACCCCTCGCGATCTGACCACGACGATAAAGGCACTACCTCGCCACGGCGTCGTGCTGAAGCGGGATGGCATCACGCCAGTACACCTCGGGCATTCCCTGACGGTGGCCGAGCTCACCGGATTGACGCTTTCATCCTTGGCGGATGGCTCAAAGTCGTCAGACGCTTCTCGAACCGAGATAGCGGATGCACTCTCCGTCTATGCGGCGCAAAATGCAGGCCTCATGCCAATCCGATGTCTCACTGAACGAGCGATTGACGGTTGGCCGGTCGAAACGGTCGTTTCGATCATCGAACTGCCCGAAAACGGGGCAATCTTTCTGGCCAACGGGCGCTCCACCGTTCTGCCCGGGCAAGTCCTGAGCGCTCGCCAACTGGCTGGATTGACATTTCGCCCGGCCGCGAACGCAAGTGGCAAGATCTCCGTTCTGCAGTATCGCATTTGCGGCACTCCCGCTGAGAGAAGCGTCACCATACTCCTGGTCGTGGGCCCGAACGCACCGAGGCTCGCCCCACTATTGGGGTCCGCAGGAAATGGCAGCGACATCGTTTCAACCTTTGCGGCCGTGTTGCTACTGAATACAGCGCTCTCTTCATCGACGCTGACTGTCACCGTTCCTGAGGCCGATCAAAGCGCCGCGCCCTCCACCGAGACATCCGCACAGCCCGTGGCATTGTCCGACATAGCGACCGTTCTGCTTCAGATTGGACGTTCCCCTTCCATTATCCTAACGCAAGCACAGGCGCCGCCAACCGGAGCGGAACGCCCCGCGATCGATGCGGCGACGACGGAAATTGAGCTGTCACCTCGCGTCGGCTCAGGCACTCCACCCTCTGTTGCAAGCCCGGCATCAACAACAGTGCTACGCGCTAACGACCAGTCACCGTCCGCTACACAGCCGTCGCCGTCGGCATCCTTGACCACGCCCCCGGCAACATCAACCGCGTTGATCGCGCCAAATGCGACAGAGGCGTTGGTAGTCGTGCCGGTTTCGAACCTCATATCGCCCAACCAGGCTTCATCGACGACGACTTCGGCGACAAGCGGAGCCACAACAACTGCCCCCGCAGCCGCAGTCCCCGCGTCCAACACATCCACGACAAACACACTTTCGGCCAGCGCACCCGTGACCAATGCTGCCAGCACAAGCACCAACCCGATCGTGCTGGAGAACCAGAAGCCGGGAACGCCGCAGAGCGTCTGGCAAATCAATCCGGGCCAGGACTCCGCGCTCATTCAGGGCTTCACCACCGCGATCAGCACCAACGTCAATGGCGAGGTTGATTTCAAGATCAACAATCAGACAGGAAATCCGAACTATCACATCGACATCTACCGGCTCGGCTATTACGGTGGTGACGGAGCACGGCTCATCACCACCGTTCAGCACCAGAGTTCGACGTCTGTCGTTCAGCCGGCACCACTGACGACCCCATCCACCGGACTAGTCGACGCGGGAAACTGGAGTATCACGGACAGGTGGACGCTACCCGCAGGAACCGTGTCCGGCGTATACGTCGCGAACGTGGTCGATGGCAGCCAGGTTTTCCAGATTCCCTTCGTCATTCGCGACGACAGCTCCCACAGCAACATCGTCATGCAGACTGACGACCAGACCTGGGAAGCCTACAATTCATGGGGCGGAGCCAACCTTTACGCGGGCAACGGCCCTGGCGTGGACGGATCGGCCTACGCGGTCAGCTACAACCGCCCGATCACGACGCGTGACGGAGGGCTGTCCGGAACATCGAACGACATGGTGTTCGCGGCAGAGTATCCCACGATCTATTGGCTGGAGCAGAACGGCTATGACGTCTCCTACATTTCCGGGATCGACGCGGCGACCAACGGCTCCCTGCTGCTCAATCACACCGTCTACATGGACACCGGACACGACGAATACTGGACCAACAGCCAGCGCGCCAACGTCCAGGCTGCGGCCGACGCAGGCGTCAATCTGGCCTTCCTCAGCGGCAACGAAATTTTCTGGCAGACACGGCTGGCGCCGAGCACCGACAGCAGCGCCACCCCCAATCGTACCCTGATCACCTACAAGGATACGCACGCCAACGCGTTGATTGATCCGACCGGAACGGCGACCGGCACATTCATGGACGCCCGCTTCGCGTCCACCGGCGGCATGTCCGGCCAACCATCCAACTCCCTCACGGGTACGCTGTTTCAGGTCGACTCGGATCGCACCGACGTCATCACCATCCCCTATGGAATGACGCAGCTGCGCTTCTGGCGTAATGCGCCGATCGCCAATACGGCGCCCGGGCAGACGGCATCGTTGGTGCAGAACCTGCTCGGATACGAATGGGATTCCTCGCCGGACAACGGCTTCCGGCCAGCGGGGCTGGTCGATCTGTCATCGACGACATTGCAGGTCAGCACCGATCTGTTCGACTACGGCAATACGGTCGGCAACGGAACGGCCACTCATAATCTCGTTGAGTATCGCGATACCAAGAGCGGCGCCCTCGTCTTCGGTGCGGGCACCGTCTTCTGGTCCTGGGGCTTGGCCAGCGATCACGATCAGGTTGCCGGATCGGCCAACCCAGTCGATCCGAACGTCCAGCAGGCAACCGTCAATCTGCTCGCCGACATGGGCGTGCAGCCGGCGACGCTGCAGGCCAGTCTCGTCATCGCAAGCCAGTCGACCGACCACACCGCTCCGATCTCGAAGATCACGAATCTTTCGGCGACGAGCGTGGTCGAAGGTCAATCCGTCACCGTCAGCGGAACCGCGACCGATGTCGGCGGCGTGATCGGTGGGGTCGAGGTATCGGTGGACGGCGGGAAAACCTGGCATCCGACGACCGGCACGGTCGGCACCGCGAACACGACATGGAGCTACACGTTCAAGGCCGGCCCTCCGGGTACCGTCAACATCAAGACGCGGGCCGTTGACGACAGCCTGAATCTGGAAACGCCAGGCACAGGCACAGCGCTGAAGATCACGCCGTCATCGAACCTGACGATCTTCAGTCCGACCGACACGCCGGCGGTCGTGACCAACAGCGATCCCAACTCGGTGGAGCTCGGCGTCAAGTTTACGTCGGCCGTATCGGGACAGATCACCGGCATTCGCTTCTACAAGGGCCCGCAGAACACAGGCACGCATCTCGGAGATTTGTGGACATCGAGCGGCACCCTGCTAGCAAGCGCGACATTCACCAACGAAAGCGCCAGCGGCTGGCAACAGGTCAACTTCGCAACGCCGGTCCAGATTCAGGCCGGGCAAACCTACATTGCGTCGTATCATACCAACGCCGGCGGCTACTCGACGACGGACTACTACTTCGACAACGCCGGTCGCTCCAATGGCGCGCTGACCGCAACGGGCAGCGGCCTCAATGGTGTCTATGCTTATGGCACGGGCGCTGTTTTCCCGAGCAACGTGTCCATCGCCAAGGGCGACAACTACTGGGTTGACGTCGTCTTCAACGACACCAGCCTGAGCCTGCAGGCCAACAACGACAGCGGCTTCTCGGTCGCCGAGAACGGCTCGATCTCGATTGCCGCATCGTCATTGCTCGCCAACGATACCGATCCTTCCGGCCTGCAGTTCTCACTGACGAGCGTCGGCAATCCGCTTCACGGCGCAGTCGCTTACAACAGCAGCACGCAGACCGTTACGTTCACCCCCACGACGGGATACGCAGGAGCGGCCAGCTTCACCTACACCATCACGGACACCGCAGGCAGCACGGCCTCAGCGCAGGTCGCACTCGCGGTCAACTACCCCACGTCCGCACAGAGCCTGTTCGGAACCAACGATACGCCGGCCCTCGCCAATTCCGGCGATGCCAGCGCCACGGAACTTGGAGTCAAGTTCACCGCTTCGGTCAACGGGGTGATTACCGGGATCCGCTTCTACAAAGGCACGCAGAACACCGGCACGCATGTCGCCGATCTCTGGACTTCGACCGGCACGCTGCTCGCCACGGCAACGTTCACAAATGAAACTGCCAGCGGATGGCAGGAGGTCAATTTCTCGACCCCCGTATCGATCACCGCGGGAACGACCTATGTCGCCTCCTACCACACGAGTGGAAACTACTCCGTCGATCTGAACTACTTCGGCAGCACCCTGACCAACGGACAGCTCAGTGCACCGAGCGGGAGCAACGGCGTCTATGTCTACAGCGCAGGCGACGCCTTCCCGACGAACACCTACAAGGCCAGCAACTATTGGGTCGACGTGGTGTTCGACGGCTCCAAACATCCGCTGCCGCCTGTCGCCAACAACGACAGCGGCTTCGTGACCAACGAGAACAGCTCGCTTGCGATCGCCGCGTCCTCTCTGCTCGCCAACGATACCGACCCGAGCGGCCTCACTCTCTCGATCACCGGCGTCAGCAGCCCGAGCAACGGCACGGTCTCCTATGACGCCAACGCGAAGACCGTCACCTTTGTGCCGACAGCCGGATACAGCGGCACCGCAAGCTTCACCTATTCGATCGGCGATTCCAACGGAGGAACCGCGTCCGCAAGCGTCGCACTTTTCGTCAACAACCCATCGACCGAAAGCCTGTTCAGCCTCAGTTCCGTGCCAAGCACGATCACCGTGAACGATGCGAGCGCGGTCGAGCTAGGTGTCAAGTTCACGGCATCGACAAATGGAGTGATCACCGGCCTTCGCTTCTACAAGGGCCCGCAGAACACCGGCACGCATGTCGCCGACCTGTGGAGTTCGAGCGGAACGCTGCTCGCGACAGCCACATTCTCCAACGAGACCGCCAGCGGCTGGCAGCAGGTTACGTTCTCCAATCCGGTTTCGATCACGGCCGGCACGACCTACGTCGCCTCCTATCACACCAGCGGGGAGTATTCCGCGAACGCCAGCTATTTCACGAGCGCCGTCGTCAGCGGCGATCTCACTGCTCCTGCTACCGGCAACGGCGTATACGCCTACGGGAGCGGCAGCACATTCCCGACCAACACCTACGGCGCGAGCAACTACTGGGTGGATGTCGTCTATAGCAAGTCGACCCAGCCGCCGGTCGCCAACAACGATAGTGGCTTCGTGGTCAATGAGAACGGTTCGATCACGATCCAGGCGTCCTCGCTGCTTGCCAACGACACCGATCCCAATGGCTTGCCGCTCTCGATCTCGGGCGTCAGCAATCCCACCAACGGCACGGTGTCCTACAACGCCGGCGCAAAGACCGTCACCTTCGTCCCCACGAGCGGCTATGCAGGGACCGCGAGCTTCGCTTACACCGCGACCGACGGTAGCGCGGGTGCATCGGCTACGGCGTCACTGATGGTCAACGACCCGACGCTGACGAGCCTGTTCGATCCCAGCACGACGCCTTCCATCGTGATCGTGAACGATCCGAGCCCGGTCGAACTCGGCGTCAAGTTCCAGTCCTCGAGCAGCGGAACCATCACCGGCCTGCGTTTCTACAAGGATCCGCAGAATACCGGCACGCATGTGGCGGATCTCTGGAGCGCCAGCGGATCTCTGCTTGCGACTGCGACGTTCAGCAACGAAACCGCCAGCGGCTGGCAGCAGGTCAACTTCGCAACGCCGGTCCAGATCACCGCCGGCACGACCTATGTTGCGTCCTATCACACCAGTGGAGACTACTCGGCTGATCCCAATTACTTCGCGACGGCGCACAGCAATGGCCCGCTGACCGCTCCCGCATCGTCGTCCAGCGGTGGCAATGGTGTCTATGCCTACGGCGACTCAAGCCTGTTCCCGACCAACAGCTATAACTCCACGAGTTATGGCGTAGACGTCCTGTTCCGCGCTCAACTGGCGTGACGGGAGGCTAACGTTCGGACCACCAGACCAGCGCGAGCGCAACGGTTACGGCTGCGACGGAGAGTAGCGTGCACCACAGCAGAACGCCGAACTCCATTCCATCGCGCCAAAGCGCTAATGGAATGCTCACAAGGATTCCCCCAGCACCGGCCACGCGCAGGACGACGGCTCGTCGGACCTGATCCTCGCCGAGCTTCATAACCACACCAGGGTTCAATTTTGCACACATGGTTTCGGGCCGCCTAGCTAGCGACGGTCCCCGGACGAGGGATGAATGGCCGACGAAATCCGCGCATTGTCGCGGGCCTCCGACAGGCGTATCCTTGAGCCAAATCGCAATCGCCGGCATCGTGAGGCGATAGCGCCAACTCCTCCCGGTGTGCGGATTGCTCATTGCAACGGAGGAACCGTCATGAGTGTCGCTCCGACTCTGCAGAAGTACCTGGATCAGACCGTGACGTACGAGCTGATCTCACACGATCCCACCATGTCGTCGATGCGCACTGCCGAAGCCTGCCATGTGCCGGGCGACTGTCTTGCAAAGGCGGTTGTGCTGCGCCGCGACGACCGCTACCTGCTGGCGATCCTTCCGGCCTCTCATCACATTCGCCTGTCAGACCTGAGAATGCAACTCGGTGACAAAGTCGAGTTGGCAAGCGAAGACGAGATCGCGCAGCTGTTTTGTGACTGCGCACGCGGGGCGGTTCCGCCGGTTGGCGAGTGTTACGGGCTCGACGTCATCGTTGATGATAGCATCGAGGCACAACGCGATATCTACATGGAGGGTGGCGATCACATCACACTTATCCATCTGGACCGCGGGCAGTTTGAGCAACTGACCACGGAGGCTTGGCATGGCGACTTCACCACGCACGATTGAGGCCACTCGATCCGGATC
>JACXTT010014274.1_pt1 | contig 10409 bp, 8 predicted proteins | sample 9270951 | NCBI WGS metagenome assembly JACXTT01 (sample SAMN15532306, study PRJNA645909) | rock metagenome | isolation source: weathered quartz diorite | place: Puerto Rico | collected 2017-06-21
CGTGAGTTGTTCGAGGAGATAGTGCGCGACGGATACCTGCGAGTCCGTATCGATGGCGAGGTACGGGAGATCACCAAATCGATGCAGATCGACAGGTACAAAGTCCATGACATTGAGGTGGTCGTGGACCGTCTGGCGGTCAAGCCCGAAATGCGCTCGCGCATTGCCGAATCGGTTGAAACTGCGCTGCGAATGGGATCAGGCCTCGCGATCGTGAGCCGGGGAGAGGACGGCAAGAAATCCGGGGGAGACCAACTATTCAGCCAGCACCTTGCCTGCCTCTACTGCGGGCTCAGCTATGACGATCCGGCGCCGAACTCATTCTCATTCAACTCGCCCTACGGGTGGTGTCCTACCTGTACGGGACTGGGAGAGACGAGGGAGTTTGATGCCGGCCTCATCATTCCGGATGATTCGCTCAGCATCAACGAGGAGGGGCTCGCGCCTCTCGGAAAGCCGCGCGCGACATGGCTCTGGACCCAGGTGAAGGCGGTCGCGAAGCGGCATAGCATCGACCTCGACGAGCCTGTCCGAAAGCTCCCCAAAAAGACGCTCGACATGCTTCTCTACGGGGCCGGTGATGAGAAGTTCGAAATGCCGTACACCTATTCGAGCGGCAGGACCGTTATTTACAGGCAGCGCTACACGGGGTTGATTGCGATCCTCAAACAGTATTTCAAGGAGACGACATCCGAGGGGCTCCACCAATGGGTGGAGTCGTTCATGAACTCGAAGCCGTGCGAGACGTGCGGCGGGGGCCGGTTGAGGAAGGAGAGCCTGGCGGTCAAGCTCACCGACGCGAAGACGGGAAAAGAAACCGGCATCCATGACGTCGTCACCCTCTCCATCGGCGATGCGGCGGAATTCTTCGAGTCGCTGTCGCTCACCGAGCGCCAGCTTCTGATCGCCCACCAGATTCTCAAGGAGATCCGGCAGAGGCTGCGGTTCCTCCTCAATGTCGGACTGGAGTACCTGACGCTCGACCGCTCCGCGCGCACGCTCTCCGGAGGCGAGGCGCAGCGCATCAGGCTTGCGACGCAAATCGGCTCCCAGCTCGTGGGCGTGCTCTATATTCTCGACGAACCCAGCATCGGGCTTCATCAGCGCGACAATATCAAATTGATCTCGAGCTTGAAGGAACTCCGCGACCTCGGAAATACCGTCATCGTCGTCGAGCACGACAAGGAAATGATTCAGCAGGCCGACTTCGTGGTGGACCTCGGCCCGGGGGCGGGAGAGCACGGCGGCCATGTCGTGACCGCAGGGAGCCCGGGGCGATTGAAGCTGCGGAACGAGTCGCTCCGCCACTCAGGCAACGGCACGAACGGGGTCTCCTACACGGCGCTCTATCTCCACGGTAAGCGCAGCATCGAGGTTCCGGCTGCGCGGCGGAAGGGAAGCGGTAAACGTCTCACGCTCAAGGGGGCCCGCGGGAACAACCTCCAGTACGTGGACTTAAAGATTCCGCTCGGCACATTCGTTGCCGTGACGGGAGTGAGCGGGTCCGGCAAATCGAGCCTCATCACCGAGACCCTCTACCGTATTCTCTCCAGGAAGTTTTACAAGTCGAAGGACATCCCGCTTTCATACGCTTCGATCGACGGGTTGGAGGATGTGGACAAGGTGATCGAGATCGACCAGACCCCGATCGGCCGGACTCCGCGGTCGAACCCCGCGACCTACACCGGCCTGTTCACGCTCATCAGGGACCTCTATGCCCAGCTCCCGGAGGCGAAGATGCGCGGGTACCCCGTCGGGCGGTTCAGCTTCAACGTCAAAGGGGGGCGATGCGACGAATGCGAGGGTGACGGCGTCAGGAAAATCGAGATGAATTTTCTCCCGGACGTCTATGTCCTCTGCGAGGTCTGCAAGGGTAAGCGGTACAACAGGGAAACCCTCGACATCCTGTACAAAGGCAAATCGATCTCCGACGTGCTCGAGATGACCGTCGAAGAGGCGGTGTCATTCTTCAGCGAGATCCCCCGGCTGCAGAGAAAGCTGCAAACGCTGTATGAGGTGGGGCTTGGATACATCCGGCTCGGGCAGCAGGCGACGACGCTCTCGGGAGGCGAGGCTCAGAGGGTGAAGCTCTCGACGGAGCTCTCCAAGGTCGGAACTGGAAACACGCTCTACATTCTTGACGAGCCCACCACCGGCCTTCACTTCGAGGACATCCGCATGCTCCTCTCCGTCCTCTCGAAGCTCGTGGACAAGGGAAACACTGTGGTCGTGATCGAACACAATATGGAGGTCATCAAGACGAGCGACTGGATTGTGGATTTAGGTCCGGAGGGAGGAGCGGCAGGAGGTAAGATTATCGCCGAAGGGACGCCGGAGCAGGTTGCGCGCATGAAGGGATCGTACACGGCGGAGTTCCTGAGAGCGGAGCTGCCATCAGCATCACCGAGGTAACGATGCAGAACGCCGGCTAAAGCCGGCGGCTACACGGCTGGTGTCACGGTATGGACCGTGACACCAGTTTGATCCGGCGCATTCGTTGGCAGAGAGCGCTTTACGGCGGTGTGACGGTCGAAAACGCGGGTTGACTTTCGGTCACGGAACGCCTATATTGAGCGCCATGAAAGTGCCGAAAGGCAAGAATATACTCTTTATTGAGGACGAAGAAGAGCTCCTCAATACAATCGGAAACCTGCTACGCGACACCGGGTACGATGTGACTGCCGTTCTTGATGCCGAAGATGCGCTCATGAAGCTGGAGGAACTCACCCCCCAGCTGATCATCGCTGACATCAAGCTTCCGGGAATTGATGGCTTTTCGTTTTTCAGGCAGGTCCGCGCCGACAAGAGGTTTGCAGCAGTTCCGTTCGTCTTCCTTACCGCGTACAACGATTTGAAGGCATCCAAGTACGCCAAACAGCAGGGAGCGGCGGAGTACATCACGAAGCCGTTCGACTTCGAGTATCTCATCGCCCGCGTAAAGGAGTTCCTTCCCGTCTGATTCCGCTCCTCACCGGAGCGATATCCCTCTCGTTATTATTATGAACGTAAAAGCCCCCGGGGGTGGGGTGCATCGGAGGAGATGTGAATAAGTGATTTCCGTCACGAATCAGGAGGTAGTTCTTGGGTATCTTTCGGACACGATGGAGAACGACAAAGACAAGCTGAAGTTCTTAAAGTGGGTCGGGCTCGTAGCCCTGGTCTCCCTCCCCCTTATGGTCTTCCTGAAAAAGCGAAAACCTCAGGAATCCGAGGTTTTCAACGACGACGAGTCGAACATCTTCGCCTCCGAGCTCAAAGAGTAAGCCCCCCGGCTCGGGCCCCTAGAAGTTAATCAGGTTTTTCGGTTCCTCCCCATCACGCCAGCGCCAGCTCGTGTGCTTTTGGCATTTCCCCGGCGGGTATTTCTTGTTGAAGTATTCCACCATCCGTTCGGGGCAGTACTGGGTTGCGATCTTCTTAGTGTCGGCGCAGATGGTGTCGACCTCGATTCCGTCCGGCATGGCAAAATTGCCTGGGGCAAGGGAGATCTCGGGATCGGCGTAGATGTAGTTCATGAACCGGCCCCAGATCGGCGCCGCCGCGCGGCCGCCCTGGCCGTCGGAGGTTGTGAAGTGCACCGACTTGTTGTCGAATCCCACCCACACTCCTGCCGTCACATTCGGCGTGAAACCGATGAACCAGGCATCGGCAAATTCCTGGGTCGTCCCGGTTTTGCCTGCCGCCGGTCCTGAGAAGAACAACCGAACACGCCCGCCCGTGCCACCGTTCACATTGTCTTTCATCATGCTCGTCATCAGGTACGCGGTTTCGGGACTCAGCACCTCGCGCTTGTTCGGCTGGTTCTCCTCGAGGACGTTTCCGTCCTTATCTTCTATCCTGAGGATTGAAATTGGCTCGATGTAGACCCCTTCGTTCGGAAACACCCCGTACGCGGCGGTAATCTCAAGCGGCTGAACTTCTCCGGTGCCGATCGCAAGGGATTCGTACGGGGGGAGGTCGGAGTTGATCCCCATGCGGTGCGCGTATTCAATGACCTGCTTCACGGGGGCAATCTCCATGATGGCGCGGATTGCCACCAGGTTGATCGACTGCTTGATCCCCTCGCGGAGAGTGCTCTTCCCTCCGAAGAGGTGGTCGAAGTTCTCAGGAGTCCAGCGCTTCCCGTTCGCCATCATGATGGTGACCGGCTGGTTGAGAAGTTCGAACGACGGCGGATAGCCGTTGTCGATCGCGACGGTATAGACGAAAGGTTTGAACGCGGATCCGGGCTGACGCTTGATTTGCGTGACGTGATTCAACCCGTACCTGAAATGGCTCAGGTTCGAACCGCCCACCATCGAGAGGATATTGCCGTTGTGATGGTCGATTGCCACAAATCCGACCTCAATTCTCTTGGCTTCCCTCTTCATCGAGTCAATGAATGCGGGATTTTTGCGAAAGGCGCGTGCAATGCTGTCGCGCTTCTCGGGTTCCGCATCGCGGTACTCGTCGGACGTCTGGATCGCCTGCGTGATGACCTGGCCAAGCTCGGGCTTGTGGTCCTTCCAGTCCCACTGCTTGTCGAACGACGACTGGTACTCGCCGAGGTGCTCCCTGACAGAGCGGTTAGCAGCGCGCTGCATCCTGCTGTCGAGAGTCGTATAGACGGAGAGCCCGTCGCGGTAGATGTCGAATCCGTAGTGCTCCGCCTTATCGAGGAGCTGTTTTCGGATCCATTCCACGAAGTGGGGTGCGATGCCGGCGGAGAGCTCCTCATCGATGGGCCTGAAGTCGATCGCATCGTCCTTTGCCGCCTGCTGCTGCGCGGGAGTCAGGTAGGAATACTTCACCATCTGATCAAGCACCGTGTTCCGGCGCTCGATGCACCGCTGGAGGTGGCGCACGGGATCGTACGTTCCTGGACCCTTGAGCATCCCCACCAGGAGCGCGCTTTCTGCCAGCGAGAGGTCGGAGGGGTTCTTACCGAAATATATCTGCGCGGCCGATGCGATCCCATAGGCGCTCCTTCCGAAATAGGCGACACTCAGATAGAGCTCGAGGATTTCTTGCTTGGTGTAATTTCTCTCGATCTGGATCGCCGTGATGAATTCCCGGATCTTCCTCGTTCCCTTCCCGAACACGCTTTCGTTCGGATCCTTCAGATCGTAGAGATTGCGGGCGAGCTGCTGCGTGATTGTGCTTGCCCCTTCTCTCAGCCGCAGCGTAAACACGTTCTTTACCATCGCGCGGGCGAAGCGCGGAAGGTCCACCCCCCAGTGGTCGTAGAAATTCTTGTCCTCGGTCGCGATGAGGGCGTCGATGAGGTCGGGAGGGAGCTCTTTGTAGGCGACGCGCGTGCGGTTCTTGATGAAGAACTGGTCGAGGAGTTCTCCGTCGCTCGAATAGACTTTTGTGGCAAGCTCCGCCTTCGGGTGCTCGAGCTGCTCAAGCGACGGCAATCCCGAAATGAGAAAGGCGGTGTAAATGCCGAGAACTCCGATTGCAATCGCCCAGCCGGCGAGGACCATTCTTCGCCGGTTCCCGGACTTCCCCTTCGGTGTCATCTCTTCCTGTCCTGGTTCCATGCCTTCAATTCAATCCTGCCCCCCGAAAGTTCCGCATACGTGTTGTGATCGATCCAGTCGCCCAGATTGATGTAGATCCCTTTTCCGATCTCCGTGCACACGGGGGAGTGCCGGTGCCCCATAATGACGATGTCGGCTCCTTCCTCGATCTTCTTCCGGGCATAGAACAGCATGCCGTCCTCCTCGCCGTAGTGTTTCGCGGAAGTGTGCGCCCGGCTCTTGCGCGACGAGTAGCGGGCGAGCCTCACTCCGACGTCCGGGTGGATCATCGTAAAGAGGCGCAGGCTCACCGGGTTGGTAAGCACCTTTTTCAGAATCTTATACCCTGTGTCCCTGTTCGACAGCCCATCCCCGTGGTGGATGAAGACCCGTTTCCCGTCGATGACGGTCTCGAAGGGGCCGTGATGGGTTCGCATGCCCAACTCCTCCTGAAAAAAATCCTTCATCCAGAAATCATGATTCCCCGCAAGATAGTCCACCTCGATCCCCTTCGCCGTGAGGTCGTCCAGTTTGGCAAGGAGCCTGTGAAATCCCTTAAGGATCACGGTACGATATTCGAACCAGGCGTCGAACAGGTCGCCCACGATGAAGAGCCGGCTTGCGTTTTCCTGAATAGAATCGAGAAAGGCGATGAGGCGGGATTCCTTCCGGCGCTCATCCTCCCTCGATCCGAGGCCCAGGTGTGCGTCGGAAATGAAATAGACGCTTGACATCGGCCCTTACCTGGCCGCCGGAAGCGTCAGCACAAAAGGCTGCTTGAACTTGCTGCACCACCCTTCCGCATCCGAGCAGTAGAAGTATGTGAGAGTCCCTCTCAGCGTGAGAGTGTCTTTCCCGCTGCGCTTCGGAAGAGTCACCCGCTGAACGATGGGCCTGGCGGGATCAAGATAGGGGACCTTCTCGAGCCGGGGAATATCCAGTTTCCCCGTCGCTTTCACCGGCGAGGCCGTATCAAATGCGACGCTGATCGGGGGCTCAAGGTTGATGTGGATTCCCTTGTTCGGACGGAGCTCAAATTGTACGGTGCCGGGCCGGTCGCGCAGGGCGGGACGGAGCGATGCGGAAAATTTCACGTACGTATTAGCCCCCTCCGGGTTGTTCCCCGAAATTGCGCTGATTGCTGCAAGAAGAAGGGCGAAACTAGTGGCGGCTGCTCTCATTCTCTCTGTTTTGAATATACGCAATAATCCTCACTCAACCACCTCGGCCCTCCGGTCAGGAACACGCTGGAGCACCGTAAGCCCGGTAATGAAAAAAACCCCGATCGCAAGCGCAGCAAAGCGCTGATTCGTCAGATCCGCCACCAGGCCATAGATCAACGGGCCGATCACCGCCGAAGCCTTACCACATAAACCATCGTAAAAGCCGAAAAATTCCGCCTCGCGCTCCTTTGGGGTCAATAGCGCCATCAGGCTTCTGCTGGCGGACTGGGAGGAGCCGATTGCGATCCCAGCGGCGAGCCCGACCGCATAAAACACCGCTACAGAATCCACAAAGAAGGCCCCGATGCAGATCACGATCCAGATCAGCAGTGTCAGGGAGATTGTCCGCTTCGGACCTATTCTGTCGGTGAGAAATCCGAAGACAACCGATCCAAGGATCGCGCTTGTCTGCACCACAGCGAAGAATATGATAATCGCCTTGTCGTCCATTTTCAGCGTCTGCGAGGCGAAGACGGCGGCGAAGGATATGACGGTAAGAATGCCGTCGTTATAAATGAAGAACGCGATGAGAAATCGGGCGATTGCAGGGTGTTCCTTCCTGACGAAGAGAACACGGAAGGTGCGGGCTGCCTGAGAGAGTCCTGCACGGACTGCGTGGCGCACCGGGCTCTGCCCTTCGCGCCGCCGCGGCTCGGGAACGAACAGGAAAATAGGAAGTGAGAAGAACAGGAAAAAGGCCGCCGCCACGATGAATGAGAGGCGCACGAAAAAGAGGTAATCCGGATTGGACGCATCGGGGAGGAGGGCGATGACGATGCCAAGGACCGCCAGCGCGCCCGCGTATCCCATGGCAAAGCCGTACCCCGAGACTCTGCCATAGGAGCGCTCGGAGGTAAGGCTTGGGAGGAACGCGTCGTAGAAGACGAGTCCCCCTTCGAAACCGATGTTGGCGATCACGAAGAAGATGATACCCGGGACAAGCATCCCGTCTCCCACGAAGAACAGGAGCGCGGTGCATACCACCGAAGCGAGCGTGAAGATGAAGAGGTACAGCTTCTTGCTGTGCGATCCGTCCGCGGCGGCCCCGAGCGGCGGAGAAAGCGCTGCGGCGCAGATCATCGAGAGACTTACGGCCGCTCCCCAGAGCCAATTTCTTCCTCCCGCGACGTGCGCCTGAAAATACCGCGGGTAGATTACGGTTACTACGATTACCGAATAGGCGGTGTTGGCAAAATCGAAGAGCGACCAGGAAAAAATGGTGAAACGCCTTCCCGCCGGCGATGCAGGAAGCATTATGACCCGGAAGGGCGCTCTTTGGGAGGTTGGCCGCGTACCGGCTTCGGATGCAGGTTCTGGTCGATCAGACCGCGTCCGGTTTTCCTGAGGGTTTCCGTTCGTTTAAGATCGGCGAGAACGGCGTCGAGAATTCCGTTAATGAATTTGCCGCTGTTTTGCGTGCTGAAGAGTTTGGCAACCTCAATCAGCTCGTTGATTGTGACTTTCGGAGGGATGTCGGGAAAATAGAGGAACTCGCAGATCCCCATATGGAGGAGGACCTTGTCGATGACTGCGATGCGGTCGTATTCCCAGTGGGAAACTTTCGCCCTGATCAGCTGTTCGGTCTCCTCCCTGTGCCTGATGACCGTGTCGATCAGGCTTTTCGCGAACTCGAAGCTCTCCGGATCTTCCCGAGTCTCCCCGAGGACGTTTTCCATCACTCCGGAGATCGGCTCCTTCGAGAGCTCGTGGGCATAGAGTGTCTGAAGGACCTTCTCGCGGGTGGCCCGCCGCTTGTACACCGTCATTTCAGCCGCGGCCCCGCGCCCCCGTCAACCCTTTACGTGGTCGAGGTCGCCAAGCCGACCAGCGAATTCCGAGCGTCCGGCGTAGAGATTTCTGATGTGGGTAATGCTGCCGATCCGCCTTTCGGCGAGGTGGTTTGAGGCCTCGGACGGTGCAATTTTCTCCGCTTTGGCGATGGCAAAGATGTTTCTAATCGTGTCATAGATGCCTTCGGCCTGCTTCAGCGCTCTCTCTCTGGGATACCCCTCGAGCTCGTTTGCCACGCTCATCAATCCTCCGCCGTTGATCGCGTAATCCGGGGCGTAGAGAATATCCCTGTCGATGAGCATCCGTCCGTGTTTTTTCTCGTCAGCAAGCTGATTATTGGCTCCTCCTGCGATGATCTTCGCCTTCAAGCGCGGAATCGTCTCATCGTTGATAATTGCTCCGAGGGCGCAGGGGCAGAAAATGTCGGCAGGAACATCGAAGATCTTTTCCGCGTCAACAGCGGTGCCGCGAGTCCTCTCGGCAAGGACCTTCGCCTTCTCCTCATAACGGTCGCTGATGGTTAACTTTGCACCTTCCTTTGCCAGATGTTCGCAGAGTGCGCTCGATACGTGCCCCGCTCCCTGCACCGCGATCCGCTTTCCCTTCAGAGAGTCGCTCCCGGTCAATTCGTGCATACACGCTTTCATGCCGTAATAGACCCCGATTGCGGTAACCGGCGAGGGATCTCCGCCTCCGCCCAGTGCGCGGTCGATACCAGTCACATATTTCGTCTCCATCCGGACCCACTCCATGTCCTGCACGCTTGTCCCGACATCTTCCGCCGTGATATAGCGGCCCCCCAGCCCCTCGACGAAACGGCCGTATGTCCGGAAAAGTGTCTCGGTTTTGTCTTTGTTCGGGTCGCCGAGGATGACGGCCTTGCCGCCGCCAAGGTTCAGGCCCGCGACGGCCGCCTTGTACGTCATACCCCTCGAAAGCCGGAGAGCGTCGATGAGGGCCTCCTCATCGGTTGCGTACGTCCACATCCTGGCACCGCCGAGCGCGGGTCCGAGCGCCGTATTGTGGATGGCAATGATGGCGCGCAGGCCCGACTTTTTATCGGAGCAGAACACCACCTGCTCGTGGCTTCGGCGCTCGATTTCCTTCAGGATGTCCATAGGCGCAAGACTCAGTTGGCTTTGACGGGGAAAACGGGAATGCTGCGTCAATGTAGAGAAAATCGGGAAGGAAGGCAACTAGTCGGCCGTCATGACACGAAGCTTCACGGGCTGGAGCCAGTGGCCTCCCGGGTGGTGTCACGGTACGGACCGTGACACCAATTCGCGGAGAGGAGAGAGATTCCGGGCGGGGGCGTGGCGAGAAGGCGCCACGCCCAACAAATCCCGGACAAAAGCGAGGGCGGTTAGGGTTTTTGACGCTGGGTCCTGTAGTTCTGGTACTGCACCGACGTCTTTACAAGCCTGGAATCGTTAGAAGCATTTGAGACGCTGTCTGCGTATCCCTTCAACCTCAACGCCTGCTCACGCAGCGCCGGAGCTGCAACCGCGCTCTGAACCAACGCAGCCGAGTTAAGCACGTCGGAGCGGGCCTCGCTGAGCTCGCGCTTCGCGTCCTCGCGTCGGCCCTCGTCGAGTGCCTTCATGGCATGCTCGACCCTTCGGGTCGATATCGAGAGATCGGTTTTTCCCTGAACATCCCAGTCCTTACCTCTCCGAAGCTCGGCATCGATGTCCGTGTAACGGACATCGACTTCAAAGCTTGCCATTTCCCGGGGTAACCCCGTCCGGCAATCCCATCGTACGACACCCCGCGCGGCATGGAGAACCCCGCTCCCCTCCGGTATTCCCAATTCGACGGTGTATTCCCGCCGGTCGTCTGCATACAGATCGCCTACATCGAACAGCACCCGTCCCGCTTCGCGATGCCACGG
>JACXTT010014275.1_pt1 | contig 10409 bp, 9 predicted proteins | sample 9270951 | NCBI WGS metagenome assembly JACXTT01 (sample SAMN15532306, study PRJNA645909) | rock metagenome | isolation source: weathered quartz diorite | place: Puerto Rico | collected 2017-06-21
CGAGCGGCACATCGCGCATCGAACCGCTGCCGAGGCCGAGCAGCTCCAGCGCCCGCCGCACGCAGCTGTGGGCCTCGGCCGGAACGTAGGCGACGAGCTGGGGAGCGCCGGCGAGGCCGTCGTGTCGCACGTCGTGTCCTGCGGCCGCCAGCGCACGGCCGCGAGCACCGGCGAGGCAGACGATCGTCGCTGCGGACGCGCCGCTGGTGAGCAGACCCGCGCCGGGCTCATGCGGAAAGCCGACGAGCTCGGCCAACCAGCGCACCACGGCGCGCTCGAGGTGGACATCCGCATGGTCTCCAGCGACCACGCTCGGATTCATCGCGGCGGCCGCGAGCGACGCGACGACGCCGGCGGCGGAGGGCGGCGGGTTGACCCAGCCGAAGAAGGCCGGGTGGCCGTTGCCCATAGCGTGAGGCAGCACGTCGCGCAACACGGTCCCAACCAGGTCGTCGAGCGTGCTCGCGCGCTCCGGTAGCGGCAGGTCGCGCAGCCGCTCGCGCAGGTCGTCCGTGAGCGGCTGCCAGACCGGACGCGAGGGCAGTGCCGTCAAGTGGTCGACGACGCCGTCGACCAGCGTGTGACCGGCGCGGCGGAACGCCTCGAGCTCGGCGTCGCCGACAGCGCCCGTGGCAGGTTCGCTCACGTCGCAAGGATAGTTCCGTCTCCTGCCGCTGCCGCGGACGGTTTCGGGCCGAGCGTGTGGACGAGTCTGGTCTCGTGAGCCACCTCGCGGCTCACGAGACAGTGAAGCCCCCGCTCTACGACGGGCGATGCCCGGCGATCGGTTCTGCACGGCGATCCCGCTGGTCGAGGCTTGCTCAGGAGATCTTGAACGAGCCTCTGAGCGACGGATGCAGGTCGCAGTAGAACCGGTAGACGCCCTTCTTCAGGCTCACGGTCGCCCGCTTCGTGCCCACGAAGCTGATGCCGGTGATCTTCTTGTTGACGCCGGGGCCGACGAGATGGAAGCTGTGGATCGTTGCCTTGTCGGCGATGACGAAGGTGTACGTGCCGGCCTTCGTCGGCTTCTTGGCGAGCTTGATCGTGAAGTCGGGCCCGACGGTCCCTTTCAGCACCGGCGTTGCCGCAGATGCGGTCAGGGCGGCAGCGAGAGCGACCACCACCGAGATGACGACGATCAGATGTGTCCTGTTCATGGTTCTCCTCCAGTCGTTGTGACACTTCTTGTACGGAGACGGCCGGGGATTGGTTCGGATGCTCAACCGAGTATTGTTGCCTTCCCTGACTCTGCCGACGCGAAGAGCGCCTCGATCACACGGGCCTGCGCGACGGCGTCGTCCCGCCCGAGCAACGGCGCAGCGGCACCGCGGACAGCCGCGCCGAGATTCTCGAGCTCGAGCCGGTACGGGTTGGCTCGTTCCATCTCGATGCGCTCGACGCCGTCGCGCCGGCGCAGCTCGATGACGGGCTCGAGGCAGTGCCACGGATCGTCGAGGAAGATCGAGCCTTCGGTTCCGATCACCTCGAGCTCGTCCCGTCTCGCCATCGCGGTCCCGCAGTCGAAGAGCGCGATGACGCCGTCCGCGAAGCGCAGCGAGGCGGTGAACACCCAGTCGGTTCCCGAAGACCCGATGTACGCCCGCCCGAAGACGCTCTCCGGTTCCCCGGCGAGCAGTCGTGAGCCGCTCACGCAGTAGCACCCCACGTCCATCAGCGAGCCGCCCTCGACGTCCGGTCGCAACCGGATGCTCGCCTCGTCGAACAGCGCGTAGCTGAAGGCCGAGCGTACGAGGCGAAGCTCACCGACGGCGCCGCCGCTGACGAGCTCGACGAGGCGCGCGGTCTGCGGATGGTGGCGGTACATGAATGCCTCCGCGAGGTGCCTCCCCGTCCGCGCCGCCGCATCGAATGCGCGCTCCACGTCGGCCGGGTGGCGGCTCATCGGCTTCTCGCACAGCACGTGCTTGCCCGCCTCGAGGGCGCGGATCGACCACTCGCAATGCATCGTGTTGGGCAGCGGGATGTAGACGGCCTCGACGTCGGGATCGGCGAGGAGCTCGTCGTACGAGCCGTGCGCGCGTCGGATGCCGTGCCGCGCCGCGAACCCCTGCGCACGCGAGAGGTCGCGGCTCCCCACGGCGAGCACGTCCACGTGGGGCGACTCGGCCGCGCCGGCGAGCAGCTTGCGGTTGATGTCGGCCGTCGAGACGATGCCCCAGCGGACGGGCTCCATCACGAATCCTCACCGGAAATCACCGTCACCGATCCTCCTCGTTACGTCCTGAGCGCGGGATACAAGGCGCGGTAGCGCGGGTAGACGTCTTCGTAGACCGGGACCCAGACGGGATTGGGCTCGACGACGTCGCGTACGCGGACGCATCGTGAGACCGCGTCGTGCACGTCGGCGAAGCCGCCGGCTGCGACGCCTGCCAGCAGCGCCGCGCCGAACGCAGACCCTTCCTCGACTGCGGTCAGCTCGAGGGGGATTCCCAGCGTCGAGGCGACGATCTCGACCCACAAGCGGCTGTGCGCGCCCCCTCCGGACACGCGGCCGGCCGCGGCCTCGACCCCGAGGTCGCGGAGCAGCTCGAGCGAGTCGCGAAGCCCGCATGCAACGCCTTCGAGCACGGCTCGGACGAGCGCCCCGCGGTCGTGGCGAAGCTCGAGCCCCACGAAGGCACCGCGCGCATCGGGGTCGGCGTGCGGTGTCCGCTCGCCGGCGAGGTAGGGCAGAAACACGAGGCCGTCCACGCCCGGCGGCCACTCGGCCGCCTCTGCCACCAGAGCCTCGAACGGAACGTCCGGCGCGATCGTGTCGTGGAGCCATTGCAACGATCCCGCTGCCGAGAGCATCACACCCATCGCCTGCCAGGCGCCGGGAACCGCGTGGCAGAACGCGTGCACTCTCGCCTCGGGGTCGGCGCGGTACGCGGGCAGTGCCGCAAGCACGACACCCGACGTCCCGATCACGACGGACAACCGGCCGGGGGCGTCGATGCCGACGCCGAGTGCGGCGGCGGGCTGATCTCCTGCTCCTGCCGCCACCGGGATGCCGGCCGTTTGACCCGAGACCTCCGGGCTCTCCTGCAGGCGTGGCAGCCACTCGGCGTCCAGCTGGAGCGCGTCGAGGACCGCGTCGCTCCACCGACGCGCCGCGACGTCGAGCAGCAGGGTGCCCGAGGCGTCGGCGACATCCGTTACCCGCTCGCCGGTCAGCCGAAGCCTCACGTAGTCCTTTGGCAGGAGCACGTGCCGGATCCGCGCGAATGCCTCGGGCTCGTGGCGGCGGAGCCACAGCAGCTTCGGGGCCGTGAAGCCGGTGAGGGCACGGTTGCCCGTCAGCTCGATCAGGCGCGAGAGACCGACGAGCGCTTCGATCTCCGCGCATTCCACCCCGGTGCGTTGGTCGTTCCACAGCATCGCCGGCCTGATCACGCTGTCCGCGTCGTCGAGTACGACCAGCCCGTGCATCTGGCCCGACAGCCCGACCCCCGCCACCTCGCGACCGGAGGAGACCTCTGCGAGAGCAGCCTCGGCCCCGCGCCACCAGTACTCGGGATCCTGCTCCGACCAGCCAGGGAGCGCCGTCGACAGCGGGTAGCCGCGTGTCGCCTGCGCGAGCACGTCCCCGTCCGGCGACATGGCGAGCGCCTTGACACTCGTCGTGCCCACGTCGAGGCCGACAAACACCTCCATTACGAGGCGAGGACCTCGTCGATCCGCACCGGCCTGCGCTCCTCGGTCGAGCGGGCGAGCGCCAGCACCGCAGCAAGGCTCTGCAGGTTGTCGGCGGCCGAGCATTCGGGCTCCTCGCCCGCCGCAGCGGCTCGGCGTAGCTCGTGGAGCACCCCAAGCCGGTCGAGGGCCGGAAGGTGCGGGAGCACCGCTCGCGTCTCCTGGCCGCCGCGGCGCTCGAGCGTGACATGGCCGCGGAGCGCATCCCCGACACCGCCGTCCCACACCGCCCGTCCCTTCGTCCCGACCACCTCCCAGTCGCCGTTCCAGGACGTCCAGCCCCGCGGCTCGACCCAGGTCCCGTCGTAGCCGAAGGCAATCCCGCCCGAGAGCGTCAACACCCCGACGACGGTGGGGTCGTGCCGGAAGGGGCCCGTCGGGGACGGCCAGCTGCGGGCGTCCACCTCGACGAACTCGAGGCCGGTGATCATCCGCAGTAGGTCGAGGTGGTGGATCGCCATGTCGAGCAGGTACGGGTGCGGCATCCGTCCGCGCCAGTCCCGGGCGGCATGCACGCGGCGGAGGTCGCGGCGGCACGAGATCCGGCCTCCGCGCAGGTCTCCGAGCGCGCCCGTCGCGAGCAGCTGCCGGAGCGCCCGAGGCTGCCTGCGGAAGCGGTAGTTCTGCGTGACCATCGCGCAGCGTCCGGCTCGGGCAGCAGCGTCGGCGATCGCACGGGCCTCGACGAGTTCGAGGGCGATCGGCTTCTCGACGGCGACGTGGCAGCCGGCCTCGAGCGCCTGCTCGGCGAGAGCACGGTGTGAGTCGGGAGGGGCCACGATCAGAACGGCGTCGCAGACAACGCGGCGAATAGCCGCGTGGAGATCGCGGAAGGTGGGGCAGCCGAATGTTGCGTTTGCCCACTCGCGCGCGATCTTCGACTCGTCGACCAGCCCGGTCAACCGGAAGCCGCGCCCGCGGGCGACGAGCTCGGCCCAGCTCTCACCCCACATGCCGGCCCCGACCTGCACGATGCGGAACGGCCGTCCGTTCACGCGCACAGGTCGGCGGCGACTGCGAGGTACGTCCCGACGCAACGTTCGAGGCTCGCGATCGACACCCACTCGACCTCCGCGTGGGCTCCTTCCCCGCACGGCCCGAAGAGCACGCACGGAATCCCCGCGGCACCGAGCAGCGCAGCGTCGGTCCAGAACGGCAGACCGATGCGGTCCGGATCGGCCGCATGGTGAGCGACGAGCTCGACGATCTCTTCGTCCGCAGCGACCTCGAACGGCCCTCTTGTCACCGTCAACGACCAGGACGCGTCGACATCGTCGACCAGCTCCGCGACCTCCCGCTCGACGTCGGCGTCCGTCTCGCCCGGAATCGTCCGCCGTTCGCCTTCGATCTCGCAGAAAGCCGGGTAGCTCGAGTACTCCTGCCCGCCCGAGATCAGCGACGCGTGCGCCGACCCCGTCCCGACGAGCGCGTGCGGAGATGAAGCACGAAGCCACGAGTCGAGCTCGCCGAGCCTCGTCAGGATCGGCCCCGCATGGGCGATCGCGTCGATGCCGAGCTCCGGCATCGAGCCGTGCGCGGCCCGGCCGGCGACCCGGATCTTGAACCCGGCGAACCCGCGATGTGCAATGCCGAGCTTCTCCTCCGTCGGCTCCGCCACGATCGCGGCGTCGGCCGGAACCGCCGCGACGGCCTCGGTGCCGATGCTCGCCAACTCCTCGTCCGCAACGGCCGTGACGACGACGTCTCCTCGCAGCGCGAGCCGGGCCGCGGCCTCGCACGCCACGAGGCACGCGGCGACGGCGCCCTTCATGTCGTAGGCGCCACGGCCGTACAGGCGGTCGCCGTCGATCAGCCCCGAGAACGGGTCGGACATCCCGGCGACGCCGACGGTGTCGAGATGACCGTTGAGCAGGAGAGTCCGGCCGCCTCCGCGGCCGGGGGCGCGGGCGACGACGTTGTGACGACCAGGGGCGATCTCTTCGACTGCCACCTCGAGCCCGGCCTCTTCGCACCACTCGGCGACGATCTGCGCAACCGCGCCCTCGCCGCTGCCCGCCGGGTCGAGACCCGGGTTGATCGACTCGACCCGAACCAGCGCCTGCGCCAGCTGGACGACGTCGTGCACGCCTACGACGCGGGTGCGCCGAGAGCCGCATACACGATCTCGTACGCCCGGACGGCGTCCTTCTGCTGCTGCGCGTCGCGAAGAGCGGGGTCGTCGATGCGCCCGGCGACGTCCCAGATGAAGCGCCACTGGATGACGCTCCGCCGCACAGCTGCGACCGCGTCCTCCGTGTAGGGATAGAGGTCGAAGCCGAGCCGCTCGCCGCGCTCGCCGTAGCCGGCGCGCCGGAGCTCGAGTGCGAGCTCCAGCGTCTCCATGAACGCCGTCGCGCCGACCATGTTGTCGTCGTCGAACGTGCCCCAGCCCGAGTTTGCGTGCTGGTGCCCGAGCAGGCCCTGCGCCGCGAGCATGGCCGCGTATTCGCCCAGCGACTCGCCGTTCATGAGCAGGTGCTGCCAGTCCATGTTGACCTGGACGTTCGTAATCCCGCGGGTGCGCAGGGTGTGGATCACGTGCAGCGTCATGCCGATGTTGCGCATCAGGATCTTCATCGCCGGCTCGGAGTTCTTGTGCTCCAGGAACAGCGTCACCCGCCGCTCGCCGCACCGTGCCGCCACCTCGCCGACACCGTCGACGAAGCGCGCCCAGGCGTCTGCGTACGGCGTCTGGAACGGGTAGTTGTAGCCCTCGACCCCTGGCCAGAGGATCATCTGCGCGCCGATGTCGCCCGCGAAGTCGGCGGCCTCGAGGGCCTCCCGCAGCGCATCCCCCCGCACGGCGTCGTCCGGCGACGAGAGCCCGCCCTTGCCGAAGCGCGGATTCAGATGCGTCCCGGTGGCGATCGCATAGATCCCGTGGCCGGCCAGAGCCGACCGGACGTCATCGAGGTTGTCCCGCGACAGCTCCTGCGGGTAGTGGAACTCGTAGTCGTCGATGTATCCCTCGAGCCCGGCGACGGCGCGCGCCACACGCTCGGCGGTGGTCTCCCCGGCGTGCTGCGGCTGGTAGCCGCCGGGAACGAAGCGCGTGACCATCGAGCTCAGCGCCCAGATGCCGAGGCTCGTCTTCACGCATCGCTCCCGCGGTAGCCGATGGCCTCCTTCACTCCGCTCGAGGAGGAGCGGAGGATCGCGTCGGTCACCTCGGAGCAGCGGTAGCCGTCCTCGAACGTGGCCCCGTGCGGCGCCACCGTTCCCTCGCCGGAGATGGCGCCGAGTAGATGCGCGATCTCGTGCGTGAAGGTGTCGCCCCAGCCGACGATGTGACCCGGGGGCCACCAGAAGCGCATGAACGGATGCTCGGGCTCGGTGACGAGGACGCGGGTGAAGCTGTGCTCGTCGGCGACCTGGAGCTCGTTGAGGCGCTCCACGTCGAAGGCGATCGACCCTTTCGAGCCGTTCACCTCGAAGGCGTTGTAGTTGATCCGCCCGCGGGCGAGCCGCGAGGCCTCGAGCGTGCCGACGGCGCCGCTCTCGAACTCCACCGCGGCGACGAAGTGGTCGTCGACGGACCGCCCGGGCACGACGGTCCGCACGAGCGCCGAGACTGAGACGATCTCGCCGACCAGGTAGCGGGCGAGATCGATGATGTGGGTGCCGAGGTCGCCGCTGGCGCCCGTTCCTGCCTGCGCGCTGTCGAACCGCCAGACGCCCTCGTCGGCGTCCCACCCCCAGCTCTGGAGATACGTGGCCCGGAAATGGACGACGTCGCCGATCCCGCCCGCCTCGAGGATCTCGCGCGCGCGCCGTACCGCGGGAACGAAGCGGTAGTTGAACCCGCACATGTGCTGCACCCCGGCCCGCTCGGCCTCCACCCACATGCGATGCGACTCCGCCGCGTCCATGCCGAGCGGCTTCTCGCACAGCACGTGCGTGCGGTTCCGCACGGCCTCGATGCACGGCTCGGCATGAAGCGCGTTGGGGCCGCCGTTGTCGAAGAGCCCGACACGCGGATCGGCGACCTGCTCGTGCCAGTCGGTCACCGCCTCGGCCCAGCCGTAGCGCTCCTGCATCGCGACGAGCGCGTCGCGGTTCCGGCCGGAGACCGAGACGAGCTCGGGCCGCAGCGTGGGCTGGGCGAGGTAGGCCACCTCATGGAAGGCGCGCGAGTGGGCCTTGCCCATGAAGGCATGGCCCAGCATGGCGACTCCGATCGTGTCCGCCATCCGGAAGCCCGCTAGCGGCCGGACTTCACCTGCAGCCGGCGGACGATCGTATCGAGCGTGACGGCCAGTAGCAGGATCGTCCCGGTCACCATGTAGATCGTGCCCGGGTTGTAGTTGGCCGTGTTGAGCCCGTTCGAGACGGTCGCGATGACGGCGCCCCCGAGGAACGCATTGCGGACCTCGCCGCGCCCGCCGAACAGGCTGGTGCCTCCGATCACCGCTGCGGAGATCGCGTCGAGCAGGAGTGTCCCGCCGCCGAAGTTCGTGTCGACCGAGTTGATGTTCGCCGCGAGAATGATCCCGCCGATCGCGGCCATCACGCTCGAGATCATGAAGACGAGGATCCGGATCCGGGGGACGTTGATGCCCGCGCGCCTCGCCGCCTCGGCGTTCCCGCCGACGGCGTACACGTGTCGCCCGAACGTTGTCCGCCTGGCGAGGTAGGTCAGGACGACGAGGAAGAGGATGATGATGACACCGGCCAGAGGGAGCCCCAGCGGGGTGCCCTGTACGGAGGCGTGGTTGCAGATGGCGACGATGCCGAAGCTCCCGACCGCGATCCCGACCACCTTCGCGACGGCCAGGCCCCGGTTCCGGACCTTGAGTCCGGCGCGAAGTGCACCGACCGCGGTGCCGAGCGTCACCACCGCGTACACCGCCGTCACCACGCCGGCGATGGCCCAGCTGGCGATGTGCGAGAAGTAGTAGCTACCGGTGTAGTTGATCCAGCGATCCTGGATGATGATCGAGCCCGGCACCGCGAGCCGGTAGACGATCACGCCCTGCCAGATCAGAAAGCCCGCGAGCGTGACGACGAACGACGGGACGCCGATCTTCGCAACGATCGAGCCCTGGACGCAGCCGATCAGCGCGCAGATCGTGATCGCCAGCGGCATCGCGATCAGCCCTGACAGCCCCGGGCCGCTGCCGGGTCGCTGTAGCTCGGCGACCGCAAGCGCCCCGATCCCCGCGACGTAGCTGATCGAGAGGTCGATCTCGCCGAGCAGGAGGACGAAGACCACGCCGTAGGCGAGCATCGTTGTGCCCGCCATCTGGATGATGATGTTGCCGAAGTTCTCCGCGGTGAAGAAGTTCGTCGCCTTGAAGCCGAAGAAGACGACGATGAACGTGAGGGCGACGATGATCGGGAGGACGCCGAGATTGCCGGTCCTCAGGTTGTCGAGACCCTGGCGCACGAGCGCGCCGATGCCGCTCGCGAGGACATCCTCGGGGGGCGGCCCCGCGTCCTGCCCGACGACCTTGACGTCGGTGCTCACGAGGCTGCACCCGTGGCCGCCTGGGGAATGCCCGAGACCTTCGTCGGCTTGCCGGCGGTGATCGCCTCGACGACCTCCTGCTGGGTCGTCTTCTCGCGCTCGTAGATGCCGACGTTCCGGCCGAGACGGAGAACCGTGATGCGGGTCGCCGTCTCGAAGATGTCGTGCAGGTTGTGCGAGATGATGACGACGGCGAGGCCCTGCTCTGCCAGACGTCGGACGAGCGCGAGCACCTGTTCCGTCTGGGCGACGCCGAGCGCCGCGGTCGGCTCGTCGAGGATCACGAGCTTGGAGTTCCACATCACCGCTCGTGCGACCGCGACCGACTGCCGCTGGCCACCGGAGAGCGACGCGACCGGCTGGCGAATCGACCTGATCGTCGTGACGGCGAGCGACTTCATCGTCTCGGCCGTCTTCTGCTCCATGATCGGCTCCTTGAGACGCTGAAGCCGGTCGTGTGCTTCGCGTCCGAGGTACATGTTCTGGACGACGTCGAGGTTGTCGCAGAGGGCGAGATCCTGGTACACGACCTCGATCCCGAGCCGGGCCGCGTCCTTCGGCCCGTGGATGTGCACCTCGTTCCCCTCGAACAGGATCTGGCCGCTGTCGGCCGAGTGCGTACCGGCGATGCACTTGATCAGCGTCGACTTGCCGGCGCCGTTGTCGCCGACGAGCGCCATCACCTCGCCAGCGCGGACCTCGAAGTCGACGTCGCTCAGCGCCTCGACGGAGCCGAACGTCTTGGTGATGCCGCGAAGCTCGAGGAGCGGTTGCTCGGTCAACGTGGGATCTCCGATCGGGGTGGAGGCGTCCCGGCTGGGGACGCCTCCACCGTGAAGCCGGCTTGTCTACTTGCAGTACTTCTTGAACTCGCCCACGCAGACGTCGCTCTTCTTGATGAACTTGTCCGTGTAGAGGCGGTTGACGTTCGCCTTCGTGATCCAGATCACGGGTAGCGCGACCGTCGGCTCGTTCTTGCTGCCGTTCTTCCTGACCGTGTTCGTCTTCACTTTCTGGCCCTTGACGAGGGCAACCGCGGCAGCGGCGACGGCTGCTGCCTCGGCGGGCACCGGCTTGTACACCGTGCCGGACTGCCACCCCGAGATGATGTACTGCGCGCCCTGCACCGTCGCGTCCTGCCCGCTGAGCGCGATCGGCTTCAGGTGCTTGGCCTTCAGCGTTGCGACCACCGCACCGGCGATGTTGTCGTTCGCCGCGATGGCCCCGTCGATCTTGTTGTTCG
>JACXTT010014276.1_pt1 | contig 10408 bp, 10 predicted proteins | sample 9270951 | NCBI WGS metagenome assembly JACXTT01 (sample SAMN15532306, study PRJNA645909) | rock metagenome | isolation source: weathered quartz diorite | place: Puerto Rico | collected 2017-06-21
AGATATGGTGAATGCCCGTCAGGAACGCTACCAAGGCGGCCGTGGTGGCCAGGAACGCGGATTGCAGCGCGAACGCATCCACGCAGGCCGACAGTCTCCGCTGGGCCACGATGGCAAAACAGGTCAGCAGGAGCAGCGCCGCGCACAGGTTCACCATCTGAGGACCGAGATGAGGGAAAATCGTCCCCACGTCAGCCTCGCAGGATGTAGAAGAACACGAGCGCCAGGAGCGCCAGGATGAACGCCACGCCCAGCAGATCCGTCAGCCGGAACAGCCTCAATTTGGCGAACATGCACTCGATCACCCCGATCAGCACGGCCAGGCCGGTGACTTTCACGACGAACACCGCCAGGCCCGCGCCGATCGCGGCCGGGGCAAGGCTTGTCGCGATGCCCCAAGGCGCAAACACGTTGGCCAGCAGGCTCAGGAACACCAGCAGCTTGATCCCCGCGGCCCACTCGACCAGCGCCAGGTAGCGCCCAGAATACTCCAGGACCATCGCCTCGTGAATCATCGTCAGCTCCAGGTGCGTGGCTGGATTGTCCACCGGCACACGGCCGGTCTCGGCGAGCGTCACGATGAAGAGCGCTGCCAGGGCCATCAAATGGGGTGGCGGGTCGGTGACGATGCCTTCCAGCAAGGCGGTCTTGTGGACGATCGTGCTCAGGTTTGTGGAGCCGGCGGTCAGCGCGATCGCGAAGATCGACAGGATCATGGCCGGTTCCGTCAGCGACGCGACGATGGCCTCGCGGCTGCTCCCCATGCCGCCGAAGGCCGATCCGGCATCAAGCCCGGCCAGGATCAGGAAGAACGTGCCCAGCGCCAGCAGGTATACCAGCGCGATGATGTTGCCGGCGAAGTTGAGCGGCGTCTGCGAGACAAACACCGGCACCAGCAGGCCGGCCGCGAGCGTGGAGGCGAAGAGGATATACGGAGTCGCCGTGAAGATCCATGACGTGGTGGTCGAGATGACTGGCTCCTTGCGGAACAGCTTGGCAAGGTCAAAGTAGGGTTGAAACACACGCGCGCCGCGCCGGCACTGAAGGCGGGCCTTGACCTTGCGGATCACGCCGACAAGGAACGGCGAGAGGACAAGGAGGACGACCGCCTGGAACGCCACGAGGAGAAGGGCCTGCAGCATTGCGTTACATCCCTTCCTTGCCTACAAGACCAGCAGCAATAGGACGAGTAGGGTCACAAAGATATACGCCAGGTACAGGTGCAGACTCCCCGCCTGGATAATCCGGAGGCGGTCGGCCAGGGCCAACACGAATGACACCACGGGATTGTACAGGTACTTCTGAAACACCGGTTCGATGCGGAACTCGAACCGCCTGCGTTTGGCGAAATAGCGGGACTCCTCCAGCAACTCCGTCTCCAGTTTGACCGTCGGCTGATAAATGGTGCTGAACACGCGCTTGATGGGCTGGACAAAGCCGGTCGGGGTGTACTCCATCCGCGCCGTGAGATTGAGCCCGCACCCCCAGGTCTTGTAGTAGCGAGTGGCGAAACGGCCGCCGAGCGCGGCAACCAGAAGCAGCGCGAGGGCCACGAGGGCGGCCAGCATCATCGCGATCACCGGAGGCGAGATACTTGAAAACTCCACGTTTCCCGGAGCGACAGCCCAGCCATCAAGGGCCAGCACCTTCTCCCTGATCGACACCCCGACGAGCGGCCCGGTCACCTGGTCCAGCAGTGGGATGACGAGCATCGGGGCGAGGCCGAGCACCGCGCAGACAAGCGCCAGGAGAGCCATCCCGATGCGCATGGCCGAGGGGACCTCAGTCGCCCGGCGAGCATGTGGGCTCCGCGGCAATGCCAGGAACGACATGCCGAAGGCCTTGGCGAAGCAGGCGAGCGCCAGTGCCCCCGTGAGCGCGAGCATGGCCGCCGCAATCGGGAGCATCAGCTTCAGAAACAGCGCCGGCAGGTGGAAGCTCAGGAAGAGGCTTTGAAAAACCAGCCATTCGCTGACAAACCCGTTCGTTGGCGGCAAGGCGGCGATCGAAACGGCGCCGATCAGGAAAAACACGCCCGTCCAGGGCATGCGCCTGAGCAATCCCCCGTACTCTTCCATGTTCCGGGTATGGGTGGCGTACACCAGCGAGCCGGCCCCCAGAAATAGCAGCGCCTTGAACATCGCATGATTGATGGTGTGATAGAGCCCGGCCAGCAGCCCGAGCGCCGCAAACTCCTTCAATCCGTAGGTCAGAAAGATCATCCCGGCGCCGACGCCGAGCAGAATGATCCCGATGTTCTCAACACTGTGGAAGGCGAGCAGACTCTTGAGATCGTGCTCCATGAGCGCGTACATGACGCCCAGCAGGGCTGAGATCGCGCCGATGACAAGGACGGCGAAACCCCACCACCAGGGAAACTGCCCCCCCAGAAAGTCGAAGTAGATCCGGATCAGTGCGTAGATCGCAGTCTTGATCATCACGCCCGACATCAACGCGGAGATGTGCGTGGGCGCGGCGGGGTGCGCGCGGGGCAGCCAGACATGGAGGGGGACGATGCCGGCCTTGGTGCCGAACCCGATCAACGCCGCGAGAAACACGAGCGTCCGCAGGCCTTCGGACAAGGGCTGCGGCGCATGCCGGAACGCCTCGAACGAAAACGAGCCCGTTCCCTCAAAAAGGCCCAGGAACGTCAGGATGATGAATGCGGTGCCGATGTGCATCATGATCAGATAGAAGAATCCCGCATGCCGAACGTCGGCCTTCTCGTGCTCCGTCACGACCAGGAAATACGAGATCAGCGACATCAGTTCCCAGACGATCAGGAAGAAGAATCCATTGTCGCTGAGAATGACCAGCGCCATAGAGGCAAGAAAGGCGTTGTAGAGAGATCCGAGCAACCCGACTGACGTCCGCCCGTAGAATTCCGTGACATAGCCAAGGGCATAAACCGACACGGCGAGACTGGTGAGCGAGATCGTGAGCAGGAAAAACGCCGCCAACGGATCGAGTCGGATGGCAAAGGCCAGAAAGGGAAGCGTGGAGGGAACCGAGGCGGTCAGGGGCTCTGAGGCGACCAGTCCTAAAATGCCGGCCATCACCCCAAGCACGCCGGCCAGACCGGCCGCACCGTGGGCGATGAAATTCTGCGTCCTGGGCCGTCTAGCAAGGCACGGGGGGACCAGGATGCCGGCCGCGTAGCAGAAGACCATGGAGACCAGCATCATGGTCGAAACAGAATTTCTAACTGCATGAAACCCTGGCTAACTCTCCATTCCTAAGATGTCCCATTGCGACCCGCCCCCATTCCTTCTACCACCGATGATATTAGCCATGCCCAGCATAACTGTTCAAGGGGTGGGACAACAGGCGTAAACACTGGTTCCGCTCCTTCGCGGCGACGAGCTACTTCCCCGCTGGAGCCTGAGGCGCTGCAGCGGGAACTGGTGTTCCAGCGGCCGGAGCAGCAGGAGTCGCGCTGGGCACAGGCATACCTGGGGCAGCCGGTTCCGCACTGGGAGCCCCGCTAGGAGCCGGAGCGGCTGAGCCCGCCGCGGGAGCGGGGGTCTGCGGCGTCGCCTTCGGCTCCTCGCTCTTCTGTCCACACCCTGCCACGAAGATCGCAGTCACCATAATCAGGGCTGTCCACACGCGTGCTGTGTTCATGGGTCCTTCTGTCCTCCTAGGTCTATTTTTTGTTTAGAGCTGCGATACCCCATCTACGAAAAGAGTACCATCTGCGTCTCTTGTTAGTGCTCGGAATCACGACCGACGGGCTTTCGATAGAATAGGCCTCATCCCCTCCACCTCACTCTGCCAGAGCTCGTTTTCAATCGGGTCACGGTATTGGCAATCCACTGGATCGTATCGGCCGTGAGGTCGCGGATCGTGATGTGCGCTTCATCGTCCCCGGCAAAGGTGCACAGCGCGATGGTGAAACAGTCGGTCCCTCCACGGATGATCTTCAGAGCAATATTGGATTGATGGCAATGAACCCCCACAAACAGGCAGACGTCGATTTTGTTGAACCAGATCGTTAAGTTCGGATGATTCGGATTGATTTCACGGTCTGGATGGATCTTCGGGTACTTCGGACGATAATCGGCCATTGGGATGATTTTGGCCGGGACCGCCGCCGCCAAATTTTTCACTGCCTTCGCCTCGCGTGAGGCCGCCTCGTTCCATTTCCACAGCACGAGAGGGCCCGGGAAGATAGTCGGGTTCTTCGCCTCCAGAAGCCGCCTGGCGGCCTCCTCGATAGCCTGCTGCTCAGGGACCCGCTTCCCCATCACAAGTCCCTCTCCTTTGTCAGGCCCGACGATGCCCATCGCGGCGACCGCAGGAGGGAGGAACGCTTCCGGGCCGATCACCATCTTGTACGAATTGCGTTGTTCCATGCGTTCAGTCCCTTTCACTCACTCGGGCAACTTTTGAATCCCAGGTCTTCTCGCAGGAAGATATCCATCGGCGTGAGCGCCTGGCCCGGTTCCGGCATGATCGAAGAGAACCGCAGGGAGGTCGAGGACGCAACGAGCCGCGTGTAATGCCCGTCACGACTCGGCTCGACCACGACCAACCGCTTGACAGTCTTGGCGAACGAGTCCAGATCATCGCGGGGGACGGGCCACAGGACCTTCGGATAGAGCGCGGCGACTTTCAGGCCGAAGCTCCGACAGAGAACGGTTGCTTCGCGGACGACCCCTTGAGACGCCCCCCAGCTCACGAATCCGATTTCGGAGCCGGAGTCCACATCTCGTTCGGATCCCTGCAGCAACTCGGAAGGATAAGGGCATGATGACTGAGCCCCTTTGACCCCCAGCCCGACCTTGCGCACTACGTGCTCAATGGCCTCAACCCCAATGCTCTGTGTCCAGTGCGTGACAACATCATCCAAGACGACCCAGATCGGCGTGCCGGCTCGCACTTGGCAACGCGCCGTGACCAGCAAGCGCAGGGCGTCGAGCAAATCAGCTGCCACCACAACGGCTGGCCCCTTCGTCGACTTGACGGCGCCCCACTTGGTCGGGTCCACGACATCAAGCAAAGCGACGACACTGCCTTTCCCAGAGCTTCGATATGCATTGGGGATCGGCAGCGGTCCGCCTCCAGGCGACACGGCGCCTTTCCAGGAAACATTCACATGCTCCGCGATCCACTCCTCCGGCGACTGTTTGAAACGTTCCGCGCATGCCCCCTTGCACCCACAGTTTCCGACTTCCAGCCCCAGCACCATGGCTTGACGAGCATTGAGTATCACTTGCCAAGGAGCCTTGCCGGGTGGCGTCGGCAGCGCATAGATGTCCCGCTTGCGCAGATGCTTTGCCGCCCATGTGAAACCCGCGACGAAGCGCCGGCGATTGAAGTCCGGCTCAAGGCGACGCCGGACGGTCTCCGCGGAAATTCCTAACATCTGCGCCAAAATTCCGGTCGTGAAGATGCCCTTCTGAGAATCGCGTCCGCCTTGCCGAATAAGACGGGCCAGGGGAATCGGATAGGTGATGACGCCTTCAGGCATCGCATGGGGAGGCGCCTCGCAGATGCATCGTTCATCGGCGATCAGCACACTCCCTCGCTGCAAGTGAAAGGGATTCCCGGCAGGCATCTTCTGGCCCAGATACACCACGACGTCACAGCCATGGCCCATCGACCGGATGGGTTCCTGTGAAACGCGGATTCGAACCGATGAGGTCGGCCCGATGGCATCCGCCCGCGCGGTCTGCGCCATGACGTGAAAGCCCAAGTCGGCAATGGCCTGCACAAGCGCGATCGCACTCTTGGCCAAATCTGTATGACCGTCTCCGGCTTCTTCTATGATGAGATCAGACGTCCGATTACTCTGAGCCGGAAGCCATCTGGTGAACGGGGCCATGTGCGGCAGTGCCCTCCTATTGCACCTGCGTGGGGGTTGGACGAGACCCGCCGACTGCGCGCAGCCAGTTCGCGGAATACCCGCAGAGGAACAGATGATCAAACAGGGCTGATAGAAACGCACGTCCGGCTGCAGGAAAACATCTGCGACCACTCCAGTCCAGGACGCCCTTATGGAAGAGGGTGTTCAACAGACCCTCGTGGTTTGTGGTCACCAAGCCGGTGGACGGGTCGAAGCGCACGACCGCCGTCAGACCTCGCGGCAACTGGATGAGAAGCACTTCCCTGGCCACAGTTCCCCTCGTACGTGACGTTCTGTTCTATCTCTTCTTTCTCTTCTTCGCCGTTCTCTTTTTCGCTTTTGAAGGGGACTTCCTCCTTCTTGTATTCGAAGCCTTTTTCCGTCTCTTCTTCGTCGGCATAGGACGTTCTCCTTCCTCTGTTGTCCGAAAGTCTCGGCGCCGTCACCGCTGGTGCTTGACAGGATTGCAGTGAGTAGCGCCACCGTTCGCTCTCTGTTGCGTGCCGGTCAGCCTCACATTCTTGCCGTCAGAAGTGGGGGAAATCTTCAACTCGTTCCGGACCCGCCGGAAGATCGAGATGATGCGATCAAATTTGTCCGCCTCCACGTCTTGCACAGTCAACATCGCATCCTCATGAATGTCGTGGCAGAACGCGATCGTCAGACAGTTGGTCCCCCCGCGGACCATCTTCAGTGCGAGGTTGGCGTAGTGGCAGTGAATCCCGATGAACAGGCAGACCTCGATATGGTTGTGCCAGATGGTGAGGTTCGGGTGGTTCGGATTGATCACTTCCTCCGGGTCCACCTTGGGATATTTCGGCCTGTAGTCGGGCATCGGAATGATCATGACGCCCGGGATCTCCGCGGCCAGCCGCAGCAGCGCCTGTCCTTTCGCAATCCATTCCTTTTCCCACGCCCACATGTATAGCGGGCCTGGGAAAATGGTCGGATTCTTTCTTGTGAACATCTGGCGCGCGGCTTCTTCAATCACCTCGTCCTCCGGGGCGTTGACGCCATAAAGTAAGCCGAACCCGGAATCCGGGATCTCAACCCCGAGCTGCATGGCGGATGGCACAAGAAACCCTGCCGGCCCTACATCAACGACGCGCTTTTGCCCTGCCTTGGGAATGACACGCTCTGTTCCTCTTTTCTGCTGTTGTTTCATTACAATGAACTTCGGATTTAGAAATGAAAGGCAGGCCCTGGAGCTCTACACGCTCTCCTCCAGGCAATAGGGATCGTCCAACCCGCACCGTCCCACGTAATTACGCTCAACCGCGTGGCCCATCAGTAGGAAGTGCACGTAAGCCGCATCGAGGAATTTCTCCCCGTCCTTTGGAAAGACGGGGCGACCGTCAAGATCCTGTATCGCACCGGGTCCTTGTAACTCTTTCATGAGGGCCTCGTCACTCACGCACGCCCTTTCTTGACCATCCCTGATCCAGAGAAAGAGCGTATATCCGTCGTCATCTCTCACCATCACATACTCCATGGGAAGCCTCAGCCAATGTGGCTTCGTCACGCTCTGAGATGAACCCTAAGCAATGCCAGTGCCATTCGTCTGTAAAACGTTGTTGCCTAAATTTTCCCGTTAAACCATAAGGTTAGTCGTGAGATCTGGAGCGACACCTTTATGAGGCAACTCGCTGACTCCTTCAGCACTGCAGAATTTGCAGTCTGACGAACCCAGGGCCAGATTTGACCGGAAATTCCGATAAGAGAATCAGTTGGTTATCAAAGCAGGCGCGAACTCACGGTAGCGAATTTATTGCAGCCGTCGGGAATGTGTGATCACCATATTGATAAATCGTATTTTACGAGAAGAGCTTCTGTCGGTTTCGTCTGGCACGAGGAAGCCGCTCATTCGTCAGACCCTCAAACACTTCGTTGTCTCCTCGCTTTGGCGGCAGGCCCTGTTTCCCTGAAGGCACCTATTGCTTCGCCGGCGAAGCTGGTTGCGTGGTGGGTGAGGTCGACGGCGGTTTGGCCCCCGACGAACCAACCGCGCTAGACTTCATCTCTGACGAGGATACACCGCTCAGGTACAACGTGCGAGCGATGTGTTTTCCATCCTTATTCAGATACTTCCCTCTCACCCGATCCCCGACGTGCACGTCGCTCAGACTCTTCTTCTCGTTGCCGACCAAAATTTCGCTACCCGAGCCCACAAGAAGTTTGAGTTCGGCCGCACCCTTTGTCGCTGACCGTTTGATCAAGACCGTCTGGTCCGACACGTTGACCGAGGCTACTTCGCCAGAGACTTCGTGTGGACGCTCCTTTGCTGAAGCACTGGTCATCCCCAAGAGAACGAGGATCGGAGCTGAAAAGACCGCACTCACGAACACCGTGTCTCCTATCACGACGTCTCCTCCTTATCGTTGTTGACAGCTTTCGTTAGCGTCGAACGTTGTTCTTGTTCTGAGACCCTCTTTGCGGCCGCTCGGGCAATCAACAGTATGCCCTCGCATGCTAAGCACACGAAATGCCTTGACGGTTTATCATACGTGACGACGAGATCCGCCTTCAGGCAAGACTCACATCGCCCTACTATAAATGAACGGTTTGCGTGGTCCAATAGCTTGGTTTTCCCCTTACTCACGCTCTCTCCTGACAGCGAGCGGTTCATGCCCGTCATACGTGGCGATTCTGTCTCTCCGTTGATCAATCAGTTCGGCATGGCACAGCATGCGGACGGTCCCCCGCGCCTGATCGAATCAATGCCGAGCACCAGAACCTTTCGATAGCATCGCGGGCAGCTTACGGGCTTTGCGTGAATGTCCTTCACGAGAGCGTGCAATCCTACTTTCTCCCTTTTCTGGTCTTCTCGATCGCGTGCTTGACTTGCTCGCTCACTGTGGCGGCCGTCTCCTTCACAGACTGCTCCTTGGCCCTCGCGTCTAAGTAATCCCCATGATCAAGCGCCGTGTTGATATTCAACAACATGTCTTCGGCCGTCTGCACATCCCCTTTCAGAGCCGCAATATCTCCCTTGCTGCCCTTGCCGGTTGGAACTTGAGCCAGCAACACTTTGGCTTGGCCTAAAGCCGCCTGAGCTTCTTTGAAGCCCGTCTCCGCCTCACCCTTGGCCTTTTCCTTTGCTGCAACGGCGTCGATCTTGGCTTTCTCGGCCTCCGCCTTAGCCTCGCCTAGCAGTTCCCTGGCCTTGTCGTAATTACGGGCCAGGGAGACCTTGGTCTCTTGGGCAGAGATCTCTTCCTGAGCCTTCTGTAGATCATCCTGAACAGTCTTGACTTCGTCGAACACATAGTCCACTGCGCCGGCGTTTCGAGCCTCCTCCAGCGCATTCATGGCCGCCGTCAATTCAGAATCCGGAGGCTTTGCACAGCCGACGAGCACGACGAGAAAACCGAGCACAATGACAGCGCAGTTCCACCCCTTCACCTCTAACATCCCTGGACCTCCCCCTGTTGTCGGCTTTGCACCGCACGCCGCCTTCACGGCTAATCCTTGATCCCATATTGTTTGATCTTATATTGCAGAGTCCGCGGGCTGATGCCGAGGATAGCCGCCGCCTTTTCTCTGTGGTTGGTGACCTCGGCCAAGGTGCGTCGAATGACCTCGCGCTCGATCTCTTCCAAGGCTGTTCCCAGGGTGACTACCATCGTCCGCACTTCCTCTCGACTAGCTTGCACCTCGAGAGGGAGGTGTGCGGCCTGGATGACCTTTTCCCGCACCGTCACGACCAGCCGCTCGATCACATTCCGCAATTCCCGTATATTCCCTGGCCACGAATATAGTTTCAGCAGCCGCATGGCCTCCGGCGATACCTCCATAGGGTCCCGACGATGCGCCTGGGCGAACTCCATCAGAAAGCTTTCGACCAGTAAAGGGATATCCTCGCTTCGATGGCGAAGCGGGGGCAGTCGTATCGGGATGACATTGAGCCGGTAATACAGATCGTCTCGAAACGCGCCGCCTTTCATGGCCTCTTCAAGATTGCGGTTCGTCGCCGCGATGATGCGGGCGTCCACCTTGATGACTTTGGTGCCGCCCAGCCGACGGAATTCTTTAGTTTCAAGCACGCGGAGAAAATCTACCTGGGCTTTGGGAGACAACTCTCCGATTTCATCGAGGAACAAGGTGCCTCCATCGGCAAGTTCAAACCGACCCGCCTTCGTCGTCAGAGCGCCTGTGAATGCGCCTCGCTCGTAGCCGAACAGTTCGCTCTCAAACAGATTGTCCGGCAAGGCCCCGCAGTTCAGCGTGATAAACGGCCCGGCGGCCTTGGGGCTTTTCTGGTGAATGGCCCGGGCGACCAATTCTTTCCCAGTTCCACTCTCGCCCACGATGAGGATCGTAATCTCGCTGTTGGCCACTTGTTCCACCAATTCGTACACGCGGTGCATCGGCTCACTGTCACCGATCATCCGCTCGTACTGCTTTCTGGCCTGAAGATCTTGCCGTAGGCGCCGATTTTCGACGGCAAGCCGGTGTCGCTCCAGCGCTTTCTCCACCACCACCGGGAACCGATCCTTCTCGATGGGCTTGGTCACATAATCGTAGGCTCCCAGCCTCATGGCTTCGACGGCGGTCTCCACT
>JACXTT010014277.1_pt1 | contig 10408 bp, 9 predicted proteins | sample 9270951 | NCBI WGS metagenome assembly JACXTT01 (sample SAMN15532306, study PRJNA645909) | rock metagenome | isolation source: weathered quartz diorite | place: Puerto Rico | collected 2017-06-21
CCTTGGCGATGCAGGAGTCGGTGAGGCGGTATGCGGACGAGGTCCGCCACTCGCGGGGAATCGAAGTCCAAATTCGTGTTGGCCTCAACTCCGGCGAGGCTGTCGTCCGCGCCATCGGGAGCGACCTCCACGTGGACTACACTGCTGTGGGACAGACAACCCACCTCGGCGCTCGGATGGAGCAGCTAGCTACACCGGGCAGCATCAGGCTTACGGTCCAGACTCTGAGGTTCGCCGAGGGGTACGTAGAGGTCAGGTCCCTCGGGCTGATCCCGGTGAAGGGACTCCCAGCGCCCATCGAGGTCTACGATCTCGTCGGGGCAGGAGCCGCGCGCTCGCGACTTCAAGCCGCCGCCATCCGAGGGCTCACCCGCTTTGTGGGCCGCGACAATGAGCTCGGCCAGGCCCTGGAGCGCGCCGGAGCCGGGCACGGTCAGGTCGTAGCCCTCGTGGGAGAACCGGGCGTGGGGAAATCCCGCCTCTTTCGGGAGTTCACTCACTCCCATCGTACCCAGGGTTGGCTAATCCTTGAGTCCAGCTCGGCGTCTTACGGCAGTGCGACGGCCTATCTGCCCGTCATCGACCTCCTCAAGGTGTACTTTCAGGTCGAGGGACGGGATGATGCGCGACAGATCCGCGAGAAGATCACTGGCAAGCTGTTGTCCCTTGACCGCGCCTTAGAACCCTCCCTGCCGGCGTTGCTCTCCCTGCTGGACGTCCCGACGGAGGATGCCCAATGGCACCGTCTCGACCCCCCGCAACGGCGTCAGCGGACGTTAGACGGAGTGAGGCGGCTGCTACTCCGAGAGAGCCAAGTGCAGCCGCTTCTCGTGCTGTTCGAGGACCTCCACTGGATCGACACCGAGACCCAGGCATTGCTCGACGCCCTAGTCGAGAGCCTTCCCACCGCCCGTCTTTTGCTGCTTGTCAATCACCAGGGCGTCCGCACGTTGGTCGAGACGAATGCCCTAGTTGGTGTGCGGGGCGCATACCGTCTGGCGCAAGATCTTCGGACCATTGAGGTACCGTCGACAGTGCAGGCTATCCTCGCGGCGCGGATCGATCGGCTGGTGCCCGAGGACAAACGCCTGCTGCAGGCGGCGGCGGTGATCGGCGAGGAGGTTCCTCTCGCCCTTTTGCAGGCAATCGCGGAGGGGGCTCCTGGGGAGACCCTCTATGCAGGCCTCGGCCGCCTCCAGGCTGCGGAGTTCCTCTACGAAGCGAGACTGCGGAACGCGGGACCGAGACCTACTTGCTCTGTACCTTGGGGAAGATCGCATCCTACCAAGATCCTCCCGACGTCGACGCAGCGGGTCGTTACTTTCGCGATGCGATAGCGCTCGCCGACGAGCGTGGCATGCGCCCCCTGGTCGCCCACTGCCACCTCGGCCTCGGCAAGCTGTACCGGCGCACGGGTAAGCGCGAACAGGCTCACGAGCAGCTCGCCGCGACGACAACGATGTACCGCGAAATGGACATGGGGTTTTGGTTGGAGAAGGCTGAGGCAGAGTTGAGGGAACTATCATGAACTGCTCGGCAAAGCTTGGCAATCTAAGAAAGGCTCGAAGCGAGGTAAGAGATGCAGGTAGATATCGATCATGCGGCGGGCACCATCTGGCGATACCTGAGTGACCACGGCGAGATAACACTTAGAGAGCTGAAACATGGAACGAAGCTGTCGGATCAGTTGCTATTCGCGGGCATCGGCTGGTTGGCACGTGAAGAGAAGTTGAATTTCACCACGGAGGTGGCGGCGCAATGCCTACATGGGACGGGGACCAGGGCCGCTGAATATCGCGGAGCGAGTGCCTCTACCCGAGAAAACGTCGAATGGGGCCCACGGGCTCCGCAGGCTCCCTCAGACGACGGGGAATCGCATTCGTGAAGCGGTTTCAGAAAGGTCGATCGTTCCTCCTCATGGCTCCGCCGCCACCCCCACCCCACCAAGCTCGAGGACGAACCAGACGATCACCAGCAGGCCTAAGAGGAGCAACGCCACTCGATCAACGGCGAGGCGAAGCTGGGACCGGCCCATCTGCCAATGGGGCGGCAGCGCGGGCTTGTGCGGACACCCACCGGATGCGCAGTGGCTTTAACACGAAGAAGGCCAGCAGCGCACCGAGCCAGTCAAACACGATCGCCACGATGAAAATGGGCATCCAACTTCCGGTGGCCGCCTGAAGGACGTTCCCCAAGGGAACGAGCAGCGACGCCGTGCCCTTGGCCGTGTAGAGCAGGCCGTAGTTCGTGGTCGCAAACTTCTGGCCAAAGAGGTCGCCACACATGGCGGGGAACAGGCTATAGATCTCCCCCCAGGCGAAGAACACCAAACCGGAAAACACGACGAAGAGAACCGGGACGTGGGCAAAGTTGATCAGCAGCAAGATCCCGAGGCCCTCCAACCCGAATGCGATGAACATCGTGTTCTCCCGGCCAATGTGGTCCGAGACCCAGCCGAAGAACGGGCGCGTCAGACCGTTCAGGATCCGGTCCAACGACAGCGCGAAGGGCAGAGCGGCCATCGTGAGACCGAGTAGGGACACCGGGACCTTGGCCACCTTGAAGTCCACGGCAATCGGCCCCAGTTGGGCCGTCGCCATCAGCCCCCCCATGGCCAACATCGTCATCATCACGTACAAGAGCCAGAAGGGGGCGGTCTTCAGCATTTCCAACGGAGTGAAATCGCGGCTCGACTGCTGGCCTTTGGGTTTGGCGAGGTCGGGTACCTCGCCTGTCCGGGGAGCGCGCAGGAATAGCGCGCACAGAATGACCACGAGGCCCTGCCCGATCCCGAAGGACACGAAGGCCGTCTCGTAGCCGCGGGTGTTGATCATGTTGGCGATCGGCACGATGGTGAGCGCCGAGCCCGCGCCAAACGCAGCCGCGGTGAGGCCCGCCGCCAGCCCGCGGTGATCCGGGAACCACTTGAGGGCGTTGCCGACGCTCGTGCCGTAGACGATGCCCGCGCCTACCCCACCGACCAGCCCGCCAATGTACAGCATGAAGAGCGAACTGGCTCCAGAGTTGATCCACCACGCCGCGCCCACCAGGAGGCCTCCGATGGCGACTACCCATCGGGGACCGAACCGGTCCACGAGGTAGCCCTCAAACGGTACCAGCCAGGTCTCAGCCAAGACAAACAGGGTGAACGCGACCTGGATGGCGGCTTTCCCCCAATGAAACTTGCCGTCAATGGGGTTGACGAAGAGCGTCCAACCGTACTGAAGGTTGGCGATCGCAACCATCCCGATAATGCCGACCATCAGTTGGACCCACCGGGCGCCGGTCGACGCCGGACTCCCCACCAGCGACGGCGATGCAGTTCCCATGCTTATCCACCTCCATTGTGGATCGGCAGTGCAGGGATGGTTGCGCTGGCCAGCAACCACTTGCCGGCGAACAGGTCACTCGACTTCCGCTTCGAGGTAACGGCCTAAGACACAGTTTGCCCGACAATGCCTTCGTGATCCAACGTGTGGGACCCGCGGTCCCGCGAGAACGTCGCCCGGCCACGTGAAGCCGCTCTACCGTGCTCCGGGGCCGCCCGACCCCCTATCCCGGTGCCCATGCAGCCGCGGCCGCTTCAGCCGCGGCCGCTCCTTGCCACGTCCTCCGCCGCAAGCTACAGTCGGCCCGGCGCCGAGTTACCCTATGATGTCCCGATGAACGACGACGGGAAGGCGACGCAGAGCCCCGAGGCCACCGTGCCCGACTCGGGCCTCACGATCCGTCAATACTACGTCATGGTCGGCATCGGCGCGTTCGTCACCACCATCGCGCAGCCGGCCGTCATCGGGCGCCTGCCGTTCTCGTTGCTGCTGAAGACCCAGCTCCACTTCAACGCCGAGACGCTGGCGCTGTTCATGTTCGTCGCGACGTTCGCCTGGAACGTGAAGCCGATCGCCGGCATTCTTTCCGACTCGTTTCCGCTGTTTGGCACGCGACGGCGTCACTACATGCTCTTCGGGGCCGGCCTTGCGGCGCTCTGCTGGTTTCTGATGGGTGTCGTGCCGAAAGCGTACTGGCCGCTCCTGCTCGCCGCCTTCGGCGCGAATGCGTTCATGGTGATCTCGAGCACCGTGATGGGCGGCCTCATGGTCGAAGCCGGACAGAAGCACGGGATTTCGGGGCGGATCACGTCGATCCGTCAGACGCTCCAGAGCGCGGTGTCTGTCAGCAACGGTCTGCTCGGCGGGTATCTCGCGACGATGGCGTTCAGCTGGATCGTCGGCATCGCCACCGGACTGCTGATCGTGCTCACGACCGCGACGTTTTTCGTGCTGACCGAGCGACCGGCAGCCACCCGCGACCCCGAAGTATTACGGAATGCGGGCCGTCAATTCCTGACGTTCATCAAGTCGAAGTCGCTGTGGGCCGCCGGCGGGTTCCTCGCGCTCGTCTACATCTCGCCCGGCTTCACGACGCCACTGCTCTACCTGCAGACCGACAGGCTCGGCTTCACCCCGCCGTACATCGGGTTGATGGAAACGATCGAAGGTGTGGCCGGCCTCGTCGGCGCCGCGCTCTATGGCGTCGCCTGCCGGCGTTTCAACCTGGGACAGCTCCTTACCGCATCGATCGCGGTCAACGCCTTAAGCACGCTGCTCTACCTCACCTACGGGCGCGAAGGCGCCCCATTCATTCACGCGCTCAGCGGCTTCGCTGTCGCATGCTCCGAGCTGTCGCTGATGGACCTCGCCGTGCGGGCCACGCCGCGGGGATGCGAGAGCCTCGGCTTCTCGTTGATGATGAGCGCGCGGAATCTCGCGCTCGGCGGCTCCGACGTCATCGGCTCCAAGCTGGTCGACAGCTACGGCTGGGCCTTTCACCAGCTCGTGTGGCTCAACGCGGGGACGACCGCGCTCGTCCTCGTCTTCATCCCGTTGCTGCCGCGATTGATCATGAAACGCAAGGATGGCGAGGTTCCGCTGGGGCCGACGACGACCACATCGCCGTCGGCCCCCACTGCCGCGCCCGTCGCTTAGCTCTGCTCGTTCGCCGACGCGCGCTCGGCAGATGATCCTGAAGAGGGCTCGTGGCTTGTAGTTCCTCGCCTGCTCCCTGCCTCCTTGGCCGTCCATAGGACTATCAGGGGCGTTTGTGAGGTCTTCTGATTCCGCGGATCCGCCGCCTCGGTGACGAGCCGGACCTCGGTCACGTCGCCGGGTGCCCTCCGGGACCCCGGACCCGCACCCCCCAGCCGCCCCTTGACCACGGGACCACGGCAGCACAGGATTGCTCGGGGCCCGGCGCACGATTGCTCCGGGCCGGGGATGATCGCCGTGCCGACTCGCGCCTTCCCGCGCTCGAGGCGCAGGTGCGTGCAATCCCGACCCGGGCTCGGGTTCTTTTAGCGGGCCGCAGTGTTCGCCGCCCGGCGAGAGTGGGCCGGACCACCACCAATGAGTACGACAGCAGCGCCTGCACCGGACGAACCGTCCCTCCGCACTCGCGCGAGACTGTGTTGGCAGAATCTGGCCGCTTGCTGCGCCAAACACTGGATGGCGATCCGGCCAGGTCCCGAAGCCCGGCGCGGCGCCGTATGTGGAACGCTCGCCGCAGCCGCTGCGTGCGTCGTCATCGCGGGCCTGTATCTACGGACTGGATTCGGCTAGGCATTCGATTTCGCGTTCGCGATCCTCTTTGCCGCGGTGCTCATTCCCTTGGTTGCCGTCGTCGTGGCCCTCCTGCTGACCATCGCGGCGACGTTGCCGCGCCTGGCGACCGGATGGATCATCGGCTCGTGTGTGATCGTCATGCTGGAATGGTTTGCCACCGCACGTCGGCATTGCGACGGCGATCGTGGTCGGGCTCGCTGAAGGATTCCTCGGCGCGACGATCGCAACGTTCGCCATGGGCCGGTTCGCACAAGCAGCGTTGAGCAAGAAGGTCATCACGGTCTTGCTGTTCTTGCTCGCGGTAGCGGCCAACGTCTTTTTCTTGTGGCTCCTTGGGCGCGATGGCTCGGTGGAGAAGTCGGACTTCTCCGATCCGGGGTACGCATACCTGGGGGAATTGCTCGCCAGCCGCGGCTTCATCGTGGCATCCGTGGACGAAAACTTTCTGAACGACGGCCTCTTCGACGACGCTCCCAAGCCGCAGGCGGTACGAGGCTGGTTATTGCTGGAACATCTGACGCTGTGGCGTGAATGGAACCAGACGACGGGCAATCCGTTCCATCACAAGGTGGACGTGTCGCACATCGCGCTGATGGGCCATTCGCGCGGTGGGGAAGCAGCGGCTACCGCGGTGGCGTTCAATCGGATGAAGTTTTACCCGGATGACGCCAACATCCGCTTTGATTACCCGATCAAGGCCGTGGTGGCGATCGCTCCAGCGGACGGCCAATACAAGCCCGCCGGACAGCACCGGTGGATCGAGGACGTAAGCTACTTGACCTTGCAAGGCGCACACGACGCGGATGTGTCCTCGTTTCGGGGCAGCCGGCAATGGGACCACGTGAGATACACGCAACCCGGCCCCTGGTTCAAAGCCGAGATTTACGCCTATCGCGCCAATCACGGCCAATTCAACCTGGGGACGCACGGATACCGAAAGGCCGCTGAGCTGGCTCTTGAATCTCAAACCATTGATGCCAGGCGAGGAGCAGCGACGCATTTCGACGACGTACATCGCCGCGTTCCTTGAGGCGACGCTGAGAGAGTAGCGTGAGTATCTCCCGTTGGTCCAGGACTGGCGCGTGGCGCGCCTGTGGCTGCCCGACACGCTGCATGTCAATCGCTATCAGGACGCGTCGTCACGCCGCTTGCCTCCTTCGATGAGGATGCCGACGTCACGACAACGACGGCGCCGGGCGGGCACATGGCGGGCGAGAACCTGTCAATCTGGCGCGAGGGCCGTATTCCGTGGCGGCAGGGCGATCGCGACTACAATGGCGTGTTTCTCGGATGGAACCGTGCCCAGGGTGCACCAGTGCCGACCTACGCGATTACCCTGCCCGAGGGGGCGGCTGCGAAGTGGCAGTTAGGATCACATTCGACCATCGAGTTATCGATTGCGGCCCTGGATCAAGAGGCTCCGCTCCCGGGTGAGAGGAAGGATGACAAGAGGCCGGAGAAATCGAAAACAAGAGACCGGGAATCTCCTGACTTCACGCTCGAGCTGGTGGCCAGCGACGGCGCCATTGCGTCAGCGCCAGTGACCCGCTTCGCGGTAGTACCGCCACCGCTGAAGGTGAAGTTCACGAAGCTGGATGTGCTGGACAGCCAGGCGTACGAGAAGGATTGGGAACCGGTGTTCCAGACGGTGCGGGTGCCCCTGATGGCGTTTCAGAGCGCCGGCGGCTCCATGCGATTCGACTTGCGCAAGCTGAACACGGTGAGGCTGAAATTCGATCGTACCGCTATGGCCGTGATTTGCGTCAGCGGGATAGGGTTCGGAAAGCAGTGACAGGTGGCGCTGGGCCCAGTGAGCTGCGCGCCTGGTTGCGAGGAGCGACGCGGATATCGGCGCGGCCCCCCTCTCGGTCAGTCTGGGCGTGCTCATATTGCCGAAGCGTCCAGAAATCAGAATGGTTGTGGATGGAGCTGAGAGGGAGCGTAGATGACATAAACTCCGTTCTCCCGTCATAGCCCGTCTCGCCTACCTTGACAGGGCAGCCGTGTGTCAATCTTCGCCCAGCGGGCACCGCCCCTACGCCGCCGGCGCCTTGACCGGCGACGGCCCGGTGAGCGCGGCGTCGATCTCCTCGAAGGAGCGCCCCTTGGTCTCGAAGCCGATGAACCAATAGGCGATGATCCCGAGCACGTACCATGAGGCGAAGTACACGAACGCCAGGCCCAGCGAGTCGAGGTTTGCCGCCGGCTTGATCAGGTCGTTCGCGCCGAGGATCAATGCCAGCCCGAGCGGCCCGACGATCTTGCCGGAATTGCCGACGCCGTAGGCGAGTCCCATGCCGCTGGCGCGCAGCCGGGTCGGCCAGATCTCGGTCATGTACGGGCCGGCCACCGAGTAGTTGGCGCTGCCGAAGAAGTTTTGCGCCATGACCAGCACAAAGAACAGCGACACGCTGCCGAGGACGGCATTGTGCAGATAGCCGGCGAGCACCATCAGCGCCGCGGCGGGGGCACAGTACAGGGTCCCCGTCCCACGGCGCCCCAGCGGCTCGATCAGCGCGGTGACGCTGAACCGTCCGACGATCGCCGCCATGTTGACGAAGATCATCAGGAAGGCTGCATCGGCCGGCGAGACCCTGAGCACCAGCACGAACAGGGTCGCGCCCCACAGCCCGAGCCCGACGCCGCCGGTCTGGGTCAGCCCGACCAGGCAGCCGGCGATGACGCTGCGGGGATATTTGAACAATTCCCACCACGACCCCTTCTCGACCTCGGGCCCGGTCGTCGGCACGTCGATCTCCTTCGGATCGACCATCAGCGCCCAGGCGAGAGATTTGCGCGCCTCCTCCTGCCGGCCCTTCTGCATCAGCCAGCGAGGCGATTCCGGCACCCAGTAGCGCACCATCAGCACCAGCACGATCGGCACCAGTCCTAAGAGGAACAGGCCGCGCCAGCCGATGATCGGGGCCAGGAGCCACCCGGCGACGCCGCCGAGCATGCTGCCCGCCGGCAACAATGTAGTGATCAGCGCACCGACCCAGCCGCGCTTCTTGGTCGGCATGAATTCCTGCACCAACGGCATGTCGACCGCGTAGAGCCCGGCATTGCCGATGCCGACCAAGAGGCGGAACACCGCCAGGAACAGCCAGCCGCTGATCCAGCCATTCGGGCCCGGGGTGAGCGCCATGATGCCGGTGGCCAGCGCCACGTTGAGCGCGGTCAGGATGAACACCTTGCGGCGGCCGATCTTGTCGGCCACCCAGCCCCAGAAGAACGCGCCGGGCACCGCGCCGATGCCGGATGACAGCAGGATCACCGCGCCCTGCCAATAGGTCAGCTGCCATTCCTTGGTGATGAAGGCCAGCGCATAGCCGATCAGGAAGAAATCGAAGAAATCCAGCAGGTCAGCCAGATTGCCGGTGATGATCAGCTTCCACTGATTCGACGTCAGCCGCCGCTGCTGCTCCAGTCGCTCCAACATAACGCTCGCCCCTCCCGCGACGAGCGTCATAGCCCGCCGCGCCCGAGAGTTCTCTCTCGGGACCTGCATTGTCACAGGGCGGATAAACCCCTCCTACCTCGCGCCGATCCTGCCAGAGCGGGTCGCGAAGGTCAAACCGCAGTCTCGGCAAAGGAGATGTCCGCTCTTGTCCGTGAACCGGACCCGAAGGGCCACAGACTGACCCAATGGGCGGGATGGCGTAGCGGGTCGGTGGTCTGGTTCAGCCCCGCCCGGCTTCCCTCACCGGCATGCACGTGCTTCATGCGACCACCGCCTGTCAAGAGCCCGTAACCCGGAGATCGCTACGACACACAGGCTAAGCGAGCGTGTGCCGAATTATCTTCCCCTCGACTATGTAGACCACCATCTCGGCGATGTTGGTAACCCCTTGCCATCGGGGCGCAAGTGCGCTACGTGTCGCCCGAGGAGGATATAAGCCATGCCCCGCGTGCAGCCGAAGGCTACGCCCAACTGGTGCCTGCAGATGAAAGCCGATGAGCCGTGGACAGGGCGCTGCGTGAAGGAGAAGATCGCCGACGACGGCAAGCAGTTCTAGTTCGACCCGGCTTGCCAGCCCAGCCGTCGTAGGCGCCGCCGGCCGAAACCGAAGACGGAGGGCCTCGCTTCCGCAGCGAGGGCAGCGCCCTCAAGGGCGCGCGCAAGCAGGGGGCCGGCACCGGACCTTTTGACGAAGAGTGGGTCAAGGTTCTGGAGACGTGCTCGGCTCCGGGCGGCGCCGCGACCTTCCACCGGGGCCTGAGCGCGCCTCAAGGAGCTGGATCGAGATGGGTGCCAGTGAACAGGAGCTGACGGGCAGGGTTGCCATTGTCACCGGAGCCGGTGCCGGGATCGGCGCCGGCATTGCCGCCATGCTCGCGGAAGCCGGCGCCGCCGTGACCGTCGCTGATATCGACGGAGAGAGTGCGGCATCGACCGCGAAGGGAATTGAGAAGAGGGGCGGGCGGGCCATCACGGTTACCGCAGACGTCAGCGACGCCCGTGAGATCGACGCCATGGTGCGCCAGACCGTGACGGACTTCGGCGGGGTCGACATCCTGGTGAACAACGCGGGCATCGCCACGACGGAGCTGGTGGAGGACCTGGACGAAGAGAAGTGGCGCGGCGTCCTCGACGTGAACCTCACAGGCCCCGTCCTGTGCTGCAAGGCGGTCTTGCCCCACATGCGCCGAAAGGGATGGGGCCGCATCGTCAATGTCGCGTCCGTCGCGGCCAAGCGGATCAGCTTTACCGGGGCGGCCAGCTATACGGCCTCGAAGGCAGGGCTCCTGGGCTTCACGCGTCACCTGGCGTACGAGGTCGCCCCCCACGG
>JACXTT010014278.1_pt1 | contig 10408 bp, 9 predicted proteins | sample 9270951 | NCBI WGS metagenome assembly JACXTT01 (sample SAMN15532306, study PRJNA645909) | rock metagenome | isolation source: weathered quartz diorite | place: Puerto Rico | collected 2017-06-21
GACCGCCGCGACCGTCGTCGCGATCGGGCCCGCGCCGCCGGCGCCCGTAGGGGCCTCATAGTCATCGACGGCGAGCAGCACGCCGCACGCGCCCAGGACGAGCGCCGCCGGGAGCGACATGATCAAGCTGCGCCCGAGAAACATGCCTCCGCCGGAGCGTACCAGACCTCGGCCCGAATTCCTCGGCGCTGATCGTCGCGGGCGAGCGCCTTGCCGCCCGATTCCTCCCGCGCTCGCCGGCTCCTCCCCTCAAGCGGGGGAGGGTACCTCGCTACGGCTCACGTGCGTGCCATTACAGGCGGCCGAGGGCGGAGAAGCCGGCGTAGCGGCGCATCGACACGTTCATGAGCAGGGCGATCGACAGCATGATGGTGACGACGCTCGAACCGCCGTAGCTGAACAGGGGCAGCGGCATGCCGACGACCGGGAGCATGCCGCTCACCATGCCGATGTTGATGATCGCGTGCCAGAAGATGAGCGCGCCGCAGCCGACCGCCACCACCGCGCCGAAGCGGTCGCGCGCCTGCGCGGCGATGCGGATCGCCCACAGCACGATGAAGGCGTACAGGCCGAGGAGCAGCATCGTGCCGGCGAAGCCCCACTCCTCGGCGTACACCGGGAAGGGGAAGTCGGTGTACTGGTCGGGCAGGAACCGGTACTGGTTCTGCATCCCGTTCATGAAGCCCTGGCCGAACAGGCCGCCGTTGCCGATGGCGATGCGCGCGTGGTGGGCGTGGTAGCCGGTGCCGGCGAGATCGGCGGTCGGGTTGAGGAACGCGGTGATGCGCGCGCGCTGGTAGGGCAGCGCGTACTGCCACACGTAGACCGCGCCCGCACCGACCGCGGCGAAGAATGCGAGCAGCGTGCGGCGGCTCACGCGGGTGATCGCCAGGATCGACCCGAACAAGAGCAGCAGCATGATCGCGGTGCCGAGGTCGGGCTGCTTCGCCACGAGCAGCGCCGGGATGATCGTCAGCACCGTCGGTATCGCCAGATCGCGCAGCGTGCGCGGCTCGTTCTTCGGATCGTCGTGCAGGTACTTCGCCAGCGCCAGGATCAGGCACACCTTCATGAACTCGCTCGGCTGGAAGCTGAACGAGCCGATGTTGATCCAGCGGTGGGCGTTGCGGATGCCGCGGCCGAGCACGAACACCAGCACCAGCATGAACACGCCGACGGTGTAGATGACGTACGAGTAGCGCTCGATGTGGCGGTAATCGATGGCCGCCACCGCCGCGCCGGCGACGCCGCCGATGACCAGCCAGTACACCTGGTTGATGTAGATGTCCGACAGGCCGGCGCGCTTGGTGCCGAAGTACACGCTCGTCGCGCTGTAGAGGTTCACCACCCCGAGCACGGCGATGAGCGCGGCGACGATGAACAGCGGCCAGTCGATGTGGTCGCGCACCCGCCCCGACAGGCGCGTGGTCCGCGCCGCCTCGCCGCGCACCGCGCGCGACTGGAGCTGGCCGATCATGCTCATGCCGGGCTCATCGCTAGGGCCTCTGCCCCAGGTTCTTGGACTCGGCCTGGCGGTCCTGCTCCATGATCTGCTGGTAGGCCTGGATGATCTCGAACGCGACCGGCGCGGCGTGCTTGCCGCCGCCGCCGCCGTGCTCGATGAGCACGCACACCGCCACCTCGGGCGATTTGCTCGGCGAGTAGCCGGCGAACCAGGCGTGGTCGCGGTTGAAGTACCAGATGTTCTCGAGCTCCTCGCTCGTCTGCGGCCGGTGCGACACCTGCGCCGAGCCGGTCTTGCCGGCGGCGTCGACCCCGGCGAGGCGCGCGCGGTTCGAGGTGCCGCCCTCCTCGTTGACGCCGCCCCACAGCGCGTCGGCGATGAGCCGCCTGTGCTTCTCGTCGAGCGGGATGCGCCGGCGCACCCGCGGGGTCAGGTCCTGCACCACCGCGCCGTCGGCGGTCTCCACCGCGCGCACGAGCTGCGGCTGGTACAGGGTGCCGCCGTTGGCGAGCGCGGCGTAGGCGAGCGCGAGCTGCATCACGCTGGTGGTGGTCGCGCCCTGGCCGATCGCCGAGTTCACGGTGAAGCCGAGGCGGAACTGGCCCTTGTTGCGCCGCATCGTCCACGAGCGCGTCGGCACCCGCCCGCTCGCCTCGGCGTTGATGCCGAGCCCGGTCTTCTGCCCCAGGCCGAAGCGCATCGCCACCTCGGCGATCATGTCCATGGTGACGCCGTAGTCGGACACCAGCCGGTAGAAGTAGACGTTGCAGCTCTGGGCGATCGCCTTGTGCAGATCGGTCGGGCCGTGCGACTGGGTGCAGCGGAAGATGCGCTTGCCGAAGGTGAGGAAGCCGCGGCACACCGAGGAGAGGCGCTGATCGATGAGCCCGTGCTCGAGCGCGGCGAGGGCGGTGAACGGCTTGACCGTCGATCCCGGCGGGTAGGCGCCCGACACGGTCTTGTCGATCGCCGGCTTCAGCGGATCGTTGAACAGCCGGCGGAAGGCGTCGCGCACGGTCTGCTTGCCGAAACCGCCCGACAGCTGGTTCGGGTCGTAGTTCGGCTTCGACACCAGGCCGAGGATGCGGCCGCTGCGCACGTCGATGAGCGCGGCGCCGCCGGCGAGCTCGCCGCGCAGGGCCTTGACCATCGCCTCCTGCAGGCGCACGTCGATGGTCAGGCGCAGGTCGCGCCCGGGGATCGGCTCGACCTTCTTCGGCTCGTCGATGATGTCCTCGCGCACCGGCCGGCGCACGCCGCGGGCGTCGACGATCACCTTCTCCCAGCCGCGCGTGCCGCGCAGGTAGCTCTCCCAGGCGCGCTCGAGCCCGCTCGCGCCGATGCGGTCGCCCTCGGCGTAGCCCTGCTTGCGCAGCTCGACGAGCATGTCCTCGTCGACCTCGCGCATGTAGCCGAGCACGTGCGCGCCGATGTTGCCGTGCGGGTAGTAGCGCACGCTCACGTCGACCACGTGGATGCCCGGGAGCTCGTGGGCGTGGGTCTTCAGCGTCGCCACGGTGTTGCGCGACACGTCCTCCATCAGCACCACCTGCTGATCGACCTGCGCGCCGCCCTTCTGGCGGATGGCGAGGAGCTTCTGCTCGTGGCGCTGGCGCTCCTCGTCGCTCATGCCGACGAGCTGCACCAGGCGCCCCCACACCGCTTCCATCCGCGCGGCGCCGCTCGCGTCCACCGCGGTGATGCGCTTCGGCTCGACGAACATGTCGAACGAGTTGCGGCTCGCGGCCAGCGTGTCGCCGTTCTTGTCGCGGATGATCCCGCGGGTGGTGGCGAGCGACACCTTGCGCACGATGCCCTCGCGGGCGATCGCCGAGTAGTCGTCGCCGAGGACCAGTTGGAGCTGCAACATGCGCCCCGCGACCGTGAGGAACACCAGCAGCGCGAACAGCGTGAGCCAGCGGAAGCGCTTGCGAAATTCGCCGACGTCCGGCCGCTGGACGAGGAGGCTCATCGGTTCCCCCGCCTCTTCGCCTGACGGCTCATCGGTCGCTCACCTCGGCGCTCGCGACCGAGATCGTCGCCTGGTGCACCCGCTCGGCCAGGGCGAAGACGATCGGCGAGAGCAGCGCCGTCGACAGCGCGCCCGGCAGCACCAGCGCCGCGAGCGCGCGCGGGCGGGCCGCGTCGCCGCCGAAGATCGCCATGAGGATGAGGATGATGCACAGCTCGAGCAGCGAGAAGGCGAAGGCGAGCGCGATCTTGGTGAGCAGCGTCTGGGCCGCGAGCCGCACGCCGGCCGCGCGCGCGACGACGAACACCGCCACGCTGGTGAAGGTGAACAGGCCGAGCGGCGCGGCGGCGAACACGTCGAGCAGGTAGCCGATGCCGAACGCCAGCATCGCCCCGCGCCACAGCACGTACTCGTGCACGCCCATGAACACGATGAGCGGCAGCACCAGGCTCGGGGTGATGCCCGCCACGTGCACGAGCCCCACCACGCGGAACAGGTTCGACTGCACCAGGATGAGCCCCAGCCCGAGCAGGAGGAACGCGGTGTTGCGCATCTACGGCGCCTCCTCGGGGGGCTTGCCGTCCTTGCCGGCGGCGGGCTTTTCGCCCTCTTCCGGCTCGCCCGCCGGGTTCGCCGGCGACGACACCACGATCAGCACCTCCTGCAGGCGCGACATGTCGACGGTCGGGGCCGCCACCACCGACTGGTACAGGCCGAACGACTTCTTCTCCACCGAGATGACGCGCGCGACCGGCAGCCCCGGCGGAAAGCGCCGGCCGTGGCCGCTCGTCACCAAGAGGTCGCCGACCTCGACCGAGTCGGTGCGGCTCACGAACTCGATCTTGCACTGGTACTTGGTCTCGTCGCCGGTGCCGCGGGCGAAGCCGCGCGCGCCGGTGCGCTCGTCCACCACGTCGACGCCGCTGCCCGCGTCGACCACGAGCTGCACCTCCACCGTGTCCCCCGCGACTTTTCCGGTCGTTCCCACCACGCCGTCGAGGGTAATGACCGGGAGCTTGGCGTTGTTCCGGATGGCGTCCGACGGTTTGTCGAGCGTCACCTGAGCGACGCGGAAGAACTCCACGGTATCCTTGGCGATTACCTGCGCGCTCACCAGATCGGCAGTGAGGTGATTTTTCAACTGCAACAGGCCGCGCAGGCGCCGGTTCTCGGCCTCGAGCCCCTCGAGTTTGCTCACCCGCGCGCGCAGGCGCGAGGTCTCCGCCGCGAGGTCGGCGTTGTTCTTCTTCACGTCGACCAGGTAGAAATAGTCGCTCACCCAGGTCGACAGCCCGTGCGCCGCGGTGGCCGCGGCGAACTGGATCGGCGCGATGAGCTTCATCACCACCCGGTCCGGGCCCGACAAGCCGCGCGGATCGCGCTTCGGGTTGAGGTTGTAACGCAGGAACCAGAACGGCACCGCGAGCGCGAGCAGCACGACGATCGCGTCTCGGTAGCGTTTGAGGTTCATGCGTCCCGTTCGGTGCGTGATGAGCCGTCAGGCGAAGAACCGAAAAAGCCGGGGCGCCCGCCCCGCTAGGAGATGGTCACTTGCTTGAGCAGCTCGATGTGGTCGAGGGCCTTGCCGCTGCCGAGCACCACCGCGCTGATGGGATCGTCGCACACCATCACCGGCAGGCCGGTCTCTTCGCGCAGGAGCACGTCGAGGTTCGTGAGCAGCGCGCCGCCGCCGGTGAGCACGATGCCCTTGTCGGAGATGTCGGCGGCGAGCTCCGGCGGGGTGCGCTCGAGCGCGGTGAGCACGGCGTCGACGATGGCGTTGATCGGCTCGCTGAGCGCGTCGCGGATCTCGTCGGAGTTGACCACCACGGTCTTGGGGATGCCGGCGATCATGTCGCGGCCCTTCACTTCCATGGTGAGCTGTTTCTCGAGCGGGTAGGCGTTGCCGATGTGGATCTTGATGCGCTCGGCCGTCTGCTCGCCGATGGCGAGGTTGTACTTGCGCTTCATGTAGCCCATGATCGCGTCGTCCATCTTGTCGCCGCCGACGCGGACGCTCTGCGAGTAGACGATGCCGGCGAGCGACAGCACCGCGACCTCGGTGGTGCCGCCGCCGATGTCGACGACCATGTTGCCGCTCGGCTCGGTGATCGGCAGGCCGGCGCCGATCGCTGCGGCCATCGGCTCCTCGATCAGGTACACCTCGCGCGCGCCGGCGCCCTCGGCGCTCTCCTTCACCGCGCGCTTCTCCACCTCGGTGATGCCGAAGGGCACGCAGATGATGATGCGCGGCTTGACCAGCGTGCGCCGGTTGTGCGCCATGGCGATGAAGTGCCGGAGCATCGCCTCGGTGATCTCGAAGTCGGCGATGACGCCGTCGCGCAAGGGGCGGACCGCGCGGATGTTTCCCGGCGTGCGGCCCAGCATCTCCTTGGCTTCACGGCCGACGGCGATGGCGCGCATGCCGCCGCGGCCGTCCTCCGCCACCGCCACCACCGACGGCTCGCACGACACGATCCCCTTGCCCTTGACGTAGATCAGCGTCGTCGCCGTCCCCAGGTCGATGGCGAGATCGTTCGAGAACAGGCCGTAGAGCCAGTCGAAGATCATGGTGGTTTCGCGGATGAAGGGGCGATCCCGCGAGCGCCCCCGTAGGCCCGGGCTAGCATGCGGCGGATCAGCCGGCGACGCAACCCGAAGCGATGCGCGAAGAGTCGCGCGTCAACCCTTCGAGATCTTGCCCTCTTTGTGCACGTGATGCGCGCGGCACACCGGGCAGTACTTTTTGATCTCGAACTTCTGCGTCATCGTGCGCTTGTTCTTCGTGCGGACGTAGTTGTGGCGGTCGCAGTTGCCGCACCTCAGCATGAGCTTGTCGCGCATGTTTCCTCCTGATCAGGGAAAGGGACCGGGACTCTAAGGATTTTCCGGTGTTTGTCAACTCGAACCGCCGCCGGCCCGAGCCGGGGCCCGAATCAGCTCTTGGCCTCGTCCGGCGCCGCGGCGCCCGGGGCGGCGGCCTTCTTGCGCTTCTTTTTCTTTTTCTTCGGCGCCGCGGCCGGCGCGTCGGGGCCAGCCCCCTGCTCGGGCGTGGCGCTGGCGATCACGGCGGTGTTCTCGTAGCGGCCGTTCCAGGTCTTGAGCAGGTAGTAGAGCCCACAGGCGAGCGCCGCGAAGCAGGCCCACTGCGCCGGGGTGAGGCCGGCGTAGCGCGGGTCGGCCTCGACGTGGCCGGGCTCGTTCGGGCTGATGCGCAGGAAGTCGAGCAGGAAGCGCACCGGCGCGTAGGCGGTGAGGGTCAGGCCGACGTAGAAGCCGTTCGGGCGCAGCGGCTGCTTCTTCCACAAGAGGTGGCAGGCGAGCGCCAGCGGGATGGTCAGCGCGAACTCGATGAAGCCGAGGTCGATGCGGCCCTGGTAGCCGCTCGCCAGCTGGTCGATCGGGTAGCGCACCGCGTACCAGGCGTTCGACAGCGCGCCGGGGTGGTCGTGGACGATCGAGCAGCCGGCGCGGCCGAACACCCAGGCGAGCGGGAACGCGCTCACCGTGATGTCGCAGTACTCCATGATCGGCCGCGCGCGGTAGTAGCGCCAGGCGAACATGCCGATGATCGCGCCGATGAAGCCGCCGTAGCTCGACAGGCCGTCCCAGATCCGCAGGAGGTACAGCGGATCGGATTTGACCCGGCCCGGGTGGTAGAAGATCGCGTCGAGCATGTGCGAGAGCACGAAACCGCTCGACACCACCCAGAAGATGAAGTCGTTGAAGACCTTCTCGTCGAGCTTGCGGTCGCGCGCCCGCTGCAGCGTGACGATCGACCCCAGGTAGACGCCGATCGCCACCAGCGTGCCGAAGGGCTTGATCGAAGGCGGGTGCCGCTCGTCGATGAACTTGAGAAAGGACAGCGGGATCTCGTAGCTGGCGCCGTCGATGTAGGGGATTAGCGGGCCGGACACGCCCGTGGCCTAGCACATCCGCGCGCGAGACACCTCGTCGGCGGGTCAGCCGCCGCTGTCGTCGTCGTCGTCGCCCGAGCCGCCTTGGTCGCCGCGGTCGCCTTGGTCGCCTTGGTCGCCTTGGTCGCCGCGATCGCCGCGGTTGCCGGGATCATTGGTGTCGTCGTCGTCGTCGCCGGTGCAGCCGTCGCACTGGCCCTGGTCGTCTCCGCCGGCGCCGTCGCCGCCGTCGTCTCCACCCGAGCCGTCGCCGCCGTTGTTCTTGCCGCCCGAGCTCTTGCCGCCGGAGCCCGAGCCGCTCGAGCCCTTGCTCGACGAGCCGGAACCCGAGCCCGACGACGACGGCTTCATGTTGAAGCCGGCGCACGCCGGGTGCTTCGAGTTCTTGCTGCAGAAGTTCGACAGGCACTGCAGCGACGCCAAGCAGGTCGCGCAGTACGAGTCGCCGTTGCACCAGACGCACTCCTGCGACTTGGGCGAGACCAGGCAGTTGACGGCCTGCTGCGACTGTCCGACCGAGTCGTTGCCGAGCCGGCCGCTGCAGGCCACCGCCGCGAGCACCGCCAGCGAGCCCGTCATCCACGCCGCCACCGTGAATACCGTCGAACGTCGTCCGTGCCTCATCTCCGTCTCCTGTTGCTGTCGGCTGCCGAATTAAAACCGGCCAGCCGGTTGGTATTCGAACGCTTCAGCAAGCCGCGTACCGCGTAATCCACAGGCGATCGGTTTTGAATTATCCAATAAATTGCTGGATATTTTATCATCGTCGCACCTTCACCCTCATGGATGAGCGACACCCCAGGTTGATGATCAAACCAGACAAATCGGCCGGCCGGCCTAATTCCGCCGCGCGCCGGCGGGGGACGAGCCCCTGCCCTACGGTTTCGCGGTAGATTGGCGCGATGTCGCTCATCGCCTTCGACGAAGCGCTGGACCGCGCGCTCCGCGGCGTCACCCGGCTCGGGAGCGAACGGGTGCCGCTCGAGCGCGCCGCCGGCCGCGTGTTGGCCGAGGCGATCGTCGCGACCGGCGCGATCCCGGCGTTCTCCTACAGCGCCATGGACGGCTACGCGGTGCGCGCCGGATCGTTCAAGGGCGACGGGCCATGGACGCTGCCGGTGCGGGGCGAGAGCCGCGCGGGATCGGCCGGCGGGACGCTGGCGGGCGGCGCCGCGTGCCGCATCTTCACCGGCGCGCCCATCCCCGAGGGGGCGAACGCGGTGATCATGCAGGAGGAGGCGCGGCGCGAGGGCGACGCGATCGTCCTCTTTCCCGACGCCCGCCCGCAGGAAGGCCAGAACATCCGCCCGCGCGGCGCCGATCTCGCCGAGGGCGCCGAGGCCCTCTCCGCCGGCACGCGCTTGACCCCGGGCAAGGTGGCGCTCGCCGCCGCGCTCGATCGCACCCACCTCTACGTCGGCCGCCGGCCCGTGGTCACGCTCGCCTCGACCGGCGACGAGCTGCGCCTCCCGGGCGAGGCCGGCCGCCCCGGCGCCATCCCCGAGTCGAACAGCTACGCCATCGCCGGCGCGGCCGAGCGCGCGGGCGCGAGCGTGCGCGTGCTGCCGGTCCTCGGCGTCGATCCCGCCCGGCTCGAGGAGGGCCTGCGGCGCGCCCTGCGCGGCACCGATCTGCTCGTCACCGTCGGCGGCGCTTCCGTCGGCGATCACTCTCTGGTGCGCCCCGCGCTCGAGGCGCTCGGCGCGAGCTTCGAGTTCTGGGGCGTGGCGATGAAGCCGGGAAAGCCCACCGCCGTCGGCAGCGCCGCCGGGATCAAGCTCCTGTGCCTGCCCGGCAACCCCGCCTCGGCCACGCTCGCGTTCCTGCTCTTCGGCGCGCCGCTGCTCCACGCCATGCAGGGCGACCTCGAGCCGAAGCCGCGGCGCGTGCCGCTCCGCATCCGCGGCTCGCACATGCGCAGCGCGAGCGAGCACGCCCACGGCCGCGAGGAGTTCCTGCGCGCGCGGCTCGAGCTCCACGACGGCGAGCTCTGCGCCGTGCTCGCGCCCAATCAATCGTCGGGCGCGGTCACGAGCTTCGCCGGCGCCGACGCCCTCGTCGTGCTGCCGGGCTCGAAGGCGCGGATCGAGCCGGGCGACGTGCTCCCGGTCATCGCCCTCGCCGAGCTGTGGTAGCTAGCTCGTGTGGATCCTCGCTTTCGCGGGGATGACGACGCCACTACGGGATGATCGCCAGCCACGAGATGAGCCAGTCGTTGCCGAGCTTGGCGCCGTCGAACACCACCTGGCAGGTCTTCGACGCGTCGTCGCCGTCGATCCGCACGATCTTCCGCACGATGCCCGAGCCGCAGATCGCGAACGCGGCCGCAGGCGCGAGCGGATCGACCAGCGCGTGGGGATAGGCGCTGCAGGCGGGGGTGGCGCAGGCGTAGGGCTGGAGCAGCGCGCCGTCGCCGAACACCACCTGGCTGCCGTCGGTCCACACCACGCGGTCGCCGCGGGCGTCGATGGTGTCGTAGTCGGAGACGTCGGGTATGTCGTCCTTCACCATGCCGGTGAACGGCGCGACGTCGTGGCGCGCGAACTTCGTCCGCTGCACCGACAAGAAATGGTCGGGCTGCGCGGGGTGCGCCGCCAGCGCCGAGACGTAGGCCAGCCACGGCTTGGCGTCGGTCCACTCGTCCGCGTTCGCGCCGGTCGCGGCGTCGTAGGTGGTCAGCCGCCGCACCGACGACTCGCCCTTGCCCTCGAACGCCACCGCCACGAGCGGCTTGTCGCCGAGCAGAGGAAACACCGCCACGGGGTTCTCCGAGTTCGCCGCCGCCCCGTCGGCGTCCCAGCCCTTGCCCGCGACGTCGAACGCCACGACCCGCGAGTCGTCGGCCACGACGATCCGCCCGCCGATCCAGCCCACCACGAACGGCAGGTTGCGCCCCTTCGGCAAGGTGATCGGCGCGCACTTCGTCGCCGGCGAGCCGAGCGAGAAGCGCAGCACTTGCCCGGGCTCCGGCAGGTTGTTGAGGTGCTTGACCGACGCGAGCAGCACCGGGCACGGGCACGTCGGATCGGCGCAGCTCGCGCCGCCGCCCGAGCC
>JACXTT010014279.1_pt1 | contig 10407 bp, 13 predicted proteins | sample 9270951 | NCBI WGS metagenome assembly JACXTT01 (sample SAMN15532306, study PRJNA645909) | rock metagenome | isolation source: weathered quartz diorite | place: Puerto Rico | collected 2017-06-21
CCGAGCGGACCATACGTTTAGGGGCCCGTCGCTTTCCCGGCGGCGTCGACTGCGGCGCCGATGCCGATCCCGCTGTTCAGGACGGACAGCCCTGGCCCGAGGGACGCGTACCAACCCGGCGGGACGGGGCCGTTCCACCAGTTGCCCCACCCGATCGCAAACCCGTACGCCCAGAACGCGACGCAACCGAGCGGATAGATCATGAAGTTCATGGCCGCCGTGTGGGCCGCATTCTTCGCGCGACATAGGCCCGTCTCGACGTACATGAACCCGGCCTGCATGAACATGACGAGGAAGCCGGTGACGAGCGTCCACACGAAGTTGACCGAGAAGAGGTTGTGGGCGACGCGGTCGTACACGTCGGCGACCGACATGGTGCCCGGGGTGTCGCCCTTGCCGTCGCCGGCCGGGGTGGCCCACACGCCGGAAGCGCCACCGGTCGGATCCGGCCAGCTGGGCTTCGCCGGGTCGTTCGTGGAGCTGAAGTAGGACGGTAGCGTCGGAGCAGACGCCGCCGGTGCTTCGTCGGCACGCGCCGACGCCGTCATCCGGCCTGTCGTTGCGATCAACGCGAGCGCCAGGAATCCCAAGGCCGTGATCCGTAGTCTCCTCATTCTGCCCGCCCTTTCATCTCCAGTGCGAGAGGCTGACGCCCTCGGTGTCGGATGGTCCCTGCTCTCCCCTCGGTCGCGCCGTCATCGTGTCAGATGGCGTCGCTCCCGCGCTGCCCCGTGCGGATCCTCACGACGTCCTCCACGGGTGAAACGAACACCTTCCCGTCCCCCACGTGCCCGGTGCGCGCCGCCCGCCACAGCGCATCAACGACCATCGGCGCCCTGAAGTCCTCGAGCAGCAGCTCGAGCTTCACCTTCGGCAGGAACTGCACCGCATGCTGGCTTCCTCGATAGAGCTCGGTGTAGCCCTGCTCCCTCCCGCATCCCTGCGCCTCGCAGACGGTGAGGCCTTCGATCCCGACCGCCGTGAGCGCCTGCTTCACGGCCTCGAGCTTGAACACCTGGATCACCGCCTCGACCTTCTTCATCGCGATCATTCCGCGACGCCCACCGGAGCATTGCATTTTGCGATGGGCGCCGTTCGAGGGGGCGACAGAGCAATGGCGGTGCCACGAGTCTGTCGCTTCGCGTCATTCCCACCTGAAGGTGGGAAACAGATCCCAACTAAGGGAGGAGCTAGGTGCGTAGAATATAGGCCTCGCAACTCCCCTTACGAGCTCGCCCCGCATGCAGCGCGGAGCCTGCTGCGCAATGGGAAGGCAGGTCGCCTGCTCGACGAGGCAGCAGGGACGGCGGCGCCGGAGCGGCGGCGTGCCGACGTCAGCCTTCGCGCTCGTGAACTCCGACGATCCCGACGCGGATCGCGTATCGCGCCAGCTCGACGCGATCCCGGACCCCGAGCTTCTGAAAGATGTTGTTCAGGTGGCTCTTCACCGTCACCTCCCCGATGCCCAGCCGCTCGGCCACCTCGGAGTTGTGCAGCCCGAGCGCCACCTGACGAACGATGTCCCGCTCCCTGCGAGTGAGGGTGGCACCAGCGGGCTCGAGGAGCTGCGCCGTTACCGCCCCCTGCACCGCGGGCGGAAGCCAGAGCTGCCCCTCCATCACCGCACGGATCGCCGACATCAGCGTCTCGATCGCGAAGCGCTTGAAGACCAGCCCCCGCGCGCCGGCTCGAATCACCGCCAGGGCGTCGTCGCTCCGCTCGCTCGCGGTGACGACGACCACCGCAACACGTCCCGCCAAGGTCGCGATATCCGCCAGCACGGTGCGCTCCATCCGGAGATCCAGCAGGAGCAGGTCGCAGGGCGTGCGTTCGACCGTCGCACCGAGGTCGCTCGCGTGCTCGATTTCGGCCACCACCATGACGCTGGAGTGGAGCTGGAGCAGCGACTTGAGGCCCTGCCGGAACAACGCGTGGTCGTCGGCGATGATCACGCGGACGGGCCCGTCGATGGTCATGCCGTCGGAATCCGGATGGTGAGGCGGGCGCCGGCGGCGACCGCGGTCCCCATGTCGAGCCGCCCGCCCAGGTCCGCCACACGGGACGCGATCGACCAGGGCGGCGTGGCGGGCGCCGGAAATCCTGCGCCGTCGTCGTCGATGGTCACGACCACCTCCCCGTCAGCGTGCGTGGCGCTCACGACCGCCGAGCGGGCGTGCGCGTGCCGGTGGATGTTTCGGGTGCCTTCCAGCATGATCCGCAGCACCTCTTCGACGAGATTCGCCGTCCCACGAAAGTCGGTGCGGACCGCGAACTGCGTCCGGCCGTCGCGTCGCTTGGTGCTCGGCGTCGGCTCCCGGTCGATGAGCGAACGGATGTATTCTCGAAGCTCGTCGTGCTCGCGGTTCACGCCGGTCTGGAGCTCCGTCAGCTCGCGCATCACGGCCTCGTGGCTCCCGCGACGGTAGAGCTCGCGGAAGGTTTCGAGACGAAGGTTGACGCCCGCCAGCGCCTGCGCGTAGCCGTCGTGTAGCGAGCGTGCGATGCGTTCGCGCTGCACGTTTGCCTCCAGCTCGCGAATCCGGGCCTCCTGGTTCAGGCGCTGCTGGCCGAGATACCCCGCCAGATACCCGGTGATCGCGATGTACGCCGGTCGCATGAGGTACCGGGTCTCGCCTTCGGGTCCCGAGACCAGGATGAGCGTCAGATACAGCACGGCGCTGATCGCGGTGACCACAAGGGTTGCACGGAGCCCCGTCCGGAGGCCGGCGGTGATCACCGCGAACGCGAAGAACATGGAGAATGGGCTCGTGGCTCCCTCGGTGACGAGCGCAATGGCGGCACCGAACGCCACGTCGATCCAGGTGGAGACCTGCGCCAGCCGCCTTGGCGAGACTCCGCCCCCCTCCAGCTCGGCATAGATCGCGAGGCTGTAGACGAGGTACGAGCCCATCACCAGACGCGCGAGCGGGTCGATCTCGAACAGCCCCCCGGTGAGCGGCAGCCACCGCGTGAGCGACGGCTGCGTCGGGTCGACGTAGACCGCCAGAATCGCGATCGTAGCGAGCACCATGCGGCAGCGTGCGATGCCGCGCTCCATGTCGAGGATCGTTGGCGTCATGACGTCGGCTCCCGGCCGCGTAGTGTACCATCACGCCTCGTCGCCAACGCCAGCGCGCGAGGGGGGCGCGTCCGGTGTGCACACAATTCCCCCGGCGTCAGGGACGCCGTCTCGGCGCCACGAACGTCGATCTCCCTCAGATCGCGTCGTTGCCGCGCTGTCCCGTCCGGACCCTGACGACGTCCTCCACCGGGCAGACGAGCACCTTCCCGTCCCCGGTCTGTCCGGTGCGGGCCGCCCGCCACAGCACGTCGACGACCGCCGGCGTCCTGTAGTCCTCGAGCAGCAGCTCGATCTTGATCTCGGGGAGGAACGTCACGGCGTGCTCGCTGCCGCGATAGAGCTCGGTGTGTCCCCTCTGAGGGCCGGAGGTACGGACCTCGGCGACCGTGAGCCCCTCGATCCCGACCTTGACGAGCGCCTTCTTCACCTCGTCGAGCTTGAAGACCGGGATCACCGCCTCGACTTTCTTCATGGACCCATTCGACGTTCCGGCCGCGCCCGATCAGATCGCCGATTGGCCGCGCTCGCCGGTGCGGATGCGAACCACCTCTTCGACCGGCGTGACGAAGATCTTCCCGTCGCCGATCCGTCCCGTGCGTGCGGCGTTCTCGATCGCTTCGACCACCGGAGCGACCCTCGCGTCATCGATCAGGAGCTCGAGCTTGATCTTCGGCAGGAACTCGACGACGTACTCCGCCCCTCGATAGAGCTCCGAATGCCCCTTCTGGCGGCCGAATCCCTTCACCTCGGAGACGGTCATCCCCTGCACCCCGGCGCTCGCGAGGGCGTCCTTCACCTCGTCGAGCTTGAACGGCTTGATGATGGCCTCGATCTTCTTCACATGCCCCTCCTGGCGAGCGGGTGCTCGTTTCCAGCATCCTCGAAGCAAGGCGGGTGCCACTGCCGGAGCGCCGCCGGTCGAGCGAGCCGGTGGCTGCGCCCGGCGACGCGGGTCAAGCGAATCCGTGCGCTCTCCCCTCCAGCGCCCCGCGCGTGCGCGGACGTTCGTGCCTAGATCCTGCTCACTTCCGACCGCCGGGGCTGCCTACGACAGCAGCAGCGACGCCGCGCAAAAAGGGCCCGGCGCCAGGCGCTCACTCAAGAGCGCCTGGCGCCGGCGGTTGGCCCGTGCAGGATGCACGGCGAGCTACGAGCTCAGGTCAGTGTCCGGACGCCCTCGCGACCGACGCGGTGTGGGCCGCGCCACTCGAGGGTGCCAGGACCCCTTCGACGAAGCCCGCGGTGCCGGCGGGCGTCGCAGAGGAGTGGAGCGCGTACTCCGGGTACGCCGGGATGCCGTGCTCGTGAAGGTCCAGGCCCTCGAGCTCGCCCTCCTTCGAGACGCGCAGGATGCCGAAGGCGTTGATCGCGTACATCATCGCGAGCGTCGTGAGGAAGGTGGCGCTCACGATGCAGAAGCTGCCGATGGCCTGGGCGGTGAGCACCGTGAAGCCGCCGCCGTAGAAGAGGCCGGTGAGCGGCGCGGAATTGTCGGCGCCGAGCGGACCCGTGGCGCCGTACTGTCCACAGGCGAAGAGGCCGAGGGAGAGGGTGCCCCAGATGCCGCAGATGCCGTGGACCGGGACCGCGCCGATCGGGTCGTCGATGCGCAGGTACTCGAGCACGTCGACGGAGATGACGACGACCACGCCGGCGACTGCGCCGAGGAGCACGGCGCCCGTCGGCGAGACCCAGTAGCAGGGGCAGGTGATCGCAACGAGCCCGGCGAGGAAGCCGTTCACGGTGAAGCTCACGTCCCAGGTCTTGGTCTTCGGGAACGCATAGAACATGGCCGAGAGGCCCGCCGCGCCCGCCGCGAGCGTGGTGTTGGCCGCGATGCGACCGATGCCCTCGGCGTCCATCGCCGACAGCGTGCTTCCGGGGTTGAAGCCGTACCAGCCGAACCAGAGGATGAAGCCGCCGACGGTGGCGACGGTCAGGTCGTGTGGCAGCATGGGGCCACCGCCGTCCCGCTTGAAGCGACGGCCGAGGCGCGGGCCGAGCACGATCGCGCCGGCGAGTGCGACGAAGCCGCCGATGCTGTGCACGACCGTCGAACCGGCGAAGTCGTGGAACGACATGCCGAGGCTCGCGAGGAAGTTGCCGTCGCTGCCCATGGTGGCGAGGAAGCCGTCCGGCCCCCAGGCCCAGTGGCCGAAGATCGGGTAGATGAAGCCCGAGACGCCGACCGAGTAGATCAGGTCTCCGACGAAACCGGTGCGGCCGATCATGGCGCCCGACGTGATCGTCGAGCAGGTGTCGGCGAAGGCATACTGGAAGATCCAGAACGCGAGGAACGCGACCCCCGAGCTGCCGTAGGTGGCCGGCGCGCCCTGGAGGAAGAAGTACTGGGTGCCGAACAGCGGCGTGCCCGCGCCGAACATGAACGCAAAGCCCCAGGCGTAGAAGAGGAGCCCGCAGAGGCACGTGTCGACGACGCACTCCATCAGGACGTTCACCGTCTCACGCGAGCGGCAAAACCCGGCTTCCAGCATCGTGAAGCCCGGCTGCATGCCGAACACCAGGAACGCCGCCACCAGCGTCCACACGGTGTTGATCGGGTTGACGATGTCGTTGCCCGTCAGCGTGGGCGGCGCGGCAGCCGCCGCGTCGTCGGCGCGCACCGGCGTGCCGAACATGCTCGAGATGAAGTAGACCCCCCCGAGCAGCATCGCGACGCCCAGCATCTTGCCGCCGAGCAGCAGGTAGCCGTACCGTCGCCACTCCGGATCCCGCAGCCGGTCACGCAGCCGGGCCACCTTGTCGATGTATCCGACCGTCCTCTCAGTTGCGTCGATTGTCTTCACGTTGCCCTCCAAAATTTGCACTTGTCGTAGCGTAGAGGAGTCCCAGCCCGCGGGACTCCGGTTCTAGATCGCCCCCGCCCCGCGTTCGCCCGTCCGGACCCGCACCACGTCCTCGACGGGAGACACGAAGATCTTTCCGTCACCGATCCGTCCCGTGCGCGCCGACGTCTGGATGGCCTCGACCACTTCCGCGGCCTTGGCCTCGTCGACCAGCAGCTCGATCTTGATCTTCGGGAGGAAGTCGACGACGTACTCCGCGCCTCGATAGAGTTCGGAGTGCCCCTTCTGGCGTCCGAAGCCCTTGACCTCGGACACGGTCATGCCCTGGATCCCGGTGCTCGCGAGCGCTTCCTTCACCTCGTCGAGCTTGAACGGCTTGATGACGGCTTCGATTCTCTTCACGTGCCCCTCCTCGGTTCCGCGGGCGGGAGAGCAAGGGGGGTGCCAGATGCAGGGTCGTCGTGCGTCCTGATCGTGCAACCTGCAATGGCGGGCACTTTCCGGGATCCGGTCGGGTTTTTCGCGGGTTCGTCGGTCTCTGGTTGCGCCTGGTCTGCTGCCTCCTACGGCAGCAGTGATGCAACTAAAGGCGGTCGGCTTCTCCATCTCCCGATCGATGCCGCGCTTTTCGCGGATGGAGGCGAGCCAGCGTGCTTTCGTGGCCGTGGGCGCCGGTCTCGTCGCGGCGAGGCCCAAAGCAGCAGAGGTTCCAGAGCCACGATCTGGGGGACTGGGCCGATCGCCGACCCCCACCGTCCGAGCCCGGCCGGGGCCGGATCCGGGGCCGCCACCGCGCCGCCACCGGCCCCAAAATGCCCCAGGATGGTTGACCCGCGAAGGAATTTCTCTATAAGCAAGCCTCCGGAATTCAGCCGGGGAGGTGATTCAGATGGGCGGTCGTCATGGAGGACGTGTGGGGGGATCGATACTCCCGGTGCTGATGCTCGCGGCCCTGCTCGCGCAACCCGCCGCGGCGACGGTGCTTCCGGGTGGCGGACCCGCGAAGAGTGACTGCTACGTCACTCTGAAGACGGACGGCACCTCGGCAGCCACCAGCACGAAGAAGCTCGAGTGCACGGAAGGCGATCCGAGCTGCGACACGGACGGGTGCGGCAACGGGAAGTGCACCATCGGCGTCCAGCTCTGCATCAACCAGACCGGATTCACGGGCTGCACGCCGCCATCGAGGCTCAGCAGCGTGACGGTGAAGAAGAACGCGCTCACGCCGCCCAGCGCGCTCGACAGCTCCGCGTGCGGCGCCATCGTCGACGAGGTCCTGCCGCTGGTCGTGAAGAAGGGCAAGGAGCGTCCGAGCCGCCCGCTCACGTTCGGGGTGACGGCGAAGGCACCGAAGGGCACCAAGCCGCCGGCCGACAAGGACAGCTACACCATCCGCTGCCTGCCGCGCACCACGGCGTGCCCGACCACGACCACGGCGGCGCCGACCACCAGCACGTCCACGTCGTCGACCTCGACCACGTCCACGAGCGTCACGTCGACGACCTCGACCTCGACGACGGAAACCACGACGTCCACCACGGTCACGACCACCACGGAGACCACGACGACGACCGTCGCGGGCTCCACGACCACCACGGTCGAGACCACCACGACCACGATCGAAACAACCACCACGATCGCCGGCACCACGTCGACGACCCTCGAGGCCACGACCACGACGGTCGAGCCCACCACGACCACGGTCGAGCCGACGACCACCACGGTGGAGTCGACCACCACCACCATCGAGACCACCACGACGACGGTCGAGACCACGACCAGCACCGTCGAGTCGACGACGACCACGGTCGAGACCACCACGACCACGATCGAGACGACCACGACGACGATCCCCTGAGATCGAAACGCTCCTGACCAAGGGCGCGTCCGTCCGAGACGGGCGCGCCCTTTTTTTGCCCAGATCGCGGGTCTTGCGCGCGGCGTGGGCTCCCGCTACTCCCCCCGCCCATGAGCGCGGTCACCGTGTACCACAACCCCGTGTGCGGGAAGTCGCGGGGCGCGCTCGAGATCCTCGCGGAACGCGGCGTGGCGTGCGACGTGGTCGAGTACCTGAAGACCCCTCCCGACCGCGCCACGTTGGAGCGGTTCCTCGACCTCCTCGCCGGCCCGCCCGCCGATCTCGTGCGCAAGGACAAGCGCTTCAAGGAGCTGGGGCTCGATCCGGGCGATTACGTGACGCGCCCGCAGGTGGTCCAAGTCCTGCTCGACCATCCCGAGCTGATGGAGCGCCCCGTGGTCATCCGGGGTAACCGCGCGGTGATCGCGCGCCCGTCCGAAAAGGTTCTCGAGCTCCTCGAATAGACTACGCAACGAAGGGAGATGGGCGGCCGATCTGCCGATCGAACGGGCACTGCCTGCCACTGAAATGGACGGAACCGGTCCCGGCAATCGCGGTTGCCCGCCACGCGTCGCGTTTCTCCAACGTCGTCGGCGGCATAGGCCTTGCTGCGTGAGGCCAGCGCCCCGAGGGTGCCCCCCCATCCTGCACCTCAGAGGCCTCCACATGATGCGAGACGGGAAGACGATCGCCGGACGGATCGCCGCCAGTGTCATCCTGACGCTGGCCGTCTCGCTGCCTGCGTGGGGATCGGTCGCCCCCAGCCAGAACGTCACGTTCCGGGTACCGCACGTGCCCGGGGCCTGGTTCGTGCGTACACCGGGCGAGATGATCCGCGGCTCGCGCCAGCGGACCGCGAGGGTCGTCATGCGCGCGGCGCCGGAGGGCGACCGCACGGCACGCGCCGACGCCCGCACGTCGACGCCGGTTCCCCCACCCAGCGCCCACCGGACCCTGCCACGCGGATCCGGGGCCGTCGTCACGCAGGACGACGGACCTGCTCGTCGTCGTCTTTCCAGCGTCTGGGTCGCTGACACGTCCACTCGACTCCGTCGAGTCGCGCAGACCCGCGCCCGGGAGATCGCGGACACCGGCCACAACGACGCCGGCGATTCGATCTTCCACGAGGCCCACGCACCTCCTCTGTCGTCGTCGTTCGTCGGTTCTCGATCCTAGGCCTTCCCGAGAACGCCCCGCGGCTCGCCGCCGGGCGTGCACGACTCGACGACCCGTTCGGTTCATCCGATCGCCAACAGAGGAGACTCCTCGATGACGTCGCCCGTCTTTTCCACTCGCATTCGTCCGCTCCGGACCGCGCTCGCAGTGTCCGGGCTCACCCTCGCAACGAGCGCCCTCGCCTGGGCGGAGGAGGCGGCGACGCCGCCCCCGATCGACACCGGTGACACGGCCTGGGTGCTCACGGCCTCCGCGCTCGTCCTGATGATGACGCTCCCGGGCCTCGCGCTGTTCTACGGCGGCCTGGTGCGCACGAAGAACGTGCTGAACGTCCTCATGCAGTGCGTGCTGTCCGCCGGCATCGTCGGCGTGCTGTGGATCCTGGTCGGCTACAGCCTGGCCTTCAGCACCGGCAACGCCTGGATCGGCGACTTCTCGAAGGTCGGCCTGAGCGGCATCACGCTCGAATCCGTCACCGCCAACTTCGCCACCCCGCCGCGCAACATCCCCGAGTACGTGTTCGTGATGTTCCAGGCGATGTTCGCGATCATCACGCCCGCCCTCATACTGGGCGCCATCGCGGAGCGGATGCGCTTCGACGTGTGGTGCGCGTTCATCGCGACCTGGCTGCTCGCGGTCTACTGCCCGATCGCCCACATGGTGTGGGGCTCCGAGGGCTGGATCTTCAAGTCCGGCGCCATCGACTTCGCCGGCGGCCTCGTCGTCCACATGTCGAGCGGGTTCTCGGCGATCGCCGCCGCGACCCTCTTGGGTCACCGCCGCGGCTTCGGGAAGGACGCGATGCCGCCGCACAGCCTGCCGCTCTGCCTGATCGGTGCCGGTCTCCTCTGGACCGGCTCGGATTCAATGCCGGCAGCGCGCTCAGCGCGAGCCCGCTCGCCGCGCTCGCCTTCACCAACACCAGCACCGCGGCGTCGACGGCGGTGGTCGCGTGGGCGCTGGTCGAGTGGCTGCACCGCGGCAAGCCGACGGCGCTCGGCGGCGCGACCGCCGCGGTTGCGGGCCTCGTTGCCATCACGCCCGCGTGCGGGAACGTCTCCCCGCTCGGCGCGATCGCGATCGGCGTCGGCGTGACGGCGGTGTCGTACCTGGCCTGTACGTTCCTCAAGCCGGCCATGGGCTACGACGACTCTCTCGACGTCTTCGGCGTGCACGCGCTCGGCGGCGCGTGGGGCGCGCTCGCCTCCGGCATCTTCGCGGTCACGCTTGGCTCGGGCGTCGAGAGCAACGCGCAGCAGATCATGGTCCAACTGAAGGGCATGGCCTTCGTCGCGATCTTCTCGCCGATCGCGACCATCGCCATCCTGCTGACCCTCCGGGTCGTCTTCGGATCGCTCCGGGTCGCCGCAGAGGCCGTGTTCGAAGTCCTCCATCTCTCCGATCACAGCGATAGCGCCTACACACCCGTCCGCGGCGGCGGTGACGTCTGCCTTGGACGCCCCGGGCACAAGAGGCCGCTTGGG
>JACXTT010014280.1_pt1 | contig 10406 bp, 10 predicted proteins | sample 9270951 | NCBI WGS metagenome assembly JACXTT01 (sample SAMN15532306, study PRJNA645909) | rock metagenome | isolation source: weathered quartz diorite | place: Puerto Rico | collected 2017-06-21
CCCCCGCGACCGCCGCCTTGCGCGCCTCCGCCGCCCGCACCGGCTCCACGACCAGCTTGGGCCGGCTCTGCCGCAGGTGCAGCACCGCGTGCTTGTGCATTGGCGGAGGACGGCGCGCTCATCATCAGAGCGACTGCTATCGCGACACTTGTCCCAAACATCTTTCGTAGACGCGAAGCGCAAGCCCGATAGGGCGCAGCATTAAGTATGGCCATAATGATCCCCCTTCTTGTTTAGTCGTTCGGGTTACCGGAGGAAATCTGGATCACGCGTCCGTCCGGCATGACGACGGTTCTGAGGGCGCCCAAAGGACTGCCGTCCTTCGCTGGAAAGAACTTCACCGTGATCTTGTCACCGTTGTGCAGGGCGTTCGGTCCGGTTTTGCCGATCCCGCGCTGCGCAAGAGCCGTGGCCGAGCCAAGTGTCAGCACCCAATTGGTAGTCGAGCCATCCGGGTTCGTGACTGCAATCGTCAAAGAGCCATGGGGATTGACGAACTTCACGCTTTCGACCGCCCCCGAGAGTTCCATATCTTTCTTCATGTCGTACACGCCCGCGAGCGAATGATGAGCCAGCAACGAGCCGGCTGTCATGAACCCACTCAACACAACGCAAATTACAGTTCGCTTAATCATTTGTGCGCCTCCGAAAGCACTTCAGAATTTGAAAGGCTGGCGACGGACTATAACACTGGGCGCGTCAAAAAGGGAATTCGGGGCCGTTCACCACTCGCACCGAATTCGTATTCACGATTTGATGAATTTGGTGCGAGTGTCCTTGCCCTCCGCGGCTTTGCCCAACGGGAACAGAACGAGCCGCCAATGACGCCAATTTCGCGAATTGGGACGATTCAAGTCCGATTTCTTGCGCCCCAATCCGCGCAATTCGCGTAATTGGCGGCTCGTCTCCCACTGGAACCTTCCGTTAGGCAAAGCGACCAAGAGGAGGCTCCGACTATTTCAACCGCTCACCTTTCATCGTCTATGCCAGGTGCCGGACTGAACCTATACGTACCGTCCCAATGCCAATTGTCACTAGCCGATTTAGGTGGCGAGACATCGAGACGGGCTTGGAACCCGGCGAACTGCCCGGTCCCATCCGAGAGCGTGCACAGTCCGAGACCTGTCGCGAAGTCAAGCGTGCAACGGCCGACAGCCCGGTTACCGTTACCAGCATCGAGGATGACGTTGCTGTCCAGCAATCCCGCCGGAATTCCACCATTCTGGTCATAGAAAACCTTCGAGCCGACTTTGATCTGCGCGAGGTTTGAGGACGTGATCGTGCAGAAGGATCCGGCGGTGCCGGTGTACGCCGAGCACTCTTTGGTCACGTGGAGATCTCCGCTTCGCCCCGAGGCGGATACCGTAACGGTTCCTCGGCTCAGTGAAAGAATCAGAGCGAGAGCGGGGATAAATATCGTGGCGATAGTTTTGAATTTCATTGTCTTTCCTTTCCTCTGTTTAGTTGTTTGCGTTCAATGGACACACTGCTCCTGAGCGTTTCTGTAAACGACGACACTTGTACTAGCGATTACGGGGAGGAATCCCCGTGCATGTATTGCGATTTGGGGGGAGAGAATTGTTGGTTAGGGAGACTCAGACCGTGGCGACTCTCGGAAACGATAACCGAATCCGGGAACAGTCTCTATTAAGCCGGCGTGAGCTCCGAGCTTCTTTCGAAGACTGCGGACAACCACATCCACCACATTGCTGCCCACATCGTACATCCGCCCCCACACATCGCGCAGGAGCGAGTCCCGGCTGACAGCGCTGCCTTCATGCTCGTACAGATAACGCACCAGCGAGAACTCTAACGGAGTCAGCGGTAGGCGTCGCCCATCAATCACGAGTTCCCGCGCTTCGACGTCGAGCAACTCGTCGACAGCAACTCCCAGTTCGGCAGCAACTAATCTTGCCAACCACCCATCCACCGACGACGGTCCAAAGTCCAGCATTGCGGTTTTGAAGGATTGGCCATCAAGCATTGCATCGGTGCTGGAAATCAATTGAAACCCGAGCCGGCCGAGCACCGGAGCATACGTTGCGACGTGATCGCGGCTTGCAACATAAACCCGTCGAAGATGGGGCCGGAGAACCATATACGCTCGCTTACAGTCCAGCCAGCACGCAGCCTGCACCGCGCAGGGCCCTTCGCCCACTTCCTCGGCCAGCCAGCGTCGCATAAAGAGTACTTGTTGCGCAGGCGGAACCGGCGACGTCCCGAGGTGTTCGATCCAGTTTTTAATGACGGGATCGGCTTGTACCATTTCGTCTGTTACGGCCTCAACTGTAAGCCCGCACATGAATCCGCATGTCTTACCTTCCGCGTCTTTCGCCACGGAGAAGCTTTGCGGCGCATGTTTCCAGAACACTTCCAGGCATCGCACTGCTTCCGGCCCATCCCATCGTTTGGCAATTTCAAAGATACGATCGGCATCCTCGGGCCGCGCCGGTTCCATCGCGTAAATGGGACCATCGGTTGGAAAGAACGCCTCACGCACGACTGGATTCTCCAACCAATAAATCATGTCGGCCGTATAACGCCACAACTCCGATGTCGGGGCGGTACGCACTTCAGTGCGCAATTGATACCAGGCCGCTCGACGATAGCGGAGATAGCGATCCGGGTCCGCTGCCTTGAAGCCCAACGCGATCGCCTGTTGCACCGAATCATGAACCTGCAGGCCGTCGCGCTGTGCGTGGACGAGAGGGACACTGCGCAAGCGCTCGTACGCATCTTGCGGCGCGGCTTCGGGCAGCATGGCGCGCAGCAGAGATACGGTCGCGCAGCGCACGACAGAGGCGGCCTCCAGCGCGTGGCGAGTCACTTCGTCGGAAATCTCGGCAAGGTACATGCGAGCAAGTTCCTCGATGACACGATGTATGGCGAGATCCTCCAGCCCGGTGTGACTCGGCTGCGCGAGCGTGGCTGCGGCAAGAGTCAATGCCAGCGGATGACCTCTGGCAAATCGGTTGATGTTTAGCGCTCGACCACTGGAGATCCCGGAAAACTCCAGAAGTTGGATGGCTTCGTTCTCGCGCAGAGGCCCTACTGTCAACGCACGGAAAAGACCGCCCCAGCCCGGTGTGCAGAGCCAAGCCGCCATCGGCGCTTCGCGTCCACTGAGAATCATGTGCACGTTGGCCGGTAGCGCCGGAACGAAATCCTGCCGCAGCCATGTGTCCAGAAGTCTCAGCACTTCGTAATTATCCAGGACTAAAATGACGCGTTGGGATATCTGGCCCAACTGTCGGAAAGCCTCACCAGCGGATGGAATATCGCGGCCAACCGCTGAACCGAGATCTCGCAGGAAACCAAACGGCGTCGGTTCGAATTGACGGCAATCCAGAACGACTACGAACGCGTTTCCGGCGCGCGCCTGAACGGTGAAGGCCTCCAACAGCCGCGACTTACCGATGCCGGCAATGCCATGAACAAAAGTGACCGGCGGCATGGACATTTCCATTGCGTTAGACAGGAATGCGAGTTCCTTACTTCGGCCTACAAACGTCCGGGCCGCGTGGTGGGCCAGGAAGTCTCGGACAGTCCCAGTATCTGGCATCTTGCCCTCCTGCTCTTCGCTACGGGGTTCTTTCTCTGTGGAACGGGCCAACACTACATCCGGCAGACCGCTGAAGTCATGAGAAAATTATGAGAATGCGCGGAGTCCATTTACGACACAGTCTTCCCGCTGAATTAGCCCCCAGGGTCTACGAGTTGGCCTCGGACAACCCACTTGGACATAATGTCGGCTTGTCGTAGAAGTGAAATCGCGACGCCACTTTATCCGGCCAAATGAAGGGTACGCGGCATTACGTCCAACTGAAGTTGGGATTGGAACGCGGGTTTGCACGCGTTGCAAGATGAGGCTAACATCGGTTTGATATGAAGGGAGCAACGTTCGTATTTCTACTCGCGGTTTGTGGCGTGCTGATGCGGGCGCAGAGTAGAGTGGCTCCGTCCGCTGACGTCACGATCGGGATGAGCGAGGCCACGCCGGAGTATTGTCTGGGCGAGATTCTCTCACCACCTCTTTTCGGAGGACCAAAGCGAGGCCCGGACGACATCACGCTTCGGCTACCCTTGACAGTGCGGTACGAGAACCACCGGCCCGAGACGATCATTCTCCCTACCTGGATTCACTACCTCACGCGGATGACGGTGGCCGGGCAGAACGGGTCCACCATCTTGAGAAATGTGGGAAATCGCGGCATGGACGTCAAAACGGTGATGGCCGTGTCTAGTCCCGACACCCACCGTTTCTCGATCATCGCTGGGGGCAAGGACAATTGGTCCACGGGATCTGAAGGTGTCGTGATTCCGGTGCTAGACCGTTCTTCGGGCTTGGACTTGCGAGGGAAGACGGTTCAGATCGTGATGACGCGCGACTTTCGGTCGCTGCCACCGGACGTGGTGGAGAAGCTGAATGAGAAATGGAAGGACTACGGGACCGTTTGGACGGGAGTTGCGGAATCCGAGACGCTGACGTTCCAGATTCCGGAAGAACCGGTGACGCGAAATTGCATCACGCTGGTGGCACGGTAGCCGAGCCGCATGAAACGCACGTGGACGATCATCGGCGTTAGAGACGTCGCTCGTAGCTTCGAATGGTACCAGTCACTCTTCGGCCAGCCGCTGACTCGCCCCGCCCATGACGACTTCGGCCAACTTTGCGACTCGGATGGCACGGTTTTGCTCTGCCTTCATCAGTGGGGTGCACATGAGCATCCCCCATTGATGAGCCCCGACCACGGAAGGCCTGGCAACGGCCTGCTTTTGTTCTTCCGTGTGGACGATTTCAGCATGGCTCTGAAGAGAGCACGAGCACTAGTCACTCACCTCGAAGAAGAGCCGCGCGTGAACCCGAACACAGGGACCATGGAGTTTGCCCTCCGAGACCCGGACGGGTATTACGTCATGATCAATGCTCTCTAGGCGCCTTTGCCAGGGTTTGAGGTTAGAACTGGTCGAATGGAGTGTGCGGCGTTACGATGCGGACATACGGGGGAAATACAAGTGAAAAGACTAACGCTCATTCTGACAATAGTCCTTGCGGCCAGCTTCGCGCACGCCCAGCCCGCGGCTGTACCTGCGCCGACGGGCCTCGTAGTGGGCTCCGGCAACTACTTCAGCCCGATCGTCGCGGATCTCGAGAAGGCGATCGCGTTCTACGGTGCGATCGGTTTCCAGTTCCAGGGCGAGCCGTCGACCGCCGACGCGAATCCGCAGTTGCGCGCGATGTTCGGCCTGCCGGATGCACGTCTGCGCTACCAAATCGGTCGTGCCCCGTCGATTGCGGGCGGCGTCGAGATCATTGAAGTCTCAAAGGCAAACCTCGAGCCCGTTTCGCGCAGCGTGCAGGACCCGGGTGCCATCACGCTCGTGGCGACGGTTCGAGATCTCGACGGGGCCTTCGCGCGCCTGAAACAACTCGCCGCGCCGGTCGTGACGCGCAGAGGCGTGCCGATCAACGTCGGAACCGTCGGCCGCATGGTCGTGGTGCAGGACCCTGCGGGTCACTTCATCGAGATCGTCCAACCCGAGAAATTGACGGAAGCGCAGGCGGCCGCGACTGGAAACGTGGTCGGCGTACGTGTGCGATTCACCGTGCGTGACGTGGAGAGCGCGCTAAAACTCTATCGCGATGCGCTCGGGTTTCACGAACTCGCCCCCGTGGGACAATACGGTGGCGACACGGCTGTCCTGGACGCGCTCGGGTTGGGCGGTGGGCAGTACCGCGTCGGCCAGCTTCAGGTGCCGACGTCGGGCTTGCAGTTCACGCTAATCGACTTCAAGGGTGTTGAGCGTAAGACGAAGCTTGCGGGGATCAAGGACCCGGGCTCCACACGGATCCAGTTGCGCGTCGCGGACATTGACGCGGCGGTTGCAGTGCTCGGCAAAGCCGGCGGCGCGTTCATCTCGACGGGCGGCAAGCCACTCGATCTGCCCGCGGGTGCCAACACTCTTAAGGTCGGCATCGTGCGGGATCCCGACAACCTGTTCGTCGTCCTGATCGATACCCCTCCCCAGGCGCCGCGCTGATGGCCTTGACTATCGGCACTCGTATCGGTCCCTATGAAATCAAGTCGCCCCTCGGCGAGGGCGGGATGGGTGTTGTGTTTCGCGCGTTCGACACGAAACTTCAGCGGGACGTCGCGCTGAAATCGCTGCCGGAGCACTTTGCTGACGATCCCGAACGTCTGGCGCGCTTCCAACGCGAGGCTCAGGTGCTTGCGTCGTTGAATCACCCGAACATTGCTCAGATTCACGGTCTTGAAGATTCGGCGGCGCAGACTTGCATCGTGATGGAACTCATCGAGGGATGGGCGATGGCTCGCATACGAATCATATGAAACGGGCGGCGGACTCGTGTATGTCGAGCCATTCCCAAAGAGCGAAGCCAAATATCAAATCGCACAGACCGGTTTTCCCCTGTGGTCGCCCGACGGAAAAGAACTCATCATGAATTACGGTCCAAGCGATTACCGCATCACAACAGTGCAGACTCAGCCGCAGTTTACCTTCAGCGCCCCGGCGCCGCTGCATCTCCGGATGATTTCGGTCGATCCGGCTGAGGAGGTCCGAAACTTCGATATCATGCCTGGTGGCCAGCGTTTCGTCGGGGTGACGATGGAGACATCCGACAGCCCCGGCAAGCCTTTCACTCCCCAAATTCAGGTCGTCCTGAACTGGTTTCGGGAGCTTCAGGTACTTGTTCCTGTGAAGTAGTCCCACTTGGCGGGAACACGCTTGGTATCAACTTGAGCGCGTTCAAATGCGAAGTTCGCTACATCCTTTTTGATAGAATCCCGCTCCAGATTTTTCGTTCACGCCATGATGGGGACCAAGCTCGCACATTACGAAATCACCAGCCACCTGGGAACAGGCGGCATGGGAGAGGTATATCAGGCCACGGACTCGAAGCTCGGACGCAGCGTGGCGATCAAGCTGCTTCCCGAAGCCTTCAGCAACGATCACGAACGTTCCGCACGATTCGAGCGTGAAGCGCGCGTGCTTGCATCGCTGAATCATCCGAACATTGCGGCCATCTACGGCGTCGAGGAATCCGGTGGGCGGAAGTTCCTCGTGATGGAACTCGTAACTGGAGAGACGCTGGCCGAGAAAGTCACACGGGGGGCGATTCCCCTGGAAGAGGCACTCGGAATTGCGACGCAAATCGCTGGAGCATTAGAGGCCGCACATGCACAAGGAATCATTCATCGCGATTTGAAGCCTGCCAACGTGAAGGTCACGCCCGATGGCAGGGTGAAGGTGCTGGACTTCGGACTGGCAAAGGCATTCGAGACGCAGGCATCCCTCGCAAATCTTTCAAACTCTCCGACCATCAGCATGGCCGCAACGAAACAGGGCATCATCCTTGGAACCGCGGCCTACATGTCGCCGGAACAGGCCAAAGGACGGGAGGTGGATCATCGAACGGACATCTTCGCGTTTGGAGCGGTGCTCTACGAGATGCTGACCGGGCGCCAGACCTTCAGAGGCGAGGATGTCACCGACATCCTTTCGCATGTCCTAAGGACTGAACCGGACTGGAAGGTGCTGCCCGCCAACACGACTCCCGCGATTCAAAGGTTGTTGCGGCTCTGTCTCCAGAAAGATGCGAAGAAGCGTCGACAGACGGCCGCAGATGTGCGGATTGATATTGAACAGGCAGCGGCTGAACCGGAAACGGCTTCGGCAGTTGTTCTGCAAGAGCGCAGCAGCGAGCGATGGCCATGGGCCGTGACCGGTGTGCTGGCGTTTGTCGCGCTGGCGCTCGGATTTGCGCTGTGGGCGCCCTGGCGCACCGAGCCGCTAAAACCTCTGGTCCGTCTGGAGGTCGACCTGGGCCCCGACGTGGCTTTGCCCGCGGACGTCGGGCAAAACTCCGTCATCGTCTCCCCCGACGGCACGCGATTGGTCTACATCGCCAGCGTCGCAGGCGCACCGAGCCGTCTTTACACTCGCCGGTTGGACCAGCCAAAAGCCACCGAACTCACCGGCACGCAAGGCGCCGGAGGGCCATTTTTTTCGCCGGATGGCCAATGGATCGGATTCGCGATTGGAGGCAGATTCAATAAGATCTCCGTGGAGGGCGGCGCCGTGGTCCCGCTCACCGATGTCGGCATCTTTCGAGGAGGAGCGGCGTGGGGCGAGGACGGCAGTATCCTTCTCGGGGGCTTCCTCAATAATGGCATGCGCCTGCTGCCTCCCTCCGGCGGCCAGGCGGCGAAACTGACCGATCTGGGAAGCGGGGAAATCGCGCACTCGGGGCCGCAATTCCTGCCCGGAGGCAAGTTCGCGTTGTTCGCTGTCTACCAACAAGCGGTCAACGTGGATACGGTCACCGTTGAGGCCATTTCTCTTTCGGATGGCAAACGAAAAGTGGTCGCGCGCGGTGGAACTTCCCCCCGCTACCTTGCCAGCGGGCATCTGGTATATGTCAACAAGAGCACCTTGTTCGCGATCCCGTTCGACGCCAGCAAGCGCGAGACAAGAGGCAACGCGGTGCCGATCCTGGATGACGTGAAGTTTAATCCGACCACCAGCGTCGCGGACCTTTCCTTCTCCAGCAACGGCACGCTGGTTTACCGGAAAGGTGGCGCCGGTGCGGCCTCCGGACAGTCAACCCTGCAGTGGACCAACGCTACGGGCAAGCGGTCGCCGCTGATGGCTAAAGCCGGTGTTTATGATGACAGCCTTCGTCTCTCGCCCGACGCAAAACGGCTGACTCTCTCGGTAACCGAGGGAGGCGGCCCGGATGTGTGGGTTTATGACACGCAACGGGACGCCATGACCAAGCTCACATTCGATGGGATCTCAACGGACCCTATCTGGACGCCGGACGGCCGCGTCGTCATCTTTCACAAACCTGGCCGGGGAATTTTCTGGACCCCTGCCGACGGTTCCGGTCAGCCACAACTTCTGATAGAGGGCAAGGGCGTCCTGGTCCCTTGGTCCATGTCGCCGGGTGGAAAACGGCTGGCATTTTTCGAGGTGGGCAAAGCCGACGGATGGATTTACACCGCCGAAGTGACACAGGATGGCGGCGCTTTGAAGGCCGGGAAACCAGAGCGGTTCTTTGAATCCAAGTTCACCGATGCCATCCCTGAGTTTTCTCCCGATGGCCGCTGGATTGCTTATTCGACGAACGAGTCGGGCCGAGTTGAGGTGGTGGTGCGTGCGTTTCCCGCGCCAGCTTCCGGCCAGGGCGGCAAATGGCTGGTCTCGACCAACGGCGGAACCCTGGTGCGCTGGTCGCACAGCAGCAGCGAGTTGCTGTACCAGGAAGGCGATCGCATCATGGCCGTCCGCTACACGGTGAACGGAGGGTCCTTCGACGCCGACAAGCCGCGCGTTCGCATCGAGAAGCTCGGCGGAACGGCTTGGGATATCGCACCCGACGGCCGCATCGCCGTGAGGACGCCGGTGGAATCGCCACAAGCTCCCGCAGCCGAGCACACGGTCGTGTTTCTAGAAAACTTCTTCGACGAACTGCGACGTAAGGCCCCTCTGCCCAAATAATTCAGGCACCGATTGCTTCGATGCCTGCAACACGGGGGCGGTAAACACTTCGCGCCTTTCACTAATCTACCGCTGGCCGTTTCCGACGATTTGTTCAAGTCCCGCGCAAGATCTGAATCTCAGCAAACGTTAGGTCAATACTCGTAGCTGTTGACAACCGCCACGGCGATGAGAAATAACACGGCCGATATAACGAGCGAAACAACCATTGCCGGCCACGGCAAAGTGTGCGTAACCAGCGGAGATGCATCGGTCGAGAAGCGGAAAACGTTCGCTGAAGGGGGAACTGGCATGTTCATGCTTGCCACCCAGGAGATACCTGTAAGAAACAGGCTGCCATAGATCTGCCACAACTCATCCCACACGGTTGCTATTGTCAACGACACAAGGTAGAAACACAGAACGCACGTGACAGAGGCCAGGAGCAGCTCAACAAGATCGGCCAGCGTTGAGTTGCCGCGGATTAAAGGGAAAAGAGTCCAAGTGCAGACAATCATAAACGCGACGATGCTGGCGGTTTCCACAAAACCGACAAGGGCTCTTACTGCAAGAAGTCGAGATCGACTTACCGGCATCGAGAGGGTGTATAGCGTCGAGCCGTGGAGCCCAGCTCTGGCTCGAAACGGACTCTGCGTCCGAATGCCCGCGCCGGCGAGTTGAATGGCCGCGAGGATGGAGACCATCCACTGTAAGAATACCAAGGTCCTTGCGTGCTCCATGGTCTGTATTCCGTCACCCTGGTCTCCCATAAGTAGAGTTACCAGAGCAAACCCAAGCATCAGAAAGAATCGCCATCGAGTCTCTAACCAACCTTTCATCCACAACATCTATTGATTCCTCACGTGTTCGAGAAAGATTTCTTTCAGGGTTACCGGAAACCG
>JACXTT010014281.1_pt1 | contig 10406 bp, 9 predicted proteins | sample 9270951 | NCBI WGS metagenome assembly JACXTT01 (sample SAMN15532306, study PRJNA645909) | rock metagenome | isolation source: weathered quartz diorite | place: Puerto Rico | collected 2017-06-21
GCAGGGACTTGCCCAGCACCTGGGGGGAGGGGGTCATGGCATTCAATCTGGCAGCGCAGCCGCCGGCGGTGTTCTTGATGGCCGGTCTGCAAGGCGCCGGCAAAACCACCACCACGGCCAAGTTGGCCAAGAACCTGGTCGAAAAGCGCAAAAAGAAAGTGTTGACGGTATCGGGCGACGTCTACCGGCCCGCCGCCATCGAACAGCTCAAGACCGTGACGGCACAGGCCGGCGCCGAGTGGTTTCCCAGCAGTCCGGACCAAAAGCCGGCGGATATTGCCCGCGCCGCGTTGGACTATGCGCGCAAGCACTTCTTTGATGTGCTGCTGGTGGATACGGCAGGGCGCCTGGCCATTGACGAGGTCTTGATGGCCGAGATCAAGCAATTGCACGCGCTGCTCAACCCGGTGGAGACCTTGTTTGTGGTCGACGCCATGCAGGGTCAGGACGCCGTCAACACCGCACGTGCCTTTAAAGAAGCCCTGCCACTGACCGGCATCATCCTGACCAAACTGGATGGTGACTCGCGCGGTGGTGCAGCGCTGTCGGTGCGCCACATCACCGGCGCTCCCATCAAGTTTGCCGGCACCAGCGAGAAGCTCGATGGCCTGGAAGTGTTTGATGCCGAGCGCCACGCGGGCCGCATCCTGGGCATGGGCGATATTCTGGCCCTGGTGGAGCAGGTCACGGCGGGGGTTGATATTGCGGCTGCGCAAAAACTCGCCGCCAAGGTCAAGAGCGGTGCCGGTTTTGACCTGAACGACTTTTTGGCCCAGATCCAGCAAATGAAGCAGATGGGTGGCTTGTCCAGCCTGATGGACAAATTGCCATCGGCATTGACAGCCAAGGCCGGAAACGTGGATATGGACCGCGCCGAAAAAGACATCAAGCGCAAGGAGGGCATCATCCACAGCATGACGCCACTGGAACGGCAAAAGCCTGAGTTGATCAAGGCCACGCGCAAGCGCCGTATTGCAGCCGGGGCTGGCGTGCAGGTGCAGGAAGTCAACCGCATGCTCAAGGAATTCGAGCAGATGCAGGAGATGATGAAGAAGTTCAAGGGCGGCGGCATGATGAAGCTGATGAAGCGCATGGGGGGTATGAAAGGCATGCCCAAAATGCCGTTCTAAGGCCCAACAGGCTGCCATCGCCCCAGTTGCTGCAGGCTTGAAAAAAGCCTGTCAAGCACTAGACTGTCTGGAAAGACAGTTGTTATGGTGCAAACGCAGTCAATGCCGGTGGGGCGCGTGCCTAAGCCTGGGCTGGGTGCGTTGCGCGCGGCAGCGCTCTCCATGGGGCTGGTCATCTCTGCGCATCTGGGGCATGCTGCGGCCGATGCGCCGACTGTTGCCGAGGTCAGCAAAGGGCTGGCATTTTCCGAGTCCGAAGTGGCGGCCTATGCCGCACCGCTGCTGCAACAGTACCTGACCCAGGTGGAAGGCCGGGCGCAACGTGGCTGCGCGACCCAATGTGATCCGATCCAACGGGTGTGGAAACAATTGTTGCCGGTGCTGCGCAGCCAGCAAACCAACGTGCAGGTACGGCCCCAAGTATTGGTGGTGCGCGATGACGGTGCCGACGCGCTGTCGTTTGCCGAAGGCAGCGTCATCTTGTCAGAGCTGTTTGTCATCCGCATGGCACTGAATGACGCGGAGCTGGCCTTTGTGCTGGCACACGAAGCCGCTCATATTTTGCTGCAGCATGAGCGCCAAACCTTGACTTCGGTGATGGCCTTGTTGCCTGGGCCCTGCGCACGCAGCGCGTCAGAGTGCTATGCGCACATGGGAGAGAGCTATTTTTTGATGGACGATTCCCTGGCCATGATTGCACAACAGGCCGAGTTTGAAGCCGACGAAACCGGGATCAATCTGGCTGCATTGGCCGGCTTTGATCCAGAGCAACAACTGGCGTTCATGCGCAAACTGGCGGCGCTGGGTAGCCAGCCATCCATGCTGTCGACCCATCCGGATCCGGCTGCGCGTGCCGATCGCCTGCAGGCCTTGCTGCCGCTTGCCAAACGGCTGTTCGAGCGTAGCCAGGGGCTTAACCCGCCCCTATAAGATCAGGCAGCGGTGGCGGCGTGTGTCTCGTGGGTCAGAACCTCGCCACGCAAGGTATAGCTACGTGTTTCGGTGATGCGCACGTCAACCAACTGCCCCAACAGGCGTGCCGGCGCGGCGAAATTCACCACCCGGTTGCACTCGGTGCGCCCCATCAGCTCGCCAGCATCGCGTTTGGAAGTGCCCTCAACCAAAATGCGTTGCACCGTGCCCAAACGGCTTTCGCTGATGCGCGTGATGTTGGCATTGATGGCCGCTTGCACTGCTTGCAGGCGGCGCAGCTTCACGCTGTGCGGCGTGTCGTCGGCCAGGTTGGCGGCTGGCGTGCCGGGGCGCGGGCTGAAGATGAAGCTGAAGGAGTTGTCAAAACCAATATCGTCGATCAGCTTCATCATCTTGTTGAAATCGTCTTCGGTTTCGCCGGGAAAACCGACAATGAAGTCCGAGCTCATGGCCATCAGAATCTTGTCGCTGCCATGTTGCACCGGCAAGTGCAAGTGGCTGACCAGTTTGGGCAGTTTGTCATAGGCCGCGATCAGCGACGGCGTGAATTCGTTGGGATGGCTGGTGGTGTAGCGCAGGCGTTCAATGCCGGGGATATCGGCCACATATTCCAACAGGGTCGCGAAGTCGGCCATGTCGCTGCCCAATGCGAGAGGGTCTGCCGTCATCTTGGCGCGGTAGGCATTGACGTTTTGCCCTAGCAGGGTGATTTCCTTGACGCCCTGGTCCGCAAGCCCAGCGACCTCGATGAGCACGTCTTCAAACGGCCGGCTGACCTCTTCACCGCGCGTATAGGGCACGACGCAGTAGCTGCAGTATTTGGAACAGCCCTCCATGATGCTGACGAAGGCGCTGGCGCCATCGACCTTGGCCGGCGGCAGGTGGTCGAACTTCTCGATCTCCGGGAAGCTGATGTCCACCTGCGAGCGGTTTTGCAAGGCGCGCTGGTTCAGCAGTTCCGGTAGGCGGTGCAGGGTCTGCGGGCCAAACACCACATCGACATAGGGCGCGCGGGCGATGATGGCGTCGCCCTCCTGGCTGGCCACGCAGCCGCCTACGCCAATCAGTACGCCCTTGTCTTTCAGGTGTTTGATGCGGCCCAGATCGGAGAACACCTTTTCCTGCGCCTTTTCGCGCACCGAACAGGTGTTGAACAGCACCAGGTCGGCCTCGTCCCCGTTTTGCGTGGCCTCATAACCTTTTGCGGCGCCAAGGACGTCGACCATCTTGTCGGAGTCGTACTCGTTCATCTGGCAGCCAAAGGTCTTGATAAATACTTTCTTGCTCATGGGCGTCATTCCAAAAAAGAGGCTATTTGCGATGCAGGGCGCGAGCACTGGCGCGCGAGTGGGCGCAAGCCGCGGCCGGGGATCCGGCGGGTGCGTGGACCCGCACGTGGCCTATTTGTTGTAAGGCGTGGCGGGCGAAGCCGCCGAAGCCGCGCCGTCCGGCGACTCTGGGGCGTAGGCTGACACGTAGTTGCCGTTGGGCATGTCACTGGGCATGGGTACTTGCGCTTCAGTAGCGTTGAGCACCCAAACCTCTTGCACCAGGCCCATTTGGCCCATGACATAGTTCACGACCAAAGGTTGGTCCCCCAACGCGCCAGACACCATCAGCATGTTGTTGGTACCATGGATGCGCGCACCAGGCGCCAAGCGCGCCGCTCGGCCATTGAGAATCACGGCCGGGGCATTGGCCGCTTGCAACACGCCGCGCTTGGCGGCGGGCGGGAAATTGCGCACTCCGTCTTGCGCATATGACAGGGGCGACAGCGCGAACAAGATGGTCACAAGGCCCAGGGCCTGGGCAAACGGGCGCAAGCGCATCATTGGAAAGCAGCGGTTCATGGTGTGTATCCAGAGGCTGTGAAAAAAATCAGGTGAGGCAATGCACCCCCACTAGGGCACACTATGCGGCCCAGATAGTACCATGAGGGGTGCTATCCAGCCTGCGCCAGAACACAGGTTGGACGCGCTCTGCTACCGAACGTGAAGGGCACTAAAAAGGCCGTTGATCCCAAAAAATCAACGGCCCTTGCGATTTTGGTGGTGATAGGTGGATTTGAACCACCGACATCAGCATTATGAATGCTGCGCTCTAACCAACTGAGCTATATCACCGAAGCACGTGATTATAGCAAAAAAGTTGGGCGGCTGTCCCCCAAAACGGCCAGTTTGTTCGAATTACTGGTTGGAAAATGCAGGTTTGCGCTTGTTGACGAAGGCGTCCATACCTTCCTTTTGGTCTTGGGTGGCAAACAGTGCGTGGAACAGGCGGCGTTCGAACATCAGGCCATCGGACAAGCCGCTCTCAAAGGCGCGGTTGATGGTTTCCTTGGTTGCCATGGTGGCGACCTGCGAGTATCCGCAAATCATCAGGGCAGCGGCCAGTGCCTCATCCATCAGCTTGTCTTGTGGCACGACCCGGCTGACCAGGCCGGCACGTTCAGCCTCGTTCGCGTCCATCATGCGCCCGGTCAAGGCCAGGTCCATGGCCTTGGCCTTGCCAACGGCGCGTGGCAAACGTTGTGTGCCACCAGCTCCGGGGATGATGCCCAGCTTGATTTCTGGCTGGCCAAAGCGGGCCGTTTCAGAGGCGATGATGAAGTCGCACATCATCGCCAGCTCACAACCGCCGCCCAGGGCAAACCCGCTGACCGCCGCGATGACTGGCTTGCGCACGCTGCGAATGGTTTCCCAGTTGCGGGTGATGAAGTCACCCTTGTAGGCATCGGCAAAGCTGAACTGCGCCATGGCGCCAATGTCAGCGCCTGCCGCAAAGGCCTTTTCGCTGCCGGTGATGACCATGCAGCCGATGGCGGCATCGGCGTCAAAGCCCTTGAGCGCATGGCCCAATTCGTCCATCAGTTGGTCGTTCAGCGCATTGAGCTGCTTGGGGCGGTTCAGCGTGATGACCGCGACTTGTTCGCCCTCGACACGTGTGGTGATGCATTCGTAGTTCATGGATGGGATCCGGATATGGGTTTGTTGGTACTGGGTGCTGTAAGACGATCAGGCTGCCGCTGGTTGTGGACCCAGCCAGGCGTCGACCCGCGTGCCATCCTGTACCGTCAGGCGCACGGCGTGGCTGGCCTTGGGCATGGTCAATGTCAATTGCTGCAGGCATTTGTCGCGTGCGATGATCACGTTGACCTTTTTGGCGTTGCCCGCGTACAGCGTCAAATCATCCAGCGTTTGCAGGCGCCAGGCGCCATGGGCACTGTCCCCCACGGGTTGTACGGCAAGCCATTCGTCACCGCTGGCAAAGCCTGCTTTTTCTGCCGCGCCACCGCGAAGAACCTGGTGGATGAACAAACCGCCACTTTCCTTGACGCGCAAGCCTAACTGCTGTGCCACCTGGTCCGGCTCCTGGTGAATTTGAACACCGTGGCGCTCCAACAGGGCTGTAACCGGAAGCTCGGCGGTGCCATGGGCCCAGCGGTTCAGTTCGGTGGCGTAGGAGCGTCCGCCCAATTCGGCCAATACCGCCAGCAGATCCTGTTCGGTCATGGGGCCACCCGCACAACGGCTCCACAATCCGCGCATGACGGCGTCCAGTGTGGTTTTGCCTTCGGCGCGCAATGTCAGGTCCAGGCACAGTGCGACCAGAGAGCCCTTGGTGTAGTAGCTCACCGTCGCGTTGGGGGTGTTTTCGTCCTGGCGGTAGTATTTGATCCAGGCGTCAAAGCTGGCCTGGGCCACACTTTGGACCTTGCGTCCCGGCGTTTGCGCCACGCCATTGATGGTTTTGGCCAGCAGTTTCAAATAGCTGGTGTTGTCCACCAGCGCGGCCCGACGCAACAGCAGGTCATCGTAATAGCTGGTAAAGCCCTCGAAGAACCACAGCAGTTCGGTGTAGTTTTCTCGGCCATAGTCGTAGCGGGTCAGCTCGGCCGGGCGCAGCCGCTTGACATTCCAGGTGTGGAAGTATTCATGGCTGATCAACCCCAGCAAGGTGGTGTAGCCCTCGGGTTGCTTGTGTACCGTAGGTGCCAGAGTGTTGCGCGGCAGGCGGGGTAAATCCTGCCGTTTGCAGATCAAGGCTGTTGAATTGCAGTGCTCCAGTCCGCCGTAACCATCGCCAACCGCGTTGAGCATGAAGACATAGTTATCGAAGGGAACGGCCTTCTTGGTGCCATGCCAGAACCGAATTTCGGCTTCACAAATGGCCTGGGTGTCGGCCAGTAGTTTGGCGCCATCAAAACTGGGCGGTGCCCCTGCCACCACAAAGCGGTGCGCAATGCCGCAGGCCACGAAGTTGCCGCTCCAGAAGGGGCCCATTTCGACCGGGCAGTCCACCAATTGGTCATAGTTGTCAGCCTGGTAGGTGCCAAAGCCCTTCTTGTCCAGGGTGATGCCGCGCGCGCCGGTCGCTACCGACCAGTGGGCAATGGCCGGGTCGGCGCACAGTTCCAGGACGTGGGGCTCGTCCTGCTGTCCTTCCACCTGCAGGCACAGGCTGGTGCCGTTGAAAAAACCGCGGGTGGCATCCAGCCAAGCGGTGCGTACGGAAGGGTCGTTGGCATAGACCTCGTAATGCACCACCAGCGGCTGGTCGGGAATGCAGTGAACCAGCCAAGTGGCTTTGTCGGTTTGCTCCACCGCTACGGTCTTGCCGCGCTGTTCGCAACGCAGCCCTTGCAGGTTCTTGGCGAATTCGCGCACCAGATAGCTGCCGGGTATCCACACCGGCAAGCGCAAAATTTGCTGGGCGTTTGGGGTTGCAATGGTGAGCGTGACGCCAAACAAATGGGCATGCAGGTTGGCAACTTTGACCTGAAAATGGACATCTGCCGTTGAAGGGGTCTGGGCCTTGGCGCGGCGTGTCCCCGTCGTTGCGCGTGAAACTGTCATGAAAATCCTATGCGGTGCAGAGCGGCCGCCAACAAAACCCAATGGTAGCGCCAACAGGCTTAGCCTTTGACTTCCGACAGAATCTTCTCGACCTGTTTGGCATCGACGGCACCAGGCACGCGAACCCCATCGACAAAGAACAGGGTTGGCGTTCCGGTGATCTTGAACTGGCGACCAAAGTCGGTGTTGCGTGCCAAAGCCGTTGCGTCACAGCCACCGGCCGCAGCGGGGGCTTGCTGGTCACGCACCATCCAATCCTGCCAGGCCTTGCCGGGCTCCTTGGTGCACCAGATGGCCTTGGACTTTTCGGCGGAATCCCCGCCCAAAATGGGGTACAGGAACATATAGACAGTGACGTTGTCGACTTTCTGCAAATCCCGCTCAAAGCGCTTGCAATAGCCGCAATTGGGGTCTTCAAAAACGGCAATCTTGCGTTTGCCATTGCCGCGCACAATGGTGAAAGCGTCTTTGAAGGGCAGCTCGTCAAATTTGATGGCGGTCAGCTTGTTGACCCGTTCTTCGGTCAGATTGCGCTGGGCCCGCACGTCAATCAGGCTGCCTTCAATCAAATAGTTGCCCTTGGCATCCGTGTAAAAGATCTCCGTGCCATTGACGCGCAACTCATAGACGCCAGGAATCGCCGTCTTGCTGACCTCGTCGATGGCTTTCAGGTTGGGTAGGCGCTCCGTGATGTTTTTGCGGATCACGGCTTCCTGTGCGCTGGCGGTGCAGCACTGTGCCACCACGGCCAATGCCAGCAGGGTCTTGAAAAGAGTCTTCATGGTTGATTCCTGTCGTTTGTTCAAAATTGGTTACGGGTACCCATCGCACGGCGCGCGACCCATTGCTTGATGGGGCCACTGTGTTCGAATTGCGCCATTCCCCAGTTGCGCATGGCCTGGAGGGTGGGGTGGTCGTTGGTAAACAGCTGCTGCAGCACGTCATTGGCGCGGCCCATGATGGCAAAGTCTGCCTTGCGGGCGCGTTCGTACCGTCGCAGCAGCCGAGGGTCGCCAACGCTACGCCAATAGGCCCGCTGTTCCAGCACCCCTGCCAGCTCGGCGACGTCGGCCAAGCCCATATTCAGCCCCTGTCCGGCCAATGGGTGAACGTTGTGCGCAGCGTCCCCGGCCAACACCCAGCCACCCATGGCGCCCGCACCGCTCCAGCGACGCGCTACCGCGTGTTGCAACGGCCATATCCTGCGGCTACTGTGTAACGTCAATTGTCCCTCGTCGGTGTGGCTGGCGGCTTCCAGTTCCTGGCAAAACGCTGCGTCGGTCATTTCCACCAGCGCGCGCGCGCGCTCTGGGCTGACAGACCAAACAACGGCGAATAAGTTCCCGGCTGCACCTCCCAGGGGCAAAAATGCCAGAATTTCACCCTTGTGAAACCATTGGTGGGCCGTTTGCGCATGGGGCGTGGCACGTTGGACGCGAGTGGCCAATGCCCATTGGCTATACGGGGCTACATCCCATTCCACGCCAAATTCCTGGCGCGAGGTGCTGAATTTACCTTCGCAAACAACGGTCAGCGCCGCCGGCACTGGTGCCTCCACCGGTTCGATCAAAGGTTGAAAACGCACGGCGTCGGCCAATAGCGCCTCCAGCACCGGCACATCCACGATCCAGTTCAAGGCCTGTGTCGCGCTCTCTACGGCGTCAAACGCAACCTGTCCGCCATCGTCTTCCTGGACCCGCATCTGCAGCACGGGCGTGGCATGGGTGGCGTCGGGCCAGCAACGCACGGCCTCCAGCAGTCGGCGTGACGCCTGGTTCAGGGCATAGGCTCGCACGTCGTTGGCCGCCTGCTGTTGCGGCGTCGTGTTGCCCGCGCCGACAAGGGCCACCCGCAGTTGTTTGCTGGCCAAATGCAAGGCCAGCGTACGACCGACGATTCCGGCGCCACGGATACAGATGTCGAAGGGTCTTGTCATGGGGGAATTGTAGGAGCCCGCCCAAATGCAGGTGGCATGGAGCGGGCTTAGGCCCTATACAGGGTCGGTCTCTGTCGGAATGGCCGAGGCTTGGGTTGGTAGCGCATCCAGGAAGCGAATGGGTCGCCGCGTATGTGGGGACATGCCAGCCATCAGCTCACGCAGGTCGTCCAAAACACGTTCGGCTGGCACTGGGTTTTCATGCAGCAAGACGCAGGCCGCCTGGAAATGCAAGGTAACCTCGGGTACGAGGCCAGGCAAGGGAATCAGGCCGGAGGCGATCAATTTGACCATGCGCTCGGTCAATGCTTGCCGATTGGCAATGCCTTCCATTAGCAAGGCAAATTGCTCCGTGCCGACACGCCCGGCTGGGTCCACGTCGCGCAGAATGCGCTGTAACTTGACGACTGCGCGCAGCAGGCACTGCTCGCCGGTGGTGTCGCTGTAGGTCTGGCGGATATGGTCGTAATTGGTAACCCTGACCATCACCAGTGCAATGGCTTCCCGGTGGTCAATGGCGCGTTGGACGGCCGTTTCCAGATGGGTCTGAAATACGTCTGCGGTGAGCAGTCCTGTGAGTGCATCCTGCGTCGGCAGGTGGTTGGCCCGCACCACCAATTCCTTGCGGTCATGGGTCATCTGGCCTAAGGCGTATAGCAATACCGGCACGGTAATGGCAACACCTAGAGCCGTGAGATAGCGCATCTCCCAAACCAATGGAACCACGCCTACCGCATCGCCCAGCATATACATGATGCCGAAGAACTGGGGCATCAAGGCGAACAACAGCCAGCGGCCTATGGGCGAGCCGTCGCGCCAACTGAGAAAGATCGCGAGCATGCCAACGGTCGCGGAAAACAACATCACCATGGAGGTCACCCGATCGGCGACGAATCGGTCCATGACGCCAAACACCAGGACCGACACGATCGTGCCCCATCCGGTGGACGACAAGAATCGGTCAAAGCGTTGGTAATGGACGTGCAACGCGAAGATGTTGCGCAAAAACAGCAATGCGCTGCCCACGGCCACTACGGGCATAAAGCTGGAGGCGTAATTGCCAATTTCAGGCGCCGGGGCCCACACAAATGCATTCATGACACCGGTAATTTGCGCGATGGTCATGCAAATGAGTACGCCAAACCAGCCGGCCCAGCCATCCATGGCATTGCGGTGTTCGACATAGCGCAACAGCGACAAGGCTGCCAAGCTGAGCAGGGCGCCCAGCATCAGACCCATGCCCAAGAGCTCCACCAGCCGCTGCTCCTCACGCTGCTGCATGGTCGCCACGCGAATGGGGATGCCCAGCTGCTTGAAGTTGCGCACTTGCAGGTAGACGTACTGTGGCGCGCTGTCCTTCAGTTGCAATTCAAAATCGGGGTAGAGGCCAGGTCTGTTCCAATCGCTTTGGGGCAGCGTATCACCGGCCCGTTGCTCGTACCAGCCGCCCTTGCCGTTGGATTGGTAGAGTGCCGCAAAGTCGACAAACGGGATTGGAACGTTAAGGGTCAACGGCCGTTTCTCACGGGAAAACTACCACGAGCGCCGACC
>JACXTT010014282.1_pt1 | contig 10406 bp, 14 predicted proteins | sample 9270951 | NCBI WGS metagenome assembly JACXTT01 (sample SAMN15532306, study PRJNA645909) | rock metagenome | isolation source: weathered quartz diorite | place: Puerto Rico | collected 2017-06-21
TCCGGAGGCTGCCGTGATATCCATTTCACCACGGGGGCGTGGCGACCGCGGTCACTACACCATCATGGCGCGCTCGTCGACGGTTCTGTCGAGTCTGGAACCAGCGCGCTCAGCACCGCGACCATCTCGGCATGGATCCTTCCGTTGCTCGCCAGCGTCTCGGCGCGGAAAGGGTCGAAGGGCCGGCCGTGAAAGTCGGTCACCATGCCACCCGCTTCCTCGACGATCAGCGCTCCGGCGCTCGTGTCCCACGGCTTGAGCTTCAGCTCCCAGAAGCCGTCGACGCGGCCCGCGGCGGTCCAGCAGAGGTCGAGGGCGGCCGACCCGGCGCGGCGAATTCCCTGCGTCCGCAGCATGAACGCCTTGAACAAGCCGAGGTAGAAGTCGGCGTGCTCGCGTCGATCGTAGGGAAATCCAGACGCCAGCAGCGCCGCCCCGAGCGGCTCCGTCGAGGAGACCCGCAGTGCGCGTCCGTCGAGCGTGGAGCCCTGGCCGCGCCGTGCGAAGAACGTCTCGCGCCGGATCGGGTCATGGACGATCCCGAGCTCGGTCTGCTCGCGGCGGCGAAGCGCGATCGAGACGGAGACCTGCGGGTAGGCGTGCGCGAAGTTCGTGGTGCCGTCGAGCGGATCGACGATCCACTGGTACTCCGTCCCCGGGTGCGATCCGGATTCCTCGGCGAGGACCCCGTGGTCGGGGAATGCCGACATCAGGACGTCGAGGATCGCGTCCTCGCAGGCACGGTCGACCTCCGTCACCAAGTCGATCGCGGTCGATTTCACGGCGACCTCGCCTTGGCGCGCCCAGCGCTCGCGGATGATGGCGCCGGCTCGATCGGCGGCGCGTCGCGCGGCGCTTTCGAGATCGTCCATCGGGGCGTTGTGGCACTCGCCGCCGGGTCCGTCCACCGCCGGCCGCGTTCGTTGACAGCGATCCGGACCGCGGATACGATGCGCCGTTTCTGGTAGAGCGAGCGGGACGAACGGAGCGGAAGGCAGCGAGAGAGCGATTCGATGGACGCCACCGAATCGGCCGGAACGAACCTGGTGGGCGGTCGCCAAGTGGTAAGGCACCGGTCTTTGGAACCGGTTACCGAAGGTTCGAATCCTTCCCGCCCAGTGTCCCCCCTGTAAAACCGAGATGAACGAGCGAGCCAAAGACGAGCTGATCCTCTTCAGCGGGAACTCGAACCCGGCGCTCGCGACCGTGGTGGCGAAGGATCTCGGCGTGTCCCTCGGCGCCGCGGAGGTCCGCACCTTCAGCGATGGCGAGATCCTCGTCGAGATCGACGAGAACGTCCGCGGCGGCGACGTCTTCGTGCTGCAGTCGACCTGCATGCCCGGGAACGACCACCTGATGGAGCTCTTGCTGATGCTCGACGCGCTGAAGCGCGCATCGGCGAAGCGCATCACGGCGGTGATCCCGTACTACGGCTACGCCCGCCAGGACCGGAAGGTCGCTCCGCGGGTACCGATCAGCGCCAAGCTGATCGCCGATCTCGTCACCACCGCGGGCGCGTCTCGCGTGCTGACGATCGACCTGCACGCCGGGCAGATCCAGGGCTTCTTCAACATCCCGGTCGACAACCTCTACGCGAACCCGGTGCTGTTGCCGTACGTGCGCGAGCGCATCGCGGGAGAGAAGGTCGCCGTGATCAGCCCCGACGCCGGCGGCGTCGAGCGCGCCCGCGCGTTCGCGAAGCGGCTGAACGCCGCGCTCGCGATCATCGACAAGCGCCGGCCGCGGCCGAACGAGGTCGCCGAGATGCACATCATCGGCGACGTCGAAGACCGCTGCGCGATCCTCGTCGACGACATCGTCGACACCGCTGGCACGATCGTCATGGCGGCGACCGCGCTGCGCCGCGCCGGTGCGCGCAAGGTCATCGCCTGCTGCACGCACGGCGTGCTGTCCGGGCCCGCGATCGAGCGACTGAAGAGCTCCGACATCGAGGAGCTGGTGGTCACGGACACGATCCCGCTCCGCAAGGAAGCCGCGGAGAGCGGCAAGGTGCACGTGCGCTCCGTCGCGCACCTGCTCGCCGAGGCGATCCGCCGCACCCACGACGAGGAATCGATCAGCTCGCTCTTCCTGTCCTGAGAATCTTCGTTTCGTCCTGAGGAGATCCTGCAATGGAAATCGTATCGGTCACCGTCGAGAAGCGCGTCGGATCGGGCAGAGGCCCCGCGCGCCGTGCGCGCGCCGCGGGCAAGGTGCTCGGCAACTTCTACGGCCCGAACCAGCGCGAGGCGATCTCGCTCCAGGTCGACGAGAAGGAGTTCGCGAAGAAGATCGCGGTGCTCGAGGGCTCGACGCTGATCCAGTTCCAGTCGCCGGCCGCGGAGCTCGCGAGCCGCATGGTCCTGCTCCGCGAGGTGCAGCAGCACCCGGTCTCGGGTGCGGTGCTGCACGCCGACTTCTACGAGGTCGACCTCACCAAGAAGCTCGAGGTCGAAGTCGCGCTGCACTTCCAAGGCAAGCCGGTCGGCGTCGAGAACGGCGGCATCCTGCAGCCGATCGTGCGCGAGATCACGGTGCTCTGTCTGCCGACCGAGATCCCGGCGTTCGTCGAGGTCGACGTCTCGGGTCTCGACATCCACGACTCGATCCACGCCGAGGATTTGAAGCTCCCCCAGGGCGTCGAGGGCGTCTTCGACACGAATTTCACGGTCGTGACGGTGTCGCCGCCGACGGTCGAAGAGGTGAAGGTCGCGGCGGCCGAGGGCGCCGACGGTGCGGCGGTTCCGGCGGAAGGCGCGGCGGCCCCCGCGGCCGATGCGAAGGGCGGCGAAGGCGCGAAGAAGGAGTGACGGACGGCCTCGTGGCCGCGTCCCGAGCCGAGATGAAGGTCGTCGTGGGTCTCGGCAATCCGGGCGCGCGCTACGCGGACACCCGACACAACGTCGGCTTCTGGGTCGTCGAGCACCTCGCCCACCGGCATCGATGGACGTTCTCGCGTCATGATTACCGTGCACAGCTCGCCACCGGCCGCCTCGGCGACGAGGACGTGGTGCTGATGAAGCCGCAGACGTTCATGAACCTGAGCGGCGAGGCCGTCGCCGAAGCGCGCGACGATCTCGGCGTCGAGCCCGGCGACTTCGTGCTCGTCTACGACGACCTCGACCTTCCGCTCGGCGCGGTGCGCGTGAAGGCACGCGCGGGTGCCGGCGGCCATCACGGCGTCGAGTCGGTGATCGCGAACCTCGCGACCAAGGAATTCCCGCGCGTGCGGGTCGGCGTCGGGCGCCCGGCGGCCGGCGAGCCCGTCGACTTCCTGCTCTCCGCTCCGGACGGATCGGAGAGAGACGCTTTGCAGACCGCGGTTCACGAGGCCTCCGACGCGACCGAGGCGGTGATCCTCGGAGGAGTCCTCACGGCCATGAACCGCTACAACGGACGCGCGCCGCAAGCCTAACCCGCGGCGCCCAACACTCCTTGCTCCCGCACGTCGAGGCGGGGGCCGCACAGACCAAAGGGAGGATTCATGTACGACTACGAAACGCTGACGGTTCTGCACCCCGACCTCGGGGATGCCGGAGCCAAGGACTTCGCGGCGAAGATCCGCGGAATCCTCGAGACCGGCCAGGCCGAGATCAAGAAGGTCGACGAATGGGGCCTTCGCGAGCTCGCCTATCCGATCCACAAGCAGAAGCGCGGCTTCTACGTGCTGACGGAGTACAAGAGCACGCCGGCGGCCGTGTGGGAGCTCGAGCGCCAGCTGAAGCTCAACGACCAGGTGCTCCGCTTCGTGTCGGTTCGCCACGTCCAGAAGAAGGTCCTGCCGCCGCGACGGCCGCGGCCGGATCGTGACGGGCTCGGCGACGGCGACATGGGCGAGGACCTCGGCTGAGCGACGACCGGCCCTCGGCCTGGCGAAACCGCGTCGAGCTCGTCGGCACGGTGGTGTCGGAGCCGAAGCGGCGGAGCACGCCCGCCGGGACCCCGGTCACGACGTTTCGTCTGCGCGTCCCACCGAGCCCGTCGGATCCCGCCGTGGTCGGGTGCTCGATCCCCGTCGTCCTGCTCGGGGCGAGCGATCCGTCGATCGTCGAGGGCTCGGAGGTCGAGGTGGAGGGAGCGCTGACCGAGCGCCGCTGGGAAGCGCGCGGGGGCACGCGGAAGAACCATTTCGAGATACTGGCCCGGATGGCAAGGGTCTTGTAAAAAAGAGAATTCAGGGAAAGCGAGGATTTCATGGACGGAGCAAAGGGCCGGGGAGCCGGCAAGCGTCGGGCACGGCCGGGCGATGACAAGATGCCGTTTCGTCGCCGCATGCAGCGGCGGAAGGTCTGCCGCTTCTGCTCGGAGCGGATTCCGATCGACTACAAGGACGTTCGCCTGCTCGGCAACTTCATCACCGAGCGCGGCAAGCTGATCCCGAACCGCATCACCGGGAACTGCGCCCGGCACCAGCGCGAGCTCACGACCGCGGTGAAGCGCGCGCGGAACGTGGCGCTCTTGCCGTTCAGCTCGACGACGGTCTGACGGAGAGTCGATGGCCGAGGTGAAGAGGAGTCGACCGAGTCTCGCGATCGAGATCGCGCGGACCGGCGTGTCGACGACGCTCCTCTTCGTGGCGGGCTTCGTGCTGCCGCTCGGCGGGCTTCTGCTGATGATGCTGACCCCACAACCGGCGCTCCGTCTCGCGGAGCGCAGCGGCCGCGCGGCGTCCGTCGCCGCCTGCGGGGTCGCGTTGGTCGCGATCGGCCTCGCGGCCGGCAGTGGAGCCGCGTCGCTCTATGCCGTGAGCTTCGGTCTGTTCGCGATCGCGCTGCCGGTGGTGCTGTCGCGCGAGTGGTCGCTCGAGATCACCCTCGGGGTGATGACGGCGACGGTTGCGCTGTCGATCCTGCTGAGCGTGGTCCTGGTCGACGCACCGATGGAGATCCTCGGCGCGCTCGGCACGGCGCTCGAGCGGGTGCGGAGCGAGTCCGTCGCGATGTACGCCCGAGCCGGGCTGTCCGCCGAGACGATCCGCGAGCTCCAGGAAGGCAGCCAGCGGATGATCGAGTGGATCCTCGTGCTGGCCCCGGCGCTCTTCGTGCTCGGGCTCGGAGCCATGGGGCTCGTGAACGTCGACCTGCTGCGCCGCAGCCAGCGCGCCGCGGGGCAGGTCCCGGTGTTCGGCGACCTCACGCGCTGGAAGTGTCCGCCCGAGCTCGTCTGGCTGCTGATCGCGAGCGGCTACGGCACGTTCCTCACGGACGGCCTCGCGGCCCGGATCGCGGGCAACGCGTTCGCCGTGCTGCTCGCCGTCTACTTCTGCCAAGGCTTGGTGATCGCGCAGTTCTACATGCGGCGCTGGCATTCGCCGTTCTGGGTGAACGGGCTCGTCTACGCCTGCATCGTGGTCGAATGGCTGCTCGCGACGATGGTGATGCTGCTCGGCGTGTTCGACTTGTGGGCGGATTTTCGCCGCCTGAACCCGCGCCCCGCGGGTGACGATTGAAATGATGGATTCGAGGGAGATTCGGTCATGGACGTGATCCTGCAACAGGACGTTGAGAACCTCGGGACGATCGGTGACGTCGTCAAGGTGAAGCCTGGCTACGCGCGGAACTACCTGCTGCCGCGCGGGCTCGCGCTCGAGGCCGACGCCAAGAGCCTGGCGACGCTCGAGCACAGGAAGCGCGGCCTCGCGGCCAAGCGAGCGAAGCTCCAGAAGGCGAACGAGAACGCCGCGGCGAAGCTCCGTGCCGTCAAGCTCGTCATCCCGGCGCGCGTCGGTGAAGAGGACAAGCTCTTCGGATCGGTCACCAGTGCCGACGTGCAGAAGGCGCTCGCGGCGTCCGGATTCGAGATCGATCGCAAGAAGATCGCGCTCGACGCGCCGATCAAGGTGCTCGGCGAGTACACGGCGCAGGTCGACCTCGGCGCCGGCGTGAAGGCGCCGATCAAGGTCACCGTCGTGCGGAACGAAGAGAGCACGCCGGCGGCCGCTCCGGCCGAAGCGGCTCCCGCGGCCGAGTAAATCGGCGCGCGGGGTCAGCCCCTGCGAAACAGCTTCCGGCGCGCGAGCTCGGCCACGCGGTCGAGCTCGCGCACGCCGAGCATCCGGCCCGCGACGAAGAAGGTCGCGGCGCCGAGCGGCATGGCCGTCGCGACCCGGAGCGCGTTCATCGCGAATCCGGGCCGCGCGCCGACGAGCGCGAGCCAGAGCTCGCAGACCACGGCCATCGCCGCGGACGCGGCGCAGACGCGGATCGCGTCCGAGCCGAGGTCGAGCGAGCCGGCGCCGATGCGGCGACGGAGGATCCCGTAGAGGAGCGCGCTGTTCCACAGCGCGACGACCGAGGTCGAGAGCGCGAGCCCGCCGTGACCGAGGCCGAGCGTGCGCACGGCGAGCCAATTCGACGCCCAGTTGATCGCCACCGAGAGCAAGCTCACGCGCATCGGCGTGCGGGCGTCGTCGAGCGCATAGAACGCGGGCCCGAGGATCTTGATCGCCGCGTAGCCCGTCAGCCCGACCGCGTACGCGGACAGCGCCACCGCCGAGGCGTGCGTGTCGCCCGGCCCAAAACGGCCGTGCTGGTAGATGAGCGCGATGATCGGCTCGGAGAGTACGACGAGCCCGACGGCCGCCGGCACGCAGAGCGTGAGCAGCAGCCGCAGCCCCTCGCTCAGGCTACCCCGGAACGCGGCGGTATCCCCGCGTGCTGCCGAGCGCGCCATCGCCGGGAGAGCGACCGTGCCGATCGCCACGCCGAACATGCCGATCGGCAGGTACATGAGCCGGAACGCGACGGAGAGCCAAGAGACGGCGCCGTTGCCGAGGTCGGAGGCGAACGCGGTGTTCACGAACACGTTGATCTGCACGGCGGCGATGCCGATCGTCGCCGGGCCCATCAAGCGGAGCACCTGTACGACCCCTGGATCGGTGAAACCGCCGATCGGCCGGTAACGGAAGCCGACGCGGCGGAGCGCCGGCACCTGGACGAGGAACTGGAGGGCGCCGCCGAGCAGCGTACCGAGCGCCATGCCGATCAAAGCGGCGACCGTACTCGTCGAGTCCGGGACCGGTCCGCCGTGCATGCGGATCCAGACCGCATGCAGATAGCCCGGGGAGAGCAGCTGCACGAAGACGAGGCCGCCGGCGACCGAGCCGAGGTTGAAGAACGACGAGGCCGAGGCCGGGATCAGGAAGACCGACCGCGCGTTCAGTCCGCCCATCGCCACGGCCGCGAGCGCGACCAGCAACAGGAACGGGAAGAGGATCCTCGTGAGCTGGACCGTGAGCTCGCTCTTGCCCGGCTCCGCCGCGAATCCGGGAGCGATGAAGGCGACGATCCACGGCGACGCGACGATCCCCGCGACGACGACCAGGCCGACGACGATCGCCAGATCGTTCAGCACGCGGTTCGCGAGGTCGTTCGCGGATTCCTCGCCCTCGCGCTCGAGCTTCTGCGAGAACGTCGAGACGAACGCCGCCGAGAGCGCGCCCTCGGCGAACAGGTCGCGGAACAGGTTCGGGATGCGGAACGCGGCGATGAAGGCGTCGAGCTCGCGGCTCGCGCCGAAGAGGCTCGTGAACGCGACCTCGCGCACCAGGCCGAGCACGCGACTCGCGAGCACCGCGAGGCTGACCAGGCCAGCCGCTCGCGACAGGCTCGCTTTGCCCTCGCTCATCGCCCGCGTCCCGCGGCCGGGGCCAGGTTTCGCCGCGGGCTCAGTAGCCGCCGCCGAGCTTCGAGTGGTCCCAACTCGCGATGCGCTCGGGATGGATGCGGAGCACGATCCGCTTCGGGGCCTGACGCGTGACTCCGTCGACGTTCTGCGGATCGACGGGACCGAAGTAACGCCCGTGGATCTCGGTGAGGATCTTCTTGCAGAGCTCGAGATCGTCCACGAGCTCGCAGCTGCCGCGAATCAGCACGCCACGGAGCTCGGAATAGCGTACCCCCGACTCGGCGAGCACCGCGATCTTCGGGTTCCGCCGCAGGTTCACGACCTTTTGCGACTTCCGGAACGTCGTCATGTGGATCTTGCCGTCGATGATGCCAAACCACATCGCGACCGAGTGCGGGTAGCCCTGGCCGTCGATCGAGGAAAGGGTGATCGTGCGTGTATCCGCGAGGAAGCGCTGCTGGTCCTCGGGAGACATCGCGATCTCCGAGCGTCGATTCATCGGGGTGAGCGAGACGGCGCCAAGGAGGATGCGCTACTTCTTCTCGTGCCCGGCGCTGTAGCCGTCGGTCTGTTTCACGGCCCAATCGCGCCATCCGAGCGTGTAGCGCCGGAACGTGGTGACGTTGTCGCCGTAGTTCGCCCAGAAGAAGACCGCGGCCGCGCCGAACGCCATTCCCCAGAGGAACTGTCGCATGTGGCGAGCGTACCGAACGCTACGCGGACTCTCAAGCGTGGCCGGCGCCTCCGCGCCGTGCTTGGCCCCCGCGTCGCTCTGCTGCTAAGGCCGGGAGCGATGGCCTCGCTCCCGGCCCGCTGGCGGCACGCGCTCGCGACCGGCAATCCGCCGGCCGGCGAGCCGATCGACTTCGTGACCCGCTGGCTGGTGCTGACGCGCGCCGCCGTCTTCCCGATGACGCTCACCTCCGGGCTGATCGGCGGTCTGCTCGCCGCGGATCACCCGCGCGTGAATTGGGGGTTCTTCGCGTGGAGCCTGCTCGGGCTCGTCGCGGCGCACGCCTGCAACAACCTGATGAACGACTATTTCGACCTAGGCGGCGGAGTCGACCAATCCGATTCCCCGCGCGCGCTCTACGCACCGCACCCGGTACTCGCCGGCTGGGTCACGCACGAAGGCTTGGTGGCCGCGATCGCGTTCTTCAACCTGCTCGGGGCGATCGTGCTGGTGAAGCTCTTCCTGGTGCGCGGCTGGCCCGTCGTGGCGTTCGCCGCCGCCGGGCTCTTCATCAGCGTGTTCTACGTCGCGCCGCCGCTGCGGCTGAAGCATCACGGGCTCGGCGAGCCGAGCGTCGCGGTGGTGTGGGGCCCGCTCATGATCGGCGGCTCGTACTACGTCGCGACCGGCGAGATCCCCGGCTGGGTCTGGCTGGCCTCGCTTCCTTACGCCGTCTTGGTGACCGCGGTGCTCGTCGGCCAACACGTCGACAAGATCGCCCACGATTCGGCGAAGGGCATACGTACCCTGCCGGTCCTGCTCGGTGCCCCGGCCTCGCTCGCGCTGAACCGCGCCCTGATGGTCTCGTTCTACGTGCTCGTGGTCGGGCTGGTGCTGACCGGCATCCTCGGCCCATGGGTGCTGCTCGTGTTCGGCTCGATCCCGACGGCGCGGAAGGTGCTGCGCGCCTACGCCGAGCCGAGGCCCGAAGCCCCGCCGCCGCGCTATCCGATCTGGCCGCTCTGGTACGTGGCCGCGGCGTTCGTGTTGACGCGCCGGGCCGGTGCGTTGTTCGTCGCCGGCTTGCTGCTGAACCACTGGCTGCCGATTCTCTAGGGTGCCGTCTCCGAAATGGCTCGGCGGAGGTCGCGAGGGCCGCAAGATCCGTCGAGCCGTTTCGGAGACGGTACCCTGGCCCGCGCGGATTGTGGTACGTAGCGCTTCGCAGCTCCGGAGGATTCGATGTCGGGTCATTCCAAGTGGTCCACGATCAAGCACAAGAAGGCCGCCAAGGACGCCAAGCGCGGCCGGCTCTTCACCAAGCTGATCAAGGAGATCACGATCGCCGCGCGTGGCGGCGCCGATCCCGACGGTAACCCGCGCCTGCGCACGGCGATCCTCACCGCGCGTAGCTCGAGCCTGCCGAACGAGTCGATCGATCGCGCGATCAAGAAGGGCAGTGGACAGCTCGAGGGGCAGGTGCTCGAGGAGATCCACTACGAAGGCTACGGACCGGGTGGCGTCGCGGTCATGGTCCACGTGTTGACCGACAATCGGAACCGGACGGTGAGTGATCTCCGCTTCCTGTTCGGCAAGCACGGCGGCAACCTCGGCGAGGCGAACAGCGTCGCCTGGATGTTCCACAAGCGCGGCATGATCCACGTCGAGAAGGCCGGCAGCGACGAGGACCGGATCATGGAAGCCGCGCTCGAAGCGGGCGCGGAGGACGTGACCGAGACCGACGAGACGTTCGAGATCACCTCGCCGCCGGAGGCGCTCGAGCCCGTGCGCAGCGCGCTCGAGAAGGCCGCCGCGAAGATCGTCGGCGCCGAGGTCGCGATGGTGCCGAGCAACACCGTCCATCTGACCGGCGATGCGGCGGGCTCTGCCCTCAAGCTGCTCGAGGCCCTCGAGGATCACGACGACGTGCAGAGCGTGTCGGCGAACCTCGACGTGGATCCGAGCGAGCTGGAGAAGCTGTCGGCCCCGTGAGCCCGCGAGCGGCCCGGGTGCTCGGGATCGATCCCGGCCCGGCCGTCACCGGCCGGGGCCTGGTCGAGCCCCCCGGCCCGCCAGTCCACGGCCGGGGCCGGGGGGCGGGGGGGTT